>ERZ773042.453-NODE-453-length-28171-cov-44.975388_pt1 | contig 28171 bp, 29 predicted proteins | sample MGYA00511664_ERZ773042 | MGnify/ENA primary metagenome ERZ773042 (study PRJEB29015, sample SAMEA2737984) | human oral metagenome | biome: human oral; feature: human-associated habitat; material: dental | place: China | collected 2036 ... | reverse complement strand
CCGCACGCCGGGAGTCGGCCCCGGGTCCTCGCCGGTCGGGGAGAGCGCCCGGGTGCCGGGCCTCTCGTCCGCCGAGACGACGCGGGCCCCGGGCCCCTCCTCCCCCCACGGCAGCGGGTTGCCGTCCTCGCCGAGGCGGAGCGAGAGCCGCCGGCAGGCGACGAGCGCCTCGCGCGCCTTCCTCCCGAGGTGTTTTGGTTCAATAAGAACTGCGCAGAAATCGCATTGATTTTTGAGCAACGTACTCATCGATTTCTGCGCAGCATTCGCATCGCCTAGGCCGGGCCCCGGCACAAGGGGCACGGCCATGACTCACAATTCCCCTGGCGGGACAGACATCCACGACCACCCGCCAGGAGGAGGAAAGGAAGAATGACCATGCCCCTTGACGTAAGACAATGTATCAGACGAATGGACGCCGACGGAGCCGGGCCGACCGAGATCGCCCGCGCGCTCGGTATCAGCCGCAACACCGTTGCGAAGTACGCGAGCATGGAGGACCTGTCGCCCGCGCCGCCGCTGGCACCCGAGAGGGCGAAGCCCGCGATCGACCCGTTCGCAGGATGGGTCTCCAAGGTGCTCTCCGATGACCTCTCGGCTCCGCGAAAGCAGCGCCATACGGCGAGGCGGATCTACGACAGGCTCGTCGAGGAAGAGGGCTACGCCGGGTCCTACGCGACGGTCTGCAGGTTCGTGCGGGAGTGGAGGCTGGCGCAGCGGCAGTCGCCCGGCGATGGCTACCTCGAGCTCGACTGGGCGCCGGGGACCATGCAGGTCGACTACGGCAACTTCGTCGCCACAGTCGCGGGCAGGAGCCTCGAGCTCAAGATGCTCGCGGTCACGCTCCCGCAATCGAACTCGCGGTACTGCGTGGCGATGAGGTGCGAGAAGGCGGAGTGCTTCTGCGAGGGTCTCGTAGAGGTCTTCGAGCTCGTCGGCAGGGTGCCGCGCGTGATGGTGCTCGACAACGCGACCGAGGCCGGTCGGATGCTCTTCGGGAAGGTGACCGAGTCGCGGCTGTTCTCGCAGCTGAAGGCGCACTACCGCTTCGAGTCGAGGTTCTGCAACCCCCACTCGGGAAACGAGAAGGGGTCCGTCGAGAACGCCGTCGGCTTCCTTCGCAGGAACCTCCTCGTTCCCGTCCCGTCCGTCGCGTCCGTGGACGAACTCAACGCGAGGTTGCGTGTCGGCTGCGAGCGCATCAACTCCACCTCGCGCAACAAGTTCAGGGAGCCCACGACGAGGACGTTCCCCGCCGACTTCGCGGCGATGATGTCCCTCCCGGGCGTGCGCTTCGACTCCGTCAGGTGGCTGGGGGCGAGGTCGGACAAGCGGGGCTACGTCCACGTCGACGGCAACTCCTACTGCGCCGGGCCCGCCTGGCACGACCGAGACCTCGTCGTGGGAGTCCGCGCCAACAGCGTCGACATACTCGCGGACCGCAATCGCCGCGTCGCGACCCTGCCCAGGTGCTGGGGGGAGGGCGAGCTCGTCAGGAACCCCCTCTCGCTCGTGCCGGCGATCGTCGCGCGGCCGAGGGCGTTCGGGGAGTCGACCATACGCCGCGACATGCCCGAGGACCTCGTGGCGGCCATCGACCGCTGCGACAGGCCGCAGGTACGCCGGGCCCTGAGGGCCATCGAGCGTGCCGCCGCGACCTCTGGGTTCGGGGCCGCCTGCGAGGCGGCGAGGAGGATCTTCGGTGGCGGGCGCGTGCCCGATGACGCGTCCTGCGACATGCTCGCCAGGCGCGTCGCGGCCGGCGAGCGCGACGGGGGCGGCGTCGACCTGACGGCCTACGACCGCCTCGTCGGGGAGGGGGCGAGGCTCCGTGCCGTCTAACTCGGGATCTCTCGCGGCGCGCGTCGCCGCCGCCGGCCGCAGGTGCTCCCTGACGGGCTCGCTGCTGGTCGACTGGGGCACGCGTGGCACGCCCAGGCAGGTCGAGTACCTCGCCGAATACCTCGAGGCCGAGTGCGCGAGCAGGGACGCGTCCAGGAGGGCGCAGCTGTTCAGGAGGTGCGCCCTGCCGCAGGCCAAGACGCTCGACGGCTACGACTGGGGGTCGGTCGCCTGGCCCGACTCCTTCGGACGTGACGACCTGCTGTCCCTCTCCTTCCTCGACCGCCACGAGGACGTCGTGCTCATGGGCGACGTCGGCACCGGCAAGACGCACATGCTGGAGGCGCTGTGCGCGCTCTGCTGCCAGTCGATGCGCCAGGCGAGGTTCTTCACGGCGTCCTCCCTGGTCATGCGGCTCAGGAGGGCGCGTGACGGCGGATCGCTCGACCGCGAGCTCGCCCAGCTCGCGAGGGCGGAGCTGCTCGGGATCGACGAGCTCGGCTTCCTGCCGCTCGACGTGGACGGCGCGAGGCTGCTCTTCCAGGTCGTCTCGGAGTCTTACGAGAGACAGTCGCTCGTGATAACCACCAACCTGGAGTTCAGCAGGTGGGGGACCGTCTTCGGCGACGACCAGATGGCCGCGGCGGTCATCGACCGCGTCTGCCACCACGGGAGGCTGCTCCGGTTCAGGGGCGAGTCGTACCGCGTCAGGCACGCGCTCATGTCCGGGGAGGTGGGCGTCGATGGGTAGCGACCGGTGCGTCGGCGGCGAGCGATGTGTCGCCCATCTCGCCGTGTCCTGCGGCAAGCTGCTGACGGTTGGTGACCTGAGGCGCGCGCTTGCCCGCGTACCCGACGAGGCGATCATCATGGACGTAGACGTCGAGGCGCCGGATGGGACCACTGGCAGGGCAGTCCTTCGGGAGTTCTCGTACACCGGTCCCGACAGCCTGGGGTTCGGGTGGCCCGACGTCAGCGCGGACCTGCAGCTGGACGAAGTCCTACCATACGAGGGCATCGACGGGAGGTGACAGAGGCGACACCGGAATCGGGCATCGCCTGCCCAATTCCGGTGCGATTCATGCTCAAATTTCGATGCGATATTTGGGACTGCGGTGGGAATCTTGGACCGAGACGGGACCGGGAGGAAGACCACATGTACAGCCAGGAGAGGAGAAGGCTCGCGATAGAGACCTTCATCAAATTCGACCATAGCTATGCTGATACCATCGCCGAGCTCGGGTACCCGACGAGGTCCGCGCTGCGAGCATGGTGGAACGAGTACAAGAGGACCGGCGAGGTGCCCGCAAGCAGGTTTGCCACGAACCCGAAGTACACCGCCGAAATGAGGCGGCGAGCCGTCGAGCACTACCTCGAGCACGGCAAGAGCCTGGCAAGGACGATGAGGGCCCTTGGCTACCCCAAGAGCCGCGAGAAGCTCTGCGAATGGGTCGACGAGCTCGCGCCGGGACGGCGAAGGCACCGAGGTCCGAGGCCCAGGAGGGAGGCGATTTCCCTCGAGAGGAAGGTGCGGGTCGTCGCCGAGCTCGAGGCGAGGGACGGGTCCGCCGCGGAGATAGCCGAGCGACACGGCGTGTCGAGAACGGCACCCTACCTCTGGCGCAGGGAGATGATGGGCGATAATGGCGGGGAACCCGAGAGGAAGGGAGAGCCCGTGAGCAAGAGGTTCGACGACCTGCCCGATGACGTCGAGGTATTGCAGGACATGCTGCGCGAGGCGAAGACGCAGCTCAGGAGGGTGCAGCTGGAGCTGGACGTTCGCCAGGCGACCCTCGAGATAGTAAAAAAAGACCCGGGCGCCGACCCGGAGCTGCTGACCAACGCGGAGAAGGCGGCGATGGCGACGGCGCTGAGGGACAAGTATAAGCTCTGCGAGATCCTGCCTGCGGTGGGCATGGCCAAGAGCAGCTACGAGTACGCGAGGAACGCGCAGCTCAGGGGCGAGACAGAGGAGCATGCCGCTGCCAGGAAAGCCGTGGTGGAGGCATTCGAGGCCAGTGGCGGCACCTACGGCTACAGGCGCATCACGGCGCGGGTCAACGCAGGCAGCGAGCCGGGAGGGCGCGTCGGCGAGTGGACCGTCCGCAGCATCATGGGAGAGGAGGGCCTGGTCGCGAGGGTGGCGAGGAGAAGACGGCGCTACAGCTCCTATGGGGGCGAGATCTCCGAGGCGCCCCCGAACCTGCTTCGCGACGAGCGGGGGAGGCACAACTTCGGGGCCGACGCCCCCAACGAGAAGTGGGTGACCGACGTGACCGAGTTCCGCATCCCGGCTGGCAAGGTCTATCTCTCGCCGATCGTAGACTGCTTCGACGGCATGCCGCTGAGCTGGTCGATCTCGACCTCGCCCGACGCGGAGATGGCAAACTCGTCGCTGCTCGGCGCGTGCGAGTGGCTGCGCGAGGGCGACCGTCCGACCGTGCACTCGGACAGGGGCAGCCACTATCGCTGGCCGGGGTGGATCGGGATTTGCGAGGCGGACGGCCTGGTCAGGTCGATGTCGAGGAAGGGGTGCAGCCCTGACAATGCGAGGTGCGAGGGCTTCTTCGGCCGCCTCAAGATAGAGTTCTTCTACGGGTGCGATTGGAGCGGGGTTACGATCGACGAGTTCATGAGAATGCTCGACGCGTACCTGAGGTGGTACAGGGACGTCAGGATCAAGAGCGACCTCGATTATAGGAGCCCGATGCAGTACAGGAGAGATTTGGGGTTGGCAGCATGAACGTGGGCCAGTTGATAGGGTACCTCAAGGACTACGACGAGGACGAGGAGGTCGAGGTCGAGGTGCGCTTCGGGGAGGCAGGCGAGTCGCGCGCGTCGACCTTCGACGTCACGTTGCTCTCGCGTGGGGAGGTCGGGGGAGGCGACGAGAGCCCCTGGCCGACGATCGGCGCGAACGTGGGGCTCGGGACGATGACAGAGGCGGGGCTCGACCTATTGATCGAGCATGTCAAGGGAATCGACCGGAGATTGGGCTATCATAGGGGTGGTGCCTGATCCGCACCACGTGTCCGGGACTTGGACCATACCCCTTACCATGCAGCTGGCTCAGCGATCGAGCGAGTCTCGGTCCAAGATTCCCACCGCAGTCCCCGCGAAGGAAATTCTTCTTGACTTTTACAAGCAGGGAACCGAACGTCGGGCCCGAAGAGGCGCCCGGTCATGTCCTCCACCTCCGCGTCAAGTCGCGCACGAATGCGGCTGACCTGGTCCTTGCTGAGGCCGCCGGCGCCGAGAGCCTCCGCGATGCCGGCCACCTTGCGGGTGCTGACGCCGCTGCGGTACATCTCGACCGCAAGCACGGCCCCTGCTTCGGGGGCTACTGCGACATGCTGGTGGACAAGAGGGAGAGGCACCACACGGTCGCGCTGTCTGGCGTCGCGCGAAAGCTCGAAGTTTGGGTCGCGCCATGGGCGCTTTACGCCTATATCGCATTCGCCAAAGAGGTGGGGATTCCTGCCCATAAGAGTGGCAGACAAACAGGTACTCCCTAAGTATTGGTTGTGAGTGTCACAGTCTTTATGAGTGACTTTTATTCTACGAGTTACGGGCACTGAAATATGAACGCACGATGGCTTCGAAAAAAGGCATTTGTGTGAAAATCAATCAATTATAGGGGTAGCAACCCATCCTGTCTCAGCAACATTAACAATTTTGGGTCAAAACTGAAAGCATCAATCAGCTCATTTGCTTCTTTGAGACCGCGCTTTTCAGCTCCGTTGTCTCTAACGCTACGACGGATAGCTCGTATCAAAACGTTTTTTGGCGTATGCTCAAAGCCAACAAACTCTAATAGCTGCGTTTTATAACCACACGCCTCGAGCAAATTCGCTCTTATGGCATCCGTGGATAGAGCAGCAAATCTCTCCTTAACAATACCGTAGCGCGCCAGTATCCCCAACTCGTTTGGTTGCATTTGGCCATTTAACTCATGTTGGCAACAGGGTACGGAAAAAATGAACTGCGCATTCCATTTAATCGCATTGTAGAGGGCGTAATCCGTTGCTGTATCACAGGCATGGAGTGTGATTACCATGTCAACATCGAAAGGAGCTTGATAGCCATTAATGTCGCCCTGTCCAAAAATAAGGCCATCATATCCATATCTCCTAGCAGCTTCGTTGCAGTTAGCAATAACATCTGCTTTAAGGTCAAGGCCTACAGCATGTACCTCAAACCCCTTAATTACAGTCAAGTAGTAATACACAACGAAAGTCAAGTAAGATTTACCGCACCCGAAATCGATGAAATTGATTGATGATTGATTCGACTTAGAAAGCCCATCATCAATCTGCTCAAGGAACCTGTTAATCTGGCGAAACTTAGCTCCCATTGATTTGACAAGATGACCGCTTTGAGTGAACACACCCATATCTATGAGGGGTTCAACTAATGTGCCTTCGCTTATCAAATATTTCTTTTGGTCATCATGGCTCTTCCGAGTCCTCACATCATCACGTTCTTTAGTTTTTAGGGATCGTCTCTTAATCTTGGGTTTTCCTGACTTTGGGATCAAGACAATCGTCTCAGTATCGTCTGTCCACGCATTGAGTTGACGGTAATGGCCTTCCAGCACTTCGCAGCATCGATCAATGAGTTCAGTGGAATCAATATTCTCATGAAAAGCTTGATTGTGAATGATACGTTCGCTCTGATAGATTGCTCCACGCCTAGTAATCACAATCTTGCTGGGCACTTCGTTCTTAGATACCGGATTACTGATGACAAGTTTATATGTTGAAGTTGAAATACCTTCCTTCATCAGTCTCTTAATAATATGAGATTCCATTCTTACTCTATCCTATCGCACCTTAAGGTGATAAGGTGTTTCGTAACTTCTTCGATAATCCGTTTCTGGCACTTGAACCCTTGGTCTAGTCGACCTGAAGCAATAGAATTCTCAACCAGACATCCTCCAGAGCAAATTGGAGCAAATCTGCAACTGCTTTGAATACACTCATTTGCGCGATCACCAGCCATGAAGTGGTAATAATAGCTGCTGTATTCTACAGATTCTAGACTACCTACCGCCAAATCGTTCTTGCCAATCATCTCTACACATTTGAAAAGCCGTCCGCTAGGGGCAATTAACACAGCGTCCGATGCAATCAACATGCACGGACCACAACTATAGTATATTGGTATGGAGAACCCGAGTGCGTGCAATCGGCTATACAGACGGCAGAGTGAATCGATTATTTCTGGAGAACCATCGATACTACACATTGAGCAAAAAGATAGTGGATCGTTCCATTGACTTGAAGTTTGATGTACTGGTGCGAAATAAACGGAAAGATTCTCTTTGTTCGGGCATTTTGCAAGATCTTCCAACAACAGAGGAATTGATGAAAGGTTGGAAACATCGAAGTTGACCCTGATTGTTACGCAAAGCCCTTTATCTGCAGCCTTAAATACATTGGAAATAATGGTGTCATAGGTGCCTGACCCATTAATTAGAACGCGTCTTTGGTCGTGGAATTCTTTGCTACCGTCAAGTGTAATTTGTGCATCAACCAAACCATTTTCAATAAGAAAATCCTGTTTTTCGCTATCGAAAAGATAACCATTTGTAATTATATCAAAGTATAATGTGACACTTCGACGATCAGCCAGATCCTTGAGACCCTTAACATAGACTTTGAGCAAATCTGTATCCAATAGAGGCTCGCCACCATACAAGGTGACTTTCATGCTGGTGTAGTGTTCTCGGTCTAAAATGCGCTCGTACATTTGAAGAACGCGAGGCAGATCAGCTTCCGTAAATCTCAGTTGTCGTGTTACTTGCCCTGTTTCATAGCAGTAGGGACACATAAAATTACAGTCTGTCGTTAATGCGAGATATGTTGAATAAACTTTTGGCGATATTCTGTCTCTCATTAGGGTTACGTATGCATATTCTGTCTCATTAAGGCCTTCATCAACTAGAATATGCCTACTGGCCAAAAAGGAGATTTCATCATCGGTGAAGCTTCGTTTGTAGTCCCCGCATTTCAGTTCTTCATACTTTGTGGGTTCTACTTTAACTAAAGCACGACTAATGGTTGAGAAGAGTGCGACGCTTCCATCGCGGAACTCAACATCGATAATGTAATCTGATAATCTCACCGTTTATAACCCCCTAGTGAAAGCTCTCCCATGAGAACTCAAGCGAAACCCGCGATATCACTCAATTACATTTACTCCAGTAATATGGTGGTATCACGGGCTCCACATCATGGCTTACGCATGACCCTTGCGGTCCTTACGCATGACCCTTGCGGTCGCAATCGCAGCCATAAACCACTGCCACGGATGCAGCGCCCTGCTCGACGATAATCATGGTCACCTCCTAATCTCTAGCATGCCAGCTGAAGGCATCCATTCTACCACCGGATGGATATGAATAGAAGCGAGCCACCCGTCGCGCCGGCGCGCACGAGCCCCGCCGCACTTCCGCAGCATAGCTAACTGATCTTTCCAAGGATGCCCCGCTCAAGGGGCGTTCTCTTTGTCAAATCTTCAAAGTATTATGTGCGGGGTGATGCGGTGTCTGTTGTCTGTTATAATGCACGAAGATGTTTCCGCAGGTCAGGAGCAATCGCATGTGGCTGAAGAAGGCGAAGAGGGCGCACGGCAGGACGTACCTGTCGATAGTGCAGAACTACCGCAGGCCCGAAGACGGGAAGACCACCACGCGCACGCTCCTGAGCTGCGGCTACCTCGACGAGCTGGAGCGCGAGCACGACGACCCCGTCGCCCACTTCGCCGCCCTGGCCGCCGAGATGACCGCCGAGCACGAGGCCGCAGGCGCCCCCGCCACGATCGAGATCCACCCCGCGCAGAGGATAGGCAAGCGCGGCGCGAACAGGAGGAACGTCGGCGCGGCGGTCGTCAAGCGCGCCTACGACGCGCTCGGCGTGGAGAAGGCGGTGCGCAACGCGACCGCCGGGTCCGGGGCCGCCTTCGACCACGCTGTCGTGATGCGGCTGCTGGTGGTCCAGCGCCTGCTCGACCCCGGCTCCAAGCTCGCGGCGTGGAGGGGCCGCGAGCGCTACTTCATGCGCAGCGACCTCACCGAAGACGACCTCTACCGCGCCCTCGACGGCATCGCCGCCGCGCGCGGCGCCGTCGTCGCGGCCGCCAACAGGAGCCTCGAGCGCAGGTGGGGCCGCAACACGTCCAACGTCTTCTACGACGTGACGAACCACTGCTTCGAGCGCGACCCGGACGACGACCCGGAAGGGCTGCCCGAGATGGGCGTGTGCAAGGAGGGCCGTCCCAACCCGGTGGTCCAGATGGGCCTCCTGCAGGACGCCGACGCGGTCCCGATCTCCTACCGGCTGCACGCGGGGAACACCGCCGACTGCGACACCATGATGCCGGCGCTGGCCGACATGAAGCGGGACCTGGGCGTGCGTGGAGTCACCGCCGTGGCCGACAAGGGGCTGAGCTGCTCGAGAAACATGGCCGCGCTCGTGGCCGGCGGCGACCACTTCGTCTTCTCCCAGTCGATCCGCGGCACGAAGTCGGCCGCCGGGGTGCGCGCCCGCGCGCTCGACCCGACCGGCTACGCCGTGGTGGGCGACGAGGACGGCGGCCCCACCTTCAGGCGCAAGGGCTGGCAGGGGGTCAAGACCGTGCACCTCAAGGCGGGGGACACGGCCGACGGCAAGGCAAAGGACGTCGACATCGAGGTCAAGTTCGTCGCGTTCTGGAGCCGCAGGTACGAGAGGCGCGCCCGCGCCCAGCGCGAGAAGGTGCTGGAGAAGAGCCGCGAGCTCGTGGCCAGCCCCGGCAAGTACACGCGCGCCACCCACTACGGCGCGGCCAGGTACGTCAAGGGCGTGGCGTTCGACAGGAGGACCGGCGAGATGCTCGACTCCGGCGCCAGGCCCGAGCTAGACCTCGAGGCCATAGCCGAGGCGGAGGCCTGCGACGGCTACTACCTCATCGTCACCAGCCACACCGACTGGGACGACGGCCGCATCATCGACACCTACCGCGGCCTGTGGCAGATAGAGGAGAGCTTCGAGGCAGCCAAGTCGGAGATCGAGGCCAGGCCGGCGTGCGTGTGGACACCAGCGCACGTCGAGGCGCACTTCCTGACCTGCTACGTCGCCCTGGTCGTTGCCCGCCTGCTGCAGAGGCTCTGCCCCGGCCGCCCGTCGGTCGGTTCGATCCTGGAGGAGCTGCGTAGGGTCGAGTGCTCGGCCGACGAGGCGAACTGGTGGCTGTTCGACTACAGGAGCGACCTGACCGAGCAGCTCTTCTCGCTGGCGGGGCTCGAGCACCCGCTCAAGCACATGCAGACCGGAGAGATCAGGAAGATGATGCAGAAGGACGACTCCTGGGCGCCTATCCGCAAGAAGAGCTGAACGCACGGGAAATACTTTTGAAGCAAGAGCCGTCATCCCAGCTCAGCGTGGGTGGCGGCTTTTGCTTACTGCGGAAGTCAGGATACATCCTCCTCACGAAAGATCCCCAGCAGCCTTTTGACTGCTGGGGAAGATGTTAGCTCAAATGGATGTTTTGGAGCAGTGTCGTTCTGACTGGCAGTCCAATCGCACGGCGCGCACCAGCTTGCGTGCCAGATGCCCGCCATATAGACAGGACCCTGCAGGAGATGGCCGGGGACACAGGGCACCCCCTCGCGCCGGAGGACGTGAACCTCGCGGAGCTGGGCAGGAGGATGGGCCTCACCAGGTCCTGGGCCATGCCTTCCCCTCTTTTATACGCAGCCATCAAAGTGCGCAAGATACTTGACCGTACCCATGTACCGGAGTGAGCCGCTGCACATGCCGCGTCTGGACGCGGAGGCCAGCCCCGTATCCTTGTACATGGAAGCGAGAGTCGTCATGAATCTCTCGCCCTTCTTGATGTCTTCGGTGCCATGACCATGGATTCTCATGGTACCCCCGCCTCCCCCAGCATGACAGGCATCGGTCAAAGCCAGGGGCCTTGATGCCGCTGGCAGATGACAGCGCTTCTCCCCGAGGGCGCCCCCACGCTCGCCGACCCGCTCAATGCACTCGCAAAAATCAGGGAATAGTTGGAAAGAAGGCATAAGCGCCTCTCGCCAAACATCTGATCTGACGGAGGGAGACATCATGGGACTCAGGCCTATCAGGGTCGTCCAGTACGGGTGCGGCAAGATGGCAAGGTGGACGGTTCGCTACCTTCACGCGCATGGGGCGCAGGTTGTCGGCGCCATCGACATCAACCCCAAGGTCGTGGGCAAAGACGTCGGCGACTTCGCGGGGCTGCCCATCAAGCTGGGTGTGAGAATATCCGATGATGCTGACCGCGTGCTCGACGAGAGCGCCCCGGACATAGCGGTCATCGAGCTGTTCAGCCTTCTTGATGACATTGCCCCCATGGTCGAGCGGTGCGTGAGTCGTGGCATCAGCGTCATCACCACCTGTGAGGAGTGCACCTTCCCCTGGACCACCTCATCGGCGGCCACCAATCGCATCGACGCCCTGGCCCGTGCGGCGGGCTGCACGGTGGTGGGCGTCGGCATGGAGGACGTCTTCTGGGTCCACATCGTGGGCCTGCTCGCCGGCGCGGTGAACCGCATCGAGCGCATCGAGGGGGCAGTGAGCTACAACGTGGAGGACTACGGCTTGGCTCTGGCGAAGGCACACGGCGTGGGGCTCACCCCCGAGGAGTTCGAGCGCACGTTGGCGCATCCGGACGAGGTCGTTCCCTCCTACGTATGGAACTCCAACGAATGCCTGGCACAGCATCTGGGCCTCACGATCTCCCAGGTCATCCAGGAGAACGTGCCGTTCGTGGCCGAGCAGGGCACCCACTCCGAGACCATGGGCGCCACCGTGCCCGCCGGCAGGGTCATCGGCATGAACACGCGCGTCACCACGAAGACCTACCAGGGGATAGACATCGTGACCTCGCAGATAGGCAAGGTGTATGGTCCTGACGATGGCGACCTCTGCGACTGGAAGATCATAGGCGAGCCCAACACGACCTTCCACGTGGAGAAGCCGGCGACTGTGGAGCACACCTGCGCCACCATCGTCAACCGCATCCCTACGGTACTTGCCGCGCCTGCGGGGTACCGCACCCTCGACGAGCTGGAGCCCCTGCGCTACCTTACCCAGCCCATGACGATCAGCGACGTTGGGGACGGCCTCTGCTAGAGGCCCCCTTGGAGCCCCGCCAGGACGCATGCAGCGAGTCCCCTGGCGGGGCGCCATGCCCAGGCCACCGGGGCGGGCGCACTACGACATAGGCGAGCTGCCGGGCGGCGAGCGTCGCTTGCCCCAGGGCATTTTCATGTAGACGTCGCCGCGCGCCAGCTCGTCGAGCATCTGGGCGAGATGGACTTGGCGCGTCACCTCGCGTTTTGGTCGCTCGATCCAGCCGAGATAGTCATTGCGCTGGTAGGGCGCGCAAGGTACGCCTCCATGAGTCCCGCCTCCTCGAGCGCCCGACGCACCCACTCGCTCATCTGGTGCCGCTCACGCGGCGCACCCTTGGGGCCCCGAGTGGCGGGCTGGGCGTAGAGGCACCTTCGAGATGGCACCCTGCGGTCTCCCGGATGAGGATCCCCAGACAGCCAGCCCTGCCAGGTATCGAGGTTTCATGGAGGAGGGCGGAACTGGCGCCCGGTTGGAGATATGGGGTTTCCCTGCCGGGTATTCATAAGTGTACTATGATGGGTCGTGACAGAAATCGAGCGAGCACCCGATGGGAGGCGCAAGAACTGCGCCTCCCATCTATGTGAGAGGAGACAGCATGCCGTTGATGGTCGTACTCATAGTCGTAGGCTTCGCCCTTCTGGTGGCCGGAGCGACGGCATTGGTGGACGGCGCAAGCGGCCTCGCTCGAACCATAGGCCTCTCCGATAGGGTCGTCGGTCTCACGGTTGTGGCGGTGGGGACCGCCATGCCAGAGATCGTGGTCAGCGCTGCCGCGGCGGCGGGCGGCCATGCCGAGCTCGCGCTCGGCAACGTCATAGGCTCCAACCTCTGCAACCTGCTCCTCGTCCTGGGCCTCACCGCCCTGGTGGGCGCGTGGAGCTGCCTCGCAGGGTCACCCACTTTGACGTGCCCGTCTCCGTCGGGGCCACCCTCCTGGTGCTGCTCCTCGCAAACATGGGCGGCAGCGTCTCCCGCCTCGACGGCGCCGTCTTGGTCCTCGCCTTTGCCGCCTTCGTCGCCTTCTCTATCGCCGGCGCGCACGACGATATGACGTCGAGGAGGAGCAGGACGAGGAGGCCAGGGAGGGCGTGAAGGGCGTTCCCCGGCAGCTCGCATACGTTGCGGCTGGCATCACCCTGCTCAAGTTCGGAGGAGACTTCGTCGTCAACAGCTCCGTGGACCTCTCGCTCTCCCTGGGCATCCCCGAGAGCGTGGTGGGGCTGACGGTAGTGGCCATCGGCACCTGCCTGCCCGAGCTCATCACGAGCGTGGTTGCGGCGCGTCGTGGCAACGTCGAGCTCGCGCTCGGCAACGTCCTCGGCTCCAACGTCACCAACCTGCTGCTGGTGCTCGGCATCCCCGCAGTCATGGGCGGCATCGCCTTCAGCGCGTCGTACAACATCGAGCTCATCGCGCTCGCTGCCATGACCGCCCTCCTTGCGCTCATCGCGCACAAGAGCGACGAGCGCCGCATGTCTCGCCGCCAGGGTCTCGCCTTCGCAGCCGTGTACCTCAGCTACCTGGCCTACGCCGTCCTCGCGTAGGGGCGTCGTAGCGGAGGGGACAACCCCTAGCCCTAGGCAACCCCGGTCAGATCGCTGTACGAAATGAGGCCGGCCCCTACATGTCGAAGATGATCGTGAAGTCCTCCGTGATGGTCGTCGTAGGATGGCATCGGTAGCGACCGGGGCCGATCTTGGTCCAAGTGAACCTGATGGCCTCATAGCCACCCGAATCGTGGGTCCCATGGGGATTGTAGCTGTCGGAGAGCACATTCGCCCAGTCGAGCGTGGAGAGGTCGCTCCCCTTCTTCGCCCCCACCACACACTCGATCCTCCCTGTGCTGCCCTTTTCCAGCGTCAGGATCAGGCTCACGACACTGCAGGCCTCACCGTCCGACAAGTGGTACTGGCTCTGGATGACATAGCCCCACCGGCCGAAGGGCATCTCGAGCGTCGCGCCTTTGGGGATGAAGACGCTCACGTAGGCGTCCCTATCCTTGCTCGCGTCAATGTCCCGGCCCGCCCACAAAGGGCCGTAGAGCTCCCAGACGTCGACGCCCCTCTCAGCCGCCGACCTGCGCACCCCTCCGGTAAGACTATAGAGGGAGTCATCTACGGAAATGAAATCAAGCGAGGAGATGTCAATGACAGTGAAGCTGCTCCCCCGACCCTTGATGGCGTCGATCGAGGTGTCACCGTCATCCACGGTAAGCGTGCCGCGCCAGGCTCTCTGAGGCATGAGCTGCATGACGCCAACGGCAATGACGAGGACCACGGCCACCACGGCAAGCACGCGTTTCCATTCGCGGGCGTATCCCCCAGCGATGAGCGCGCGGATCCACCATTGGATGCGTTGGCCCAGCTCGAGCGAGCGGACCCACTCGCAGGCGCGCTTGCCCATGGCGAGGGCGCGGGCACGTCCCCCCGCAGCGAGCTTCGCCGCGAGGGAGGTGGCTGGCTGCGCCGATCCCAGGGGCGACCCGACGGGCGCCCGGCCCGTGCCGACTCCCTGCGAAGGCGCCTCCGCCCTCGGCATCTGGCCCAGTGCCTGCGCAGCCCCCTGCGGCAGCGCCGTCCCGCAGCCCCTGCAGAACCGCGCCCCGTTCCCGTTTTTCGTGCCACAGCTCGGGCAGAACACGTCGGCCCCTCTCTACTTTGCCGTGACGAGGTAGGGCGAGTTGCGCTCCTTCTCGATCGCGAGCATGAGCTCGGCATTCCTGAGCTCGAAGTCGTTCAGGGGCGACGGCATGGCCTCGAACTGCTCGGCCGTGTAGCGCTGACTGTACCAGCGGCGCGTCGCGAAGTACTCGGCAAGGTCCTTGTTCTTGAAGCCGCGCCCGTAACGGGCGAAGATCTCGTTGCGGGCCAGGTAGAGCTCCCAGAGCGAGAGCCTCTCGAGCTCCTCCCGGCTGTAGTAGCGGCTCGAGCTGTCGGCCAGGACATAGTCCTCCGAGCTGACGGCGTTCGTGAACTCGGGCACGTTGTCGACCGGCATGTAGGTCGTCTCGCAGCTGCCGGTGTAGGAGCCGGCGTCCGAGCAGCTCAGGCGCAGGGTACGATACATCTCCGCGTCACTGTCGTACGATGACGTGAACACCACGCGGTAGAGCGAGCGCTGGTCGGCATAGATGCTGTTGTAGATCCCCTCGAGCGTGGACGCCAGGCCGCTGGTCGAGGCATCGAAGTAGGACCCGTTGCAGGAGGTCGCAAGCGTCTGCAGGTCGGAGCGGTCGACATCGCTCCCGATGCCGATGATGTAGACGGGGATGCCCGTGAGCCTCGCGAGCTCCGTCACGTCGGACTGGCTGTAGTGGCTCGCGTTCTCTATGCCATCGGTGAAGGCGATGACCACGCGCGAGCCACTCTGGAGGTTCGTGCGTTGCAGCGCCCAATAGAGGGCGTCATTCAGGGCGGTTTGGCCCGTGGGATAGAGCGAGCTCACGGCACTCTTGAGCAGATCGATCTTGTCGGTGAAGGGCTGGCGGTTGTACACATAGCTATCAAACGACGTGATCTCGGCCTGTGTGCCGGCGTTCGTCGCGAGCCTGTCGATGAAGGCGTTGGCCGCCGCCTGCGCCTGGCCCATCTTGCCGCTCGAGTTCATAGAGCCGCTCTGATCGAGCACGAGGCTCACGCTCATGTCATCCCCGGCAGCCATCTGGGCGACCTCTTCGACGGTGGCGTCGTGGACGTTGCCGTCGGCACCGATCTCGGTGACCTTGAGGCTGCTGGCAAGGATGCCGGTGAGGGTGTCCCCTGACGAGTTGGTGAAGCGCGCGTAGACGGTCACCTTGGGAAAGGCGGAGTTGTCAACCTGGGATACCGCAAGGTTCGCCTGCTCCTTGGCCGTATCCCCGGCCTCCACCGTGCCCTCGTTGCCTGCGCCAGCTCCTGACGGCCCCCCGAACAGCCTCGGCACCACATGGAGGCCCACGACAAGGGCGAGTGCCACCGCAAGGCTGCCGAGGGCCACGAGCACTATCCTGGGTCGCGCCTTGCTCGCACGGGAGGCGCTGGCATCGGCCCCATACGCCGCGTCGGCAGAGGCCATCGGCGGGCTTGGGGACAGGTCGGGCAGCCGCTGTGTCATGCCTGCGTCAAGCGGCAGCGGAGCAGCTGGCACCTCCTCGGCCCAATCGGCAGGCAATGGGGTAGTCGGCACCTCACCGGCCTGGTCGGACGGCGAGGCATCCTCGACCCGCGCCCCGCAGGAGGTGCAGAACCTCGCCTCATCAGGTATCTCCTCGCCGCAGTTACAGCAAAACATGCCGTCCTCCTCCTCACGCGGATCCGCTATCATGCGCGCGTGCGCCGATAGCTCACAACTGCCCTGACATCCCTCGCCCCATCCCCGCGCCTGCCGTCAGCTCGAGATGGTGATGGTACTGAAGCGCTTGTAGTCGCTGGGAACCGAAGGGTCTGTGTCGAAAACGTCCCAGGTCCCGGAACCCGCGCTCACAACCTCGTAAGGCCCTTTCCTGCCCATCGCCGGACCGATGCGTGAGGTGACGACCCGCTGCGCCGCGTCGCAATTCAGGTCGTAGGAGGAAGACACGGGGTCGGCCCAGTCGATGGTCGAGGCATCCTCTATCGTGCCAGTGGAGCCCTCCGGGTTATAGGTGTGATCGGAGGCCCCCACAAAGACGTAACCCGACCGCGCCTCGCCCGATGCATCGATGGTCAGGAGGTCGGAGCTCACTATCGGCACACCTGCCTCATAGTAGCCTATCTCCCGCGTGGTACCGCGAATCACCACCCCCCAGACGCCCGCGACGCTCTTGTCCGAGGCGCCCTTGGGCACAAGCAGGCGAAACGTGGCATCATTGAGGTTCGACCACAGGGAGTACTCACTCTCGGTGGTCACGTCCTTGAGGGTTATGAGGTTGGTGTCGGCGTTCTGGTCACGCACCGTGTCCACCGTGCCGTAATAGGTCTCTCCATGGTGGTAGACGGTCACGGCATCGCCCGAGCGTTTGATGCCAAGCAGGATGGAGTTGGTCGAGCGCCCGGACATGAGGGCGTTCGCCCAGATGAAGCTGCCCTCAAAATGGGAGGGAAAGGGCGAGGGGAGGCTTATGCCCCGCTGGTCGCCGGTCGTCTCCCGCCTGCCGGGCTCCCCCGCGTCGGACCTCCCGGCCATCTTGTCGCGAATCTCCGACTCGACCTGGGAGGGATTGACCAAGGCCTTCTTGTCCACGAGCACGGAGGTCTTCGTGGGACCCGAGTCCCTTTGGACGCCCTCGTCGTTCGGGTCCCAGAGGTTGATCTGGTCAAAGGCCCTCTCCCAGGCGAGTTGCTGTTCGGTGCTGTACCCCTTCTCTGTACGGACTGTGGGGTCAAAGTCGCTCGAGGTGAGGTCAGCCCAGCGGATGGTGTTGGCGCCAGCACCGTGCTCGCTTACGTCCGAGCATGTGCCCAGCACAGCAGTGCCGTCCTCATGTAGCGTGAGGTAGTTGCTCAGAATGGCGTAGCGGTCCGAGCTGGTCTCATCGTGTTCCTGGTATGGAGCCGTCATCACGAACCCCCAGGTGCCATAGGGCGCGTCAGGCGTCGCACCCTTGGGCACGATCACCTTGAAGCTGGGACCGTAGTAGCCGCCCTCGTGGAAGGAGGGATCGTAGGCAGTGGTCTTGAGGTCGTAGATGACCGAGTCCCCCCGCTCGGTCTTGGACCCTATGGAACCCGTGGCCTTCGCGATGGCGTGGTAGTAGACGCACATCATCTTGCCGTCGCTCACGATGACGGGTCCCATGGCGAGGTCTGTGGCCTCGCCCCTGCGCCACGCCGCCGGATCATCGCCATAGTAGAAGGTGCCCTCGTAGTTGCGGGGCCAGAGGATGAAAGCAACAACGCCGGCGGCCAAGCCCAGCAGCAGGACGGCGAGGGCGACGCGCTTGGGGCGCCACCGCGCGGTGGGAGTGGCCCTGGCCTGGCCGGCAGTCGCAGCCGGCGCCTGCGCGGGTGCGGGTGTCGGCGCCTGCGCGGGTGTCGCCTGCAGCGCCTTGCCACAGCTCCTGCAGAACCGCACGCCCTCTCGGTTCTTCGCCCCGCAGCGTGTGCAGAACATTATGACCCCCTCCTGCGAGTCCGGACCCGATGCTCAAGCACGGCAACGACGATCATAAGGGCCGCAAGGCACCCTAACCCGACCGAGCCTCTTAGCCTGCGCGCCTGCGCACGCGTAGAGACCGTGACCGCAGAGCCAGGGGACGCCCGCCAGCGCTCGTCGGTCGTGCCGTCGCCGTCGGTGTCTATGTCCAGCGTTGTCTCGGCCTCCTGGGCACTCCCCGTCTGGATGAGCGTCGACGTGGTTATGGGCACGCCCCCCAGCGAACGCTCGTCCACATAGTTGCCGTCCTCGTCCATGTAGCTCACGCTGTAGTCCATCGTCCCCGAGCCAGTCCCGTTGAGCCATAGCTGGTAGTCACGCCCCTGCAAAAGGCGGACGACCTTGACCCGGTCGGCGCCATCGCCCGCCCCCGCGGTCGAGAGGTAGGTGATGGAGCCAAAGTCGGTGTTGGAGGCCACGCCTGGGGCACAGGACGCAAGCACCTGGCCCTCGCTCACCACTGTCACATCGACCGGGCAGGCCACACGGATATAGGTGTACCTGACGCCGCCGAGCTGGCGCGCCATGTCGGTGAAGAAGTCGGAAAGGTTGGCCTCCGTGGCCTCGAAGTGCTCGCCTTGCGTGGCCATGCGTTCAAGGAGGTCCTGCGCATCCTTGAGCACCGAGCCCAAGAGATCGCTGAAGAAGCCAAGCGTGTAGAGGCTGGTCCCCGAGGCCTTGAGCCCATCCGCCATTGCGACCAGCTCGTCCCCAACCTTGCCCTGGTTGGCAACCCCGTCGGTCATGAGCACGATGGTGCGCGCGCTGGAGCTGCTGGACCCCAGCATGCGATGCGCCTCGGAAAGGCCAGCCTCGACATTGGTGCTGCCGCCTGCGGAGAAGCTCTTGGAGGCAATGGCCGCACGCATCCCTGCGTAGTCCGTCGAACTCAGCTCGCAGAGGGGATCCGCATTGTTCGAGAAGCTCACGATGCCCACCCTGAGCCCTGCCTTCTCGGCCACATCAAGGAACTTGCCCATCGCAGAGCGCAGACGGTCGAGCGGCTCACCCCCCATGCTGCCCGAGACATCAAGCACAACCACAACATCCTGAGCCACGTTCGTGTGCAGAGCATCATCCTCCCAGGATTCCGGGGAGCCAAACTGGGTGGGAACCTTAAGCTCAAGGGGACCCTCCCGCTCTGTATGGCCATCCATGAACACAAGACTGACCTGCACGTCAGGGGCACCTGACGTCCCAAGGTCCGAGAAGGTGAACTCGTACCTAGGACCGCCATGAGGATGAGGACCAATATCGAAGTCCGATGCCTTAAGGAGCAGCGGTATCTTGCCCTCGGCACCGCCCTTGTCAACCACCACATCCTGGGCAGGAGGCAGCTTGGCATCCTCGGTCCGCGACGAGAACGCGATCCGGTAGTTCCCATACGCCCGACCGTTGACATCAAGGACCGTGACGGCAATGTCCCGCTTTCCCACGACCTTGGTGGGGTTGCCTTTCTCAAAGCCCTGCTTGTCGAACGCACGCTTGATGGCATCGAACTGTCGTTGGGTCAGAAGACCGGTGCTCCTCATGATCCCGCCGGCACTGATGACGCTCTCGCGCGCCTGGGCAAAGCTCGTATAAGGGGTGCAGAGCAGCAGCGACTGATAGAACAGCTTGGCAAGCAGCTTGGCCGCCTCCTTCTCGCCCAGCCCCGCATCCACCCACTCCTTCCAAATGAGGTATCCGGCGTGCGAGAACACGGTGCTACCTTGATGTTCCTCGACCTTTCTATCAGTGGCCTTACGCGCCTCCCTCTGATAGTCCTGCCATGTGCGAAGAGCGCTGCCCGACGGGTCCGCGATGTCTCGGCTAGCCATCTTCCAGTCGACGTGGTCGTCGTTGGCATAGTATGCGCGGGCCGCGACACCGATGATGTCCGCATATGCCTCGTTCAGCGCCCCCGATTGGTCGCCCCCCGTTGACAATGAGCAGGTATGGGCCACGACCCCGTGGGTGAGCTCGTGAGCAAGAACCCCGACATCGCACACGTATTCGTTGCCCCCATCAGCACCCATGCCAACGGCAGGAAGGCACCAGAAGTCATAGGTGATTCCCCCCGGTTTTTTGTGCTGGTAAAAGGCATTTTTCTGGCTAAACTTCTCACCCTCCTCAGGCTGATTTGGGTCGGTCGCGTCGCTCTTGCTCATCCTCCGCACGTTGGTAAAGATCACGAGGTCGCTTCCACGGTCATCGAACGAGATGCGGTTGAGGATGCGCGAATAGTAGGTGAGCGCCTTCGACATGGAGTCGATGGCGCTGACGCCCTGTTTCAACGCCACGCCCTCCTCTCCATGACGCGCTGCGCATAGGGATAGGAACCCGGGACGTCCTGGTACCACCAGTAGTTCGCATTCTGCTTCTGAGCCCTGAAGTCAAAGACGCCAGCATCCGTACGAGGCTGGTAGACGTCAATCGTGGTCTTGACCGGGTCCTCGGTCGGCAGGGCGCCAGACCTACCCTGCTTGAGCTTGCTCAGCGGGGTCGTGAGGACGGTCGAGCTGAGGGGTGTCGACGTACCATCCCCCGCATAGTCGTCGATGTTGATGTTCACGTCACCGGAATATCCCGGAAGCGAGACGTACGACACCGCATCCCTGGCGCGGAGCACCGCCGTGTCCTCGGCGCTCACGATGACGTCAAGCAGGCCGTACGTGTCACCCACCGTGTATGCCGCGCTCGTCTGCCAGGCAAGGACGGGTGCCATGGCAGTGCCGTTGGCGTCAAAGCTGTAGTAGACGAGGGCGTCATCAGAGGGCTCGTCCACCAAGACGTCAGTCGCGCCCTCGTAGGCCCCCGTTACGTAGGACTCCACCGCTGCCCGCGCATCGCCCTCTGAGACCTTGGGGCTGGTGACGTCAGAGGTCAGGCCCACCGTGTTGCCCGCAAGAGAGACCACTGCAGACGAGCTACACGAGGATCCCGCTGAGGCCGCCGATGATGCCGACAAGGACGATCAGGCCGATGATCTTGAGGGACGGCCAGCGCCTCTTGAGCAGCCCGTAGATGAGCATGGTGGCTGCCAGCGGCAGGATGCGCGGCATGACCATGTCGAAGAGGTCGGTCTGCAGGTTGAACACGGACCCGGCGGAGGCAATCTCCACGCCGCAGGACACTTTCACGTAATTCACGATGAGGCCGCCCATCACCATGCAGCCCATGATGGAGGCGCCCTTGAGGATCTTGTTGAGCGTCCCCTTCTCGAGGAAGTCGAGCACCGCGCTGCTGCCCGCCCTGTAGCCGAACATGAAGTTCACGTAGGAGATGGCATAGGCAGCGGCGCAGATGACAACCGCGTAGATGATCGCGCCCCAGATGTTGCCGCCGCCCATGGAGGTGAGGTCGATGCAGATGCCAAGCAGGATGGGAATGACGACGCCCTGCCAGATCGTATCGCCCACGCCTGCGAGCGGGCCCATGAGGGAGGTCTTGATGTTGGTGATGAACTCGTCCGGGATGTCGATGCCCTGGGCCTTCTCCTCCTCCATCGCGGCGGCCATGCCGAGGATGCGGGAACCCGCCTCGATGTGGACGTTGAAGAACTCGATCTCGCGGCGCATGAGATCCTTGCGCCTCTCCGGGTCATCGGGATACAGGAAGTCAACGAGCACGGAGAAGAAGTGCGCCACGACCTGGCCCATCATGCGCTCGTAGTTGTAGCAGGTCTGCGGGAAGGTCTCCCAGATGAGCCAGGCCTTGGTGAGCGCGCCCTTGGGGATAAGGCCGCCTTCGCGCGCCATCTTGCTGCTATCCGCCATCAGAACTCCTCCTCTTCATCCTCTTCCACTGCGGGCGATGCCGCAGTGCCCTCATTGCCTGACGAAAGCTGCACGTACACGATGGCGGTGAGCAGGGCGATGACCCCCAGGGGAGCAGGCCGAGACCCGAGTACACCGCGAGCACGAAGCCCACGAACAAGAACACGGTCGCCTCGCCCTTGAAGATGTATGTGAGCGTGATCGCGATGCCCAGGGCAGGCATCATGCCGCCGATAACCTGGAACACATTCAGGATGGGCCCGCTCATGAAGTCGATGAACGACTGGATGTAGGAGGCGCCGAAATACGCCGCGAGGGTGCAGGGGATGACCGTGATCACCGCAGCGAAGATCTGCGGGTAGAGCACGTTGGCACGCCAGATCTTGTGGTGCTCGCCCTTCTCAATGTAGCCATCCGCCATGTGGACGAAGATCGAGTCGAAGGTCATGCGCAGGTACCACACGATGGTGCCGAGCAGGCCGATGGGGACGGACAGCGCAAGCGCGGTCCCGTAATCGAGCCCGCCCACAATGGCATAGGCCGTCCCAAGGATGCCGGCAAGAGCCATGTCGGCGGGCATGGAGCCACCTGCCGAGATGAAGCCCAGGTACACGAGGTTGATAGACCCGCCCACGACAGCCCCCGTGAAGGGGTCGCCGAGGATGACGCCGGTCACCATCCCGCAGACCAAAGGACGCTGGAGCGACCAGAGGCCCACGAAGGGAAGGTTGCCGATCGCCAGCCAGTAGGTGATGCCGCAGAGCACAGCTTGCAGGATGCTCATCGCTTACTCCTTTTCGGCTCTCTCGAGAGCCTCGTCAACCTCGATGACGGCCTGCTCGGGCACGAGCTGGTAGAAAACATGCACGCCCTTGCCGCGCATCTCGCGGATGGCCTCGACCTCGGCCGGGCTCGCCGCGACGTTCTTGATGAAGGTCTTGCGCTCGCCACGCAGGCCCATGCCGCCAAGATTCACCTCCTTGAGGGGCACGCCCGCATCGACGATCCTCGCGAACGTGACCGGGCTCTTGGCGAGCACGATCACGCGCTCGCCGGGGACGGGATCCTTGAGCAGGCCTTTGATGGCTCCTTTGACCGAGGCAACGAACACCTTGACCCCTTCGGGCGCAAGCGACTTGATCACGCGCTTGTTGAAGTCGTCCTTGGCGACCTCGTCATCCACCACGAGGATCGCATTCGCGGACAAGGTAGGCGTCCACACCGAGACGACCTCGCCGTGGATCAGGCGGTCATCCACTCGAGCCAATACGACATTCCTCATTGCCACTCCTCCTCTTCCTCATCTTTTCTCGCGTGCTCGGCAAGGAGCTTCCTCACATCCCGGATGCTCCCCTCCGAGGCCGCCATCGCAGCCTCGACGACCTCCTCGCACGATTGGCCGCTGCCGCGCGCGACAACCGCTTCCAGAAGCGCAGGAAGGTTGACGCCGGTCACGTGGTAGAGGTCATGCGTGCGGGACAGGTCCACCACCTGGTTGAACGGGCTCCCAAAGTACAGATCGGTGAAGAAGATGACATTGCTCTCGTCTTCGGGCAGGAGCGCAGCCGCGAGGCGAGCTCCGAGCGCGGTGGGAGGCTCCTCGGCGGCGAGGCTGAACGCCTCGATGTCCTCTTGGGGGCCAAGGAGCATCTGAACGCCGTCCTTGAGGCCCTCGCTGAACCTCCCGTGTGATACCAAGATGATCTTCATGAGTCACGCCCCTTTCCCGTGAATCTGCGCAAAGCTATCCCAAGCCGATGGGATCGGCCTTCACCCCCTATGGCGCTTATGGTGTTTGTGCCTGTCAGAGCATCACATGCGCTGCAGAACCGTTCCGACGATGTACTTGTTTGCGATCAGCCAGACGTTTCTCCACTCGGCCGGCGTGTTGTCTGTGAGGAAGATCTGCTGCTCCAGATGGAGCACGGGGGCGTCCTCGGAGACCTCCATGAGCTCGCCGCGCCCCTTCCCCACCACACGGGCAGCATAGCGGGCATTGGAGTAGCCGATCTTCTTGCCGAACTTCGATTCGATCGAGTTGAAGAGGCTCTTCTCGGTGTAGTCCACATCCTCGAGGCCTGGAAGGGCCCTCAGGTTGATGATGCTCTCGATGAGCAGGATCGGCTTGCCCTCCACGCGCCTCAGGCGATCGAGCATGAGGACAGGCGATCCCATCGGGACGAACAGCCTGCTGCTGGCGAAGGCATCTGCGGGAACGGTCTCTTGACGCAGGACCTTTGTGGTGAACTCCACGCCCTGCAACGCAAGGGACTCGGCGAACGACATGAGCATGCTGCCGGTCGGGTGGGTTAAGGTGAAGCTCGTGACAAAGGTGCCCTTGCCGTGCATCTGGACGAGGAGGTTCTCGCTCACGAGCGTCTTGATGGCACGACGGACGGTGCCGCGGCTCATGCCGAGCATCTCGCACAGCTCGTGCTCGACGGGTATCTGATGCTCGGGAATCCACTCGTGCGCGTAGATCTTATCCCGCATGTAGCTCGCCGCCTGGACGTGCAGCGGAACCTCTTTAGCGTTCTCGGACATTCGACCCCCCCTTGAGCCCTGTCCCAAGCATCTGCCCGCGAATCTGTTAGCCAAACCATAGGACACCTGTTTGACCAGTGCTTTTTGTGGGATCGTACAGAGAAACGGATATCACTTGTGCACGTTAAAGTGTACAAATGTCCCCCGAAAGCTACTGTTTGAAACAGGCGAGAGAACAACCTTCCGGCTGCTCTTGATAAATAAGCCGGCCGAATAGACGAATTTTCCGGCGTTTTGGGCTCAAAAGGCATATTATGTTATGGTAGTTCACTTTTATGCATAATTAATGCTTCGGCGCATTCCGCGAATGGTAGCGGATTTGCGGCAAGCGGTTTCTTCCAGACGCGGGACCCTTGTAGGGCACAGGGCATGGACCTGCTGATTCAAGCGATCGACAAGCCGTTCGACGCGGTGTGTGTGCAGCGATGCGATCGGTAGCTTTAATTATGCATACTTGTCGCGAGCCTAGACCACTCTTTGGAAGCGCTTTGAAGCCCCCTTGTGGTCGGGCGCAACTAGGAGCACGTAGTCACCCGATGAAAGAATCCTGCCTCCCTGAAGCGCCGTCAGCCTACCGCACGCTGGCCGCCTCGAGGTATCCGTCCATGCCGCGGCATGTGAGCGCCACGGCGAGGTCGGCCACCTCGGCGAGGGGGATGCGCTTGCCGCCCTCCACCCACAGGCGATAGACCATGAGCGGCGTCTCGCCGAGGAAACGGCGTAGGATGTCGCTGCGGCACTCGTCGAGTCCCGCGAGCCGCTGGCCTGCAGCCCCGATCCGAACCATGACCCTCTCTATCATCTGCCGACGAATGTCGGCATAGCCGCCGGTGGCGCAGGTGATGCGCTCGTAGGCCGCGCCCTGCTCGGCCGAGAACTCGAAGAGGGCACGCACGAGCTGCGCCTGGTCGCGCACCATGTCGAGCCCGGCTGTGCGCTCCGCGTACGCGGCGGCGTAGCCCTCCTGGAACTCCAGCAGCAAAAGTCGTACACGCGGTAGGTGACGTCGGAGCTCTGCTGAGTCTCCGGCACCACGGCACCACCCTCAATGGCATGCAGGGTACCCGGCTCGATCATGAAGAAGTCGTCATCGTGGACGGGCACCTCATAGAGCAGGCCGTCCCAGCGGCCCTCCTTCACCGGGCAGGCGAACTCCTCACGATTCTTGGCCTTCTGGCCCACGATGATCTTGGTGCCCGGGTCGGTGCGCAGCACATACCAGCACTCGTGCTTGCCCAGGCTGCCGTTCTCGCGCTCGGCCGCGTAGGCATCGTCGGGGTGCACCCGCACGGACAGGTTCTCGCGCGTCCAGAATCTTAATCAGCAGCGGGAACCGGTCACCCGTGACCCCGGCAAAGAGCTCGTGCTCGTTCTCCCAGAGGTCAAAGAGGTAACGCCCGTCGTAGAGGCCACCCTCCACCAGGCAGTCGCCGTTGGCGTGGGCCGAGATGGCCCAGCACTCGCCGATGGGACCGTTGGGAATCTCGTAGCCAAAGTCGTCGTGCAGACGACGCCCCCCTCAGATCTTGCCATGGAATACGGGCTTGGTGAACAGCAGCGGTTGGACCAACTTAGCCTCCTCGATAGGCGCGGACAGTCTCCGCGCCTGGTTTCTACCAATGGAGCAGCCGCCGCCGGATGTCCCCCCTCAGCGGGCAGGCGGCGCCTCAGAGCGCTACACGAGCAGCGCCGCGCCCATGAGGCCCGCATCCCCACCGCACTCCGCAAGCGCGAAGAGGAGCGAATCAGGGTTCAGCACGAGCTGGCAGGCCTTCTCGTGCACGAGGTCGACGAAGTCGGGGTTGTAGAGTGCCACCGATCCTCCGAACACAAAGATGTCAGGGTCCACGACGCAGGAGATGTTGCAGACGCCGCGCGCCAGCATGGCGGCCGCGTCGTCCACCACCGCGCGCGCCACCTCGTTGCCTTCGTGCCGAAGGGTGAACACCTGGGCGGCATCCACCTCCACGCCCAATCGCTCGCTGGCGACGCGGGCTATGGCGGTGCCCGACGCCTGATCCTCGAGGGCGCCTGCGTTCATGCCGAGCCGTACCGAGGGCCGGTCGGCCACCACCATGTTGAAGACCTCCGCCGCGCACGAGTGGGCACCACCCACGATGCGCCCGTCAAGCACGTAGGCCGCACCCACGCCCGTGGACACCGTGAGGTAGACCACCGACTCAAGGCCCCTGCCCACGCCCAAGCGCGCCTCGGCGAGGCCAGCCACATTGGCATCGTTGTTGAGCACTGCGCGGCAACCCAACCGGCCCTCAAGCCAGCGCACGATGTCAAAGCCTTCCCAGCCCGGCAGGTTGGGCGGGTTGAGGATGCGCCCCATCGGGAAGTCGAGCGGACCCGGGCAGCCGATGCCCACGCCCTTGTAGGAAGTGTCCCACCCCTCGATCGTGCGGGCGATGCGCTCGAGGTTGCCCACCGGCCCCATACCATGGTCGTTGGGCATGGCCGTCTTGGTGACCAGGACGCCATTCTCCTCGAAGATCGCCACGCGCAATTGTGTGCCGCCAATGTCCACTCTCACGCGCCTCATTATCTTCTCCCAGCCCCTCCTCGCGCGCTCGTGCGTTGAAAAGAAGGGATCGCCGTCAATCTCGCCGACGATCCCTTGCCTTCTACACCCGCAGCTTTGCCTCGACCGCTGCCAGCCGCCTATACACGGCCAACAGGTCTTCGGCAAAGACGCGGAAGGTCTCCGCCTGCATGAGCTGGTCCTCGGCATGCACAAGGAGGAGGGGCACCTTGGTGGACCCCATCTTGGAGACGTCCTCCTGGAGCAGACCCATATGCACCTCGTGACCCTGCAGGTACACCTCGTTCCCCTCGTCGATCATCTTCTGAGCGCCGTCGAAGTCCCCGTCCTTGGCCTTGTTGACGGCCTCAATGTAGTTGGACTTGGCGCACCCCACCGTGGAGATGATCTGGACGCAGGCCTCCTCCATCTTCTCGATCTCGGAGTCGAGCTCGTTCTCATCTGCCATCTTGCTACTCCTTCGTGGCGTCGAGGGCCATGTCGATGACCTTCTTGGCGTCCATGCGGCCGTAGGTCGCCATCGGGATAACCACGACGGGTGTCTTGCCGTCCACCGCGTCCAGGGCATCCTGTTTGGCGTAGGAGATCTGCGGCCCCAGGAGCAGGACGTCGGCATCCTGGGCCTTGGTCAAGGCCTTGGCCAGCGGTCCGGCCTCGATGTCGGCGTCCAGACTGCGGGCGGCGGCCTCCTTCCTCATCTTCTGCACAAGCAGGCTGGTGGACATGCCAGCATTGCAGGCGAGCAGGATCTTCATGGTGTACTCCTTTCTTGCGGCCTCCCCGGCCGCGTTTCAAACCGACTTTCTGGTTGGAACTTCCGTGCGATTGGGCTTCCGTGCGATTGCGTGCGTGCGGTCACAAGCCTGTCAGGACTCGGTTCTTCCGATTCCCGGTGCCCGCATGCACCTGAGTCTGTTTCTATCTAGCACCTGGCGGAGTGCCGAGGACCGCGTGTTGCACGGCACGCCGCCAGGCGGAAGGGAGCGGACCCTAGGCGGCCTCCTCCTCGGAGTCGGCCAACATCTTGGCCTGGGCGCGCTCGTAGGCCTTCATGAAGGGCAGGTAGATAGCCATGCCAGCCGCCACCTCGATAGCCTGCCAGACGGCGGCCACCACGCCGGCGGTGCCACCGCCCACAGCCAGGAAGCCGGAGGGCTCTCCGTCATTTCTGGTGGGTAGCACAACCACCGGCTCACTACGCGTAGCAG
>ERZ773042.446-NODE-446-length-28444-cov-3.926627_pt1 | contig 28444 bp, 29 predicted proteins | sample MGYA00511664_ERZ773042 | MGnify/ENA primary metagenome ERZ773042 (study PRJEB29015, sample SAMEA2737984) | human oral metagenome | biome: human oral; feature: human-associated habitat; material: dental | place: China | collected 2036 ... | reverse complement strand
CCGAGTCTAGTCTCACGCTTTTGACGCTCTCCAACGGGGCGGAAATGCTCACCTCTTACGCGGCGGAGCGGGCCCGAAAGCAGATCTCGGGCCTTTTGAACCTCAATCAGCGTTACGTTTGGCTGATGGAGAACGGCGTGGAGCGCAAGGTGCCGGTGGAAGCCGTCAAGGCGGGGGACAAAATCGCCGCCCATACCGGGGAAAAGATCTGCATCGACGGCCGCGTCCTCTCGGGGACGGCGGCGGTGAATCAGTCGTCCATCACCGGGGAGTCGAATCCCGCCATGAAGCACGCCAAATCCTCCGTTTACGCGGGCAGTATCGTTGAAGCGGGGGAGCTCATCATTCGCGTGGAAAAGGTGGGACAGGACACGTCCCTTGCCCATATTGTCCATCTCGTTGAGGAAGCGCAGGCGCAGCGCGCCCCGGTGCAGAATTTCGCTGATCGGATGGCGGATCTTTTAGTCCCGGTCACGCTGTTTGGCGCGATTATCGTCTACGGGGCCACTCGGGACTGGCAGCGGGTGCTGAACCTCCTCTTCATTGATTTCTCCTGCGGGCTTAAGCTCCCGACGGCCACCGCCATTTCCGCATCCATCGCCGCGGCAGCGAAACGCGGTATTCTCGTCAAGGGCGGTCACTACATCGAGGCCCTCGCTGAAGCGGATACCGTTGTTTTAGATAAGACCGGCACCATCACCGTGGGGATCCCGCAAATCTCCGCCGTGGAGACACTGGAAGGCGTTACGGAGGAAGAAACGATCCTTCTTGCCGCTTCGGCGGAAATGCACTCCGTCCACCCGCTGGCCGTCGCTATCCAGAAGTACGTCCGCGAGCAGGGCTGGGAAGTGCCGCAGCACAAATCATCTAAGACGATCGTCGCCCGTGGGATGCAGGCACGGGTGCCGGATTTTGGCGCATATAAGGGCGGAAATGTTCTCGTCGGCAGTCGAAAGTTCATGGAGGAGTCCGGCGTTACAGGGGCCGATGCGATCGGTCAGGAAGTTATTGCGCCGAGCCGCATTTACGTCGCCCGCAATAAGAAACTTTTGGGCGTCATCGGGATCAACGATCCCATTCGCCCGCAGATGAAAAAGACGCTCAACCAGATGCGCCGCTACGGAATCGACGAGATCGTCATGCTCACCGGAGATTCGACAGAGGTCGCCAAGGACGTCGCCCGGGAAATGGACATCGACGCTTATTATGCGGAAGTTCTGCCTGAAGATAAGGCGGACTACGTTCGAAAGCTCAAGGAACGCGGCTGTATCATGATGGTTGGCGACGGCATAAACGATGCCCCGGCTCTCGCCTTCGCCAACGTTGGCGTCAGCCTCGGGGGGCGGCAGACGGATATCGCCGCCGAATCCTCCGCCGTCACCATCCGCTCCGAAGACCCTGGCGAGCTGATGACGGCGCTTCAACTTGGCCGCCGCACCATGAACCTCATTCACCAAAACTTCATGGCGACCCTTACCGTAAACTCGGCGGCTATGCTTTTAGGCGCCCTCGGGATTATCAATCCCCTCTGGGCGGCCATTATTCACAATACTTCAACCCTCGCCGTCGTCCTCAACAGCGCCCGTATTCTTCGCATCCCCAAGCGTGGGCGCGGCCTCTTGCCGCGATGAGGGAGTAACCTTTTTTCGGTCTCTGATAAAGAAAGCCCGTGGATACGATGCGTATCCACAGGCTTTCTTTATCGGTGGGACTCGTTTTGTTTTACACGCGCTGTAATATTTTTTCGATCGCACCGACATACATGGTGTGATAGTCCTCCTGGGGATACCATTGGTTTATGAGGGCAGGGACGACAAAGTTTTCAGGATTCATGGCCTGTCGGTAGAGTTTTCGGCAGATGAGGACGAGGCGGGATTCTTTGAAGTAAGGAATCTCGCCTTCGTGGGCGATGGTCAGACCGGATTTTTTGATTTTGTCCTCGTCCCGCCCGGAGACGGAGCCCAGATAGGAGAGCGTCGCGCGGTAAGAGGCGTCGAGCACGCTGAGGGAGAAGGCGGCGCTTTTGTCGACAAATTCTTTTGTATACCGTTGTGGCCGCAGATAGATGGTAGCGACAGGGAGACTCCAGAGGACGCCCAGGCCGCCCCACGAGGCGGTCATGGTATTTGCACGTCCTTCTGCGGCGGCGGTGACAAGAAGCCAGTCTTGACCAATGAGCGTAAAGGGATTGTCGGTAAGTTCTGCGGGGGAGATTTCACGAAAATCGCTCATAATAAACACTCCTTTAAGATTGGAAGAGGGTTGAATGGATCCGGTAGAGCAAAGGTTTGTCCTATGGGGGCTAACAACAGCGTCAAACGCGAAGCTTTTTGAATCGCAAAGGTCGGGGTCAGGCGGCGTCCTCTGCAGAAGCGTGCCTGGCAAGGGCACTGCCTGGTGAAGAACGCCGTTCCTGTCTACGAGGCGCGGGATCCGTTTCTTCACTGGGACCTGTATCTACCGTCGGCAGAGGACGTCTCGCCGGGGGATCAGGGGCCTGCCCCGCTTGTTGGGGATCCGGTGGGGGAATGTCATATTCGTCGGTGTGAAGAAACTCCCGTCCGGTTTCTTCCCCATTCCGCTCATAGATGCGATAGCTTTCGACTGTGGGATTGGGACCGATGACGGCGGTTTCCAGACGGATGTCGGCGGGGACGTCGGAGCCGGCACCGAGAACGCAGATGGTGAGCGTCCCGCTTTCCGCAGAAGTCAGAAGGTAGACGTTGTGCGGAAGTTGATTGACAAAGCAGAAATCGATCTGTCCGTCGGCTACGGTAGCGTCTAATCCTGCCGGGACGTAAGAGGAAGGGTAGAAGTGCGCCGTCCGCTGGGTTGGAGTAAGATCGGCCAAAAGAATAGCGTTGTAAAGGGTAGAGCTGACCTGGCAGACGCCGCCGCCGATATCTTGCTCGATTTTTCCGTCGACGATGACGGGCGCGGTGAGGTAACCGGCTGTGGCGACCCGGTTGCCGACGGTGGCGTTAAAGGAGAAGGCCGCTCCTTTTTTGATGAGAACATGGTCGAGCGCTAGGGCGGCCCGCTCGATGTTTTTCCCGCGGTTTGAGTCAGGATCGTAATAGGTAGTATAGACGCCCAGCACAGTATCGACGGCGGCAAGATCGTCTGTCGTGATGGCGGGGGCTTTTATGGCGGGGGTGAGAACTGCCCGGCGCGGCAAGCGTAGATCTGTGAGCTCGGGGGTCAGGGTATTTGCCAGGGCAGCGGCATCAAGAGTGACTCCGGTCACACTGGGAAGGCGGTGGATGGCCCCGTCAGGTGCGAGGGTGCAGGCGGCGTCCCGGGCCGGTTCATGAATCGAGGCGGCCACCGGATCAAGCCATTTTTTGAGCTGTACCGTATCCTGCCGAAGGACCAATGGGATTTCGCGCTGACGGAGGGCGCAGGAAAGCGCGTCTACAATCCGCTGCGGGAGGTTGCCGTTGCGTCCGACGGCAAAGGCCTGATCCACGGTAGCGGGAATATCGGCGGTCAGACCGATATCGGTCGGGGCCGCTTCCCAGCGCCGGTCGCCATAGGAAAGAATAAGCGCGGGTGAGGTGAGCTTTTCTTGCGCGTACCGGGCGATTTCACGCTGCGCCTCTTCTTTTGTCAGACCGGTCAAGGGATGTCCGGCAAATGTCAGGCCAAAGGCCATGAGATCCTGCCGAATAAAACCGATGAGGAGTCCGCCGAAGGAGATGAGGAGAAGCAGCGTGATGAGAGAGCAGAACATGGCAAAGAAGGCCAAGGGATGGTATGGTTTCATCGGGGTGGATCCTCCTTTGCATAGTTGAGACTACAGAATGATAAAAAGGCTGCCGCACGGTCACGGCAGCCTTAGAAATGCGGCGAGGCTTACTGAATGTTCATGGAAAGCTCAATAAATTTGTTGGCGAGCTTGGCTTTCTGAAGAACCTCTTCGGTGATGTCGGCGCCTGCTTTGACGATCAGGACGCCGCTGTCGGTCTTGATGTCGCGGGCGGCCTTTTTGCCAAGCAAAAAGCGACGATGGCGTTCTTCTGTGGCTTTGTCGGCTTCCGCGGCCTTTGTCGGCTCCGGTTTAACTTCCGGAACGGGCGTCGGTTTTTCCGCCGCTTTCGGCGCGGGGGTCGGCTCCGGCGCTTTCTCCGGCGCCGGTTTAGGCGCTGGTGCGGGAGCCGGTTTTGGCGCCGGCGTCACGGGGTTAGTTTTTTTTTCTTCTTCTTCCGTGGGGTCGATGACGGTTACCTGCTTTCCAAATATGGAGATTTGTTCAGCCGTAATCTCCGATTCAGAGCCGTCGGGAGCGACGATGGCGCATTTTTCAACTTTTCCGCCGTCGCCGATGTAGATTTCCGAAACCTTGCCCTGAATCGTGCCGGATTTGGTGATGGCCTTGGTGCCGATAATTCGGATATTGGCGTCCATCATTGCCTCGTAATCGCTGGCGTCTTCAAGGGTCAGGATGTTTTCGCTGGAAGTGATGGTAACTGCGTCGTGGCCGATAGCGATGACAGAGGAGTAGGGGAGCAGCTTCACGCCGCGGTACCAGTCCTCGTCCTCGATGGTGATGGCCGCGACAACGCCGTTTTTGGCGTCGATGAGGAGCGTTTTGCTCATGCCGAGCTCGCGCCCTTCCGTGATGCTGATGATAGGCAGATTAAGGATTTCTACGCTTTTTTTGGTCATTGGTTTTTCCTCCTGTGCGTTGATATTTTCCGGACGGCTCCGCGGCGAAAGCCGATTCAATCTCGCGTTGGCAGTCCGGGGGGATTTCCGAGAACGGAGTATTCGGCCTCCGATGCCGGGTCAGTATATGTAAAACGGTACCAAGATAGGCGATGTTTTTCTGAAACTCAGCCCGGATACCGTCCTGCCCCTTAATGGCTGGCAGCTGGAGCGCATTGCGGAAGATACTGATGGCGTCCGCGTAAGCGCCGGTTTCCTTATATATATTGCCCAATTCAATAGCGATAAAAGGGGAATAAGGATCATTGCGAAATTTTTCCAAAGCCTGCCGATAGGCAAGAATCGCGTTAGCAAAACGGCGGCGGCTTTTCTGCTCGAACGCGTAGTCGAGATGATCGTCGAGCGAGTGGAGGCGAGACAGCGCAACGCCTAATGACGTCGTTTTGTCGGGAAGCGGTTCCTGGCTGTAGGAGGCGACTTTCTGCGAAGGCTTTGTCGGGATAATGAACCGGGAAGATTTAGCCGGTAAAGCGCCGGGCTGCCGTTTGGCGGATCGCCCTCTGGCGGGCGTAGCTCTGACCGTCGGAATCGACCGGTTCAGCGGAGTGGCGACGGTCGATTCCGGCTTGGCAGAAAAGCTCGCGGCCAGTGCCGCGGCAAGATCGGCGCCGCTTTCGCCATCCTCGTTTTCGTAGAGCGCGGCAGGGGCTTTTTCGCTTCCCGTTTGGCTGACGTTTTCCGTTTTTATTTCGAGAGCGGCGGAAGGCGCGGCTGTTTTCGGTGAAGCGCGGTGTGTTTTTAATGCTTGACGGGCGTCGGCAACCAAGGACTCGGTTGCGTCTATGAATGCCGACGGGCTGTCTTTAGCCCTGTCGCGATCGGCTTTCTTTGCCTGCCGTGTGCCGTGCTTCTCGTCTTCCGTTTTGCTCGGCAGGGAGCTTGTTTCAAGCGCCGCTTCCTTCGGTTTAGCGGGCGATGTTTCTGTGGGAAGAAGAGAAAGCTTCCGGGGGGAAGGTTCGCCGGTTTTTTCGGTCGGAGCTGCCGGATGAACCCCAGAGGCCTCACTGTGCTCCATATATTTTGCCGGGGAAATTTCCGTACCCTCTGTAACCTCTGTCGCGAATGCCAAGGCTTCGCTTAGCGGGGCATCGAGACCGACAAGAGCCGCGGTCCGGTGCCGCAGAAGATATTCGTTAAAAATCGTGACCAGAGCGGCGGCAAGCAGAACCAGACCGATGATGACCAGCAGATGATCGAGCGTTAAGACGTTCGAAAGAAAAATGGAAGTGAAATTCACGCCGACGGCCATGAACGCACACAGAATCAGCGCCCGGCGATCCACCTGCAGTCCGAAAAAACGGGCGCCCCGGTAGATCAGCAGGAGGCTGACGGCCATGACGGCGAACGTGATGAGAAAATACGACAACGCAGTCACCACCCGGCAAGACAGAAAGAGGACAGTTGTCGGCTGTCAAATGATTCCGTCTGGTAAAATTTCGACGAGAGAGGAAAAAGTCCTGCCGAGACACGAATATTTTTCCTGCGTCTTTTAGGAAAAACCGGCGGGATCTTTTCTTTCTACAGTATAGCATAAGGGGGCGGACAAAGAAAGAGGGCGCGTCCTCCATTTCGGAAAGGACACGCCCTCTTGAGAAATTTGTCCCTGCTCTGCCGGGCAGCGGCAAATCGTTTTGAGAAGAGGTTACGCCAAGAGCCGGTTAGAGAGCGGAACCCGTCAGATCAATGACCCAGAAGCCGCCCATGATGAATACCAGGCAAATGAACTGAATAATAGCCAGCGTGACCCGGTTGCTGACCTGGCCGTTAGACAGCCATTCTAAATCGTCGCCGTCGTGAAGATGATAGTAGGCCATCATAGCATAATTTCCTAAACCGACGCCAAAGATCAGGATGACGACAAGACCGCCGATAATGGCTGGCGATATTGGCATATTCTGCGCCCCGCTTTCTTGTATCGGCCGCAGGCACGACCGACAATATAATTTATTCTATTATATCCGTTTTTTTGCTGCGGGGCAACTGCTTTTCTTCCCTAAATCTGAGGGTCATTTTCCCTCCATAGGGGAAAACGGCGCGAGAAAGCGGCTTTTCAGATCAAAACCATGGTGCAGGGGGCCGTGACCTTTGCCCATTTTTAGATCGGCGGCAAGGGCGCCGGCGACGTAGTCTTTTGCCTGGCGGATGGCGGCGGTGAGGCTGGCGCCCTTCGCCAGATTGGCGGCGATGGCGCTGGAGAGGGTGCAGCCGGTGCCGTGGGTATTTTTGGTATCGATACGCGTCCCGGGGAATACAGTGGTTTCACTGTCGGTGACGAGAATATCGTCGGCGCTTTTTTCCGTGTGCCCGCCTTTAGACAGCACGGCGCAGCCCCATTTTGCGGCGAGCTTTCGAGCGGCGTCGATACGCTCCTCGCGGCTGGCGATAGAGTCGCCGGTGAGAAGCTCCAGCTCGGGAAGATTCGGCGTAATGAGCGCGGCGAAAGGGAAAAGCTCTGCCGTCAGGGAGTCGCTGGCGTCCTCGTCGAGAAGGCGCGCGCCGCTGGTCGCGACCATTACCGGGTCGACGACGATGTTCTCCGCTTTATGGGCGCGCAGCCGCCCGGCAATCACTTTAATCAGCGCCGCGGCGGAAACCATGCCGATCTTTACCGCAGCCGGGCGGATATCGTCAAAAACAGCGTCGATTTCGGCCGCCAGAAATTCCGGCGACGCGTCCATAATGGCGGCGACCCCTTGCGTGTTTTGCGCCGTCAGCGCCGTTACCGCGCTCATGGCGTAAACGCCGTTGGCTAACATGGTCTTGATGTCCGCCTGGATGCCGGCGCCCCCGATGGAGTCGCTTCCGGCAATGGTTAATACGGCTTTAAGCTCCATGATACGATCCTTTCGTCGTGCGTTTTCAGATGTTGAAAAAGTTCATCATGCGCTTCGTGAGATCAAATTCATCCGCGTCTTTGTTTTTCAGCAGATAATCAAGGGTGTAGACGGCAAAAAAAGAAGAAATCGGGACGAAGCGATTGTATTTTCGGAAATTGCCCCGAATGAGAAGTTTTTTATAGAGCATGAGAAAATCCTCGCGCGTCGCCTGGTGAGCGGCGACGATTTTTTTGAGCTTGCGATCCCGGCGGCAGAAATCGTACATCGCGTCGATGAGCGCCGGATTGTCGACGTCGTGCTCGTAGGTGTCGATGAGGCGGCGGACGAAATTGAGCTTCGTTATCTGCCGATATTGCTCCCAAAGGAAAAGGGCGGCCAACGCGCCCAGGAGAAGGTAAGCTATGGACATGAAATCACTCTCCTAATTTATAAATAGTTAAGCATATTTTCGCCCTTTTTTCAAGAAAACGGAAGGCGCTTCTTTCTTGCAACGGCCGCCTTGACGGGAGGGGCGGGGGTAAAGTAAAGTATAAGAAAAGAGTTTGAAGCGGCGGAAGAGGTGCTTTCAAGAGAAGCGACAGCAGTCCCGCCGAAAGTGAGGGCGATATGATGGCGAACGACACGGATAAGGGAAAAGGGGCAGAGCAGAAGCTGGGAGAAGCGACTTCTGGCAGCGTACCGACGGAGAGAAACGAATGGCCGCAGTTTGACCCGCAGGCGGCAGTCGATCCCGAAGCGCCCGGAGCGCCGCCCCTGGGCTCCACGCTGGCGAAAGAGGAGATGGAACGGTTAAGAGACGACGTGGCGCCGCCGGAGAAAGGTCGCTGGAATATCCGGCTCAAATGGTATTATCTCTTGACGGCGGGGTTAGGCGTGCTGACGTTATTTATCTCTTTGTACGGGGCGACGGAAGTACAAAATGCGTATGGCGGCGCAGACGGGATGCGCCGCCAGCCGTCGCCGCTGGCGTTCTTCCTGCCGTTTCTCGGGATTGGAAGTTTAGGCGTTCTCGTTTACCTGGCGATCGACGCCCTCTGCGCTTTTCGGTTCCGTCCGCGGGGTTCGCATCGCCGTATTCATTTTATCCTGAATTTCCTGCTTTATCTGATGATTGTCCTCGGCTGGCCGCTCGCCATCGCCGTGCTGGAAACCTTCGGGAGAAAGTGAGAGGAGCGCGCGGTGGCATTGGACGAAAAGGCGCGAGCGGGGATCGAGCGGACGATTGACGAGCTGAAAAAACGGCTGCCGCTCGATTCTAACGATCTCGATTACGAAACGCATCTTCATACTATTCGCATGTTGCAGCGTTTGCTAGACCGGGCGGTTAAGGACACGGTGCAGCCGGAAGAGGGATAGTTTCAGGGAAAAATCATTCCGCTGGGGAAAAATAAAAGAATTAATCGGAAAATTTTGGGAGAGAAAGGGGCAAAAAGAATGTCAGAACGAATGACGATGCCGGAAGTGCTGAAAGAATTTGGGACGCCGTTGCTTCGGCTGGATGTGCACGCGACGCGGACGGAGTGTGAGCGTCTGCGCGAGAAATTGCAGGCGGTGCGGGATGTGAGCCATGGCGAAGAGACGGGGTATCTTGATATCGAGTGCAAGTTGTTTATCGATGTTGACGATATTGACCGCTATTTGTCGGGGGAGCTCGATACGTTGGGCGAAATCTACGCTTTCCCGGAGGATATTAAAGCGTACCGGGGGGATGAAGGATGAGAAAGCGTATTTTGGCCGGGTTGGGAGCGGTGTTTATCGCTTTGACGGCGATTGCGGCTGTACCGGAGACAGCGGACGCCGCCCGAGGCGGAGCGCGTATTTCCGCGCCGCGTATCGGCGGCGGTACGCACCGCACCGCGCCGTCGGCGCAGCCGCGTGGAAATACGACGGCGCGCCCCAATCAGGAGTATAAACCGTCGAAGCCGGCAACAGCGGCAAATCCGTCCCGCCCGACGACCCCGTCCGCGGCTCCGGCTACGTCCTCAGGGACGCGCTGGGGAGGTATTATGCGAAACATCGGTCTTCTGGCAGGCGGCATGATGCTTGGAAGCCTGTTGGGGCATCTTTTCGGCTTTGGCGCCAGCGGTTTCATGGCGGATGTTTTGGGACTTTTGGTGAATGGGATTCTGATTTACGTCGGGATTCGTCTCGTCTTTTGGCTTATCGCCAGATTTCGGGGGAATGGCACCGAGCGATCGCCTTATCAGAGCGCGGAGCGCTCCCCATACGCCGGGGTATCGCGCCGAGAGGAACCGCCGATACAGGATATTAGCCCCCGTCAGGAAAGCGATAAGGGCGGAACGGACTACGAGCCCCGGCGCACCGCTGAATGGTATCGTCGTCATTGAGGCCGGCGACTGCGATTAAGGAGATGTTTCGTATGCGGGAAAGAACACGGCAGGCGGTTGACGCGTTGGTGGAACGTTATCCGACGCTGGCGGTCTGCCACGCTGACATTCTGGCGGCGACGGAGGCGCTTTGCCGAACCTTCGCTGCGGGGAAAAAGCTCCTTATCTGCGGCAATGGCGGCAGTGCGGCGGACGCGGGCCATATTGTCGGGGAATTGATGAAGGGCTTTTTGAAGCCGCGGCGGCTCGCGCCTGAGATGAGGGAAAAGCTCCGGTCGTTGTTCCCGGAAACGGCGGACTACCTGGGCGAGAACTTGCAGGGAGCGCTCCCTGCGGTTTCCTTGGTTGACGCGGTGGCGCTCAATACCGCCTTCGCTAACGATCAGGCGTCCGATCTCGCGATGGCGCAGCAGGTTTTCGGCCTCGGGCAGGAGGGGGACGCGCTTCTGGGCATCAGCACATCGGGCAATTCTGCCAACGTTTTATACGCCATGCAGGTCGCCCGGTTGCAGGGGCTTACGACGATCGGCCTGACCGGCGAAACAGGCGGGCGGTTAAAGGCGTTGGCCGATATTGCCATCTGCGTGCCGGAGCGAGAGACGTTTAAGATTCAAGAGTACCATCTGCCCGTTTACCATGCTCTTTGTATCGCTTTAGAAGAGGAGTTTTTTGGCGGTGAGGCGTAAGACGGGCAGGGATTTTGGAAAAAATAACGAATTGATTTAATAAAGGAAGGAGATGTTTCACGGAAGGGAGGCGCGCGATGCGGCGGCGAGAAAGAGAGGGCTGGGCGTATTTGACGAGGAGCCTGTGCTTTGTCGCGGCGCTTTTGTTGTTGACGGCGGGCGCGGCGCGGGCGGAAAAGAACGATTGGGCCGACGGGAATTATGATTTTTCCGCGGTGAAGCGCGTCCTGCTCCTCGATTTGGCCGGCGAGGAGCTGCCGGAGAATATCATTGATCGGCATAAGGCGGAAGAAAACTACGCTCGGTTCGCCAAGGAGAAACTAGGGGCGCGGGTGATCTCGCTGGAAGAAGCGGCGCGCCTTATGGGGCCGCAGATCGGGATTGATGTGGCGGCGCTGCTCGCGTCCGATCGGGCGAAGGCGGCGGCGTTGATTCGCACCCACGCGCAGGTTGTCGCTGATATCTGGGTCGAAGGCCGCGTCGAGACGTGGGAGGACGATTCCTACATTTCTCCGGCGCACACGGAATGGGAGCAGCGCGCGTATACCCGCATCATTAAGGACAGCGAAGGCAAGACGCTGGAGGAGACATATTACGTCACCGTGCCGGTGACGTATCCCGCCCGCCGGGTCTGGTACTCCGATATTCGCGTCGTCTTTGAGGTGCACGAGGCGAAGAGCGGTCGGCTCATCATGGGGCGGGAGGATGATCGCCAGCGCGATGGCGGCAACGCGCAGGAAGGCATGTTTAAGCGGATATGCAAGTCGTTTTACAGCGATTTAGGCGCCAGGATCAAAGGCTGAATACAGCGAGAAAAAGAATGTTTCACCGCGAAAGGAGGAATGGCTCATGAATTACAAGAAGCTTTTAGTTCCGCTGGACGGTTCGGAAGCGTCGCGGCGGGCGATGGATGAAGCCCTCTATCTGGCTGGATTGAGCGGAGCCTCGCTGGGATTCTTGTATGTCGTCGATCTCAACCGGGAGCTCCCAACGCCGCAGCGCATCTGGGAGGAAAGCGTTTCGCTGACGGAATGGAAGGCGGCCGGACAGGAAAAGCTTGCCAGCTTCGTCGTGGGGGTTGATGACGGCGTGCGCCACGAGGAGCTGGTTGAAGTCGGGTCGCCGGCCAAAATTATCTGCCGGATCGCCCGGGAAAAGGAATACGATCTCGTTATCATGGGGAGCCGGGGCCTTAACGTACTGGAAGACATCGTGCTGGGCAGCGTGAGCCATTATGTTTTGTCCCATGCGCCCTGCCCGGTCATGGTAGTTCGCTGAATTATCGATATGAAAATCGGCTGCGCCGGAGAAATTTTCCGGTGCAGTCGATTTTTTACGCGAGTGGGACGATTTTTTCCGGGCGCGAGCTTTCGCGGCGGTGTGGATTTTTAGCGGTAAATCGTTTATGATGGGAAGGCGGCGATCTCGCCCCTGCGCCGGTCGTCGGGAGAAAGAGCGCGATTTTTTGGCGGCGCGGGAAGGAAACGATAGTCAGGAGGCGATGAAATGCTGGAAGAAATCAAAAAGGATCTGGTGAAAAACGCGCGAGCGGCAGAAGAGATGGGCTTGTGTCGTCATCGGTCAGGAAATTTCAGCGTGCGTGATACGGCCAGCGGCCTCGTTTGTATGACCCCGTCCGGCGCCGATCGCCAGACGATGACGCCGGATGATATTGTCGTGATGGATGAGGCGGGGCGGGTAGTAGAAGCCGTGTCCGGCACGTGGCCGACGAGCGAGGCGCTTATGCACCTGGCGGCCTATGAGGCGCGGCCCGACATTTACGCCGTCGTTCATACGCATTCTCCTTTCGCGCTTGTTTTTGCCGTGCTGCGCCAGCCGATTCCCGCCGTGGTCGCTGAGATGGCGCACCTCGCGACGAAAAAGGGGCGCATTCCTTTAGCGCGATATGCGCCCCCAGGCTCAAAGGAGCTGGCGGAAAGCGTTCAAGAGCCGCTTTTGGAAAGCGACGCGCTTCTTCTGGCAAGCCACGGGGTTTTGACCGTAGATCCGGGCGCGCTCTCCGAAGCGCTCCTGAAAGCCGCTTACGTCGAGGAAATCGCCGCCGTCTATTACCACGCCCGGCTGTTGGCGAAGGGCGATCTGCCGCTTCTTTCGCCGCAGGACTTGGGTCTTCGCCCGCCGGGCAAGGTGGGAAAATAGCGCTGAGCGCCTTTGATACGAGGGTAATTGAAGAGCGAGTGCTTCGCTGTTTTTCTTAAACGGGAACGACATTTGCCTGCGGTGAGGAATTCGGTCAAAATTGACAAAACTTCCGTCCTGTTTTATCATTCGTATATACGCGTTTAATGGGGAGGTCTATCCTGCCGCCGGTTCTTTTTGACCGGCGGATTTTATGGCGGAGCGGATCGGGAAAGGATGACGGGATGGAAAATCGGACGCGCTCTTTGACGGAGAGCGGTATTTTAGCGGCGGTGCTGGTCGTTTTGGCGATCGTCGCCGTTTATGTGCCGCTTCTCGGCATCGTGGCGGTGCTGCTTTGGCCGCTTCCGGTCACGGTGCTTATCGTGCGGCACGGGTTTCGCTGGGGCGTGATGGCGCTTGCTGTCGCTTCTCTCCTCATCGCTATGCTCATCGAACCGACGATCGGGCTGCGGCTCGCTATCGCCTTCGGCCCTGTGGGGCTGGCGCTGGGCTTTGGCTATCGCGGCGGCCATTCGGCGACGCGCCTTGTGGCGACGACGATATTGGTATCTATTATGGCGAAGTTCGCCGGGCTGGGAATCGTCTTTTTCCTTACCGGGCTGGAGCCTTTTTCCGGTCAGTTGACGGCAATGGAGGAGTCCTTTTCGCAGGCGGCGGCGGTTTACGAGAGCATCGGCATGAGTGAGGCGCAGATCGCCGCGGCGCGTGAAACATTTCAGCAAAATATTTCATTGGTGCGGCTTCTCCTGCCTCTCGTGGTGGTGACGATGGGGCTTCTCGATACAATGCTGAATTTCTGGGCGCTGGGCAAGGTTTTGGGGCGGCTGGGGGAGAAGGTCCCCGTCCTGCCGCCTTTTACCAAGTGGCGACTGCCCGGCGTTTTTCTGTATATTTTTGGGTTTTCCCTGCTCGGTATGTACTGGGGATCGACCCGTGAGCTGACGCTTCTCTACCAGGCGTCGTTGAATTTCAATATGCTGGCGACGCTGGCCGGGCTTATCGAGGGGGCGTCGCTCTACGAATATGTCGTGCGCTATTATCGCTGGTCGCGGCTGGTGAGTACGCTGGTGCTTATTTTCGTTGTTTTCAGCTCTTTTCTCATGCCGATTCTCGTCTTTACCGGCCTTTTCGACATGGTATTCGATTACCGTAAACGCTATTGGCGCAGCTAGAAATGAGGTGAGGCGTTTTGCCTCGTAATTTTTCCGCTTGGATCGACGCCTGTATTTTCCTCGTTATCTACGGGATAACGGTGGCGATACTGGTTTCGTATAATTTTTACATGGGGGCGATCAGCGCCGTCGTCTGGCTCTCACTGGCAATTTTTGCGCGGGAGCGCTGTCGGGATCGGCGTGAGAAATTTTCCGCCTATTTTCGGGACATCGCGAGTAACGTTAATCCCGTCACGAATTACGCCATTGAGAATTTGCCCCAGGCGATTCTGATCGTCGACGCGGAGGGAAGACTTCAGTGGGGAAACGACGCCCTCGATCGCTACGTGGGGAGCCATGTCGAGCAGGGCGCGCCGGTCGAGGATTTCTGGCCGAACATGATTTTGAAGCCTATCTGGGGGCAAAGCGGCGATTACGTCTTTACCCACGAAGATACGCATTATCGCGCTGCGCATCGCCCCATCGCGCTGGGAGGCGACGCTTCGAAGGGCGCGGAGCAGGATATTCTCATGGCATTTTACGTCATGGATATTACGGAGTTTGAGCAGCTTCAGGAAGAATATCACGCGAGCCGTATGGTGCTGGCGTATATTGAGATCGACAATTTTGACGAGGTTCTGCAGGGGCTTACGGAGGCGGAGCGTACGGCGCTTCTCTTTGAAGTGAACCGCATGCTCGACGAGTGGATGCGCCGTTTGGGCGGATTTTTGCGCCGTATTCGGGACGATTTTTATGTGGCGGTCATGGAGCGCCGTTCTCTCGATCAGGCGCTGGCGGATAAGTTTGAAATTCTCGATCAGGTGCGGACCCTCCATAATTCCAACCATCTTCCGGTGACGCTGAGCTTCGGCGTCGCAGTTGCCGACCGGCAATCCCCTGGGGAACTGGGGAGGCAGGCGCAGCAGGAGCTCGACTTGGCGCTGGGGCGCGGCGGCGATCAGGCGGTCGTCCTCGTCGACGGTAAACCGCAGTTCTTTGGCGGCAAGGTGACGGCGGTGGAAAAGCACACGCGGGTTAAAGCGCGGGTGGTGGCGCATTCGCTGCGCGATCTTATGACAGCCTCGGACGCTATCTACGTTATGGGGCACCAGAACGAGGATTTCGACGCGCTGGGGGCTGCTATCGGCGTCGCCCAAATGGCGGCGCAGTTAAAAAAGCCGGTGCGTGTTATTTTGAGCCCAATGAATGACGGGATCGATAAATTTACCGATCTTTTAACGGATAAACCGGAATATGCCGAGCTTTTCGCCCGCGAGGACGAGCTTTGGGGCACGATGACTGCGTCGCACCCGCTGCTCGTCGTCGTCGACACGCATATTCCTCACATGGTGGCGGCGCCAAAGCTCTTGGAGCACATCAGCCGGGTCGTGGTCATCGATCATCACCGGCGCAGCGAGAGCTGTATCGCCAGCCCGCTGCTCATGTATTTAGAGCCGTCTTCTTCGTCGACCTGCGAGCTGGTGACGGAGCTTTTGATGTACTTCAGCGACGATCTGGCGATGGGGCGGCTCGACGCTACGGCGCTCTATGCTGGAATCATCGTTGATACGAAACATTTCGCCGTGCAGACGGGGGTTCGTACCTTTGAAGCGGCGGCGTTCCTGCGCCGGGCGGGCGCCGATCCGGTCGTTATCCGCCACCTGTTCCGCTCAGATTACGAAACGAACCGCGCCATTGCTAAGGCAGAAGCGGCGTCGAAGCTTTACGACGGGGGGCTTATCGTAACATCGATCCCCGAAAGCCAGTCGAATATTCAAGCCATCGCGGCGCAGGCGGCGGACGCGTTGCTTCGCATCGAGGGCGTTCACATGAGTATCGTCGTTTTTCAACTCGCGTCCGACGTGGTAGGCATCAGCGCCCGGTCGTCGGGCGAGTTCAACGTGCAGGTGATCATGGAGGAATTTGGCGGCGGCGGACATCAGAACGTAGCCGGGGCGCAGATACACAACGGCGACTTGAAAGAGATTACGGAGAAGGTCGTGGAGATTGCGCGAAAATTCATGAAGGAGAATGGTTGAAATGAAAGTTATATTAAGGGAGGACGTCAAAAAGGTCGGCAAGGCTGGGGAAGTCGTCGAGGTGTCCGAGGGGTACGGACGCAATTTCTTGCTGCCGAAAGGCCTCGCCGCCGAAGCGACCGCGCAGAATCTGAACCTCGCTCAGCAGAAAGCGGGAGCTGTCGCCCATAAAAAGGCACAGGAGGCGGACGAAGCGAAGCTCTTGGCGGCGCAGTTTGCTAAAGTCGAGGTCGCGATCTCCGTTCGCGTCGGCGAGGGGGGCAAGCTTTTTGGCTCCGTGACGGGGAAAGACGTGGCGGAAGCCTTGAAAAAGGCGCACGGGATCGAACTCGACAAGCGAAAAATTACCCTTTCCCCCGAGGTAACCGGCCCCGGGGATTACGAGGCGGTCATTCGGGTACATCCCGAGGTCACCAGCCGGATAAAAGTACGCATCGCCGCCGAATGAGGCGCGGTGAAAGGAACGTGTAATGGGAAATCTGTTCAAATTTTTCCGCCGGAAGGATGCGGCGGAGGAGGCGGGAGCCGCGGCAGGGCAGGAGAATGCTCTCGACCGCGAGATCGACGCTCTGTACGGGATGCTGGCGGATATTCTCGGCTCGGATAAACTGGTCATCAAGGCAGGGAAAATGGACGCTATGCGCTTCATGCGCTCGCCGCTGCGCGGGGAGCGGGTGCTGGCGCTCCAGCGCATCGTCATGGAAAACCCGACCATCGAGCATATTCCCGTCGATTCGGAGATACCGAAGCTCATCACAGCGCTTTCCGAGCGTATCGCCGATATGATGGCGCGGCGCTCGCTGGAAGATAAAATCGAAAAAAAGATCGCGGAAAAGCTCGAAGAAAACCATCAGGACTATGTGAAGGACATCCGCTTGCAGGTTCTCGACGAGGAGAAAGTGACCGTCGAAAGTCCGCAGGCGGCGAAAAAGCGCGAGGAACTGGAAAAAATGGATCAGGTACACCTCACGCAGTCGGTCATGGAGCTTTTGCGCCCTAAATCGTTGGAGGAAATCGTCGGCCAGCCTCGGGCTGTCCGTTCGCTCTTTTCCAAGCTGTCGTCGCCGTATCCGCAGCATCTTTTGCTCTACGGCCCGCCGGGCGTCGGCAAGACGACCGCGGCGCGCCTTGTTCTGGAGCGAGCCAAAGAAGTTTCGGAGTCGCCCTTTGGCGTGGAGGCGCCCTTTGTTGAAACGGACGGCACGACGCTCCGCTGGGATCCCCGGGACATGACGAACCCGCTTCTTGGTTCGGTGCATGACCCTATTTATCAAGGGGCGCGGCGCGATCTTGCGGACAGCGGCGTACCGGAACCAAAGCCCGGCCTCGTCACCGACGCGCACGGCGGGATTTTGTTTATCGACGAGATCGGCGAAATGGACGCTATGCTGCAAAATAAATTGCTCAAAGTGCTGGAAGATAAACGCGCTTTTTTCGAATCGACATATTTTGACCCGACGGACGAAAAGGTGCCGCCGTACATCAAAAAACTCTTTGAGGAAGGCGCGCCGGCGGATTTCGTGCTGATTGGCGCGACGACGCGCTCCGCCCGGGACATCAGCCCCGCGCTGCGGTCACGCTGTGCGGAAATCTATTTTGAGCCGCTGACCCCGGCGCATATCGTGACCATCGTCGAGAATGCGGCGCGAAAGCTGGAAGCGGTGCTGGCGGAGGGCGTTTCAACCCTCATCAGCGAGTACACGATCGAGGGGCGTAAAGCGATTAATATCCTGGCCGACGCTTTTTCCTTCGCGCTGGAGCGTCAGCGCGGCGCGGCGGGGGCGGTTACGATCGAGAAAGCCGATATTTACGAGGTGGCGCAGGTGAGCCGCCTTTATCAGTACGTCACGAAAAAGGCGTCCGACCGCCCCGAAGTAGGGCATATTTTTGGGCTGGGCGTTTCCGGCTACATCGGTTCGGTCATTGAGATCGAGGCGGTGGCCTTTCCCGCTCATGAGCCGGGCAAGGGAACGGTGCGCTTTAATGAAACGGCGGGCAAGATGGCGCGCGATTCCGTGTTTAACGCCGCGTCGGTCATGCGCCGCGTCACGGGGAAGGAACTCTCCGATTATGATCTTCATATCAATGTCGTCGGCGGCGGAAACATCGACGGCCCCAGCGCCGGGACGGCGATTCTGGCGGCCATTGTGAGCGCGGCGACGGGTCGCCCGCTCCGGCAGGACGTCGCCGTAACGGGGGAAATCTCTCTCTATGGCAAAGTGCGCCCCGTCGGCGGCGTCTTTGAAAAAGCCTATGGCGCAAAGCAAGCGGGCATAAAGACGCTCGTTATTCCGGAGGAAAACGCCAAGGATATCCCCGCCGGCCATCTCGGCCTCGACATTCACCCCGTGGCGACGGCGGAAGAAGCCTTCGCTATTCTCTTTACCAAGGAGGAGCATCATGGCTGAGCGGACGCAGGACACGCGGGACGCTTTAGAGCGCGTCCCGCCGCAAAATAACGAAGCGGAACAGGCGGTCTTGGGCGCTATGCTTATCAAGAAAGACGCGATCAGCGCCGCCGCCGAACTTTTGACGAGCGATGATTTTTACCGGGCGGCGCACCGCATCGTTTTTGAGGCGATTATGGCGCTTTACCAAGCGAATGAGGCCGTCGACATGATCACTGTCACCGAGCGGTTGAAAAAAACCGGCGAACTGGAAAAGGCGGGGGGCATCGCTTTTATTACCGCGCTGGCCAATGCCGTTCCCACGGCGGCGAACGTTGTCTTTCACGCCCAGATCGTGCGGCAGAAGGCGCAGCTCCGCCACCTCATCAACGCCGCCACGGAAATCGCTGGAACCGCTTATGAAGACGCGGAACCGGTCGAGGAGATCATGGATGGGGCGGAAAAGCGAATTTTGGGCGTCACAGCGCGGGGGAACCACGCTGATTTCGTGCCGATGAAAGAGATCCTGATCGCCGCCTTCGATCAGATCGAAAAGCACGCCGCAAACAAGGGGGCGCTCACCGGCCTCGCTTCCGGCTTCGTTGATCTCGACCGGTTGACCTCGGGGTTTCAGCCCTCGGATCTTATTCTCGTGGCGGCGCGCCCTTCTATGGGAAAGACGGCGTTCACGCTGAATATCGCCACTCACGCGGCGATTCACAGCAAGAAAACCGTGGCCTTTTTTTCCCTCGAAATGTCGAAAGAGCAACTCGCGCTTCGCATGTTCAGCGCCGAGGGGCAGGTGGATTCCCAGCGTCTGCGCGTTGGCGATCTTAAAGACGAGGAGTGGCAGAAAATTATCGAAGCGGCGGATCGCCTTACGAAAGCGCCGCTTTGGATCGACGATACGCCGGGCATCACCGTCATGGAGCTGCGCTCTAAAGCGCGGCGACTCAAGGCGGAGCACGGCCTGGATCTCATCGTTATCGACTACCTGCAGCTCATGCAAGGGCGGGGTGCGAAGAGCGGCGATAATCGTCAGCAGGAGATTTCGGAAATCTCTCGCTCCCTTAAGGCGCTGGCTCGCGAGCTAAAGGTGCCGGTCATCGCCTTATCCCAGCTCTCGCGCAGCGTCGAGTCGCGGCAGATAAAGCGGCCCATGCTCTCTGATCTGCGCGAGTCGGGCTCTCTGGAGCAGGACGCCGATATCGTCATGTTCCTCTACCGCGAGGATTATTACGAAAAAGAAACGGAGCGCCCGAACGTTACCGAGGTCATCGTCGCCAAACATCGCAACGGCCCGGTGGATACGGTATCGCTCTTTTTCCAGCGGGAGTTTACCCGTTTTGTCAGTCTTATCGTCAACGCTTAACACTAAGAGAAGGAGGTCTTCTTTTGGAAAAGCTCGAAACCCACGATGTCGCTTTGCGCCTTATCCTTACCGTCATTACCTGCGGGCTGTTCAGCCTATACTGGATCGCCGATCTGACTGACGATATTCACCGCCTGTCCGGCAAGCCGCAGACTCCGAAAGGATTGACGGCGGCGCTGTTAACTCTCGTGACTTGTTCTGTCTATTTTTACTACTGGCTGTATAAAATCAGCGGGGAGCTTGTCGAAGCGAGGCGGGAAATGGGGCTGGCTCTTGATTCCGTGAAAAATTCTCTGTATACGGCGGCTATCGTGTTTATGACGTTGGTGGCGACGGTGTCCGTCGTTTTGGGAACGATAGGGGATATGCCGCCGGAATTATATCAAGACCTTAATCACAGCGAGAGTCTGGTGCCTATGGTTATCCTTCTGATAATTGTTATCGCTTTCTGCTTCGTCCTGCAGTGCGCCATCTCGGCCATCCCGCTTTGGTTCGTCTATAAGCGCACGGATCCCAATCCGCGTATCGTTTACATGCTCATGGCGGTTCTCCGGCTGAATGTTTTTTCGCTGGCCTTTGTTCAGGCATCCTTCAATAACGCGGTCATTGCCGGCAAGCGCTTAAAAAAGCAGCCGGTATCCACTGACCCGAGCTTCACATAAATATTTTACGAAAGAAGGCGTTCTATTACATGGAAAAACGAAGTATTGTCAAAGCGGTTATCTTTTCCATCATCACCTGCGGACTTTATGGTATTTACTGGTTCATTCAACTGACGGACGAAGCTCACGAGGCCGCCGGCCGTCAGACGACGGCTTCGGGCGTCATGGCGTTCCTCTTTACCATCATTACTTGCGGCATTTATATGCTCTACTGGATGTTCAAGATGGGCGAAACGCTTAACGAGGCGAAGCGTCGCCGCGGCATGCACGCGGATGGCAACGACGGCATTATGTATCTTCTTCTTTCCTTCTTTGGACTGGCGATCGTCAGTGAGGCGCTCATCCAGAGCACTCTTAACGATATTGTCGATTTTGACAATATGGCGCCGGAGAGCAGCATGGAACAACTGCCGCCGGGGAACGGAGAATAATCGAAGGCAAGAAAAAAGGCTGCGTTCCTGTTTCAGGAACGCAGCCTTTTGACGCGGGAGCTCTTTTCTCAATGTATACACATGTTTGACAATTCCACACTTCATACCACAGCCTTTTTTCTTTATCCTTTACAACGCATGAAAGATCGGCCTCATCCGCTCCAACGTGCAGAACGTACAGACGTCGAGTACACGCAGCTCCTCCGCCTTTTCGTTCTTCTTCGTGCTTTCAAGCTTCGGGAAAATCTCGTGCCACAGATAGCTCATTGCATGATATTTTTTCTGCGTTCTTACGCCGCACATCCCTCTCTTTGATCGGCTATGATATAATAAGCTCACCGAGGTGACGGAGCATGAAAACCGAAGAGATTATCGCGCAGATTTCTGCCGACAGGGAAACTTTCCTAAACGAACATCAATTTTCAAACGCATACCAAAAACGCAGGACTTTGTATCACTCGGCATCGACCATGACGAGGAGCCTGCGGGTGCGCTTGCGAGGGGAGCATCGGCTTCAATAGGAATGCAGGCTTCGTTGATTGGTTAGTAGGACGGCCAGGTGGCACGCCGGAAAATATCCTGTAAAGCGGCGGGGTCGCTTTTTTGCGTCAGGGCGAGTTGTAAGAGAATACGTGCCTTGACGGGGGACAGGGCGCCGCTGGCGATGAAGGGGCTGGCGCTTGGGGGAGAAATGACGAGACCGTCGGGGAGGCGGCTGGCGCGGACGATAGCAGTGCCGGCTTTCTGCGCGGTGATGAGAGCCGTTTCCACAGGGAGCGGCAGGCTTCCCATACCGGCTCCGGCGTAGACGATGCCTTTAGCTCCAGCGGCGACGGCGGAGCTGACGAGGGAGCCGTCGTCGCCGGCGTATCCATAAAGGATAATGACTTTGGGAAGCGGCGCGTCCGGAATAGGAAAACGAAGGGAAGTCGGCCGCGATGGGTGAAAGAAGACGATCTGCCCACCGACGATAGCGCCATCTGCGCCGCCGTTTGGCGCGGCGAGAGCGTCGAGGCGGGAGGGGGAGCGCTTGGCTACGGAGACAGGAGAGAATATTTCGTCGTTCATCGTCACCAGCACGCCGCGATCACGCGCCGCAGGAGATACCGCGAGGCGCGCCGCGTTCAGAAGATTCGCCGGGCCGTCGGCGCTTATGGCGGTCGCCGGGCGCATGGCGCCGGTCAGGACGACGGGCTTTGTCGCGGGAAGCGTCAGCGACAGGAAATAGGCGGTTTCTTCTAACGTGTCCGTGCCGTGGGTGATGACGACGCCTGTTGCTTTCGGATCGCTCAGACACGCCGCCGCCCGCTTCGCCAGCTTTCGCCAGAGGGCTTCGGTCATATCTTTGCTGTCGATATTGGCGACCGCTTCGCTGGATAAGCGGGCGATTTCGTGAATCGCCGGGACGGCGGCGAGAAGCTCTGCCGCGTTTAAGACGCCGGCGGTGTAATCCGTCGTTTGCGTTGCGTCAGTGGCTTTTCCAGCGATAGTGCCGCCGGTCGTCAGAAGATAAAGCAGGGGAAGCGGCGTGGCGTCAGACATGATTTTCGCCATAGAACGGAACGACTCCTTTCGCGTTGTTGATGATGGTACACTGTAAAATGCGGTGCGTTTGGCAAAAAAGCCAGCTGCGGGCGGATGAAGGACGTTGGGAGAAATAAGGAGGGGCAATCCTGTGGAGAAAGTTTCGGCGGGGGAAAATACGATGGAGGCGGTGGGCGGCGCTGCGCCAGAGATAAAAGCAGGAACGGCGGCAACGCATAGGGGGCGTTGCGCGGGGGACAGCGCGGTGCGGCGCGCCAAAGATGCGGCGAAAAAGTACGCAATTATTATCGCGATGGGGCTGATGTATTTTGGGTTCGTGTCCCTGACGGGGTGGTCCCTTCCCTGTCCTTTCCATGCGGTAACGGGACTGGAATGCCCCGGCTGCGGGATCACGCGGCTCTTCTTAGCGCTGGGGCATGGTGATTTTCGCGCGGCCTTCGCGGCGAATCCGGCGCTCTTTTTTGCCGGGCCGCTCCTTGTCTTTCTCCTGGCGCGCGACGAGTACTATTTTATTCGCACCGGACATGGCAAAGAGATGCCGCGCTGGTTCGGGATTTTTCTGCTGGTCGGCTTCACGCTGTTTACGATCTGGCGCAATCTGCCGCGCTGACGATCATGCAGGGGGTAAGAACTCTTAGCAGTCTGGAAAGTGGGCGAGCTATAATTCCGTGCCATTTGTCGCCGCGGCGATGCTTGAAGCAGGGAGAAGGAAAATAAATTCTCACTCTCCGGCGGCGAGGGCTTTTAACGCTTCGTAATAACGGGCGCTGATGGGCGTGGCGACGCCGGTCTCTTTCGCCTTTTGAAGAAGAGCGCCGAGAAAAGCGTCAAGCTCCGTGGGATGGTGCGCGGCGATATCACGCTTCAGGGAGCTTGTGGCGGTGGACGTCTGTTTTTCTATTATCCCCCGGTACTGTTTGGCAATAAGCCCCGCGGGCAGGGAGACGCCCAACGCCGTACCCACGGCGAAAGCTTCCTCGAGAAGCGCCTTCAATTCGGCCGCTTTCACGGCGTCGGCGCGAATGCCGCCGGTATCCGTCTGATAGCGGGCAGTGACAGAATTAAAGGCGCAATTGAGGATGTATTTCTGCCAGACAGCGCTTTCGATGTCGTCCGTCCAGCGACAGTCAAGACCGGTCTCGCGGAGAATACCCGCGAGCTTTTTTACTGCTTCCCGCTGGTGTTCATCGCTGGCCTTGGTTCCCACGAACATGTGGGTATGGGAGCCTTCCTGCCGGGCAGAAAAATCCGGCTCGGCGGAGGTTATGGTGTAGATCACGCTGTCGCCAACGACGGCGTCGGGGAAAAGGCGGCGCAGACGGTCTCCCGGCTCAATGCCGTTCATCACCGGCAGGAGAACGGTATCCTTCCCAATGCAGGGCGCAATCTGCCGGGCGATGGCGTCGAGGGAATAGTTTTTGACGCAGACCAGAATATAATCCTGTCGCCCAAGGACGGCGCCGTTTTCAGCGACGGCGGCGGGCCGCGCTGTGATCGACCCGAAAATATCGCTCTTCAGGACGATGCCGTTTTCCCGAAAGGCTTCGCTTCGCGCGCCGCGGGCGATGACGTTCAGCGTCACGGCGCCGGATTTACTCAGGAGAGCGGCGAGAAGTCCGCCGATCGCTCCGACGCCTGCCACGCAGGCAGCAGGTTTGGCTGGATTTTCCATACATATCACCTCGTTTTGCAGATATACGGGTCTTTCTTAGCATTGATTTGCCTTTTACGGAGAAGGCGGCTAGCTTTCAGAAGCCAAACGCCTCGTCAATCAGCACGACTTCCATATCCATATGGTTCATTTTTTTCCAATAAATGACCTGGGCGCTGCATATCCGGTCTGGACTTTGACAGTCGTAGCAGCGATCCTGCCTGACAGCGCAAGGCGTCTGGTATTTGTGGCGGGCGGCGTTCATAGGCGCGGCGATATTCCTCGCTCGATACGCGGCTTCTTCCAAGGTCGGAGCGATTTTGTTTTTTCCCACGACAAAGTACACTTTGCGATGGCCATACAGAGAGCCGGCGATGCGGTTTCCCGTGCCGTCGATATTGACCATCTCGCCGGTTTCGGCGAGGCCGTTCACCGAGGTGAGAAAGATCTCCGTCGTAAGGCAGTCCCGCGCGGTGGAGTAAAAGCCCTTTCCTTCGTGGCGATGCATCGGGTCATGGACGTCGTTATGCGGAGAAAGGCGCTCGTAAAGTCCCAAGGCAAGAAGCGTTTCCGAGTCGCCAAAACCCACGGTGTATCCGTTAATTTTCCCGTCGAGGTAAGAGGCGGCTTCGGCCCCGGTCGCAAAGCAGGATACCTCATAGCCTTTCTTCCTTAAAGCTGCGGCGGTTTTCTCAATGCTTGCCATTTCCATCCCTCGCAATTTTTTATTCCGCTCAAACGCCAAGGCAAATTCCTTCTTACTGAGTCGTTCATTCTTAAAGAACATGACGTTCCCAAAAACCACCGGCGGAGCTGACGCGTGGGCAGAAATGCGGTATGTGTCGCCGGCGAGGGCTTCTCTTGTGTCCCGAAAGCAGCGGGTGCATGGTCGTGCGGGGCAAAGGACCTGATCTGGCGCGCCCGGCAGCCCCGCCCCTTATATTATAGCTGATTCGATTTGCCTTTACAATTATACACAAACGGATCCCATGCTTTTGGAAGACGGCTGCTTGACAGGGAGGAGACTGCATCCCGAAATACGGACAGTGAATAAAACTCCCTCCTGCTGTAGTATAAGAAAATACAGCAGGAGGGAGTTTTATGCGCGTATCGCCTGGCAAAACAAGGGGAGCGAGCCTCACATGAAAGCCGATGCCCGGCAAAGTTTTCTTTACGAAGAGGAGCTAGTACTTCCCTCCGCCGCCGCCGTGGCTCTCGTCACGGCTGGAGGTAGTGATGTTGGAGGACGAGGAGGAGGACGACGAGGAGGAGGTTTCCTCCTTATGTTTCTTCTGATAGGATTTGGTGGTGCGCAGGAAGACATCGTCCTTGTGCGTGAGGCGGAAGCTGCCGCGTTCGAGGTAGTCATCCGCCTCGTAGGCTTTCATGACAGTGCGCATACTGGTGGACAGCTCATCGAAGGCGATGAAGTAGGTGATAGCCGCCGCGATAAGGGCGGCGACGAGGGTCGCTACAGTGAGCATGAAGCCATTGGGGTTGTACGGCTTGCCTTCCTTCTCGTAGTAGGTGACCATCTCATCCACGGCTGCGGCGAACGCGGTGAATCCCTCGCTGTATTTGTTCTCTTTCAGCGCAGGGACGAACTGTTCTGCAAGGTAGTCGATGCCGTCCCCATCGGTGATGCGTTCGCGCATTTTATTCTCGGTGGAGATGTAAAAGTCGCGCTGCCTCGGCGCGAGGAGGAGGACGATCGTGCCGTTCGCACCGTCGTCCGAGATGCGATCGACAACGGCGTTTGCGACTTTGCCGAGCACCTCTCCGTGCGTGTTCTTGACCGTGCCGATGAGGATGCGGATCCCGTGCGCCTGTTCATAGGCAGCGAGCTTCGCATCGAGCGCCTGCTTCTCGGCATCGCTGAGGAGGTCGGACTCGTCGACGACGCGCACCGCGCCAAGACTTGCGCCGCTTTTTGCCTGCGAATCTCCGCCTGCAACGGCGCGGGCAACGGCACTGAGCGCGCCCGTCCCGGTATAGGGTCTGCCTTCCTTCTCGTAGTAGGTCAGCATCTCGTCTGTGGTAGCGCCGAATGCGGTGAACATGGCGGCGAAATTTTTGCTCTCGAAGTCCGGTAGGAATTTCTCCGTCAGGTGCTCAATCCCCTCGTCGGTGATGCGCGTCTGCATCTTTGTGTCCGTGGCGACGTAGTAGCTCCGGTTCTCCGGCGAGAGGAGGAGGAGGATCGCGCCGTTTTCGCCGCCGGGGGCGATGGTTTTGATGATATTGGCCGCGAGCGGCGGCAGGGGCTTGTCCTTCCACTCGCCGACGACTGCGGCGAGGATGCGGATGTGATGTGTCCGTTCTACCGCCGCGAGGCTGGCGTCGAGCTTCTGCGCCTCGCGAAGACGTACGGCATCGCCGCCTTTGTCGTCGGAGAGGATGTTCATCTCGTCGATGACGCGGGCGTTGCCGATGCCCGCCGCAGATGCCGATCGCGCCAGGGCGAGAGTGACGACGGCGAGGCAGAGGAGGAGCAACGCCAGGAGTGCGCTGCGACTGTGTTTGCATTCGTTCATCATGTTCCGCACCTCCTACAGATCAAACGCCAGCCAGCCGAGGCAGACGACCACGACGAAGACGAGGGCGGCGGGGATGAGCGGGTAGACGACGGCCTTGAATTTGTCCTCGGGCAGGTCTGAGCCGACGAACTTGCCGGTTTGCCCGTTCATCATGAAGGTGTAGGGCTTCCCTTTATAGTTCGTGGTGAGAATCCAGACCGGCATCATGGCATAGCTGACATCGCCCTCCGCCTTTTTGATCGTGAGCGAACCGGACAAGGAGGTGCTGTCGTAGCCGGTGAGGGTGCTGTCGAGCGTACGGATGACGCTCGACTCGAGTCGTGTGTCGGCACGCGGGAGGGATTCCTTCACGTCGACGTCGTATTTATCCGCGAGGTGTCCCGTGAAATATGCGGCGGAAAATGGACGAAGCTCTGCGTAGTCGAACGGTTCGATGCTGTCCATGTAGTTGTCGTCCATGCGTTTGCTTGCGTCGACGGGGATGCCGCGGAACGTCATTTCGCCGCTGCGCTCGCAGCGGTAGTGACTGGTTTCGGTAACAATCTCGTCCCTCGTCTCATATTCGCTCTTATTCTCTGCATCGAAGGTCGCCGCGGCGTTTACGCGCGCATCGAAGAGCCAGAAGGGGACGTACATGGACTGGATTTTTTTGATGCGGTTCTCGTTGGAGAAGGCATCCGGGAGGAGCCTTTTCCCCTTGTAGGTCTCTTTGAGCGCGGCGATGGCGTCCTCCTTCGTCTTTTTGAACGGGATGACGAAGTCGGGGCGGAGCATCCCGTCAAACCGGCGCGGGATCATGTTCGGGCTGCCGCAGTAGGTGCACTCGGTCGCCATGGTGTTGCCGTCGGAGACGAGCTCGGCGCCGCAGGAGGAGTAGGTCTGGAGCATCATGTTTGCCGTTTTGGCAGCGTCCCATGTGCCGCCCGCGTTCTCGGTGTTCCACCTTGCTTCTTTTTCGTCGGCAGCGAGGACGGCCTCCTCCTGCGTCTTTTGAAAGAGCGCTTCGACGGTGGCAATGTCAAGCTTTGCCGCGCTTTGAAACAAGAGTCTTCTGAAAATCCTTCTGCATTGTAACACACGCAGAAAGAAAGCGTACTGTCATACGGAAACCTTCGTACCGCAGCCGCTTTGTTTGCCTTATGAGAATCGGCTTGCTTTTAATCTTAGCATAAAGATAAAGTCTTGGGAACTGTCATAAATGCCACTTACTTTTCGTGCAGCGGTGGTAGGCGCGCTTATGGGAATATGATATAATGTGAAGCGACGCGAAAGGGGGCGGCAGTGTGGCGGGGGAGCGGATCTTGGTCATCGACCTGGCGTTTATCGGCGATGTGATCTTGGCGACACCGACGATGCGGGCGCTGAAGGAAGCGTATCCGGCGGCGCACATCACCATGCTGACGGTGCCCTTGACGGCGGATGTGGCGACCATGGATCCCTATGTGGACGAGGTGATGGTTTACGATAAGCGCGGCAAGGACCGGGGCCTTTTTGGCATGTGGCGCGTGGCGCGGCGGCTCAAGGAGAAGCGGTTTGATCTCGCGGTCTGCATGAATTTCGCCGTGCGCGGGGCGGTGATCGCTTGGCTTGCAGGCATACCGCGGCGGCTGGGCTACGACGCGCAGCACGGCGGGCTGTTTTTGAACCTCGTCGCTTCGTCGAAGCGGGAGGGCATCCGACATGAGACGCTGAACCATTTAGAGGTGTTAAAGCCGCTGGGCATCACGACGGCGGATACGCGTCTCGTCTTGGCGCCGCCGGAAGAAGCGTGGGCGGGGCTAAAGGAGAAGCGCGCGCGCTATCATATCCCCGAGGCCGGGTACCTGGCGCTCTGTCCCTTTGGCAGCTACGAGCGAAAAGATTTGCCGCTCGCCACGGCGGCCCATCTCGTCCGCCATTGGAGCCAG
>ERZ773042.445-NODE-445-length-28496-cov-11.133083_pt1 | contig 28496 bp, 27 predicted proteins | sample MGYA00511664_ERZ773042 | MGnify/ENA primary metagenome ERZ773042 (study PRJEB29015, sample SAMEA2737984) | human oral metagenome | biome: human oral; feature: human-associated habitat; material: dental | place: China | collected 2036 ... | reverse complement strand
AAGGGCACTGGGGAATCGAGAACCGACTTCACTGGGTCAGGGACGTGGTCTTCGACGAGGACCGCCACCAGCTACGCACCCGCAACGGCCCACAGGTCATGGCCACCCTACGCAACCTGGCCATCAGCCTCATCCGACTCTTCCACGGCACCAGAACCTCCATCGCCAGCACCACCAGATCCCTGTCACGACAACCCAAACGAGCAATCAGACTACTCACCCAAACCCCCACCTAAACCAACTTTGCCGACCCCCTGCCCTCCTGGCCGTCTCCTTCACCCTGGCTGGCATCCTCCTCACGATGCTCAACGCCTGGCTGTTCCCGTTGCAGTTGGACGACTTGGCCTGCACCAGCCTGGGATTACGACTGCAGCGCGCCCGCATGGCAAGGGCTTCAGCCAGGAAGCCCTTGCCCATGCCGCCGGCATCTCCACGTACACCTACCAAAAGTTCGAGAAGGGCGAATCCCGCCCCAGCACCCCGATGAACCCGCGCCTGCGCACGCTCATCGCTCTGGCTAATGCGCTGGACATGCGGGTGGAGGAGTTGGTGGGAAGGATGGTGTGAGTAGGTAGACGCTGAGGCCAACGATGACTGCTCACGAGTGCCTATCCCAACACACGACTCTGCTTGCGGCATAGTGGTCATCTGAAGTAGTAAGGCCGTGAGCACTTACAACGAAGTAAAGCATGCAAAGAAGCACTTTGCTCGCCACTCTCTACCGTGACCTATTTGTGACCACCGCTGCCCGGCTCCCCCGCAACTCAAGTGGAACACTAGCAGTATGAACGTATTCTGCAACAGCGCTTGATGAAAAGCCCAGCAGACCCACGCGACCTGAAGCGTACCAGAATAGTTAATTCTTCACTTAAATCCCGCAAGATGTTAGAATCTACAAAGAAGATATACAATGACAAGTAATGGTAGCGTGTCGTCCGAAATACATAAAGGCATTAGCAAAAAAAATATACGGAGCTTAAAGTCGCTTCGTCCACACTATAAATCAAAGCAGCATGGCGCGTATGTTAGAGCCCTCAACCAAGCTGTTCGAAAGAAGGGGGTAACAAATATCGCCTTAAGTGGGCCGTATGGCGTCGGCAAAAGTTCTATCCTGCAAGGCTTCAGGAAGCATCATCCCGATGCAATATTTATCTCGCTTTCGACGTTGGGGTTCAGTGAACCAACTGAGTCAAAATCTACTCAATCATCTGATGGAGTGATTTCTCCACAGACTAATCAGATCCAGAAAGAGATTGTCAAGCAACTGCTCTATCGGAAGCCTCCAAACAAGTTGCCTGCATCGCAATTTAAGCGTATACAGAAATTTGACTGGAAGCACTTCCTGCCAGTATCTGCACTGATTGGACTCGTCCTGACGGTCATTATTGCGGTAATCGGAGGGTTTGCAAAAATACCGAAGGTTAGCAACTCGTCTTGGTGTGATTTTGGGATCAAGTTCGCTGGAGTTTGGCTATTGACGCTGATAGCGACAGAAGTTGCTAGTCATTTATTTCAAGGTAAGGTGCGTTTCGACAAACTTACTGCTGGTCCTGCAACAGTCGCGTTATCACAGGAAAGTGACAGCTATTTTGACCGATATCTTGACGAGATAATCTACTTTTTTGAGATGTCGGCATGTCGTATTGTTGTCTTTGAGGACATCGATCGGTTCAGCAACTGGGAAATTTTTGAGGAGCTACGTGAACTCAATACGCTATTGAATAATGCTGAGCAAATCCGAGACAAAAAGACTAAGTCAAAAAAAAGAAGATAGCCTTCATTTACGCAATGAAGGACTCAATTTTCGAACCTCAGGCAGTCGCAGATACTGATGAAGTGGCGAAAAATGTCCAAGACAGAGCAATTCAAGAAATTCAAAGAGCAAACCGTACGAAGTTCTTTGATGTCATCATCCCCGTCGTGCCCTTCGTAACGCATCGAAGCGCACGAGACTTAATGCGTAAGGAGCTCGACGGCATCTCACCTATGGTTTCTGATGAGCTGATCGATCACGTCGCAAAGTACATCCCAGACTTCCGCCTCCTACGAAGCGTGTGCAACGAATACACGATATACGCACAATTTATACTCGGAGACGACGACCTCAAGCTCGAGCCTGACAAATTATTTGCACTGATGCTCTACAAGTCCGTTCACCTGAAGGACTTTGAGAGAATACATCTTGGCCAGAGCAAACTTGATGAAGTTTACCGAATGAGTGTGCGGGTAACAGAAGAACTCATCTGTGCACTCAATGAAAAATACGATGAGCTTGAGAAGCAACAAGACCCCCATGCCGAAGCAAAAATGCGAGGCGAGGCATTGGAAGGGATGATCAGTTGGGCTAGCGAACACTTCGAACTTCGTGGTGGCTCGTTTTCTGTTGGTATTGGACCCCTAACATTCTCTGAGGATGAGATCGATACCGTCAGATTTTGGAACTATTTATGCCAGCAGTCTGACGTCGATGTTATCACAATAGGAGGTCTTGAGGATCGGTATGGTCAGTCGATGCCACTTAAATACAGTAAGAGCGACATGGCAAAATTTATAGGGCAAGACCTGGTATCTACATCCATTGTTCAACGAACCAAGGATGCTGTAGGAGCCGAATTACGTCAGCTTGATGCTGATCGCCAGCAATACCAGTCTGTGCACATGTCTGACCTGATGAGCGATCCCTTGGCGGCAGTGCCATCAGAGAATGGTGCTGAGCAGGCTTTTAGCGTCTACGTTGAGAAAACACTTGGATCCGAAATGGCTGCGGCCCTCATTCGCTACGGCTACATTGATCGCAACTTCCTGCTTTACACATCGACCTATCATGACACATTCTTGTCCGCTAACGCGATGACGTTCCGAATGCAGCATATAGGTCAAGGTCTTATGAACACGAACTATCAATTGGACGAAATAGAAGCAAATAAACTTGTTTCGGATAAAACGATTGATTTGCGAGAGTTTGCTCAACCAGGTGCATATAACATTTACCTCTTAGACTATCTTCTGTCGAACAAAGAAGAATGCCGAGATCATTTTGAGGCTGTCGTCGGATCGATGGTAACAGATGTCGATAATGGTGACAAACTAATTCAAGCTTTCTTTATTTCAGATAGCCCCAATTATAATCAAATTTCTTTGATCGACGAGCTGACGCCACGATGCTCCAGAATATTCGATGTTCTCGTGGGACTTCGCGGCGTACCAGACGATCAACAAGTTGGATACGTTGATATTGCGCTTCGCTCCGTATCTTCTGATGCCAACTATGACACGTCGCTACTCAAGGAGTTTGTTGAGCGACATTATAAAGCAATGGTCACGTTCACGAATCCAATTGCCGATGAAACCGCGGATACGCTTACGACGCTCATGTCGCAAGCTGGTGTGAAGTTCTCCGATATTAGCCAAATCGACTCGAAGCTGCGTGAGCATCTAATTGAGGACGGGTGCTATGAAGTTAACCGCCATAATCTGAAAATCGTATCGGGTGACAATCAGGTAGCCCTGGATGTACTTTCTCGGGAACGGCCTTCCGTCTACGCCTATCTTCTGCAATCACTTGAAGAATATCTCGCCATTATCGCCGACGATGGGAGCGGCAAGTTGTCGGCATTGGTTGGCTCAGCCGACACGGCGAAGGTCATCGCTGATGTTGTGAAGCTTGATGTTGCAGCGAGTACGAGACCGGAAGATTTGGCGGCAGATAACGTGAAGTTGAGCGACAGCGAAGCGTTCCCGCTACTCTCGAGCCTACTGGCGTCATCGGGGGGAAACTGGTCTGTCGATCTAGATGGCCTGCCGTCTAGCTGTTGGCCGATGTTGGCGGCCCACGACCGCCTCGCCGTGACGACTTCGAATCTGTGGCCGTACGTTAGTAAGCGCGGTGTTGATGACGATCTAATTGAGTTGCTGGAACGGCACTCTGCAATTGAGAACCAGGGTGACGCTCTGAGTAACGAGGAATATATCGAACTCGCCACCGCGATTCTTGGTCTAAAGGAAGAGCAGATTTCTGCTAAGCAGCGTGTGATGTTGGTCGCGTCGATAGGTTACGCCGAACCAATTCCTGCGTCCTACATTACGGCGCAAGAAGGCAAACTGGTTGGGTACCTGATCAAGGCCGGTTTGATTGCTGACGACCCAGCCGCCTACGAGTTGACAAAGGAGTTTGACTGGCCAAGTCGCGAGTTTGCGATCGCTTCTTCCCAGCGGTTTGCTGACTATATGGACACCAGCCTTGTTGGTAATAATGATGTGCTCGCAATAGTTCAGAGTCAGTTGGTTCCGGCTAAAGTTAAGCAGAATATCCTCGACAGGATGTCATCGTACTGCTCCGGAATGGATGTCGAAGACCTGACATTACTCGGTAAGTCTGTTGCGGCTCAGAAGGAACTGCGCACTGATAGTGCGGTACTGATATGGATGATCAGTCAAGAGGTCAAATCTGATGTCATCGTTCCACTGCTAGCTAGGGAGTTGGATAGCCTGTCAGATTCGGACGTTCGTGACATCGTGACAACGTTGGGACGACCCTATAGCGATCTTCTTATCAAAGGGATGCCGCGAGTCAATATTGATATCATTGCAGGGGTAGACAGGCTGTTGGAACGCCTTAAATCTGTAGGTGAAGTAAGCACATATAAGAAGGATGGTGAAAAACATCGATACACTGTCTATCGTCACAGATGGCCTAAACTATGAGCGGTGTATTCTGGGTTCGAGGTAGCGAGTTCGTTGCGACGCAGTTGTAGTTGCCGGTCGGGGCCTACGCGGTTGCCTCTGCCCGCTGCCGCTTAGCCTGCTGGATATACTTGCCGACTGTGCTCAGTGCTACATCGTACTTCTTGGCGATCTCCGTGTAGGTTAGTCCGCGGTCGAGGTGGTCGGCCACCAGCTGCTCGACGCCTCGCCGCCCGAACCGCACCAGGAGGCTGCGCTGCTTGAGGTCCGCCTGTGGCTCGGCCGGCCTGCCTCCAGCCATCGCCGCCTCCAACGCACGTCGGGTCGCCACCAGCGTGTAGCCGTATCTGGAGTAGGCCTGCAAGATCTCCGCCATGTCATGCTTACTCGAACCCTCGGTAGCAATTCGGCTGCCGAGGGTTTGTTCGTGCTCGTCGCCAGGCAGAGGGATGACGGTGGTGTCGTCGAGGTAGATGGTGTGGAAGAGGGCTTGGCAGAGCATGCCGCGGACGGGGTTGGGAGATTGGTGGTAGAGGGTGCCGATGTCTTGGAGGAGGTGGAGGCTGGTGGTGAGGACGTCTCGGCCGATGGCGAGGCGCTGGTCGAGGGTTTGTTTGGTTTGTTCAAGGTGGTGGCGTTGTTGGGTGAGGTCGGTGAGATGGCGGCGGGCGGCAGTGGTGTCGAGTGAGCCGTCAGCGACTAAGTCAATGAGGCGGCCTTCTTTGGCGGCGATGTCCTTGAGCTTGCGGGCGATGGCGTGGTTGCTCTGGCGGATGAGGGCCTGCTGGTCGTCGAGGGCCTGGGTCATCTCGGCTTCGGTGCGCTGGGTGAAGTCGCTGCCGAGGGAGAGGGTGCAGATGTGCCGCTCGACGTATTCCTCCACCAGTGACACTGGCAGGTAGGGCATGTCGCAGTGGCCGTCTTGGCGTCCGCGGCAGAGGTAGTAGGCGTAGGTGCCGCCTTTGCCTTTGGCTTCGGTGTAGACGAAGCGGCTGCGCCTGCCGGCTCGATGGCAGCGTTCGCAGTGGAGGATGCCGCCTTTGAGGTAGTGGAAGTGGACGCGGTCGCGGGTGTTGTTGGAGCGTAGGGCGCGCATCTCCTGGACGCGGTCGAAGAGTTCCTGGCTGATCAGCGGCTTGTGCCGACCGGGGTACTGATTGCCTTTGAAGGTGACGATGCCGGTGTAGTACGGGTCGGCCAGGAGACGGTGGATGGTGGAGACGGCGAGGGGTTTGGGCGTGGGGCGCTTGGCAGATGGCCGAGTGGTCAGGCCCAGGTCGGTCAGCTTCTGTTGGAGATGCTCGCAGGAGTAGTCGCCGGTGGCGTAGAGCTCGAAGGCTTTGCGGATGAGGGGTGCCCGCTCGGGGTCGAGCCCGATGGTGTTGATGCGGCGGCCCTCGATGGTCTCGATGATGTTGAGGTAGCCCAGGGGTGCGGGGCCGATGGTGCCGCCCTGCTCGATCTTGCGCAGCAGCTTGATGCGGATGTCGGCTCCGTCGGCGGCGCTGCGGTACTCGTTGACGGCGGCCAGCATGCCGTGGACGAGCTGGCCCTCAGGGGTCTCATCGATGTTCTCGGTAGCGGAGATGAGAGTGACGTTGGCCTTGCGCAGCTCCATCATGGTGACGGCGTCGTCGAAGCGGCTGCGGTTGAGGCGGGAGAGTTTGTAGACCATGACGCAGTCGACGTCGCCACGCGTGTGGAGGCGCTCGAGCATGGCCTGGAACCCGGGGCGGTTGACCGTCTTGGTGCCGCTGCGCCCCAGTTCGACGTACTCGTCGACGATGGTGATGCCGAGCTGCTTGGCCTTGGCCAGGCAGATTTTGCGCTGGGTGGGGATGGATAGGCCCTCGGGGTCGTAGTCAGTGTTGACCTGGGAGGCAGTCGAGACGCGCAGGTAGAGCACGGCGGTCTTGGGGCTCTGGGTGGCGTCCATGGCTAGTGGCTCCTCGTCGAGTGGTGTGGGCGTGCGGTGTTGGGCGGGCTGGAATGTTTCGGCGGGGCGTGGGCTGCTGCGCTTGGTGTGTCATCACGAGCGGCCAGACGGCTCTGGACGAGGCGGATCAGGACGGTGGCGGTGGGCACCTGGAAGTGCCTGGCCAACGCGGCCGGATGGCGGATGCCGCGACGCCAGGCGCGTTGGAGGGCCCGCGGCGGTACCAGGCTGCAGGCGGCGAAGTGGTCGGCGGCCTGCTCGGCTTGCTGGGTGGCGCTGCAGCGCGCGGTGCCGGTGTAGAGGCGGCGGGTGTGGCCGTAGTCGATGATGTGCTTGAACTCGTGCAGCAGTGCCAGGCGGCTGCGCGGTGCTGGCTGGCGGCAGTTGAGGCAGATGATCCAGTCGCGGCCGTTCCAGCGGCTGAAGCTCGGCACTGGCAGGGGCTCGCGCACCACTCGAATGTGCGGCAAGGCAGCGACCCGCTCGTCGGCCGGTGTGCGGGGCTGCCCTGGGCTGCTGGTGAGGTAGCGCGTCAGTGTGGCAGCCTGCCGCTCGGCCACGGTAAGCGACTGGCCGAAGCGGCAGCGCGTGCGTGGAATGAGGGCTCGGAGGCTACCCAGGACAGAGTTTTGCGTGGTGTTCATAAAATGCCTCCTTTCATTTGATGAATTGTCAGGTGTGGCGACGCGGTGTGGAATCCGTCGTCTCATCCTGGCCGGGAGCCGGCCCGGCGTGGTGTGGCGTTAGGTCATATTTCTTAGCGATCCGCTCGAAGGCGGCGACTAGTTCTTGCTGCGCCTGGCTGGGCATATGGCGGTAGTGCGTGCGCAGATACGTCAGAAATGGTGGCAGGTCGGCCGGTGGTGCATAGCCGGCGGCCTCGATGACGTCGAGTGGCTCGAGGTCGTAGGCAGTGACCAGGCGGCTGAGGCGCTGCAGGCTGATGTCCTGCACCTTGCCTTGCTCCAGCATGGAGATGAAGCCGGTGGATAGGCCGGATGCGGCAGAGGCTTGCCTGATGCTGAGCTCAGCGGCCACCCGTGCATCGTGCAGGATTGCACTCAGGTTGGGCTGGTGGGCGTCTGCGGCGCGGTCTGTCACGCGATTAGTGGTTTCCTCCTCTGCTGTGCATTTTCCGGTATCCATGTACCTATTTTACAAGTTCCGTTTGCATATGTGAACAGATTTTCTGTGCATAATAGTCGTTCTCTCTGTGTGCTGGAAATATCGATAGGAATGAACTGTGGTGAATGTGTGGATATGTCTGCGGGGTGCGCTGGTCATAGTTTTCTGTCTGTGTGCGCGAAGAATTGGTGGGCCTAGCCTGTCGGCTATTTCTGCGGTGGCACGGTGGTGGCTGCTGTTTGGCGTCGGGCCTGGCGGATGCGGCCGTGTGCCAGGGCGACGAAGGCCGGGTTGATCTCGACTCCCAGCCAGTGCCGCCCCAGCCGTTCGGCGGCGACGGCGGTGGTGCCCGAGCCGAGAAAAGGGTCGAGGACGATGCCGGGCTGAGCTGCGGCCGGAGTGCAGTGGCAGGTCGGCTGCAACGGCAGTCGGGTGGCAGCGGTGCCGGAGCGCCGCAGGGGCTGGATGTAGGGCGCGCGGCAGACGGCGCAGCGCTGCTGAGGACAAGCAGCGCGCAGGATGCGCTCCACCAGGTGCTCGGGATAAGTGGCGAAATGAGCCCCGCGATAGCTCGAGACGGTCAGCTGCCAGACGTCGCCCGGGTTCTTGCCCAGCGGGTGGCTGATGGCACGCCGCCGCTTCATGGCGCGCAGGCCATCGTTGGCGTCGGTGTGGTGACCACGCCAGGCCGCTGGCAGCCCCGTTCGATGCCGGTGGCGTGGCCAACGCCGTGGCTGGCCAGGGCGCGTAGGTGGGTGCTTGGTCAGCGGCTCCTGGCGGATGGCGTCCAGGTCGAAGAAGTAGCGCGGCGCACGGCTGAGCAGGTAGATGACCTCGTGTTTGCAGGTCAGGCGATCAGTCACACTGGAGGGGGTGGTGTTGGTCTTGGCCCAGATGATCTGGTTGCGGATGATCCAGCCGTCCGCCAGCAGCGCCAGGGCCAAGCGCTCGGGCCCAAGCAAAAGGGACTTGCGCGGCGCGCCTTCGCGGCGGTGCGTGCTGTAGGCGTCGCCGAGGTTGAGCCAGAGCGTACCGGTCGGCACCAAGACGCGCGCCAGCTGCTGCATGACGGGGCGCAGGTGCTCGACCCACTGGTCGATGGTGGGCTCCGCGCCCAGCTGGCCCTGGTGCTGGTAGTTGCGCAGCCGGAAATACGGTGGGCTGGTGACGACGCAGTCGATGCTGCTGGCCTCGAGCGTGACCAGGCGATCAGCGGCATCGCCGGTGAGGATGGTGTTTCGCGGGGTGGTCATGAGATGTCTCCTTTCGTTATGACGTCGTGGTGCTAGATGGAGCGTCGCTGCCCCACAGCGCGGTCGGCATATCGGCGGCGCTGGTGAGGCGGAACAGCCGCTGTTCGAGCGTGCTGGTGCGGCTGAGGTGCCGAGCGAGCACCCGCTGACGCTCGACGGCGCGTGGGCCGTGCAGAATCCACAGCACGCGTGGAAAGGCACCGTGAGCGGCCTGCTCGATGCCGGTGCGGTAGTAGGCCTGGTAGCGGCGGCACTTGGCCAGCACGGTCGGGATGGACTCGGTGCCCATATCGACCTCCAGGAACCAGCGATCCTCGAAGACGCCCTCGGCGTCGTGGCCGACGACGCAGGCGGCCAGGTCGGGGCGGATCAGATGCGCCTCGCCGCCCGGGCCGGTGTAGCGCCGCCAGCTGAGGGGTTCGGTCTGCACGGTCACCTGCCGGTCAGCCGTGATGCCGTGCTGCAGCGTCAGGTGGGCCTCGGCCACCGCCAGGCTGTGCTGCAAGAAGCGCGGCGAGGCCTGGTGAGTGCGCCAGGAGCGCCCAGCGACGGGGTCAAGCACGCGGGCTCCGGCCGGTGCGAGCTGCCAGATGCGCGCCGTCGAGCCGGCTTCGAGCCCGCCGATGTGGCGCTCCAGCGGGCGGATCAGACCATCGCGCTGTAAGCGAGCCAGGACGCGACGCGTGGTGCGGGCCGCGGCCTGCCGGCTGGTGTGGTCGGTGAAGACGAAGGCTTGGAGCTGATGGGTCGACAGAAAGCGATGCTGCATCAGGTAGGCCAGCACCTGGTGGTCGCGCTCGGACAGCGCCGTAGCGATCTGAGCCAGTTGGCGAGCGCCGACCCGCTGCCTGGCTGGCTCGGTGCGCGGGGGAGCGGTACGAGACGCGGTATTCGTCCCCCGTAATCGGCGAATCTGTGCCCTGACCTGGCGGTTCGTCGAATCGCCCGAGGGAGCGGCCGGACGTGCGAACGGATGCCCAGGCTGCTCATACTCATTGCGCCGGTGCTGGGTGAAGATGCTCATGAGCCGCCTCCGTTCTGCCCGTCGTCGGTGGATGGTGGGCGTCGCACGCGCCCGATGTCGTCGGTGGGGTGCGGAGTGTGCTGCGTGGCTACGTTGTCGCTGGGGCTCGGTATGCCGGCCAACCGCGCCAGATCGGCCTCAACCGCGCTGAGCGCCTGCCCGTAGCGCCGTCGGGAGGCTTGCCAGATGTGCTCGGGGCGGTGCAATGGAGCGGGCAATGGCTCGGTGTGCAGGCTGAGCGGCGGCTGCGTCTGCCCATCCGCCAGCAGTGAGGCATAGGCGTGGTAGGCGGGTAGTTGCTGGTAGTCCTCCGCCTCGAGCAGCCCAGCAGACAAAGCGGCAATGGCGCGGGCGTCCTCCCGTGGCAGGCTGAAGGCAACGCGCGAGCGAGCATTGGCCATGACACCGGCCAGGAGCGCCTTGGGCAGTTGTCCCAAGTGCTGGTGGCTGAGCGTTAGTCCCAGCCCCAGGCCGCGCGCTTGCGCTAGCGCCGCCCCGAGGTCGCCCGGGAGACGCAGATAGTCCTGCACCTCATCGATGTGCAGCATGACGGCATGGCGCTGAGCTTCTGGCAGGCGGATGCGCTCCAGGGCGGCCTGCCAGATCAGCGAGACGATGACCGACCCCAGCAACTGGCTCGCTTCTTGCCCCAGCGCGCCCTTGGCTAGGCTGACCAGCACGATATGCGGCACGGGCCCCTGTGCGTTGTCCGCATCGTCGGGAGCGAAGAGCTGATGCCAAGCGAACGTCGGCGAGCGTTGGCCAAGCACCGCCCGCAGTTGTGGGCGCAGCAGGATCGGGCGCAGCTTGTTCATCAACGGGGCGATCGCTTGGCGCCGTTCTGCCTCGCTCAGCGCTTCGTACCAGGCCCAGAATGCGCCCAGCCCCAGCGGATCGCGCTGCACCACCGCGCCGGTCACCGAGCGACGAAAGCCCGGGTTGGTCAGCAGCAGCGGCACCATTGCCAGGCTGGCATCGCCGCGCCGCGCCAGGCTGAGCAGGCTGGCGTGCAGGATGTCCTGGGTGCGTGGCCCCCAGCTATCGGCGTACAGCGAGCGGAAGACACCGAGCAGCAGATCAGCCGCCAGGTCTGGGCTCTGGCCGCCCGCCAACGGGTTGACCCCGACCGGCTGCGCATCGGCCGCATCCAGGATCACTGTCTGCCTCACCAGATGCGATGGGAGGCGCGTCGCGATATCGGTGACCAGATCGCCCTTGGGGTCGATCACCACCACACGGCGGCCCGCCTCCGCATCCTGCAGCGCCAGGTGGGCCAGCAGCGTGGACTTACCGACGCCCGTTGGCCCCAGCACATGCAGATGACGCAGCGACGCCTCCGCCGACAACGTCACTGATTGGCTCTGCTCACTCGCCGCGCGGCCCAAGACCCGCCCCTGGTTGGACGCCAGCGAGGCTGTCACCGCAGCCGGTGCAGGCAGCACCCGCGGATGCTGCGGGGCCAGCCCTGGGAGCCCTTCGCACAGGGGCCAGCCCAGCAGGCTCGGTATTTCCGCTGGCCGCAGCACATTTGCCACCAGCCACGGGGGCCGCGCCTCAACCAGCGCTCTGACCGTCGAGCGCCACACCTGCAGCCTTACCTGAGGCGTCTCCAGGCCGCGCAATGCAGCCGAGATCGCCAGCACCAGGCCACGGACTCGCTCCAGGCGAGGTGCTGCGGCACTGATGCGCAGGCTCGACCAAAAGCCGTGCTCACGCTGGGCCGCCTCGGCCTGCCGCCGCCCTGTAGTAGTGGTGCCCACCGGTGGATCGGGCTCTTGCGGACGCTGCCGACCGCCCAGCACCAGCTGGACCCGCACCGTCTCACCCCGATGAGTTGCGGCTAGCGTCGCCAGCAGGCTGCGCGTGACCGCCTCGGCGCTGTCGCTGGGCAGGGCTGCCCCAGCGCGACGGCGGAAGTGCAGATTAGCGACGGCCACTGCGCCGCTGGTGCCGACGTCATCACGGAACAGCTCGGCGTCGGCTGCAGCCACGCCCGACTGCCGGACCAGCCGCACCCCAGGTAGGTGCGCCAGGGCCAGGGCCTGGACATCGCGCAGTGCGCCAGGCAGGGCCCCGATCCGCCAGCGCACCGTGCCAGCGTTGCCGATGAGTTCGCAGGCCACCACCGGGCCGCCTGGCAGCGTGGCCACTGCGGCGAAGAAAGCCTGCACCCGGGCCTGGTCCACCGGCACCGGCAGCTCTAAGCGTCGCCACACCAAGCCACTTGCCCCCAGCGGCGCTCGGCGCGCCGCCGTCATGACCACCCCTCCCCGCCGGTCTTGGCCGGGTTGTCGGTAGACGCCTCGGTGTCGCGCTGCGCCTGGCTGGCCACCAGCTCCATGATCGCTCGGGCGATCCGGGCCGTATCTGGTCGCTGGCGTAGCTCCGATCGCACCGTCAACTGCCTGGGTCGGCGACTACCGCGGGGCGAGCGCCACGGCTTGGGTACCTGTTGTTTTCTTGATGAACGGTTGTTTCTGGGCATGACAAATACGCCTCCTTTCCTTACAAGGGGTTACTAGTTGCTCGTAGCGCCGACCATTTACGTCGCACGCCTTCGGCACGCCATTGCGCCGATCGGCCGCTAGTTCAATCAATTGAACGTGGCCTTATGTCGAGTATGCGTTCAATATTATGAACAGTCAAGTATGTTTGTGTATATGACAACACCGAGCGGAAGGCGTTTTCCACCGATGGCATGTGGCGACAAAATAGAGCGATTCAGAATTGCCGCCAGCGTCGCACCGCCCACGCGCCGCCGACGACGATGCTCGCCAGTACAGCCCCGACGGCCAGCCACGGCCAGATACAGCGGATGATCTGCACCGCCCCGTAGAGCGCCAGGCAGCCCAGCAGCACCGCGAAGCACCCGCCCACCAGCCGATCCACCAGCGAGGGCACCTCACGCATCGCTATCAGCTCCGCTCGCGTCTGTCTCTGCCGCATTCTCCGCCTGCGGCTTCTCGGCTGCCATTCCTCCGGCTTCCTGCGCCCGCCTCGTCATCGCCACAGCGCTGTGGAAGGCGGCGAGGTCGTGGGCCTGCTTGGTGGCGAGGGCCTGCTGCCAGGCGTCGGCCTGGGCGCGGGTGGTTGTGGTGGGCGAAGTGTCGTCGCGCCAGACCGCCCAGGCCAGCAGGGCGATGGCGATGAGCGTCAGGCAGCCGACGAAGGCCAGGCCGTTGATGATCCAGCTCATGGTGGGTGTGTCCTTTCTGGTGGGGTGTGGTTGCTCGGTCGGGTTGTGGTGCTGCGCCGTGAGAGATGGCGCGTTACCTGGCGTGTCCGCTTCGGCTCAGCGCCCTGTCTCGGGCGCGCTGTCCACTGCCGCCTTCAGAACTGTGCGATCCCCCGAGCGGCCTTGATGCCGTAGGCGCGCAGGATGGCGTGGTAGTAGGTCGCGCCGGCGGGGGCGGTCTGGTAGCAGGACTCGGCCAGAGCGGACAGCGTGGCGACGTTGCCCATGGCACTAGCGGCCAGGAAGGCGCGGGCTTGATCGGTGGCGTGGGCCAGCTGGCTGTCGGCGGCCAGCTCGTCCAGGCGGCGCTGGGCGGTGCGGGTCAGGCTGCGCGACTGCGGCGCCCGGGGTGGGAGCAGGTCGGCGGCGAACAGCTCGGCGATCGGCAGGACGGGTGCAGCGGACTGAGGGCCGGTGAGGTGGTCGGAGTGGTCGGTCGTGGGCGTGAGGGGTGTCCTTTCGTGAAGGGGCGGCGGCGAGCGCCGCCAGCGGAGTGCGGCCACGGTCAGCGCAGTTCGGTCAGGTCTGGTGTGCCGCGTCCTGGCACCGTCTCTCGCGGCGCATGCGGTGCTGTGGCCTTGGTGCTTCCAGCCTGGCGCTGGCTAGGTGGTGGTGTCACTGACAGAAAACCGGCACCCTGGGCCCTATGGCCAAGGACGGTGGACTGCACGATCCGCTGCGCCAGCGGCTCGTGACCGAGCTGCGGGTGCTGCGCCGCGGCCAGGGAGCGTGGACGGTGCGAGTGGCACCGCTGGTCTGGCTGGTCGATGCCGCCGGGCTGGGCTTAGTGGAGCGGGCGGTGGCACGCCTGGAGCAGCTGCGCCAAGCGCTGGGCACAGACCCACTCAGTGACGTAGGGGCCTTCTTCTGGCTAGGAGACGTCGGCATTACAGAGCCGGAGGTGTCGCTCGAGCAGCGACTGGCCCGCTATGCAGAGGTCTTTCACTGCAATGAGCGCACAGCGCTACGGCGCAGTGATCGCGGCATTGCGATGCTGGCAGCTGCCCTGCGTGATGACGCGGAGCGGCGGCCTTTCGCCCTGATCTGGCTGTTTCAGTCGGCGGGTAGCGCCACGGTGGTGCTGGACTGCGTCATGGAGGCGCAATCCGTGCGTGAGCCGGTGGTCAGCGTCAACGGTGAGGCAGCGCAGCTGCCGGCCTTCGTTGGCCACCGCGAGCCAGGCGTTGATGGGCAGCCGCAGTACCGCGCTCGGGCCATCCTGGATGGCCTCCCTGTCCAGACGGCACCCGGGCCACACCTGCCCTGCCTGGCGGTGCGGGTGCTGTGGGACATACCTGTCTGGCCGGTCTGGCAGCTCACCGGCTGGGTGGTCGACCCGCACTACCTGGTGCGCCTCCAGACCTTCCGCCAACGCGCCGCCGAGGTCAGCCTCGTCTGGCGCGACGACACCAGCAGCGTCAGGGAGGTAGTGCCGAGGCTGCATGAGGGGGTGGATCGCCTGCATAAGTCATGAGGAGCAATGACATGACAAAGTATGCCCATTGTAGAAACTCCACAACATGCAAGCGCATGCCACACCAGTCGCAGAACCCTAATTCTCCCTAGATGGCGGCGTAAAATCACCTGCACGGCAGTCGTATGATGACCGCCAAAAATGTTGGAATTCGCGAAGTCGACGATTGAGGTTGCGGTCTAGTTATTTCACTGACAATATATAAACAGGTTGCAACCCCACTCCTCGAGAGACTTCCAAACACGTTGTTTACGAGTGAAGTCCATCGCTACTGTGTTCACCCAGCACCCTAATCACCCATCGGAAGGCTTGAGTCTATTCCCGTTTTCTGTCAAACCAAAAGGTTGATTCACAGGATGAAACAAGTACAGTTCTTGAAATGGCGAGATGCAAACGATTGTCGCGGCTGTGAATGACCCTCCAGCATCACCAATATTACTTGCGATCAATATGACGAGTACAGTATCTAACCGAACCAATTCGACTTGTAGTCGATAATAAACAATATTAAGGAACCAAGATGAATGCCAATGCCGTGGTGTTTCCTGGACAAGGGGCTCAATCGGTAGGAATGGGCAAGGAACTATTTGATAGATATCCTGCCCTCATATCTGAATCGGATGAAATACTCGGTTATTCAGTTCGCCGTTTATGCCTAGAAAATCCAGGAAATAGGCTCAATCAAACTGAATATACTCAAGTCGCATTATATGTCGTTAATGCATTGCATTATTATTCATGGAGAGAAAATGGAAATGAAGCGAGTTGGTTCGCGGGTCACAGCCTTGGGGAATACAACGCACTGCTTGCAACCGAAACCTTCGAATTTGCCACCGGACTCCGGTTAGTTAAAAAGCGTGGAGAAGCCATGTCGTCTGTAAAAAACGGAGGGATGATGGCCGTACTAAATATATCTGCGAGCGAGTTAAAATACGTTCTAGATACACATGGGTTCGAAACGGTTGACATAGCGAACATCAATACCCAACTGCAAACCGTAATTGCTGGACCCTCAGCTGACCTCGAAAGGGCCAAATCGGTACTCGAACGAAAAAGTCTACGTTGTGTAAAATTGAACGTGAGTGGCGCCTTCCATTCACGTTATATGCAGCCCGCTGCAGACATTTTCATGCCTATGCTGCGCTCCACAAAGTGGCGTAAAATGAAGCATCCTGTAGTTTCCAACCTTGAAGCCGCTCCCTACTCACTGTCAACAATCTCTGAAACCCTCGCTGCTCAAGTGACATCGCCGGTACGTTGGCTTAACACGATCGAATACTTTTTAGATCATGGCGTCGAGAGCATAACACAATTAGGACCAGGGAACGTTCTACAAAATATGACACGACAAATTAAACGACATAAAGCGAAGTGACTCACCTCTAAGCATATAAGCGCCAGTCATCAACGTCTATAATCGAAAGAAACCGTACTTATGTCTGAACTTAACGGAATGCACTGTCTAATAACCGGAGGCTCCGGAGGAATTGGACAGGCTATAGCAAGAACGCTGGCGTCACACGGAGCCTCGATTACCGTACATTATAACAAAAATGAAGAGACGGCGAAGTTGGTGGCGTCTGAAATCAATCAGAATGGAGGTCAAGCAAATATAGTATCAGGCGACCTTTCAGTCGCGGAAGCCGCCAAAGAAGTCGTAGAACAGGCATACGCCACCGTTGGCCAGCTCGACATCCTAGTAAACTGCGCCGGGATGACTAAAAATAAACTTGTTGCTGACTTAGAGGAAGATGACTGGCTTCAAGTTATGAAGGCCAACCTAGGTAGCGTTATCTCTTGTACTCAAGCTGCCTCAAAATACATGCTGGGAGGCGGCGCTATTATTAATGTTTCGTCAATCATGAGTCTGGGCGGATGGAGAGGAAACGTGGCGTATTCGATGTCGAAAGCCGCCATAGATAGTTTTACACGCACAGCCGCTATAGAGTATGCAAGGTTTGGTCTTCGCATAAACGCTGTTTTGCCCGGTTTTGCCGAGACAGAGCTCATCTCCGACCTGCTTAAAAATGACTCTGCCTCCGGCATCATAAATCAAATTCCAACACGTCGTCCCGTACCGCCCGAACAAATAGCAGAGCTGGTAGCCTTCATCGCACGTCCCACGAATACGGAATTAACAGGAAGTATGATCACGATTGATGGAGCGTCTGCTGCCGCCTTGTTGTTGGGCCATGCCGATTCAAAAAAAAAGCACGTCCGATAAAACACGTAACTCACAGCTTCAAAAAGCCGAGAGCACTCTAAACGTACACATATTGCTAAAACATCCAGCTGTCCACGCAACACGCAACACAACAAGGAGGATCATCATGTCCACGAGTATCCAGCAGTACGACACACCTACCGACCCGAATGTGCTTGAAACAATTCGCGGTATTATTTCTGAAACTCTAGTTATTGACATTTCAGTGGTGCACGCGAACTCGACAATATTCGACGAACTAGATAGTGAATCTATCGACATGCTCGACTTTCTATTCCGCATCGATCAGAAACTCGGGATCAAAATTCAAGCGGGAGAACTTGCTTCCCTAATTCAGGGGGGCATTCCGGATGAAGAATTTGGAGATGCTGATGGAATCGTGAACGAGCGCGGTCTATCCCAACTGAAAAAAACAATGCCTCAACTGGATACCGACGCACTAAAAGGAATTCTTCGGGCAGAAGAAGTCATGGATTATTTTACCGTTGAAAACTTTGCTAACGTTGTTAGTAAACTAAAAATTGAGTCCTAATAATGAAAGTACGAACCGGTATTGACATGATATCTATAAACCGAATGGATCGTTTGATTAGTGAATCACCAGGAATTCTTGGGCACGTTTTTAAAGATGCTGAGCTAACTGTGAACAAGCGATCTATCCGTCAACTCGCTGGCAACTTTGCCGCGAAAGAAGCTATCTCAAAAGTTCTCGGTACTGGCTTCAGTAACTATGTTCAACCAAGCGACATCGTCATACATCGAGGGCGCCACGGAAAGCCGGTCGCAACGTTGTCTGGTGCGGCACAAAAACAAGCAGAATCTCAGTCGTTAAGCGAGATAGACATATCGATAACTCATACTCAAGGAATGGCTATCGCAGTCGCAGTTTGTTTAGAGGATTAGAATATGCGTTTTCACCTGATAGATGGCATAACTCAATATCAGAGAAGAACTTCAATCAGAGGATACAAACTCTGCGGTCGAACGGAACCGTATTGGCGCCAGGGCACAATACCCAATCTACTTGTGGTGGAAAGTTTTTGTCAACTTGCAGCTTGGTTAGTGTACCTAGATACTGATAAAGAAAAACGTGCTATCCTTGTTTCTTTCGGTAATATAATTCGATGTGGCACTGCACATTGCGGCCGTTTAGAGCATTCTGTTCAAGTCGAGTCATACTCGTCAGACCTAGTTGCAGTTCACGGGTCATCCACATTTAATGGCAAGCAGGTAGTTAACGTAAGTCATCTACTTTGTGCGCTGATTCCGGCCGAACGACTTGAGTCTTCAGATAGTACTCACATCCGTGAACATTCACTATTAAAGGAGTTAGAATGAGGATCGCTGTCACTGGTATTGGAGCTGTGACGCCTGTCGGCAATAACTCCGAGGAAACCTGGCAAAATTTATTGCGAGGTCATAGCGGGATCGGGCCCCTATCTACGTTCGAGGCCTCCACCTTTCCTGCACGAATAGCAGGACAAGTTCGAGACCTCGACGTTTCGTCAGTGAAAAATTCGGAGTGCTCGTTTCAATATCTTAGTCGTGCTGGGACATTTGGGGCGGTTGCGGCCAACGAGGCAATCAAGCAGGCAGCGCTTAGCCCAGACACGCATCCTCCGGAGTTAAGGGGCGTATTTGGTGGCGGCCACATGGCTCGGCCGAGTGCTGAGGAGTTCTCATCCATAATTTACGACTATGAGTTGCTCATGCAGCCGCATGCTAGACGTGATCTGATGACCGTGAAACGCGAAAGCCAGACAACTGACCTAGCTGTCCTCGCCCGACAGTTTTGTAGTGCTGGTCCGCTACTCGGCCTCAGCACAGCTTGTGCATCTTCTGCTCATGCGATTGGCGAAGCGTTTACACGTATCCAAGCCGGCGAAATCACGGCGGCTTTGGCAGGTGGCCACGACAGCCTCCTATCGTGGCTCGATCTGGCTGGCTTTTCTTTGCTAGATGCACTCACCACATCTTATAACGACGCGCCGTCAAAAGGGTCCAGACCTTTCAGTGCAGACCGCGACGGATTTGTGTTGGGAGAAGGTGCAGCATACGTTATTCTAGAGCGCGCAGACATTGCTACAGAACGTGGAGCTAATATACTTGCGTATATTGACGGATACGCATCTTCCATGAATGCATATAGCATCACAGATGCTCCGCCTGGAGGTGGTGAAACGATTACCGCGATGAGTAAGGCACTTAATAAAGCTAACTTGACAATTGAGGACGTGTCGGGGGTGTATGCGCATGGTACAGGAACTCCGGGAAATGATAGTTCTGAGTCTGCCGCTATACGGACATTATTTGCACAGCACACAGACGATTTGTTCGTGACATCGACAAAATCTGCTACTGGTCATCTCACAGCAGCAGCGGGTTCGTTGAATGTAGTAGCCGCAACGCTATCGTTTAGAGACGCCGTAGTTCCGCCAACAATTAATCTTGAAGCGAAGGATCCCGAACTGAAAATTCCGGTCGTACAGAATGTTGCATTGCCAAGAAAATCGAAGTCGGTCGTTGTAAATGCATTTGCGTTTGGTGGAACAAATGCATCGTTGGTGATGTCTCGAGCCGATACGTGATGAATATGAATGGTGACACTGAGGTCAAATCCCCCAATGAACAACCCTTTCCCTTTTTGAGCGACGGTCTAACCATTGATGAGCTTATATATATACGTCCTGGCCTGCAAGCGACAGCAATAACATTTGTTCCAAGTACTCTGGAAATATTTGATACACATTTTCAGCGCACACCGCTTGTTCCTGGAGTGGTACAGGTCCAACTGCTTGTTGACTTGGCGGCAATGATTTTGAATAAATCGAATGATGAGCCAAAGTACTGGGAAATCGATACTGCATCAGGAATAAAATTTCGGCATGGTGTCACGCCCGGTGACACCATGACCATTCATGTAAGTTGCAAGCAAAAGAATAGCAACGGCGATAAGACGTTTGCGGGCAGAATACTTGTTGGACAGCTTGAAGTAACTCGAGTTACAACAATGTCCCTGGTTCAGACATGAAAGGATAAAGCATGAGCAGGGTTGCAATAACCGGAATTGGGTTTGTGAACAGTTTAGGTTCAAGCAAACAATCGGTGTGGGAAAAACTCTGTAAGGGCAAATCTGGCGTTCGGAGCATTACACAGTATGATCCCTCCGCGTTAAAAACCCAAATTGCGGGAGAGGTCACAGAGTTGGATGTGCGGTCGTTTCTCACGAAGCCTCGCTCAATGAGACTGATGAACAAGGGATCTAAGCTAGCCATTGCAGCTGCTGCTCAATCTCTGCGGGATTCGGCAGTAAACTGGGGTAGTGTTTCGGCTGCAAATGTTGCTGTCTACTTTGCCAGCGAAAATCAGATTAGTGGTACTGAGCGTATTTTTCCAGCGATTCGAAACTCCCGGTTAAACCCGACTACTATCGACTACAGAACCCTTGGGAAAGAAGCGATGAAGCTATACCCCTTATATTTCGTGGAGGGGCTCCCAGCAGCTGCATTATATTTCATATCGGAGCAGTTCGGTTTCACTGGCGCAAGTGCGTTCTACTCCGGAGCCGCCGACACAGGACTATCGACAGTAGGAGCAGCATTCCGTGCAATTAAATCGGGAGAATCTTCCTACGCTGTTGCGGTTGCATTCGATGACGCCGCGGCGTGGTGGTCTATGATCCGAATGGAGCCGCAGAACGTTCTTGCTCCAGCTGATAAAAGCAAGCTCGACTCGTATCAACCGTTTACGAACAATGCTACTGGTCGTATTATCGGCGACGGCGGGTGTGCTCTCGTACTCGAAAACATGGAGATTGCGAAATCACGTGGAGCCCACATCTACGCCGAAGTTCTGGGATTTGGATCGGGTTCGGAAACGTTAGCAGACGACAACGACAAAGGTCAACCTATCAGACGTTCCGTTAGGTCGGCGTTACGAGAAGCAGGTTGTTGTGGATCAGATGTTGAATTGGTTATGGCTCATGGCGCCGCAGTTCCCTTGACGGATAAAGCTGAGTCGGCGGCAATTGAGGCTTGCTGTGAGCGTCCTATCGTCACCTGTGTTCATCCTGCTACGGGGCATCAATTGTCGGCAGCTGGCACCTTTAATGTCGCTATTGCCGCGCTTTCACTATGCAACTCTTTAGTCCCACCGACATTAGTCGATGAAGAAGAGCTTGCTCCCTATGCGCCTTTGAACCTATTGACAAGGGTCAAACATCATACGGTACAAGTCGCGCTGGCTCTCGGCAATGGGTTGGAAGGGCAGAGTAGCGCGTTAGTCCTACGATCAGTATAAAGCGACGAAGGGAGAGAACACGATGACGAATAATTCCGAAGATAGGCGTGACCGTGTAAGCGTCGTTGGGATGGGCGCAGTCACGGCATTTGGAAGTGGTGTTGGTGTATTATGGAAAGGAGTTCGGGAGGGAAAAACTGCGATCAGACGTATTAAACATTTTTCAACTCGTGGCTATAGCACGCAGCTTGGGGGGGAGTTCGACGGAACTATAGCGGAGTCACCGGTTGCTATCAGCGTCGACGGGTTTCGAGATCGGTCTTACGATATGATGTTCGCGGCAGCGAATGAGGCCCTCTGCAATGCGTCTCGAGTGGTGTGTAATGTGCGCTCCGATCGCATTGCGGTGGTTCTGGCCACATGCAACGCTGGATTACTATCAACAATGGAATGGTATTCCAATCCGAAGGCGCACGCTTCCCTTTGTCAGTATGGTACTCCACAAGTCATGGCAGAATGCCTAGCCAAGCACTTCGAGTTTAGAGGTCCTGTTCTAAGCATAAATACCGCGTGCGCAACAGGAGCAAATGCTATCGGCCTAGGTTCTGATATCGTTTCCAACGAGCAGGCGGATGCAGTACTTGTTGTCGGTGCAGATGCTCTTACTGGCGTAACACTTGCTGGTTTCAATTGTCTGGGATCGTTGTCTCCAACCCCTGCGGCACCGTACGATGCAAATCGAACAGGTTTGTCTCTTGGAGAAGGCGCAGGCGCACTGGTTTTAACATCGCGAAACGTTGCGATTTCTAACGGCATGAAGCCGATTGCTGAAGTACTTGGCTATGGATTGTCTGCAGACGGATATCATCCGACTGCGCCTCACCCCATGGGAGAAGGAGCGGCACGCGCCATTTTAGGAGCGCTCAAGGATAGCGGAATGAGTCCCGATCGAATTGACTATGTAAATACGCATGGAACTGGAACTCAGAAGAACGATAGTGCCGAGGCGTTGGCCATGAATTCGGCCATCCCTTTAACAAAAAGCGTCGTCCCTATCAGCAGTACAAAATCGATGATTGGACATCTCCTTGGTGCCGCGGGTGTGGTGGAAGCAATCGTACTTATTGAGGCGATTACTCATCAAACGGTGCCGGTAACGGCTAACCTTGTGAATCCAGATACTAATATTCAATTGTGTCATGTAAAAGGCTCGGCCCTGAAACACAGTATAGATATTGCTGTGTCAAATAACTTCGCTTTTGGAGGAGCTAACGCAAGTGTGGTTATCGCTAAACCTGGCGTACCCAGGAGTGTACCGGTTTCCGATACTGGAAAGCGTGACGTATATATTACTGGAACAGCAATGACAATCGCTGATCGCATCAACGACGGTGTAGGCGAAGGGCACTGCCGCACTCACAAAAAGGATCTGGCGACCGAGAAGGCAGGATATACTCTACCACCTATGCAGGAGCATGCGTATCTATCTCGACGCGAAAGCCGACGTATGGACCGCCTCGGAATCCTATCAACACTTTCGGCGGGCGACGCCCTCGCTGATGCAAAATTGAGTGTATATGATTCAAAAGAGTTCGGCGTTATGTTTGGAACGGCACTCGGTCCAATGGAAGCCATGGAACAGTTCTACGAACCAGTGTTGCGTTCCGGTGCTGACGCCGCAAATCCAGCCGTATATCCGAATCTAGTTTATAACGCTGCGGCGGGCGTTGTAGCAACAAAGTTTCAACTCCTCGGTCCGACTTCCACTGTGACTACTGGACATGCAGCTGGAGCAATGGCATTCAGTTATGCTGCAAGTATGATAGAAGCAGATAGGGCTAGCGGTATGGTTTCGGTCGCAACGGACGTCCTTAACGACACGGTTTGCAGGGCGTTCGCGGACAGCGATTTTGCCTTCGAACTTCAGCCGATCCGCCTGGCCGAGGGAACGGCTGCAGTCACGCTTGAATCCGGTGATCATGTCCGGGGTAGAGGATGCAGACCGTTGGCTCGTGTGGTTGCAAGTGCCACATCTTTTGATAGTGTGGATGCGAAGGCCGCATCTGAGAGAGCAATGCTCGATGCTATCGCATTGGCAGGCTTCGATCCCGGCGACGTGTCGGCCGTGTGGACTGCTGAGTGTGGATACCGAGACCGCGACAAGCCTCTTCAAAAGGCCTTCGATGCAGTCTTTTCTTCTGCAAATACAACGCGACGACTGTCCTGGCCGTTAATTCACGAGCCTATTGGCGTCGGAGGACTTGCACGTATCGCGTTAGCCGCACGACAACTTGACTCAGAAAAGGAGGAGATTGTGCTAGTAAACTCAGCGTCATGGGGCGGCAGCCACCACTCGGTAGTGCTGGCCAGCGTCGTAGATGGGTATCAATCCAAGGCGGATAAGGTTTGATTTCTATGTCAACAGCACGAGTCATTTCAACTGGATCATACTTGCCAGGCGCTCCGTTATCCAATTCCGAGATCGCCGACTTAGCTGGTCCTCTTCCGGAGGAGGTACTTGAAAGTCTCGAGACATTGCAACGGCACTGGTTAATTGATCCAGAATCTGGTAAGCACGCTCTTAGTAATTCAGAAATGGCGGCGGCAGCGGCTCAAGATGCTTTGGCTAGGGCGGGAATCACATCTACGGATGTTGGAGTGGTCGTAGTATCAACAGCTAGTCCCGAATATCATTTGCCGACCGTATCTAGCCTGGTGCTCGAGCAACTACATATTAGAAATGCGATTTCAGCAGACGTGAGGTCCGGATGCGCAGGTTTCATACAGGCATTATTGATGGCCGAATCGCTGCTAACGAACAGTACAGCGCGATATGCGGTTGTAGTCGGGTCTGAAGCAATCTCGCCCCTACTGTTTCCACTATATCGTTTTGGATCTCAACAGGTGCGAATTCGAGATCGTATCAAAGTCTATACGTTCGGAGACGGCGCTGGTGCAGTTGTGCTGGAAAGAACAGACGACGAAACAGATGGTGGTCTTGGCGGTTACGCATTTCAAACTGTTGGTGGAATGACGACCCCAGGGATGCGCATTGTGGGAGGTAGTACAGATATACCTTTGCATGAGCAGGTCGAAAGGACTCCTTTGATTGATCTGTTCGTGGACGTGCGTCAAGCCGGTCGAATGATCCCACCTATGCTTTTGGATGGACTTAAACATCTTCTTGATGCGACCAATACTTTATACAATGAGCCTAGTATCGTGGTGATTCCTGAAGGTAATGCCGGGTATGTTACTCAGGAGTTGTTAGAAAGAGATGAGTTACCCGACTATTGGTTAGCTCTGAAAGATAGAATATATGAAAATCTGGATGTAGTCGGTGCTACTGGTTCGGCTGCAGTTCCTCTTGCGTTACACCAAGCGGTGGTGGACGGGAGATTGAAACCTGGAGAGACGGCGCTACTTTTAGCTATAGAAACTAGCAAATGGATTTACGCGGGAGCGAGAATGAAATGGCGTTGAATAAGGATGTCTATACCAAGTCAGTCTCTATTGATGGGCGCAGTATGTCCTTTGCGATTCGTCCAGGTGGTGAACGTGTTGTTAGCCTTATCCATGGGCTTCAGGACCGCTGGCAAACATTTCGTAGAGTAATCTCGTCGATCAACTCGAACTGGACTGTCGTTGCTCTTGATTTGAGGGGTCATGGATGCTCTGAATGGGTTTCAGGACGATACTCTTTAGACGATTTCAGCGCCGATTATGTTACTTTTCATAGGATGGTGATCGGTGATCGCCCGTCGATTATCTATGGGCATTCGCTTGGTGGGTGGGTTGCGGCCATCTCCGAACCAGCATTGAGGCACTCTCTCATCGCCATTGGAATTGAGGACTCAGCCTTTTACGAGCCATCTCATGGTCAGAAAATGATGATGTCCGATTTCGCCGTCCCTTCGGCCTTAATGAAATCTTTGAACCAAGCGCAACGAGTTTCCGATCCAGAACTGCAGAAGCGTTGGTTTGAAAAGCAGTCGTATAAAGAGCGTGACCCTTGCGAGATGTTAAGTCTTCTCCGAACTCCGCTTCTTCTTGTTCGCGCAGACCCCAGGAAGGGAGGACTTCTATCGTCGGTAGCGGCTGGGAAAGCTTTGGAGAATGTCGAAGTACCATATCGGGAGGTGTTTGTTCCAGAGAGCTCTCATTCGGTTCATTCTCAGTTTCCTAGGATAGTTGCGAACAGCATTATCTCTTTTGCGGATGACTGCCTTGGTTTCGCCGCATAGAAACGCGTTTGTTCACAGATATTTCAATTTCTTGAGAGATGCTTGGGATTGTTCAACTCACTCCGCGAATAAATGTCGCAGCTTTCGTCTCGTTCTGGCCAACAACGCTGAAAGTCAAGCGACAGTGACACTCTTGGAAGGACAGTGAAATGAAGGAAATAGAAGATTCGGTTGACACGTTGAGAAAACCTCTGTGGCTGATCTTGACGGCTGTTTCTTTGCCGATGTTTATGGCCGCGCTTGATAACCTAGTCGTAACTAGTGCTCTTCCGGTTATCCGGGAAAAGTTGGATGCATCAGTATCTGATTTGCAGTGGTTTGTTAACGCCTATACCTTGAGTTTTGCTTCTTTAATTCTCATGGCGGTAGCTTGCGGTGACCGTTTTGGGAGGAGACGCTTGTTCCTTGGTGGTGTGTCGTTATTCACTTTGGCATCGATGTTGTGTGCGATTAGCACTTCTCCCCAGATGCTCATTATGTTTAGAGCTCTTCAGGGAGTGGGAGCGGCTGCAATCATGCCCTTATCGTTGGCACTTTTGACTGCGTCTGTGCCGGTTCATATGCGCACTGCTGCGATTGGAATCTGGGGCGGTGTATCAGGACTCGGCGTAGCTGTGGGCCCTCTTGTGGGAGGAGCAGTTGTTGAGGGGCTGGAATGGAGCAGTATTTTTTGGATCAATGTGCCAATCGGTGTACTGAGTGTTGTACTCGCTCTCACTGTGATTCAAGAGTCGTTTGGCCCAAGGGCTCGAATTGATGCTCTCGGTTTACCATTTGCTGTTGTGGGAGTGTTCGGTGTGGTATTTGGTATAGTTAACGGGAATGATCGCGGTTGGAGCGACGCGGCTGTCCTATGGGGACTCATTGGGGGCGGCATTTGCCTCATAGTTTTTACGGTGGTAGAAATCGCGCAAGGGGAACCGTTGCTGCCTACTCGACTATTTCGCGACAGGAGTTTTACTGTGGCGAACATGGTAGGCTTGATTTTTAGTTTCGGAATATTTGGTGCGATTTTTATCCTTATTCAGTTCTTGCAGATCGTGCAAGCCCACACACCTCTTGAAGCCGGGGTGATGACCCTCCCATGGACGATGGCCCCGTTGTTTATTTCCCCGCTGGCTGGCGTAGTTACGAATCGTACTGGGACACGGATTTTGTTGGTATCGGGATTAGCCGCAATGTCTGCTGGACTTGCATGGATCGCACTTGTGATAGATCCGACTGTCAGGTATACATCGCTGGTTCCAGGGTTCCTACTTTGCGGCATTGGCATGGGGCTTGTGTTTGCGCCTTCGTCTTCGGCTGTCGTTGCAAATCTAGCGGAGGCAGATCATGCCAAAGCGTCCGGCACGAACTCTACGGTTAGGGAACTGGGAGTTGCTGTTGGTGTTGCAACATTAACATCTGTGTTTACGTCGCATGGAGGACAATTTGACCCTATTCACTACACAGATGCGGCGATTCCGTCATTTTGGGTAGGAGTGCTGTCGCTGGTTATTGCTACAGTCGTTGCCTTGTTCATGCCTAGTCGAAGAACAGAGTTGGGAAAGGTGTCGGTTTCGGAATGAGTGTTTTTAGGAAGGGGTACACGGTTTACGTTTATTGTTCTTCGTTAAGAAGAAAGGAAGATAGTATGAGTTAATTAGATTTGTTGGTATATTGCAATCGGCAATGCTGGATGTATAATCAGAAGGGAATGCGCGCATATTATGAAGATTACGAAGAGTAGAAATAGTAAGTGGCTGGCTCGTGCTTCCTCGCTTCTCGCGCTTGTCGGAGTGTCCGGAGTCGTGGCGTCTTTGTTTAGTCCGTCGAGGAACCACGGTGTTATCGATGTGGTCGCGGTTGCATCGGCAAGCATAGCGTATACTTATCTCGTCGTGTCAATGTGGCTTTCTAAGCCTCCTGACTGGCTAACCGATTGGTTTGGAGGACGCGAGGGGTTGGTTAATGCTGAAAGGCTGTCCTTCGTTGCATGTTGTGGTAGCGCATCTGTGTACCTCATTACCATTTGGTTCCCTATTGTTCACACGCTTCGTAGGCTGGACCCGCATGGCCCGCACATCCCGACGGTACCTGCAGCTATTGTGGCGGCGTTCGGGTTGGGTTTTCTACTGTTAGCACGACTGGGCCGTTATTTTGGAGGATTAGGTAACGCACGTATTGTGGATACTCTTACTGTGGTTATCTATTTGGCTGGGACGATTCAGTTTCTTACGGCAGCTAAGTTGTTGGTCAATCTTACGAGCCTACACGGGGGCTACCTTCTAACGGTGTCGGCGATTGGACTCGCCGCATTGACTCGCTACATGATGTCCGGAACACCTAGACAGGTATAGGAAGTTTGGTTCTTTTCGTCGCTTTCTTGTGTTGACTATTAGGTCCTGTGGCTCTTCTCGCTTGAAGGCGTGGTAGCCGGAGCCTATCGGAGAGTTTAGGTGGTTGTTCTCAGGTGTTCTTTAAGATGTCCGACATGTATGGCCTGGGTCCTGAACCTGAGTTGCACAGTTTTGGGTTGGTTGGTGTTTCTGGGTGGGGTTTTTCGTTGGAATGGTGGGGGTGGGGTGGTTGTTGTGGGGCACTAAGGGGCCGGTAGGGTCGGGGTGGTGAGTCCGTTTCTGTGTAAGGTCAGGACCGCCTCGGGGGCCTCGGCCGTGCAGGTCGTGGTCAAGGAGAATGGTGTGCGCCGGATCGTTGAGCACCTGGGTTCAGCTCATGACGAGGCTGAGCTGGCCGCTCTGATGCACCTGGGGCACCAGAGGCTTTTGGCGGGTCAGCAGGTCCTGGATCTGGGGTCGGCGTTCGACGGTGGGGGCCAGGCGCCCGGTCATGAGCCGGGTGATGGTGGTGCGGTGCGAAGGCCGGCGATCATCTCCCGTCGGTCGGGCTGGTTGATCGAGGCCATCAAGACGGTCTACGCCCGTCTGGGGCTGGGTGAGGCGGTCGGGGGTGACCGAGCCTTTGAGCAAATGGTCGTCGCGCGCTTGATCGAGCCGACCTCTAACCTGACTCGTGACACTTTGGTGGGGTCTGGGTTTTGAGGTGGGTTTTTCGTTGGT
>ERZ773042.443-NODE-443-length-28609-cov-3.460356_pt1 | contig 28609 bp, 24 predicted proteins | sample MGYA00511664_ERZ773042 | MGnify/ENA primary metagenome ERZ773042 (study PRJEB29015, sample SAMEA2737984) | human oral metagenome | biome: human oral; feature: human-associated habitat; material: dental | place: China | collected 2036 ... | reverse complement strand
CCGCGGCTACGAACTCGATTCATCAATCGATGAGGTGCTTGTTGAGGGGTTCGCGCCTGCGGGAGAAGAGCCTCCCTTTTCCGGGCATGCCCTCGTACGCGAATTGCTCCTGAGCGATTCCGCGCCTACTGCAAGTGACCTCGCGGTTCGGTTCTATTCCTCGCAGTCATCCGTCGCGCGGGCACTTAAGAGAGTGCGGTCGCTCCTCGAGCCATATGACCTCAGGTTGGAAAAGACTGACGGCAGGCTGTACGTGACGGGCACGCCTGAAAACCGCAAAAGGTTTCTACGAGACATGGTGCTCGAAGAGGCCCAGGATGCGTATTCCTCGGGGTACTCATCGCTTTCGAATGAGCTTGATGTAAAGTTCATATCCGACACACTCCAAGGCGTTCTCGATGAGCGGGATGTCTACATCGAGCCTGGTTATCTCAAAGAGCTCTCAATCGACCTCGCTGCCGCTCTCTGGCTGTTCAGGACGTATGTACCTTTCGTATCCGGGAACAATGCTGGTTGGCAAGTTGACACTGTCGAGTGGCAGATTGCCGTTGCGCTGTGCGCTGCTTACGGAGAGCGTTGGCGTCTCGCGATTCCAGACGGTGCGAAGAGCTCGCTCGCATCGCATCTGAGAGGATTTATCCGTTTCGACGGGGCGGATACGGTGGCGGACTCATTGATTGGCTCGTCCTTTCTGGATGACGTCGCATGTGTCGTAGGATCTGCGTTCGAGACGTATGGTCTTCCGGTTGTGGAGCAGAAGAAGCTGCTGCCCCTTGCCAGGCATGTTTGCGACCTCATCGGACGCTACCCGCATGGACAACTTCATGGGGATGAGATAGCCACTGAGATTCGATCCTCGTATCCCTTTGTGTACGAGGTCTCATTGCTCGTCGCGCATGGAATTGCCGAGCGCTTTGGCGTTGGGGTGAGCATGGGGGAGCTTGGTCCCATATGCATACATATTGGGTTCCTCGTTGGTGTCGATGATAGCAATCGCCTGTCGGTTGCTGTCGTTGCAGGCCCCTATCGGGATACGGCGACGACGATTCGCGACCGACTGATGGGCCACTTCGGCAACAAGTTTTCGATAACTATTGCAAAACGGATCCAAGATGTTCCAGAGCTGTCGCCAGATTTACTGGTCACCACCGAGCTTACATCCGTCCTCCCGGAGCGGACCGTTCGCGTCTCGCCTTTGTTTGGCACACGTGACCTTGTCCGCGTGGAAAAGATGAGCCATGACATTCAAAGCCGTGGCGAGCGGGCACGGAGAAAGATGATTTGTCGATACATCGAAGACGAGCTGTTTGTTCACGACTCATCTCATGAGATATTGGACAAAGTCACGGCAATAGAAATGCTCTCAGGGAGACTTATGGAGCTGGGAATCGTATCGGAAGCCTTTCCCGCCTCTGTTATGGCGCGCGAGGAGGCAGCTTCGGCATGCTTCAATGGGTTGTTTGCATTGCCCCATGCAACAGTGATGGATGCGCACCGTACGGTCGTGTGCACGCTCATCTCGGATGCCGGAGTTGACTGGGATGGGGCCGTGATTCATCTCGTGATGATGATTGCTGTATGTGATACAGACCGCTCGCAGTTCTCTGTAATCTTCAACGATTTGGCACGCCATCTCATGGACAAAGAGAGTCTGTACAGGCTTACGGATTCGACTACAGCAGAGGAGTTCCGACAAATGCTCTGCACTCGATAACCGAAAATTTGGTGTCCCAGGTGTAATGACCTCTGAGGGTTGTCTCGACAGGTGCCGTTGCCTAAGATGCACGAAGGGGCCTTGGAAGGAGATGGGTTACCCAGTTCATTCAGCAGGAGCTCTCTTTTATTGGCGTCTTACGGTAAGCGGTATCTCTGGACCCCACTCCTCTCAACGCCAATTCGAACGAGTGCCCCCTCGCTCACTAGCTTCTTCAGCCGATAGTTGACCGTGCTCCTTGGAATATCGAGACTATTCGAAATCTCGGCTACGTCGCAAGGCCCGTTCGTGGCGACAAAAGAAACAATTTCACTGCTTGAGGAACTCGATGGCAACCGCTGCGCGCTTCGACGAAACACCAGGGAGAACATGGCGATAGAATCATGGATCACGGGAGCGTCCATTCAGTTGGATTCAAGCTCCTGTCTCATGAGCTTGAATCCCGTGCCTCGATTCTCTGCGACAAAGCCGTTCTCGTAAGGGGTCGATTCCATGATATCGGCCAGATGCTGATTTCTCGTTGAGGAATAGCCGGCCGTTCCGACGGTTACTCTTCCCGGGTTCGCAGTAGCAGAACCCTGCCCGCCAGCGCCCGTTGCCCCTGTCGCGTATGGATTCGTCTGGATAGCGCATGGCCGGTTCCTTTCCAGATGGACTTTGCGGTAAAAATGCCCTTCGAGCCCAACAGTCCATCCAGAATCCGTCTGGTCCGTGTCAATTAAGGCTGACGTCGTGTTTGTGATGGCGCTTGCGGGGTCTCCCCAAAACGAGCAGAACAACCCTTCGCCACGCCGATGGCAGAGCTTGCCATCGGTTGTCATACAGTTTGTTCTACCTGTGAAAACTTCCCCAAGACGGTTTCTGCCGAAGAGGTCTATAATGGTCATGTCAACAGGGAGCTGCGGATATGGCGCGGCTGAGAGGGGCGACCTACTCGCCCGACCTCAGAACCTGATCTGGGTAATGCCAGCGTAGGGACCAGAGTGTGGCTGCGTTTTGCAGACTTTTGGCCCCGCAAGCGCGGGGCCTTCTCGTAGGTTGACGATGGCGTCTGGGCGTCTGCGATCTGAACGCCCGCGAGACGATTGCAACTGTCCGCAAGATGCCTGCTGTCATATTCCTACGGCGAGCCTCGCAGGAAGCGAGGAAACGTGAACTGTTCTGTTGCCATCCAGTACCTGCCCATGGACGCGGGTTCGGATGAGGAGGTCTGTCGCATCGTCGACGAGGTCATCGCGGCCATCGATGCCAGTGGCCTCGACTACTACGTGGGACCGTTCGAAACGGCCGTCGAGGGTGACCTCAACGCCTGCATGGACCTGGTCAAACGCTGCGTCGAGGTGGGAGCTTCTGCGGGCTGTGCCGAAAGTGCCAGCTACGTGAAGATCTCCTATCGTCCCGACGGTGACGTCATGACCACCGAGCGCAAGATTGGCAAGTACCACCAGGCTGACAGCGAGTTTGCGACAAGCTCGCGGGAAGCTGTGGCCTAGGCATGCACGACGCGCGTCGCACATTCATCCCGCTGATGGCAACGCTCGCATTGCTGGTCGCATGGCAGCTTGCCGTCATGTTGGGGCTCGTTCCCAACTTTCTGCTGCCAAGTCCCACGCAGGTGGTCGTGGCGCTCGTCGAGGACGCGTCCCTTCTCGTCTCCCACAGTGCCGCGACGCTGCTCGAGGCCTTCCTGGGCCTTTTGGTTGGCTGTGCCGTGGGCTTCGTGGTGGCTGTGCTCATGGATCGCTTCGAGGCCGTCGGCCTGGCCCTCGACCCCCTTGTCACCCTGTCGCAGACCATACCGACCGTCGCCATCGCGCCGCTTCTGGTGCTGTGGTTTGGCTATGGCCTGGCACCCAAGGTAGTGCTGGTCATCATCTCGACGTTCTTTCCCATAACGGTGTCGTTGGTGTCGGGCTTTCGCTCCGCAGATGCCGACATGATCGATCTCATGCGCACCATGAATGCAGGTGACTGGCAGATATTCTGGCAGGTCAAGATACCTGCCGCTGCCGAGCAGTTCTTTGGTGGCCTGCGCATCAGCGCGACCTATGCCATCGTGGGCGCCGTGATTGCGGAGTGGCTGGGTGGCTTTTCGGGACTGGGCGTGTACATGACGCGCGTGCGCAAGTCCTTCTCGTACGACCGGATGTTTGCGGTGATCCTTCTGATCTCCGCGCTGTCACTGGCCCTCATGGGCGTCGTCGACGTGCTGCGTCGCGTGGCGATGCCCTGGAAGCGGGCCGAGAGAAAGAGGTAAGCGACATGAGATGCAACGTAAGCTCTGCACATGGCGCCCGCGACTTCCGCACCGCCCATGCGGCAATCTCGCGCCGGGCGTTCGTCGGGCTGTCTGGTGCGGCATTGGCTGGCCTGGGGCTTGCGGGCTGCGGCGCATACCGTAACGCGGGAGCGCCCTCTGCGGGCGATGGCACCGCAGGCGATGTTGCCGCAAGCGGCAACGGAGGCGCCGGCAATGTCGGTGATGCCGGCAAGATCACCTTCTGCCTGGACTACACGCCCAACACCAATCACACGGGCATCTACGTTGCCCAGGACCAAGGTTACTTTGCCGACGAGGGCCTTGAGGTCGAGATCGTCCAGCCGGCTGAGGATACCGCCGAGACCATGCTGGGTTCGGGCCAGGCGCAGCTGGGCATCAGCTACCAGGACTACATCGCCAACGCCCTGGCGGGTGACAGCCCTCTCGCCATACAGGCCGTTGCGGCGGTGATCCAGCACAACACCTCCGGCATCATGAGTCGCAGGGAGGATGCCATAAGCTCTCCGCGCATGATGGAGGGTCACAGGTACGCCACCTGGGACATGCCGGTCGAGCAGGCCATCATACGGCAGGTGGTCGAGAGGGACGGCGGTGACTTCTCCAAGCTCGATCTGGTCCCGTACACCGTCGACGACGAGGTCAGCGGCCTCAAGGCCGACATGTTCGACGACGTCTGGGTTTACGAGGGCTGGGCCGTGCAGAACGCGGCCGTCCAGGGCTACGACGTCAGCTATTTCTCGTTCATATCGATCGATGACGTCTTTGACTACTACACGCCGGTCATTGCGGCCAACAACGACTTCTGCCGGCAGCATCCCGATGTGGTGAAGGCATTCGTGCGCTCTGCGAAGAGGGGCTACGAGTACGCGATCGCAAACCCCGAGCCTGCGGCCGACATCCTCTGCGGACAGGTACCTGAGCTCGATCCCGCCCTCGTGAGGCAGAGCCAGCTCTACCTCGCCGGTCAGTACCAGGCAGACGCGTCGCACTGGGGCATGATCGACGCCAGCCGCTGGAGTAGGTTCTACCAGTGGCTCAATGACAACAGCCTGGTCCAGAACCAACTTGACATCAATGCGGGTTGGACCATGGACTATCTCGAGGCGTAGCCGGATGTCGATGGCGCAGGCGATCGGGGGAGGCTTTGGCGGCGGGGGGGACATCGCCCTCTCCGCGCAGGGTCTGACCCTTTCCTGGGGTCAGGGGACCCCGTCGCTCGTCGTCCGCGACGTGAGCGTCACCGTGGGCGCAGGCGAGGTCGTGTGCCTTGTCGGTCGCTCTGGCTGCGGGAAGACGACCCTGCTCCACGCCCTTTCGGGACTCACGACGCCAGTCGAGGGACGTGTGCTCCTCCATGGCAGGGACGTGACGGCCCGTCCCGGCCACGTCAGCTACATGCTTCAGAAGGACCTACTGCTGCCGAGCAGGCGCATCATCGACAACGTCTGCCTGCCGCTGGAGATTGCCGGCATGGGACGCGAGGAGGCGCACGAGAGGGCTCGGCCTCTGTTCGAACGCTTCGGTCTGGCAGGCTGCGAGCAGAGTTGGCCGGCGGAGCTCTCGGGTGGGATGCGGCAGCGTGCGGCGTTCCTGCGGACCTACCTCATGGGCAACGACGTGGTGCTCTTGGACGAGCCGTTCAGTGCTCTCGACGCCCTGACGCGCGACGACATGCGTAGTTGGTACTGCGACATGGCGCGCGAGTTGGGCCTGGCAACGCTTGCCATCACGCATGACGTGGACGAGGCCGTGTCCATGGCCGAACGCATCTATGTGCTCGAGGGCAATCCGTCTGCCGGCCAGCCCAGCACGATCCTGGCGGAGATTGCGGTTCCGCGTCCGGTCGGTGAGCCAGGTCACACGTCCTCGGCTGCGGCCTTCGCGCTCACCTCCGAGTTCCTGGCGTGCAAGCGTGAGGTGCTGGGCTTTTTGGGCAAGGGGCCGGCTGCTTAGACGCGCGAGCCAAACTCGTAGTACTCGAGCCTCTCGAACAGGTCGTATGCCCTTGCGGCCTCCGTCGCGCAGCTCTCCTCCGCGTCCGTCGCCGCATCCCCCTCATCCCCCTTGGTCGGCGCATGCCAGGCGCCCGATGCGTCCCTGTAGCCGTTGAGCGTGACGCCGGGGAGCGTCTCGCGCAGGCTGAGCTCTGCCTTCTGGTAGTCGGTGAGCGGTGCGCCAATCATCTGGTTCATGAGAGCGCCCAGGTAGTTGACGGATGTGTCCATGGCCTGGCTCGTCTGCCCGTTGCCGACGACGTCATAGTTGGCCCAGATGACATAGCTCGTCTGGTAGGAGCGGACGCTATGGGCGAGCTCGTCCTCTCCCGGATGGTAGCTGTCATTGAGCCAGCTTGAGACCGTGGGCTGGTGGTCACCAAAGAACACGAGGACAACGGGACGGTCAAGATCCCGCAGGCGCGCGACGAAGGCCGCGAGGTCCTCGTCGGATGCCTGGATGCAGGACAGGTACTCGTTGAGCTGCGCGTTGTCGTAGTCCGAGAAGCGGTCCAGACGATAGCTGGTCAGGCGGTCCGCGGGGATGTTGGAGAGGTCGTAGCCGGCGTGGTTCTGCATGGTCACGTCAAAGATGAACTGCGGCCCGTCGTCTGCGGCGAGCAGCTCGAGAACCTTGTCGTAGGTGGCGCCGTCCGTCACGCCGTTGTGGAACTGCGGTGCGTGCTCGAACGAGCCTATGTCCAGGAATCGGTCGAAGCCGAAGCCCCGGTAGACCCTGTCACGGTTCCAGTTGGTCGCAAGGTTGGGGTGGATGGCGCAGGTGGTGTAGCCCAGCTCCTTGAACTGCCTGGCGAGCGTGGGGATGCCGGAGAGGTCATAGAGCGTGTAGGGGTACTTGCCCGGCCCGACGAAGGCCATGGTGTTGCCCGAGAGGAACTCGAACTCGGAGTTACAGGTCCCCCCTCCCAGGACGGAGGTGTAGAGCACCCCGCGCGCGAGGGCGTCGGGGATTGCGTTGAACGCGGTGGGGCCAGCATAGCCCTGGTCGGAAAGGGCCTGGTAGAGGGAGAGGTCCGAGAAGGTCTCGTTCATGATTGCAATGACCGTGGGCCTGGTCGCCGAAAACTGGGAGGACGCCTGGGCGTAGGTGGGCGCCGCAGGGCCTGCGTCGAAGCCGGCGGCACTCTCTTGCTCGAGTTGTCGGGCCTGTGCGTCGCTGTAGCCATCGGGGGCCTTGATGCCCATGTCACGGGCTATCGTCATGAACGAGTTGAGCGAGCCGTACCTCTGGTAGGTCTCGACGATGAACCAGTAGTCGATGCCCTGCCGCCCAACCCAGTCGCAGGCGGCGCCTGCCTCGACGGGAAGGCAGAGCGCAAGGGCCACGGCGCAGGCGAGGTTGAGCGCGGGTCTGGGGGCAGCACCGAGGGCAGGCCCGGGGGCCGGGCTCGAGGCAGGGGTCCCGCGTCCGTCGGGCGATGACTCGGGAAGGGCCTTGGGCGGGACGACAAGCGCCAGGCAGGCAAGGGCGAGCGCAAGGTGGGCAAGGGAGGGGAGCGTCGCGGGCGTGAGCCTGAACGTGAGCCCGCCGCTGACGGCTGCGGCGGTGCCCAGGGCGTAGAGGTCTCCCGGCATCACGACGGTCTGCTTGAGGGCGAGCGTGAAGTACTGGCCGATCCCGGCCAGGAAGGCAAGCACGGGGACGATGGCCGCAAGCCAGCCGCGCCTCTGGGCGAGGAAGTAGCCAACCAGCATCGTCGTGCCAATGACGAGCAGCTCGAGTGTCGTGCCGACAGGCTCGATGGAGGGGCGTCCCGAGTTGAGGGGGGCCTCGAGCGCAAGGTAGGAGAGCCCTGCGGCGGCAACGACGAGAAGGGCGTCCCTGAGTGCCCAGACCACGGCCCTCATGGTGGGGTGGAAGCCTCCCGTGCGAGCGGAGAGCAGCTCCGAGAGGTGGTCGCGCTGGAGCGTGAGCCCTTCCGCAACGAGGGACGCGAGGGCGACGAGAAGGATGGGGGTGGGGCTGGGATCCCTGTAGATGCCGCCGATGCAGACGCACAGCAGCACGACGGGCACGAGGGAGACGGCGACCAGCCAGGCGACGGTGCCGCGCCGAGGCCGGGGGAGGAATGCTGTCAAGAGGTGGGGACGGCCCATGCGGGTCCTTTCCGGTTGCTGCTGGCGGCCTGGCGGTCGACGCGGCCGTGGGCCCGTGTCGCCTAGGCTGCGCTGCCCGAGGCGCTGGTGGCGACCGACTTCGACGAGCCGCTTCCGGAGGGGCTGGTCCCACTCGTGCCTGTCGAGCTGGCGTCACTGGAGCCGCCTGTGGTGCCGGAGGCGCCCGTCGACGAGCTGCCCGTCGTATCCGAGGACGACCCGCCTGTCGTGGTCGCGCCACCTGTCCCGTCGCCCTTCGAGTCGGGGCTTCCGGACGTGCCGCTTCCGGACGAGCCGCTTGCAGACGATCCGCTTGTGCCAGATCCGCTTGTCGCAGAGCTGCCGGCAGAGGAGCCCTCGTCGGAGGACGTCGCCTCCGCGTCCGAGCCGCTTGTGCCGTCCTGGCCGGTGGAGGAGCCGCCCGCTCCTTCAGCCCGTCTGTCTGTGGTCGCGTCTGAAGAGGAGCCCCCTCGGGGCTCGGAGGCGGTCGGGGCCACCACGCTCGAGCTGCCTATGCCCTGGCCTGCGGTGGCGAGGCTGACGATGGCCGCATAGACCAGGACGGCTGCGATCGCTGCCACGGCCGTGACGATGAGCGCACGCCGTCGGATGGTCCTGCTCCTGCGGTCCGCCGCAGCCGTGCGGATGGCCTCGGGGGCGATGGGGGTGCCCGTCTCGGCCATGGCGGGTGAAGTCGGCTCGTCACCTGGCATGCCAGGTGCCGCATCGGGCATCCTGCGGATGACGGTGCCCCCCGCGTCAGGGCCGTGGGTGCCGAGCCGTACGGTCGGGGTCGCGGGGTCGGTCATGCCGGGGCCCTGCTCGCCCAGGCCCTTGATCTTCTCGGCCGATGCCGAGAGCACTGACTTGTATACCTGGGAGGCGATGGCCGAGGCCGCCGCTGCGATGCCGACGCCGATGAGGGAGCCGGCCAGGCCGATCTGGGACGAGAGCGCGAACGATGTGACGGATGCCAGGGCGGATGCGACGACCGCCGTCATGGAGAAGTCCTCGAACAGGCTCTTCTTGGTGGTCTTGTCGGGGTCGTCGTCCCCGGACGAGACGTTGGTGTGTTGTGGGTCCATGCGTGTCGCCACTTTCCTGCGGGCGTCTGCCCGCCGTTGCCGGTCGTGTGCCTTCCGCAGCGCCCGGCGTCCCTTCGGTGCTTCCTGACACTAGGGTAGAGGGGTCTTGTGGTCTGCCGTGCGAATTTCACGAAGACAGGACAAGCCATGGCACGGGGCGGTCCGGGCTGCGTTGGCGGTGGAGTCGGTCCGATTGGAGCTATGGGTTCCGGCTGGGCCAATATAATTGGCCAGGTTGCACCATTCTGGTTGCACATTTGTGGTTCGTCGTCGCTGACGTATCGGTAATTGGCAGTATCATATGTGGTGTGTGGAAGGTCCATCACGTTCAATGGAGGTATCACATGCTTGTCAATGCTACGGCCATGCTCCAGAGCGCTGAGAAGGGCCACTATGGCCTCGGAGCGTTCAACACCAACAACCTCGAATGGGCCAGCTCGATCCTGGATGCCGCCGAGGAGCTCCAGTCCCCGGTGATCATCCAGTGCACCGGCGGTGCCGCCAAATGGCAGATCTCCTACAAGGTCGTCGCCGATATCGTCAGGGACCTCGTCGAGGCCAAGGACATCACCGTCCCCGTTGCCCTTCACCTTGACCATGGCTCCTACGAGGACGTTTTCAAGTGCATCGAGGCGGGCTTCACCTCCGTCATGTATGACGGCTCCCACGAGCCCGACTTCGAGACCAACCTCAAGCGCACCGCTGAGGTCGTCAAGGCCGCCCACGTCAAGGGCATCTCGGTCGAGGCCGAGGTCGGCGGCATCGGCGGCACCGAGGACGGCGTGACCTCCAGGGGCGAGCTCGCCGATCCCAAGCAGTGCAAGCAGATCGCGGACCTGGGCGTTGACTTCCTGGCCTGCGGCATCGGCAACATTCACGGCATCTACCCCGACAACTGGGAGGGCCTCTCCTTCGACCAGCTGACGGCAATCAAGGCCGAGACCGGCGACCTGCCGCTGGTCCTCCATGGCGGCACGGGCATTCCCGTCGACCAGATCCAGAAGGCCATCTCGCTGGGCATCTGCAAGATCAACGTCAACACCGACCTCCAGCTCGTCTTTGCCGAGGCAACCCGCAAGTACATCGAGTCTGGTGCCGACCAGCAGGGCAAGGGCTACGATCCGCGCAAGCTCCTCAAGCCGGGTCGCGACGCCATCGTCAAGCGCACCAAGGAGCTCATCGTCGAGTTCGGCTCCGACGGCAAGGGCTGGAACTAGGGGCATCGAACTAGGCCCGTCGCCCGTTTGTCGCGAAGGCAGACGGTCGGCGCCGAAGCCTCGCGAGCACCGTCGGTGCTGAGGCACGGGGCATGCGAGAGGGACGTTGCCACATGGGTGGCGGCGTCCCTCCTCCGTGTGCGGTCGGGTCGCTTCGAGATGCGCCACGGAGATGCGCTGCGTGCGTTGGGGACGCGCACGGGTCCTGGAGACGCGTGCGCGCCTCAAGGACCCGTGCGGTCCAAGCGTCAGGAGTGCGGACTCTCCCGCAGCGTGAAGCGGCTGCGATCGAAGTCGAGGATGCCCTCGCCGCGCATCTTGCAGAGCTCGTTGGACATGGCAGAGCGATTGACCGAGAGGAAGTCCGCGAGCTGCTGGCGATTGAAGGGGATCGTGAACGTGGGACTGGCGGCACGGCGTGACTCGTCGGAGAGGTAGGCCAGGAGCTTCTCGCGTGTGGAGCGCTGGCTGAGGTAGGTGAGCTTGCTGTTGAGGGCCAGGTTGTGCTGGGCCACGTCGCCTACGAGGTTCTGCGTGAGCCGCACGTGGTAGGGGCAGCCCGAGCTGCACCCGACCATGATCTTGCGCGCTTTGAGCGTGAGCAAGGTGGAGGCCCTCGTCGTGACGGCCGAGACGGCGAGTGGGGTGCCCTCTGTGCAGGCGTAGGACTCGGCAAAGGTGCCGCCGGGGGCGACGGTCGTGATGATGTTGCGGTTGCCCCACCAGTCCTCGCGGATGACGTTGACGCCACCTTCGAGGAGGACGTAGACCTGCGTGGTGGTCTCGCCCTCGCGCAGCACGTACTCGCCCTCGCCAAAGCTGTGCAGGCGCGCGCCCAGGCAGGGGAGTGCCTTGGCGATCTCCTCGCCGTCCAGCCCCGCGAAGATGCGTGAGGAACTGATGGTGGGGAGGTGCTGGGGAAGCCAAGAGGGCGACTGATGTGCGGCTGTGGCCGATGTCTTCGTGACGGGCATGGATGACTCCCGGGTACGTGGCTCCTGGGGGGCGTGGCCCCTGGGTGCGTGGCATACATAGGCTGATGTAGGTCGGGGACGCAACAGTATAATGCGACTTCGACATCTCTTGCCTCGGCCAGTGGGGCAAGACTACTCCAGGCCCTCGGTCCCGTTGGACCTGATGATCCTCTGGTATGCGAAGAAGGAGTCCTTGCGCCTGCGCTCGAGGGTGCCGGTGCCGTCGTCGTGCTTGTCGACGTAGACGAAGCCGTAGCGCTTGCGCATCTCGCCGGTGCCGGCCGACACCAGGTCGATCGGCCCCCACCAGGTGTAGGCGACGAGGTCGACGCCGTCGTCGACGGCCTCGCCCATGGCCTTGACGTGACTCCTGAGGTAGGCGATGCGGTATGGGTCGTGGACGGAGCCGTCCTCGGCCACCTCGTCCCTGGCGCCCATGCCGTTCTCGACGACCATGACGGGGATCTGGTAGCGGTCCCAGATCTCGTTGAGCGAGAAGCGCAGTCCGTCGGGGTCGATCTGCCAGCCCCAGTCGGTGGACTGAAGGTAGGGGTTCTTGCCGCCGAAGGTCATGTTGCCGGCGGACTGCTCGACGCCGTGGGTGCCCACGACGTTGCTCATGTAGTAGCTGAAGGCGTAGAAGTCGATGGTCCCCTCCTCGAGGTCGTCGAGGTCCCCCGGCCCGATGTCAAGCTCGATGCCGTGGTCGCGCCAGAAGCGCCTGGCGTAGGAGGGGTAGTAGCCGCGAACCTGGACGTCGGAACAGTACCAGTTCATCTGGCGCATCTGCTGCTGGTTGAGCAGGATGTCGGCGGGATCGCAGGTGGCAGCGTAGGACAGGATGAAGCAGTCCATGTTGCCCATCCTGAGCGTGGGGTAGCTCTCGTGCGCGTAGCGGATGGCGCGGCCAGAGGCTACGAACTGGTGGTGAAGGGCCTGATAGCGGTCCTGGAAGGTGGTATGGACGCCGGACGCGGGACCCTCGTAGCCCTGGATCATGCTGGTCTCGAAGAGGTTGCCCATGTCCATGGTGCCGCAGTTGATCTCGTTGAAGGTGAGCCAGTAGGTGACCTTGCCATGATAGCGGTCGAGGATGGTCTTGGCATACCTCTCGAAGAGGCCGATGAGCTCGCGGGAGGCCCAGCCGTCGTACTTCTCGACGAGGTGGTAGGGCATCTCGTAATGGGACATGGTCACCAGGGGCTCGATGCCATGGGCGTGGCAACAGTCGAAGACCCTGTCGTAGAAGGCGAGGCCGGCCTCGTTGGGCTCGGCGTCGTCGCCGTTGGGGAAGATGCGGCTCCAGCTGATGGACATGCGGAGCATGTTGCAGCCCATCTCCGCGAACAGCGCGATGTCCTCCTCGTAGCGGTGGTAGAAGTCGATGCCGTCATGGTTGGGATAGAGCTTGTCGGGATCGATCTCGAGGGTGATCTCGCGCGGCCTCTCATAGGAGCCGCCCGTGAAGTGGTCGTCGACGGACGGACCGCGGCCGTCTGCGTCCCAGGCACCCTCGAGCTGGTTGGCGGCCGGGGCCCCGCCCCAGAAGAAGCCCTTGGGGAAAACTGCTGCCATGATGGGATCCCTTCTCGTGGGCTGGTTGGCTTGCTTGGGGCAAGCATGTCCCACGCGCCTGCGCTCAGATAAGGGTATCATGTAACTGGGCACTTCTTTTCACAGGCCGCGCCCGTCCCGTCCACATCTCCCACGATGTCCGCGAGCGTCCTGCTGTCCAGGAAACCTGCGGTGACCCTGCCCAGATCGCGCCATATGGTGACCGTAGGGCAGGAGTCGGCCTGCGGGCAGATCTCGTCGTTGGTGCAGTCCAGGCAGGCGACGGGTGCTAGCGAACCCTCGGCCGCGCGCAGGATCTCGCCCAGGGTGTAGTCCTCGGGGGCTCGCGTCAGGCGATAGCCGCCGCCCTTGCCGCGCAGGCTCTCGACGTAGCCGGCCTTGTGCATGCGCGATACCACCTGTTCCAGGTACTTGCGCGAGATGCCCTGCCGCTTGGAGACGTCGCCCAGCGAGACCCAGCCCTCATGCGTGGCAAGGTCGCCCATGACCCTGAGGGCGTAGCGTCCCTTTGTCGAGAACATGCTGGCCATGAGCCTAGTCCCCCTTGCCGCCGGCGGGATCCCCATGGGACTGGGAGGTGGCTGCCGGGGCCTCCGGTCCGTCCGGGGCTGCCTGGGTCTTCGGGATGGCCGCAAGGAGCATCTCCTCGAGGGTGCGCCAGGCAAGCTCCGCGCACTTCACGCGAGCGGGCATGTGGCTGATGTCTTTGAGCATGGCCGCATCCTCGAGCTGGTCCAGCTCGTCACCGTCGGTCTCCTCGCCACGAACCATCGCCATGAAGAGCCGACAGAGCCCGATGGCCTCCTCGGGCGTCTTGCCCACCATGAGGTCGCTCATCATGTCGGCCGAGGCCTGGCTGATGGCGCAGCCATGCCCCTGGTAGGCGGCTTCCTCGATGGTGCCGTCCGCAGCCATCCTGACCGAGAAGGTCAGGTCGTCTCCGCAGGAGGGGTTGATCCCCTCGTGCGTGAGGGTGGGCTCGTCCATCTGGTACTTGTAGTCGGGATGGGACACGTGGTCCATGAACGCGGGGTTGTACAGGCCGCCCGCGCCGGCGACGGGATTAGCCATGGAACACCGTCCAAACCGTTTCGAGCCCCTCGACCAGGCGGTCGATGTCGGCCTTGTCGTTGTAGAGCGCGACGGACGCACGACAGGTGCTGTCCATCGCCACGTCCAGGTAGGAGAGCAGCGGCTGGGCGCAGTGGTGCCCCGCACGGATGCAGATGCCCGAACCGTCCAGGATGGAGGCGACGTCATGCGGATGGACACCCCGCACGTTGAACGCGACCGCACCCACGTGGCGGCTGCCATCGGAGGGCCCGATCACGTCCACGAAGCCCAATGCGGACAGCGAGTCCGTGAGGTAGGAGGCCAGCGTCCGCTCGCGCTCCTCGACCCTGTCCATGCCCAGGCCCTCGAGATAGGCCAGGTCGGCGTCGAAGGCATAGACGCCTGCGGCGTCCTGGGTCCCCGCCTCGAATTTCTGGGGTACGGGAGCCCAGACGGCCTCCGTCTCGCTCACGGAGTCGATCATCTCCCCGCCCGTCAGGAAGGGCGGCATCCCATCGAGGATGGCACGCCTGCCCCACAGGATGCCGACGCCCATGGGACCCCCCATCTTGTGGGCCGAGAAGGCGAGGAGGTCGCAGCCGAGCTCGCGCACGTCGACCCTGAGGTGCGGGACGGACTGGGCCCCGTCCACCACCATGTACGCGCCCATCTCGTGGGCTCGGCGCGCAATGGCGCGGATGTCGTTCTCGACGCCGAGCACGTTGGAGACCTGGGTCACCGAGACGATCTTGGCCCTGGGACCGATCTTGCCCTCGATCTCCTTGGGGGTGATGCGGAAGTCGTCGTCCAGACGCAGGTAGACGAGCTTGGCCCCGGTGGCGGCGCAGACCTGCTGCCAGGGGATGAGGTTGGAGTGGTGCTCCATGATGGAGATGACGACCTCGTCTCCGGGCTTCAGGACCGAGCGTCCGAGGGAGCCTGCCACGAGGTTGAGGGACTCGGAGGTGTTCCGCGTGAAGACGATCTCGTCGCCTTGTGGCTGACCGGCGTCATCCGTGGCTCCGATGAAGCCGGCGATGCGCCGACGCGCGCTTTCGATGGCGGAGGTCGCCTCGACGGAGAGTCGGTAGAGGCCGCGCAGGGGATTGGCGTTCATGGTCTCGTAGAAGCCGCGCTCGGCCGCAAGCACGGCCTCGGGGCGCTGCGAGGTGGCGGCGCTGTCGAGGAAGGTGATGTCGGGGTGCTTGGCCAGCAGGGGAAAGTCCTGCCTGTAGGGGTTCTGCTCGATGCTCGCGAGCTGGGATTCGGAAAGCGTCACGACTGTCCCTCCTGAGGATCGTCGCCGTCGTGGAGGCCGCGCCCATCGCAGGGGGCGGCACTGCCTCGGAGCCCGTCGGTCAGGCCGAGCCCGTCGGCGAGGTCGTGCGCGATCTCGTCCCCCAGCACCTCCGCCGCGCGGTCCAGCGCGGCGACGAGCGAGGCGTCCTCGGGGGCATGGATCGCGGCGTCGTCGAAGATGGCGCGCGAGAAGAGCGCGACGGCCTCCCCCTCGGAGAGCCCCCGGTCGCGGAGGTAGGCGAGCTGCTCCGCGCTGACGGAGCCGATGGAGGCCCCGTGGTTTCCGGCGACGTCGTCCTCGTCGCAGAGGATGACGGGCAGCGTGCGGTTGACGACGTCGTCCCCCGTGACGAGGACGGTCTCGGCCTCGTTGCCCTTGGAGCCCTTGGCGCCGTGGACCAGATCGATGGTCTCGCGCAGGGTCTTGTGCGCGCTGTCGGCAAGGACGCCGGTCGACTGGATGTCGCAGCGCGTGTCGAGGCCGCGCTGGCGCACCATCTGGTTCACGTCCAGGCGCTCATGGCCACGCGCGACGTAGCGCAGGTCGAGCTGCAGGCGAGAAGACCTTCCACGGAGCTGTGCCTCGAAGCCCAGGGCGACCTGGCCACCGCCGAGCGCGTACTGGCGCACCTCGATCGAGGCGCCCCCGTCCGCCTCGATGCCGATGCCCTCGAGGTGGGTGCTGTCCTCACCCAGGGCGATGATCTCCACGATGCGTACCGTCGCGTTCCTCTCGGCGATGATGCGGACGAGGTTGGCGGAGTGGCGATGGGACGCCCTGGCCGCGGACACCGTGGTTGCGGTCTCGGTGTGGGTGGAACCGGCGGAGCTTGCGGCGCCAGCGGCATGCGAGACGACCGCAACGGTCGCGCTCGCGCCCTCGCGGACGAGGATGCCGGTGTCGCGCACCTCGCCCGCATCGGCGTTGGCCTCGACGAGGAGGGGCTCCTCGCGGTGGGTCCCGCGCGGCACCTCGATGTAGCGGGCGTCACCGGCGGAGGACTCCACCCACGCTACGGCCTCGGCTCCGATGCCGGCCTCCACCTGCCGCAGGATCTGGGGGAGACGGGCTGTGACCTCGCCCCTGTGGATGGGCTGGGGCATCCGGAGGGAGACCTCGTTGACATTCAGGTGATTCCAGGTCTGGCTGTAGGGGACGTTGACGTGGGAAAGCGTCGTGAGGGCGCCGGGCGCCTCCAGCGTGTCGTGATCCGCGCTGGCCATCGGGGTCGGCGTCGACGTTGGTACCTGCGCCGAGGGCCGGACCGAAGTGGTCGTGGAGTCTGCCATTAGCCGATCGCCCCTTCCATCTCGAGCTTGATCAGGTTGTTCATCTCGACGGCGTACTCGAGCGGAAGCTCCTTGGAGACGGGGTTCGCAAAGCCGTTGACGACCATGGTGCGGGCCTCCGCCTCGGAGCAGCCGCGGCTCATGAGGTAGAGGACGGTGTCATCCGAGATGCGGCCGATGGTGGCCTCGTGGCCGACCGATGCCGTGGGGTTGCGGACGTCCATGGCCGGGACGGTGTCCGAGCGGCTGATGTCATCGAGCATGAGCGACTGGCAGCTGACGTTGACGCGTGCGCGGTTTGCCTGGCGTCCGACGACGATGGAGCTGCGGAAGGTGTTGATCCCGCCGTCCTTGGAGATGGACTTGGTGTCGACGGAGGCGGTGGTGTCGGCCCCGTTCAGGATGACCTTGCAGCCGGTGTCGAGGTCCTGCGTGGCACCGGCGAAGGTGATGCCCGTGAACTCGCAGCTCGAGCGGTCGCCCGCGAGTATCGTGGTGGGGTAGAGGTAGGAGACGTGGCTTCCGAAGGAGCCGGAGACCCATTCCATCTTGGAGTCAGCGCCGATGGTCGCGCGCTTGGTGTTGAGGTTGTACATGTTCTTGGACCAGTTCTCGATGGTGGAGTAGCGCAGGCGCGCGTGGTCCTTCACGAAGAGCTCCACGGCACCGGCGTGGAGGTTGGCCTCGTAGTACTTGGGCGCGGAGCAGCCCTCGATGAAGTGCAGGTCGGAGCCGGGCTCCACGATGATGAGCGTGTGCTCGAACTGGCCGGCACCACTGGCGTTCAGGCGGAAGTAGCTCTGCAGCGGGTAGTCGAGCGTGACTCCCGCGGGGACGTAGACGAAGGATCCGCCCGACCACACGGCATAGTGCAGCGCGGCGAACTTGTGGTCGCGCGGGGGGATGAGCGTGCCGAAGTACTCGTGGACCACGCCCTCCCACTGGGGGTCGTGCAGCGCGTCCTCGATCGTGGTGTAGACGACGCCCTGCTTGGCGACCTCCTCGCGCATGTTGTGGTACACGATCTCCGAGTCGTACTGGGCACCGACGCCTGCCAGGCTCTCGCGTTCCGCTTCGGGGATGCCCAGGCGCTCGAAGGTGTCCTTGATGTCAGCGGGGACACTGTCCCAGTCGCGCGCCTGCTTGGTCCTGGGGCTCACGTAGGTGGAGATGTGGTCCATGTCCAAAGCCGAGGTGTCCGGACCGTAGTTGGGGGCCATCTCAAGCTCGTGGAAGAGGTCGAGGGCCCTGAGGCGCATCTCGAGCATCCAGGCGGGCTCGTCCTTCTTGGCGCTGATGGCGCGCACGATCTCTGGCGTGAGGCCGTCTGCGTAGCGCTCGTAGCCCTCCTCGCTCTTCACGAAGTCGTACAGCGAGCGGTCGACGTCCGAGACGCGGGAGCGTCCCTTCTCGTCGACGCCGGGGTCGGCGTCTGCGGTATAGCTCTTCTCGGTCACGTTAGGCCTCGTCCCTCTCGGCGGCGGCATCCTCGAAGCGACCGAAGCCGTTGGCGTCGATGTCGGCGATGAGCGAGGCGGGGCCGTCGGCCATGAGGCTGCCCCTGACCATGACATGGGTCCTGTCGACGCTGAGCCGCTCGAGGATGCGGGTGTTATGCGTGATCATGAGGAGCGCCCCGCCGCATTCGGCGCGGTAGGCCTCGATGCCGCGGGAGACGACCTGCAGCGCGTCGACGTCCAGTCCCGAGTCCGTCTCGTCGAGGATGGCAAGCTTGGGCCTGAGGAGCAGGAGCTGCAGCATCTCGAGCTTCTTCTTCTCCATCTGGAGGATCTCGAAGCGCTTCTTCTCCCCCCCGGAGAAGCCCACGTTGAGTTCGCGGGTCAAGAACGACTCGTCTATGTCGAGCTGCTCGGAGATCTCGGCCACGCGCCGCCGGAACTTGCGCGCGGTGACCTTGAGCTCGGGGCGCATCTGGCAGATGGTCCGCAGGAAGCTGTACAGCGGCACGCCCGGCACCTCGACCGGTGCCTGGTAGGAGAGGAAGATGCCGGCGAGCGAGCGCTTGTCGGGCGCCTTGTCGGTGATGTCCTCGCCGTCGAAGTCGATGGCGCCCTCGCTCACGTGGTAGACGGGATCGCCCATGATGACGTGGCCGAGCGTGGACTTGCCGGCGCCGTTGGGGCCCATGAGGACGTGGGTCTCGCCTGCGCCGACGGCAAGGTCGATGTCGTGGAGTATGATCTTCTCCTCGGTACCGGCGGAGAGCCCTGAGATGGTGAGCAGCTGTGACATGGTGCCTCTCTCTGTGCATGGTTCTGCAGTCGTGGAGCCACGGACGCGTTGACGCGACCCTTTCCTGAGGACGTGCGCCCGCCCCATGGCGTTATTCCTACCTACGAGGGGGGATTTTACCCCCAGCCGCGCGCTTCTTTCAACCGAACTGCGTCTACAGCAGCCGTCCATGCAGCCCTCGTGGACGGCTGCGCTGGTGGCCCTGCTATTATGGCCAGGCGAGAAGGGCGTGCTCCCGGCAGAGGACGCAGGGAGGTAGGGGCCATGGGAGGGGGGATGGTCCTTGTCGGCATCCGCGGCGCGCGCATCCGCGCAACAGGGCCACTTCGTCCGCCGCCTGGCGGCGTCCAGCCTCTTCATGCAGCTGGGCTTCCAGGCGACGTACTTCGTGGGGATCATCGGCTGCGCCACCTACGTCCTGGGCACGGACGCCCTTGGCGTGAGCGCGCTGGTCTTCGCCCTGAACGTGCTGCTGGTGGTCGGGGGCCTCGCAGCGGGACCCGCCGTCGACCGCCTCGGACCGCGCCGGACGCTCGCGGCCACGTTCGTGGCGGCAGCCGCATTGGGCGCTGCGGGCTGGCTCCTTCCCTTGGGCTTGGGACTGCTGCTCGTGGTTGCCGCCCTCCATGGGCTGCTGCTCTCTGTGGGCACCACGGCGGTGGACGCCTACCCACGTCACCTCACTGACGATCCTGCGGTCCTGATGCGTGCCAACAGCCTCACCAACACCGCTACGGGCGTCGCCGTCATCCTGGGACCCGCCCTGGGCGCTCTCATCACCGGATTCGCATCCCAGCAGGCGGTCTTCGCTGTCCTGGCGCTCGCGCCCCTCGTCTCCCTCGTCCTTGTCGCCGGCCTTGCCGAGGGTGGAAAGCCTTCGGAGGCGCCTGGCGCCGCGCATGACGATGCGGATCCCCGTGGTCTCCCCGCGCTCCTCTCGGATGCCCTGGAGGGGGTCCGCATCACCCTCTCCCATCCCGACCTGCGTCTCCTTTTGACCGTGGCCTTCCTGGGCTTCTTTGCGTACGGCGCCTTCGACTCGCTTGAGTCCCTGTTCTACCGCGACGTCCTTCATGCCTCGGCTGAATGGATGGGCTGGCTGTCCATGGTCGGTGGCGTGGGCGCCACCCTGGGCTCGCTTGCCGTCATGCGCGTGGGCGCCCGCAGGCTGAACGTGCGACTGATGTGCGCGCTGCTGCTCGTCACGGGCGTGGGGTCCATGCTCTACGTGGGTACGGGAGACGTGCGTGTCGTCGTGGTCGGCCAGCTCGTAACGGGCCTGGGCTTTGGCGCGATGGGACCCGTGCGCACCACGCTGGTGCAGCGCGGCTGTGACGTCGCCCACGTGGGTCGCGTCATCGCGTTCATGCGCGTAGGGCTCAACAGCGCCGGCGTCCTGCCGCTTCTGGTCGCGCCGTCTCTAGCCGACGCCTTCGGCGTACAGGCGGTGCTCTTCGGGGCGTCCTCCTTCGTGACCGTCGTGGCCGCGCTGTTTGTTGCCTTGGCGTCTCCAAGGGACGGCGGGCGCCGCTAGCCTGCGGGCCGTGCCCTATCATGGAACGCACGCAACGCTGACCGTACGGGAGGAACCATGCCCCTGACCCAAGATGACGTGGCCGGCATCGCCGACTACGCGCGCATCGCCCTCGCGGGCGAGGAGCTTGCCCAGATGACCGCCTACATGAACGAGGCCATCGAGCTCCTCGAGCCCATCCGCCAGTATGACCTCGAGGGCGTCGAGCCAACCTTCCATCCCATCGGGGAGCTCTCCAACGTGATGGGCGCCGACGTGGTGGACGACTCCGTCCGCGCCCTTCCCGTCGCCGTCGCGCTTGGCAATGCCGCGGCTACGCAGGGGCGCTACTTCCGCGTCCCCTCCATCCTCGGTGACGCGGAGGAGGATCGCTGATGACAGGACTCGACCAGCTCTCCGCAGCCCAGATCGCGGCAGGCGTCGCCGCCGGCGACTTCTCCGCCGCCGAGGTCGCGCAGGCGTCCCTCTCGGCCGTCGACGCACGCGAGCCCGAGGTCCAGGCCTTCCTCGAGGTCTCCGCAGACCTCGCCCTCGCGGCTGCCCGCGAGACCGACGGCAGGCGTGCCAGGGGAGAGGGACTCGGCCCTTTGGCCGGCGTCCCCGTCGCCTTCAAGGACAACATGCATCTCGTGGGCACGCATACCACCTGCGCGTCGAGGATGCTCGAGGGCTATGGGTCCACCTTCACCGCAACCTGCGTCCAGCGCCTGCTCGACGCGGGCGCCACGCCCGTCGGCAAGGCCAACATGGACGAGTTCGCCTTCGGCTCGTCCACGGAGTCCAGCGCCTTCCACCGCACCAACAACCCCTGGGACACCGAGCGCGTGCCAGGCGGCTCCTCGGGCGGCTCGGCTGCCGCGGTGGCCGCAGGCGAGGTTACGCTCTCCCTGGGCTCGGACACGGGCGGTTCCATCCGCCAGCCGGCAAGCCTCTGCGGCGTCGTGGGCATGAAGCCCACCTACGGCGCCGTGAGCCGCTACGGAGTCGTGGCCTTCGGCTCGTCCCTCGACCAGGTGGGTCCCTTCGGACGCCGCGTCGAGGACGTCGCGCTCGCCATGAACGCGCTCGTCAGCCCCGGCCGTGACCCGCTCGACTCCACCAGTCAGGACTGCCCCGTCGACTTCCTCGAGCGACTGGAGGAACCCATCGAGGGCCGCACGGTGGGCGTCGTGCCTGCGCTCCTCGAGGCGGAGGGCCTCGCCGACGAGGTCAGGCGTGGCATCGAGGTGGCCCGCGCGGCGCTCGAGGACCAGGGTGCGCGCATCGTCGAGGTGGAGCTCCCCAACATCGCCAGCGCCATCGCCGCCTATTACGTCATCGCGCCCTGCGAGGCCTTCAGCAACCTGGCCCGCTTCGACGGGGTTCGCTATGGCTACCAGGAGCAGGGCTGCGCCACGCTCGCGGAGCAGACGTCGCTCTCGCGCGCCCACGGCTTCGGCGAGGAGGCCAAGCGCCGCCAGATGCTGGGTGCCTACCTCCTCTCCAGCGGTACCTATGACAGGTACTACTATCCCGCGCAGCAGGTACGCACCCTCATCACGCAGGACTACGTCGCGGCGTACCAGCGCTGCGACGTCATCCTCATGCCGGCCAGTCCGCGCACGGCGTTCAAGTTTGGCGAGATCTCCGACCCCACGCAGATGTACGCCTCGGACATGTTCACGATCTCGAGCAACATCGCTGGCAACGGGGGCGTCTCGGTCCCGCTGGGCCTGGGCGAGGACTCGGGCCTGCCCATCTCGGCGCAGCTCCAGGGGCCGGCGTTCAGGGACCGCCAGCTGCTGAGCTTTGCCCGCGCCCTCGAGCGGGGCGTCGACGCCGGATTGGGCCTGGGCCAGGGGGCGCCTGTCGCGCCCGCCTTCGCCGGGAAGGGAGGCGATCTGCGATGAGGGGGCTCCAGGAGGTCCTGCGCGACTGGGAGGCCGTCATCGGCCTGGAGGTTCACACCGAGCTCACCACGCTCGAGACCAAGATGTTCTGCAACTGCCGCCTTTCCCATGACGACGAGCCCAACGCCAACGTGTGCCCCGTCTGCCTGGGTATGCCGGGCGCCCTGCCTGTGCCCAACCGCGAGGCCATCCGCTCGATCGTGATGGCCGGCCTTGCCATCAACTGCGAGATCAAACGCCACTCGATGTTCTACCGCAAGCACTACTTCTATCCCGACATGGCCAAGAACTTCCAGACCACGCAGGGCCCGGTCGCCTTCTGCATGCATGGCCGCCTTGACCTCGAGGTCGGGGGCGCCGGTGCCAGGGAGCGTCCTGACCTCGCCGACGCCACGGCCACGGGAGGGGGGATCCTCCGTCGGGCGGACGGCTCCTACGTGGTGCCCATACGCATCCTCCGCATACACATGGAGGAGGACGCCGCCAAGATGGTGCACGTGGGCGGCGAGGAGGGCCGCATCACCGCAGCCACCGAGTCGCTCATCGACTACAACCGCTGCGGGACGCCGCTCATCGAGCTGGTGACCGAGCCCGACCTGCGCACCCCCGAGGAGGCGCGCCTCTTCATGGAGAAGCTCCAGCAGACCTTCCGCACGCTCGGCATCTCGGACTGCTCGCTCGAGAGCGGCTCCATGCGCTGTGACGGCAACATCAGCCTGCGCCGACGTGGCGAGGCCGGGTTCGGCACCAAGACGGAGATGAAGAACATCAACTCCTTCAAGAGCCTTCACGACGCGCTCGAGTACGAGATCTGTCGCCAGGCCGAGGTCCTTGAGGAGGGTGGCATCGTCTACCAGGAGACCCGACACTGGGAGCCCTCGAGGCGCCGCACCGTGGTCATGCGCGTGAAGGAGACGGCGGACGACTACCGTCTGTTCCCCGATCCGGACCTGGCACCCTTCGACCTCACGGACGAGTTCATCGAAGCGTGTCGCAGCCGCATTCCCGAGCTGCCTGACGCCAAGCGCGACCGCTACGTGGGCGAGCTGGGTCTCAAGCGCGATGACGCGACGCAGATCGCGGGCGACCCTGCGGTGGCGGCCCTCTTCGAGGAGGCCGCCATGGCGGCGGGAGGAAAGGTCGCGAAAGGGATCACCGAGGCAAAGGTTATCTCCACCGTGGCAAACGTCGTGGTGAACCTCCTGCCTGCGTTCCAGAGCCTGACGGCGTCCCAGGTGGCGAGTATCGCCTCCCTCCTCGCCCAGGACGCCATCACCTTCGCGCAGGCCCGCGAGGTTCTCGCGGCCGTCGACGGGACGAGCGCGGACCCCGGGCGTGTGGTGGACGAGCGTGGCATGCGCCAGACCACGGACGCGTCGTCCCTCGAGCCCATCGTGGACGAGGTGCTGGGTCGGTGCGTCGACCAGGTCCAGCAGTATCGGGACGGCAACAAGAAGGTCGTCGGCTTCCTCGTGGGGCAGTGCATGAAGGCCTCCAAGACCGCAGGCGCCAAGGGCAATCCCAAGCTCTTCAACCAGCTGCTTGCGGCTCGACTGGAGGCCTAGCGAGTGATCTTCCCGAAGTGAGTTCCGCGCTACGCGCGATGCGCTCACTTCGGGGGAGGAATCACGAAAAATCGGACGTTTTCCCAGTTGGTGATCCGGTTGCCTCGCAGAAGTGAGTACTTTCTCGCCCTGTGGGTACTCACTTTACAGAGAGGGTGTCGGGACAGAGAGGGTGTCGGGAAAGTACTCGCTTCGCAAGGGCGTGCCGGTGAAAGGGACCGCAGCACGAGGGGTGCCGGGAGGGAGGGGTCTCGCATTGCAAAGGCGCGGCGCGAGCTGTGAGATGATGTCCCCGCGCATACCCCATACGCCCCGCCGACCCCGCCGACTGATCAAGGCGACCTAGGAGAAAGACCCATGGCAGAAGATGCGCTTCTCGTCCTTCACTATCCCCGCTGCTCCACCTGCAAGCGAGCGCTCAAGTGGCTCGACGGGCACGGCGTCGCCTACACGCCGCGCGACATCGTCGCTCAGAATCCCACGGCCGAGGAGCTGCGGCTCTGGCACTCGGGTAGCGCCCTGCCCGTCCGTCGCCTCTTCAACACGAGCGGCATGCTCTACCGCGACATGGGTCTCAAGGATCGCCTCGCCCGGATGAGCGATGAGGAGTGCTATGAGCTCCTCGCGACGAACGGCATGCTGGTGAAGCGGCCGTTGGTGGTGGGCACGGGCCTCCTTCTCGCGGGCTTCAGGGAGTGGGAGTGGGCCGATCAGCTGTTGGGGTAGTGCTTCTGGATAGCGGCGCCCCCCCGCACGAGAGGAGCGGTCCGGCAACGGCGACGGCGACGGCGGCGCCCCCCCCCGCACGAGAGGAGCGGTCATGGCGAACATGAACGACTACCTGTCCTGGCGTGGTGACCTCACGCTGGGGGAGCGTCCCTTCAACGACGTCGACGCCCTCGTTTTGGCGTGCCTGTCGTACCTTGATCTCAGAGGCCTGGTGCCCGGGGAGGACGCCACCGGCGTCACGGGACCCTCCCCGACACGTCCTTCCCCCTCGACCGCGTCTCCCGTGAGCATCCGCGAGGCCTGCGAGGGCTTCCTCGCCCGTTATGGCGTCGAGGAGACGTCGGCGCACGTGATGTCGCTGGCAACGCTTGACGCGACGTTCGTGCGCCTGCTGGGGGAGTCCGAGCGCTTCGGGCCGCTTCTGCTCCATGACTACACGGACGTCATCGACGAGGGCCGCTCCCTGCAGTTCGCCGCGGTCCAGGTAGACCTTCCCGGGGGAGGTGTGTACGTCTCGTATCGCGGCACCGACCTGAGCCTGGTGGGCTGGCACGAGGACTTCATGCTCAGCTTCACGGTCGCGCAGGCCCAGATCCTGGCTCAGGGGTACCTGTCTCGCGCCCTGGGTCGCAGCGCAAAGGGGGCGCAGGTGTACGTGGGCGGCCACTCGAAGGGCGGCAACCTTGCCACCTATGCGGCCGCCACGCTGCCCGACGGCCAGGCCTCCCACCTCACCCGCGTCTACAGCTTCGACGGCCCTGGCATGGCACGCGAGCTCCTTCCGCGTGGCGCCCATGACGTGCTGGGTGAGCGTTTCGTGCGCATTCAGCCAAACTTCAGCGTCGTGGGCCAGATCTTCGACCGCAGCGAGGAGCCGCGCACCTATGTGCAAAGCGGCGCGGATGGTCTGGGGCAGCACGACCCTACGAGCTGGATGCTGTCTCGCGACGGCTTCGTGGTGGCGGAGTCGCTTGCGCCAAACGCCGCCGTCTTGGGCCAGGCGATGGACCTGTGGCTGGAAGGTGTCGACCTCGGGGAGCGTGCGGAGTTCACGGACGAGCTCTTCTCCATACTCTCGGCCGGCGGGGCGACCACGCTCGAGGAGGTCGCAGGCAGCCCGCAGGGCCTGCAGAAGGTGCTGTCAGCCGCGCGTTCCGCGAGCGAGGGAACCAAGAACGTGGTGGGAAGGCTCGTCGAGGCCACCGTGACGCAGTCGGCGGCTGCCGCACGGGAAGGGGCGGTCGGCCTCGTGAGAGAAGGGGCGGTCGGCCTCGTGAGATCGGTCGTCTCGAGGTCCAGGGGCCACTAGGGCCGTGCAACGGGCGCTTGGGTTGCTGCGGGCACCCGCCACAGGCACCGGGGACCACTAGGGCCGCCGCGCAATGCCAGGCGCCTAGTCTCCCAGCCCCATCACGCCGCTCACGATGGAGCTGACGATCGAGATCACGATGGCACCGACGAACGCCGCGCCAAACGAGGAGATCGTGACACCTGCGTGGAAGACGTTGCGCGAGAGGTAGCTGGCAAGCTCGAGCATGAAGGCGTTGACCACCAGCGCGAAGATGCCAAACGAGACGATCGTGAATGGCAGCGACAGCACCTGCATGACGGGCTTGACGGTGGCATTGACGAGCGCGAGTGCCAGCGCGCACATGATGGGGCCCAGGTAGCCCCCGCCTACGGCCTCGATGCCGGGCACGAAGGCGATGGCTGCGGCCGTGGCGATCGCTGTGGTGATCCAGGTTCCTACGAATCTCATGTCCCCTCCTGTCCGTTGTGCCTGACTATACCCGAGCTGGCGGAAGGCGTTGCACGGGACAGGACGTCGGGGTGGGGCGATGCGCTTCGGGACCGAGAGGGACGTTTCCCTTGGCTGGGCAGCCTTTCCCAGCGACACCCCGGCTGGCATGACATCCCCCGGTTGGCATACCGCCCACGGCTGGCGCGCGATACTTTAATGCGCTAAAGTCATGGCGGTCGGGAGTGCCCTCGCGGTTCGGGGTGTCTTGGCGGTCGCAGGCACGTCGGGATGCACGTGTCCGCCGAAAGGGGGAGCGCGTGACGGTGGCAGGGGACACCAGGTTTGCAACGGGGAAGGACGGGAGGCTCACGGCCCTCGAGGTCGAGCGCCTCTTCTCGGCCATGAGTTCCCTGGCGACGCCCCAGGAGGCCCGCAGCTTCCTCTTGGACGTCTGCAGCAGGCGCGAGATCCTTGACCTGGCGCAGCGCCTTGAGGTGGCCACCATGCTGCGCGACGGCGCGTCGTACCTCAGCGTCTCCCGCTCGACCGGCGCCTCGTCCACGACCGTGAGCCGCGTCTCCAAGTGCCTGAACGGCCCCGAGGGCGGCTATCGCCTGGTGCTCATCGGCATCGGAGTCAGCGGCATGCTCTCGGCGATGACCACCATCCTGCTGGCGCGCTCCGACCTGGACCTCGCGTCCCAGGCGCAGGTGTGGCTGGCCGGCTCGCTCGCGGCGCGCACGTGGGAGCACGCGGGCATCGGCGCCATCGGCGTCGTCGTGCTGGTGCCGGTGCTGGCGGTCTTCGCCCGCCGCCTGTCCGTGATGGAGATGGGCGACGACCAGGCCGAGGGACTCGGCGTGGCGACCGAGAGGACCCGGCTGGTCGTCATGCTGGTCGGCGTCGTCCTGGCCGCCTCCGCGGTCGCCGCCGCCGGGCCCATCGCCTTCGTGGCCCTCGCCGCGCCTCAGATCACGCGGCGCCTGACCGGGGTGGCGGGGGTCCAGGTCCTCGCCTCCGCCCTGGTCGGCTCCCTCCTGCTCGTCGTCGCGGACCTGGTGTCCGTGAACCTGCCCAGCCGCCTGGCCGTGCCCGTGGGACTCGTGACCGGAGTCATCGGCGGCCTCTACCTGCTGTGGGTCCTGTCCGCCAAGGAGGACGTATGAAAGACACGCCCGGGGAGGGGGACGCGCAGACTCCGGCCGCCGAGGCTCCGCGGGCGCCCATGGAGGCCCGCGACGCGACGCTCGCCTACGACGAGCGCGTCGTCAGCGAGCACCTGGACGTGCGGGTCCCCGACGGCTCGTTCACCGTCATCATCGGGCCCAACGCGTGCGGGAAGTCCACGCTGCTGCGCGCGCTCGCCAGGCTCCTGGCCCCCGGCCGCGGCAGGGTGCTCCTGGACGGCCGGGACATCGCGACCTACTCCTCGAAGGCGGTCGCGCGCCGCCTCGGCCTGCTCCCGCAGAGCTCGGTGAGCCCGGAGGGCATCACCGTGCGCGACCTGGTGAGCCGGGGCCGCTTCCCCCACCAGGGCCTGCTGCGCCAGTGGTCGGCGGAGGACGACGCCGCCGTCGAGACCGCCATGAGGGCGACCGGGATCACGGGGCTCGCCCACCGCCGGGTGAACGAGCTGTCCGGCGGGCAGCGCCAGCGCACGTGGCTCGCCCTCGTCCTGGCCCAGCAGACCTCCCTGCTCCTCCTGGACGAGCCGACCACCTTCCTGGACATCACCTACCAGCTTGAGGTCCTCAACCTCTGCCGCGACCTGCACGCCCATGGCCGCTACACGCTCGTCGTCGTCCTGCACGACCTCAACCTCGCCTTCCGCTACGCCACCAACCTGATCGTGATGAAGGGCGGCAGGATCCTCGCCCAGGGCCCGCCCGGGGACATCGTCACCGCCGAGCTCATCGAGGAGGTGTACGGCATCAGCTGCCTGTGCCTGCCGTGCCCGGCCACCGGCGCCCCGATGATCGTCCCCCTTGACAGCGCCCCGCGGGAGGCGGACGCATGACGGCCCCCAGCGGTCCGGCGCCCTGGTCCGGGCGGGCCGACGCCGCAGCGGCGGGTTCTGCCGGTGAGGCGTCGTCAGGCGAGTCGTGCTCGGCGGAGTCGTCCTCCCGGCCCTGTAAGCGATCCTTCCCTGCCCCGCGCCCCGGCCTGTCAATGGCGTCGCTCAGGGGGCGCCGGGAGGTGAGGGTCAGTCCGATGGCGCCGACGAGGAAGATGACGATGGAGGTCCACACGTTCAGTCTCAGGCCGAGGACCGTCTCGGCCTCGTCGATGCGCAGCATC
>ERZ773042.441-NODE-441-length-28629-cov-4.609015_pt1 | contig 28629 bp, 28 predicted proteins | sample MGYA00511664_ERZ773042 | MGnify/ENA primary metagenome ERZ773042 (study PRJEB29015, sample SAMEA2737984) | human oral metagenome | biome: human oral; feature: human-associated habitat; material: dental | place: China | collected 2036 ... | reverse complement strand
GTGTCATCGGGGTGCTGGCGGTTCCCCCGCTAAAGGGGAATGTGATCATGGAGCTCAATACGAATGTCGCGTTCTCTATTATTGACCGCGTTTTTGGGGGAACCGGGGCGAATACGATCAAGCCTCGGGTGCTGACGGAGATAGAAGAAGCGGTTATCATGAGGACGTTCAGCAAGGCGCTGGACAGTTTCCGCGAAGCATGGGACAACGTAGTGAAGTTTGTGCCGCGTCTTGAGGCGATGGAGTCGAATCCGGCGTTCGTCCAGATTGTCCCGCCGAGCGACATGGTGATTATTATCACCTTAAAGATACAGATCGGCGAGGTTGAAGGGTTCATGAATATCTGTATCCCTTATTTGGTTTTAGAGCCGATCATGTCGAAGCTGACGACAACGTTCTGGGTCGCGGCTTCGGTAACGAAAGAAGATCGACCGGAACAGGTTGAGATCTTGCAGAAGAAGATCGCTAACACGCAGGTTCCGCTGATTGTTGAGTTGGGGAGAATAGACGTTTCTATCCGCGAGTTTTTAACGTTAGGATATGGAGATGTTCTGCAGCTGGACACTAAGGTGAAAGATGAGTTGCCTTGCATTATCGGCAGGCGGCGAAAGTTTTTCTGCCGACCGGGTACTTTCGGGAAAAGAGCAGCCGTTCAGATAACGCGCATAGCACCAGAGGGAGATGAAAACACAGATGAGTGACGAGATGGTTTCGCAGGAAGAAATCGATGCCCTGCTCAAAGACGGCGGAGCTGCTTCACCGGCGGAAGCCGGAACAGGTGAAGCGGAAACTTCTGCCTCGGCTGAGGTTGCGGCTCCCGCGGCGCCGACGGCTGAGAATCCGCTCTCCGATATGCAGAAAGATGCCCTCGGTGAAATTGGCAATATTTCTATGGGGAGCGCCGCAACGACCTTGTCGGTATTGCTGGGGCATAAGGTTTCGATAACAACACCGTCGGTTTCGATGTCGACGATGAATTCCATCCGGGCGAGTTACCCGATGCCGTATCTGATTGTTGAGGTCGGCTACACGATGGGAATTAACGGCAATAATGTTCTGGCCATTCAGGCGCAGGACGCTTCTGTTATTGCCGATCTGATGATGGGCGGCGACGGGACGAATCCGCCGGAAGAACTTAATGATATCCATATGAGCGCCGTGGGCGAAGCTATGAACCAGATGATGGGTGCGGTTTCTACGTCTTTGTCGACGATGTTCAATAAAAAGATTGATATTTCTCCGCCTAAGGTCAGCCTGATTGACTTTGGGACGGAAGATAAAGTTACGGAGATCGTCAGCGGCGATGAGCCGGTGGTGAAGGTTTCCTTCCGAATGGAGGTTGATGGCCTTATCGACAGCGAAATTATGCAGATCCTGCCCGTTCCCACTGCGACTGATATGGTGGAGAGCCTTTTGCACAGCAACGATAATGAGGAACCAGAACCGGAGGCATCTCCAGCTGCGGCGCCTGCGTCTGCTTCGGCCCCGGCGTCGGCTCCAGCAGCTCCTGCTGCTGCGGCGGCAACGGCTGCAGCGCCAATGATGGCGGCTTCGGCGGCCGGATATGGCACGGGGGCCAGGGTGGCGCAAGGTGTGCCGGTTCAGGCGGCACAATTTACGCCGCTGGCGACGGCGCCAGTTCAGGTCAATGAGGCGAATATCGGCCTGATCCTTGATGTTCCTTTACAGGTCACGGTCGAGTTAGGGCGGACGAAAAAGTCAATTAAGGATATTCTGGAGCTTTCCAACGGCTCGATTGTCGAGTTGGATAAGCTGGCCGGCGAGCTGGTAGATATTCATGTGAATGGAAAACTGCTGGCCAAAGGCGAGGTAGTCGTTATCGACGAAAATTTTGGGGTCCGTATTACGGATATCGTAAGCCCTGAAGAAAGAGCGGCTCGTTTGCAGTATTAAGCCGATTCTTGTGTGTTTAGAGGATTTTTTATATAATACAACTTGGTTTAGCAAGAGACATGCTAACAATTTTTGATGAGGAGAGATGAAACATGGCGATTAGAGTTTTGGTTGTCGATGACGCCGCGTTTATGCGGATGATGGTCAAGGACATCCTGTCTAAGAATGGGTATGAGGTCGTTGGCGAAGCGGAAAACGGCATGAAGGCAGTCGAGCAGTATCAGGAGCTTAAGCCGGATCTCACCACGATGGATATTACCATGCCGGAAATGGATGGCATTAGCGCGGTCAAGGAGATTAAAAAGATCGATCCCAATGCGAAAATTGTCATGTGCAGCGCCATGGGGCAGCAGGCAATGGTTATTGAAGCAATTCAGGCGGGGGCGCGCGATTTCATTGTGAAGCCGTTCCAGGCGGATCGAGTCTTGGAAGCTGTACGCAAAGCCGTGGGCTGATGCGTAGGAAGGGCCTTTCGGCGCTTCTCCTCCTCATGGGGGCGGTGCTGCTATATATGACGGCGCCGGCTTTGGCGGCGGAGACAGCGGTGGGCGGAGGGTATTTGTCCGGTTATGCGGAGGTTGATCCCCGGCCGTCCGCGACCTCCTGGTGGTCAACGCTGGCGTATCTGGTCAGTCTGTTCGCTGTTTTTGTCTTTGTTGTCGTCATGGCCTATCTGGCGTCGCGCTTTTTGAGCGGTCATTTTGGCAAGGCGGGAGCGGGCGAGGGTGGTCGGATCCTGGCGCATCTGCCGTTAGGGCCGAACCGGTCGGTCTGCGTGGTTGAGTTGGCGGAGCGGATCTTTATGCTGGGCGTTACGGAACATTCGATCACGCTTCTGCGGGAGGTTACCGACGCGGCGGAGATTGAGCGTTTGCAGCGCCGGGCGCTGGGTAATCAGGGGAATGTGGAGGCGCTGTTTTCCAGTCAGCTGGGTTCCTTTGAACAATTCGCGCGTCGGATCCCATCATTATTTCGGGGGCCGCGCCACTGATGAGAAGGAGTTGTGAAGCCGTGTTGAACAAACAGCGGACTCTCATTTTGGTGGGGGCCCTGTTTTCTTTTTTGTTTGCTCTCCCCGTCGCGCAGGCGGCTCCGCTGTTTCCAAGTTTAGATATTAATGTCGGTACGGCGGAAGGACCGCAGGATGTTGCGGTAACCCTCCAGATTATGGCGGTTCTGACGATTTTGTCGCTGGCTCCGTCTATTCTGGTGATGACGACGGCATTCATCCGGATCGTCGTGGTGCTCGGGTTCCTGCGTAACGCTCTTTCCACGCAAAATGTTCCTCCAAACCAGGTAGTGGTGGCGCTGTCTCTGTTTTTGACGTTCTATATCATGGCCCCTTATTGGAGCGAAGCGAACGAGAATGGTATTCAGCCGTATTTGGCAGGACGCATTACGCAAGAAGAGGCGCTGAAAAACACGGTGGCTCCGCTTCGGGAATTTATGTTCAAGCAGACGCGCGAGAGTGATCTGGCGCTCTTCGTCAATCTGTCTCAGGCGGAACGGCCAAATTCGCCGGAAGATGTTTCGACGTTTACGCTTATTCCCGCTTATGTGATCAGCGAACTGAAAACGGCGTTTCAGATTGGATTTATGGTTTACATTCCGTTCATCGTCATCGATATGATCGTCGCCAGTACGCTGATGTCTATGGGGATGATGATGTTGCCGCCGACGATGATTTCACTGCCGTTTAAGATTTTACTGTTTGTTATGGTAGACGGCTGGCATCTGCTCATAAAGTCGCTTATTATGAGCTTTAAGTAGGAGATGGAGAGATGTCTGGGGACGTAGTCGTACAGCTGGGGCAGCAAGCGCTGATGACGGTGCTGCTTGTCTCGGCGCCAATGCTGGGGCTGGGCCTTCTCGTCGGCCTTTGCGTCAGCGTATTTCAGGCCACGACCTCCATCCAGGAGCAGACGCTGGCGTTCATTCCGAAGATTATTGCGGTTTTCGTGGCCATCCTGATTTTTGGTCCTTGGATGCTGCGGATTTTAGTAGAATATGTGATGAATATTATAGTAAATTTGCCGCAGTATATCGGTTGATTGAGGGGAATGAAGGGTGGACTTTTACGATTTATTGCAAAATCACGCCGCGGTATTCCTGTTGCTCGTCTGCCGGGCGAGCGGGCTCTTCATGATTTCCCCCTTCTTTGGCAGTTTGAATGTTCCGGTGTATTTCCGGGCGGGAACGTGCCTGGCGCTTTCCGTGGTGCTTTTTCCCGTCGTTGACGGCTTTACCGCTTTGCAGGCGCCGCCGACGGTTCTCATGTATACGGCGGCGGTTCTGCGAGAAATATTTGTCGGCTGGCTTATCGGCTTCGTGTCGTATATCTCATTTTCTGCTATCCAGATGGCCGGTAAGGTCATGGATATGCAGGTGGGATTTTCTATCGTCAATGTCATGGATCCGACTTCCGGTCAGCAGGCTCCGCTTATCGGGAGTTTTCTTTATAATTTAAGCGTTATTGTCCTTCTGGTGACGAACGGGCATCACATGCTCCTGGCGGCGCTTGTCGAGAGTTTTCGAACGATACCCTTGACCGGTATTTCGTTTGACGCTTCCCTGGCAGAGCTTATCGCCCGCTTTACGACAGGGATTTTCCTGACGGGAGTGCAGATTGCGCTGCCGATTACGTTTTCCATTTTGCTGACGAATGTCAGCTTAGGCATCTTGGCTCGCACCATGCCGTCGCTTAATATTTTTGTCGTCGGCATTCCGCTTCAGATTATGATTGGCATGTTTGTCCTTTTAATGGTGATCCCTTTCTACGTGCTGTTTCTGGATGTGTTGTTTAATGAAATGTATGGAAACATCGACATCGCTCTTCGTACTTTGCGGTAAGCCTTTCGTTTTTGATCTCCAGCTTTTTGCCGGAGAAAAGACGGAGGATCCGACTGCTAAGCGCATGTCGGACGCTCGACAGAAGGGCAATATTCCGAAGAGCCAGGAGATTAATACAGTTTTCGTCCTGCTGGCAGGCTTTTGGACGCTGAATATTTTGGGCGCGTCGATTTATAAAGAGATCTGCGCTTTCATGACCCACGTTTTAAGCCAGCCGGTGGATACCGTCAATACGGAGACGGTTATGCGGATCTTTATCAGCATGGTCGTTGTTTTGATAAAAACGGCGTTCCCCGTTATGGGGGTCATCATGCTGATGGGGCTGATCATCAATTTCCTGCAGGTGGGGATCAATTTTACGACGGAGCCTTTGGGCTTTAAATTGGAGAATTTGAATCCAATCAATGGGTTTGGCCGGATATTTTCCAAGCGTTCCCTGGTCGAGCTGGTAAAATCGCTGTTCAAAATTCTGATTATCGGTTCGTTCATTTATACATATCTCAAAGACGAGATCGCACAAATGCCGTATATGCTCTATATAGATCTGACGGCGAGCCTGCCGCGGATTGCGTCGATTGTTTTCAACCTGGCCTTTAAGGTCTGCGGCGTCATCTTTGTTATGGCGGTTCTTGACTTTGCTTATCAGAAGTGGGAGCATTATACGAATCTGAAGATGAGCAAAGACGAGGTCAAGGAAGAGTTTAAACAGATGGAAGGCGATCCGCAGATCAAAAGTAAGATTAAGCAGAAACAGCGGCAGATGGCAATGCAGCGGATGATGCGCGAGGTCCCTAAGGCCGACGTCATCATCACGAACCCGACCCATTTCGCAGTGGCGCTGCGTTACGCGAAAGGAATGAAAGCCCCGCAGGTGGTGGCCAAGGGGCAAGATTTTGTGGCGTTGAAGATCAAAAGAGTCGCCCGTGAGGCCGGGGTCACAATTGTGGAAAACCGGCCGCTTGCCAGGGCGCTTTATGCCGCGGCGGAAATTGGGGAGACAGTTCCGCCGGAGCTTTATAAAGCGGTGGCGGAAGTTCTGGCCTATGTGTATCGGCTCAAACATCGTCGCTATGCGTAAATTGCGATTAAAGTAAAAATTTTCGCGGAGGAGAGTTCAGAAGATGGCAGATAAGGGAACAGCCGCTGCCAAGGCGAGCGGCGTCATACAAAAATACAGCGATATTATGATCGCGGCGGCCATCATTACGATTGTCCTCATGATGATTATTCCGCTGCCGACGATGCTTCTGGATCTCTTGCTGTGCGTCAACATCACGCTGGCGATCGTTATTGTCATGGTCACGATTTATAACCAGGAGGCGCTGGATCTTTCCGTTTTCCCGTCGCTGCTGTTACTTACTACGCTGTTTCGTCTGGCGCTGAACGTTTCTTCGACGCGCCTTATTTTGTTGGAAGGTTATGCCGGCGAGGTCATTACCGCTTTTGGCAACTTTGTTGTCGGCGGCAATGCGGTCGTCGGTTTTATTGTGTTTGTCATCCTGATTATCATTCAGTTTATCGTCATTACCAAGGGCGCAGAGCGCGTCGCGGAGGTTTCCGCTCGCTTTACCCTGGACGCGATGCCCGGTAAGCAGATGGCGATCGACGCCGATCTCAACCAGGGAACGATAACGGACGCAGAGGCGGCGCAGCGGCGGCGGAAAATCCAGCGCGAAGCGGATTTTTACGGGGCGATGGACGGTGCTTCGAAGTTCGTGAAAGGCGACGCGATTGCCGCGATCATCATTATTATCATCAATATCACCGGTGGTTTCGTTATCGGTATGGTGCAGCGCAACCTTACCGCGGTGCAGTCGCTGCAGAATTATACGCTTTTGACTGTCGGCGAAGGTCTGGTTAACCAGATACCGGCGCTGATGATTTCCACGGCGACGGGCATCATCGTCACCAGAGCGGCGTCTGACGGCGGCAATCTGGGGAGCGATCTTGTCGGTCAGCTTTTCCGCAACGCCCGCGTATTTTTCATCGCCAGCGGCGTGCTGCTGCTGCTCTCCATCGTGCCGGGGCTGCCGGGACTGCCGTTTGCCAGTCTGGCGATAATCGCGGCAATCATTGGCTATAATCTTCGCAAGCAGGCTGAGATCCCCCAGGAAACTGCTGCGGCGCAGAAGGAAGCAAAAAAGAAACAGGAAGCGACGAAGCCGGAGAATATCGTTTCGCTCCTGCAGGTTGATCCCATGGAACTCGAAATTGGCTATAGCCTTATACCGCTCGTTGATACCGGGCAGGGCGGCGATCTTCTGGAGCGTATCGTTATGATCCGACGTCAGTGCGCGCTCGAATTAGGGCTGGTTGTTCCGACCATTCGCATCCGTGATAATATTCAAATAAAACCTAACGCATATATAATAAAATTAAAAGGAATTGAGATAGCGAAAGGCGAATTATTACTTGATCACTACTTAGCCATGAATTCAGGCACTGTCTTTGAGGAGATTCCCGGGATCGAGACGACGGAACCGGCCTTTGGGCTGCCGGCTCTCTGGATCACGGAGGCGCAACGGGAGCAGGCGGAGCTGAACGGCTATACGGTGGTCGACGCGGTATCCGTACTGGCAACGCATCTGACGGAGGTTATCAAGACGCATGCCGATGAAATCCTCGGACGAAAGGAGACGCAGGATCTCATCGATAACCTCAAGAAGTCGAATAGCTCGCTGGTGGACGAGGTCATTCCTGAGCTGATGAATATCGGCGAAGTGCAGAAGGTTTTGGCGAATCTTTTGCGCGAGCGTATCTCGATTCGTGATATGGGTACGATTTTCGAGGTGCTGGCCGATTATGGGCGGGCGACGAAGGATACGGATATTTTGACCGAGTATATCCGACATGCGATGGCGCGTCAGATTACTCAGCAGTATATCCAGAATAATACGATTCCCTGCGTCACGCTGGATCCGGCGATTGAGAACCGTATCGCCGGAGCGGTGCAGCGGACGGATCGCGGCTCTTATGTGAGCCTTGATCCGGATACGATGCAGCGGCTGTTGGCGTCGCTCAATACGGAACTTAGCAAGCTGACAAACATGGGCTACCAGCCGATCGTCCTTACCAGCCCGGCGGTGCGTCCGTATTTCCGTAAACTTGTGGAGCGTTCGATTCAGGGGATCATCGTCCTGTCGCACGCAGAGATTGAACAGAGCGTTGAATTGCAGATTCTTGGGGTGGTGAAGATATAATTGCGTATCAAGGTGTTTAAAGCGGCTGACCTGAAAGAAGCGATGGCCATGGTCAAAGATGAGCTGGGCCGCGATGCAGTTATTCTTCATACGAAACGCTACCGGCAAGGGGGATTCCTCGGCTATAAGAGCAAAGAGGTGGTCGAGGTGACGGCGGCGATCGACGATACGCCGCGCCGTCCCCGCGTGAAGCTGCCGCCGCCGCGTCGTCGGACGAAGGGGTTGGCACCAGACTTGCCGCCGGCGGCACCGCTCAACCCGCTGCCGCGTCAATCGGCTCCGCGGCAGGTTTTGGCGCAGTATAAGACGGCGGGAACGGAGGCTGGAGTGTCATTGGCCCGTTCGGCGGAATTGGCGGCGCGTCTGGGCGAGGCTCCGGTGGAAATGGCGTTTGTGCCGACAGAGTCAGCGCCCCGTTCGGCTCCGTCGAGATCTTCTTACCAGCAGGAGCCGGCTGCTGCATATCCTGCGGTATCATCAGTCCCGCAGCAGACAAATGAGCAACTGAAACCGATGACCGTACCGATTGTTTCGGCTCCGCCGATTTCACCGGAACCGTCTCCGGCCGTCGCTTCTCCCGAGCCTTCGGCAAGGGCGTCGGCGCCGTCAACGCCGAGGATCATCAAGGCAGCGCCGACGCCAACGGCACCGGCGGCCGCAGCGCCGCCCTCGGCAGGATCTGTGGCCGCAGTTTCAAAAGCGGAGCAGGAAAGCGGGGAAAAGATTCAGGCGTTGGAAGATGAATTGGCCCAGATGCGAAAAATGCTGCGTCAGGTCATGAGCCAGCCGCGGACAGAAAATGAGATTCTCTCGCTTCAGGATGCACTCAAGGCGCAGGAAGTCAATGAAGCGGTCATGCAGGATGTTATTCGTAAGATTCCGCAGGCGATGCTTCTGGCTCCACATGACTCGGAGGAAGCGCATAAAGCTTTGAGCGAGTATTTGCACGGCGCGTTAAAGACCGGCACCGGCATTGGCCTGAAGGACGGCCGCCCCAAAATTGTCGCCTTGATTGGGACAACGGGGGTAGGCAAGACGACGACGATCGCGAAGATCGCGGCCCGGTTTGTGCTGGAAAAAGGCGTCAGCGTGGCGCTGATCACAGCGGATACGTATCGTATTTCGGCCGTGGAGCAGCTCAAGACATATTCCGATATCATCGGTCTGCCGTTGGAGATTGTTTACTCCGCGGTGGAGCTTAAAACGGCGATTCGTAAACATCGCGATAAAAAACTGATTTTGATCGATACGGCGGGCCGAAGCCAGAATAACGAATACCAGATGCAGGAATTGAAGGACTTTTTGGCCGAGGAGCCGGCAATTGAAAAGCATCTGGTGATGAGCGCAACGACGAAGGCGCGCGATGCGGAAAAGATTCTGGAGCGGTTTTCCGCGTGCCGTCCCGATCGCTTGCTCTTTACAAAGACGGATGAAACCGACAGCCTTGGCTTTATCGTAAATTTGTTGTTTGACCGGCGGATTGCACTGTCATATCTGACGAATGGGCAGAGCGTGCCGGACGATATTGAACCGGCCCGGCCGGAGGTATTGGCAAAGCTTTTATTGAGGTAATCGGGCATGAAGGATCAGGCGACGAGTCTTAGAAATCTCGTACAGGGAAAAACTGAATACGCGGCAGGGGCGGGGACGGCAGCAGCCGCCCCCGTTAAGCCGGTTTTTTCCTTGCCGACGATTTCGGCGCCGTCTGCTGCGGCTTCTGTACCCACAGCACAGGAGCGTGCCGCATTTTCAGCTTTGCCGACTTCACCGCGTATTTTCCCGCTCGCGGTTCGCCGCACCGGCGAGGCGCGGATCATTGCCGTCACCAGCGGGAAAGGCGGCGTGGGGAAAACAAATCTGACCGTCAATCTGGCGATTGCGCTGGCACAGGCGGGACAGCGGGTCATCGTCATCGACGCGGATCTGGGCATGGCGAACGTCGATGTGGTGCTGGGATGTGTTTCCAAGTTTCATCTGATGCATCTTTTAGAGAATGATATTTCTTTAAATGACGTCTTGATTCACGGGCCGTATGGTGTAAACTATATATCAGGCGGCTCGGCCATTGAGCGGGCAGTCGAGCTTTCCGCGCTGGAACGTCAGCGCTTGATGGATAAGCTGGCGGCGTGCGGCGAAATGGCGGATATTATTTTGGTAGATACCGGGGCGGGGCTGGGACAGAATGTTCTGGACTTTATTTTAGCCGCCGACGAGGTCCTTTTGGTGACGACGCCTGAGCCAACGGCTCTGACAGATGCTTACGCGGTAATGAAAGCATATAGTCTTCACGCTGCGAATAAAAATTTGCGGATCATTATCAATCGGGTGTATGATGAAACGGAGAGCCGCGATGTCCTGACGAAGCTCCAACGGACGGCGGAACGCTTTTTACAGATGCCGCTGGAAGCGCTTGGCTCTGTTTATGAGGATCGCAACGTCATGAATGCGGTCAAGCGCCAGTCGCCGCTTTTAGCCGCATATCCCAATACGCTGGCGGCGCGCTGTGTGCAAGCCATCGCTAAAAATCTGCTTTATGGCGGACATCATGAGGTACAGTGGGGATGGCGGGGTTTTCTGCAGCGGATGCTTAAATTCAAGGATTAAATCGGGAGGAGGAAAGAGGCATGGCTGACGACATCATGCCGGCGGCAGCGATTCTCAAGATCGGGCAGCGGCTGGCCTTCTTTTCGGATGTGAGCGATGAAAAATATTCGAGTCGGATCGAGGATCTCTCGGATAAAGAAATCGTAGCGGCGATGCCGATGGATCGTAAACGTCGCCCGATTATTCCGCTGCCGGGGCAGCATTTATATGGAATGGCGTTCGCGAATCAATGCAAGTACCGTTTCTTTGCTGTTTTTCATAAAAAAGGCTTGAATAACGGGATCCCTTGTTGGTGGATATCCAGGCCGGAACAAGTCGAGCGCTTTCAAAACCGCGCTTTTGTCAGGGTGCGGGTCGATCTGCCGATCGAGGTGCAGGTGATGAATGATGACGGAGGATTTCGCCCGCCGCAGATGACGCGGGTGCTTGATATCAGCGGCAGCGGGGTCGCATTCGTCTTCGACCGTTCCGTTCGGATAGAATCTCAAGTTATCATGGAGGTCCGGAATCTTCCGGAGATCGGTACGCTCAAAATCATGGGGCGGGTTATGCGTTGTTCAAGAGTGGAACAGCCGGATGGCCGCCGGCTGTTCCACGTTGGAGTCAGACTGCTGAACTTGACTCGTCCCATTCGCAATCGGCTGGTACATTATATTTTTAATGTGCAGCGGCAGGATCTGTCGAAAGGGGCGGAGCCGACAGGGACGGAGATGACAGGGGGCCAGCAATGATTCGGGTACTGATTGCCGATGATTCCGCATTCATGCGGATGGTCCTCTCCGATCTCTTTAAAAAGCAGCCGGATTTTGAGGTCGTCGATACGGCGAAAAACGGCAAAGAAGCGGTTGAGAAAGTTTTAAAGCTCAAACCGGATCTGTTGACACTGGATGTCAACATGCCAGTTATGGACGGGTTACAGGCGCTGGAAGTCATAATGAAGGATTGTCCTGTTCCCGTCGTAATGTGCAGCAGCCTGACGAAAGAGGGGGCTGACGCTACAATCAAAGCGCTCAGTTTGGGCGCGATTGATTTTATAAATAAGACTGGCGGCTCGGTATCGCGTATTGATACGATTGAGACGGAAATCATCAGCAAGTGTCGGGCGGCGGCGGGGGCTAAGGTAATACGGGGGGGAGACGCGCCGCGGGCAGTGATAAAATCGCCGCCGGCTCCGGCTGTGCACCACATGGATCTGCCGCCGTACCGGACAGTGCAGCTGCCGCCGATTCATAATATTCCCGCGTCATCGGCACGGTTTAAGTTGACGCCGCATCTGGTTCCTAAAGAAGAGCCGGGAGAAAAACAAGAAAAATTGGTGGTGCTGGGAACTTCGACTGGCGGTCCGAAAGCCCTCCAAACCGTCATCGGCGGACTTCCTAAAAATCTTCCGAGCGGCGTTCTCGTTGTGCAGCACATGCCGCCGGGCTTCACGAAATCTTTAGCTGAAAGATTGGATGAAATCTCACAAATTTCCGTGAAAGAGGCGGGAAATCATGATATTATAGAGAAAGGGCATGTTTATATCGCGCCGGGAAACTATCATATGACAGTAGTAAACGGCGCGAGGGGACGGGAAATTCTTCTGAACCAGGACCCGCCGTTGGGGACGCTTCGACCGGCGGCAGATGTCCTGTTTAACTCCGTAGCTCCGCTGGGAAAGGATATTGTTTCCGTTATCCTTACGGGAATGGGGGCGGATGGCGCCGCTGGGATGAAGGCGATCAAAGAACATGGCGGCTATGTTATCGCGGAAGCCGAGGAAACCTGCGTCGTTTACGGTATGCCAAAGGCCGTTATCGACCAGGGGCTGGCCGACGAAGTGCGGAGGCTTCCCGAGATCGCGGGCGCGATAGTGAATGCGGTAATAAATTATTAAGGAAGAAATAGGGGGAAAGAAAATGGACACGAATCAATATATGGAAATGTTTTTGGATGAGTCCCGCGAACACTTGGATTCGCTGGACGACGGTCTGATGACCCTGGAAAAGGATCCCAGCGAGCTTTCCATTCTGAACGATATTTTTCGCAATGCGCATACCCTGAAGGGGATGTCGGCGACGATGGGGTATACGAAAATTGCCGAACTTACGCATGATATGGAAAATATTCTCGATGCGCTGCGTAAAGAGCAGATGGAGGTCACAGAAGATATTGTCGACACGCTTCTAAAATGCGGCGATTCTCTCCGTCAGATGGTGGAGAGTATTGGCGAGGGCGGCTCGGAAGATGTCGTTGATATCAGCGAAGTAGCGGCGAAGCTGAGCGCGCTGCTCAAAGGGGAGAGTACCTCAGCCGCGCCTGCAGCCGCTCCGTCTCCGGCTAAAGCCGCGCCCGCGGAACTCGATAACAGCATGGAATATTCGGATACCGACAGAGAAGTTATAAAGAAAGCTAAAGACAGCGGCTTGCAGGCGTTCCATGTCAAAGTGACGCTGGTGGAGAACTGTATTTTGAAGTCGGCTCGTTCCTATATGGTCATGAATACGCTTGATCAGATGGGCGATGTTATCAAGTCGGTGCCGCCGGCGGAAGATCTGGAGCAGGAAAAGTTCGAACATTCCTTTGATGTGGCGGTTGTGACTGACGCGGAGGCGAAGGCGATTGAGGAAGCTTTAATGTCGATTTCCGAGATCGAAAAGGTCGAGGTAACGGACGCTGCGAAGGAAATGGAAGCAGCTGCCGCGCCGTCTCCTGCGCCTGCTGCGAATGCGCTTCCGGTTCCGGCTGCTTCAAAGGCCGCCGTACCGGCAGATAAGAAAACGAAAGCATTGGCGCCGGAAAAGAAGCTCAAAAGCGGGCAGTCAGTACGCGTTGATATTGAAAAATTGGATACGCTGCTCAATTTGGTCGGCGAGCTGGTTATCAATAAGGTGCGCTTGGGGCAAATTGGAACGACGCACCGCCTGACGGAGCTTACGGAGACTCTGGAGCAAATGGATCGGGTGACGACGGATTTGCAGACCGTCGTCATGAAGGTCCGCATGGTTCCCGTCGGGCAGGTATTTAATCGTTTCCCGCGTATGGTACGCGATCTGGCGAAAGAACTGGATAAGGATATCAATCTGACGATTGAGGGTGAGGAAACGGAACTCGACCGTACGGTCATTGACGAGATCGGCGATCCCCTGATGCACCTTCTCCGTAATTCTCTCGATCACGGCGTTGAACATCCTGACGAGCGCGAGGCGAAAGGAAAACCCCGTACCGGTGAGGTCGGCCTTATTGCCCGTCATGAAGGCAACAACGTCGTTATCATGGTCACAGACGACGGCAGCGGGATCGACGCTGAGGTCATTCGCCGTAAAGCGGTGGAGAAAGGCATGATTTCGCAGGATGAAGCCGATAACCTGAGCGACGCGGACGCGGTTCGCCTGATTTTCCTGCCGGGTTTCTCGACGGCGGAGAAGATCACCGACGTTTCCGGACGCGGCGTCGGCATGGACGTCGTGAGGAGCAAAATCGAGTCTTTGGGCGGGCATGTCGACGTCGAGACGAAAATTGACGAAGGCAGCGTCTTTAAGATCAAACTGCCGCTGACGCTGGCGATCATTCAGGCGCTTTTGGTTCGCGTAGAGCAGGAGATGTACGCGATTCCTCTGGGCTCTATCGATCGGACAATAAATATTACGCAGGAAGACATCAAAACCGTGCAGAACAAAGAAGTCATCGTGCTGCGCGGGCAGATTATTCCGATTATCCGGTTGGGCGACGTCCTCAATGTGCCGCGTGAGGAAGGGGAGGAACACGACGATATTTTTGTGGTCGTCGTACATATTGGGGAGCGCAAAGCCGGTATCGTGGTTGACACGCTCATCGGCCAGCAGGAGATCGTCATTAAGACGCTGGGGAAACTGCTCGCCGGCCTCAAGGTCATTTCCGGGGCGACAGTCCTGGGCGATGGCCGCGTGGCGTTAATTTTGGATGTCAGCGCTCTGATGTAAGAGAAGGGAGACCTGAAAATGGAAAAAGCAGAAGTTAAGGGACCTATCGAGGGCGAGGTTCAGGTCGTTGCTTTCAAGCTGCGCGACGAAGAGTACGGCTTCGATATCCTCAATGTAAAGGAAATTAAAGGATTGACCGATATTGCGCGGGTGCCGTTCGCTTCCGACTTTATCAAGGGCGTTATAAATTTGCGTGGCAGCGTGCTGCCTGTCATCGATCTCAAGCGTCGTTTGGCGCTCATGGATACGCCGTATACGTCGGATACGCGAATCATCATCGTCAAAAGCGATGAGATCGAGGTCGGCATGATCGTCGACGCCGTGACGGAGGTCATCACGCTGAAAAAGGAAAATATTGATGAAGTGAAGGCGGTCAGCAATGAGCGGTCGCACTTTATCCGGGGAATTGGTAAGATGAATGACCGGCTTATCATTATGCTGAATCTTGAGGAGATTATCGGCGTCGTCGACGAGACGAAATAAGCTGAAGGGGAGGACAGAATATGTCAGATGATATATTAGAACTGACACCGGTGCAAATGGACGCCTTGCGGGAAATCGGCAATGTTGGCGCTGGTAATTCGGCGACGGCCTTGTCACAGATCATCAATCACCGCATTGATATGAATGTGCCGCAGGTTTCTATTGTTCCGTTGGGCGATGTGCCGGATCTGGTCGGCGGTCCGGACGTTATGGTCGTGGGAGTATTCCTGCGCGTATATGGCGCAGCCCCTGGTAACATTCTGTTCCTGCTGCCGGCGGAGAGCGCGTTTTATTTAGTGGATATGCTGATGGGAAAGAAGCACGGCGAAACAAAGAATCTTGATTTTATGGACGAATCGGCGCTGATGGAGATTGGCAATATCCTGGCGGGCGCGTACCTGAACGCGCTGTTTAATCTGACAAAACTGTCGCTTTTACCGTCAATTCCGGCGCTGGCGGTCGATATGGCAGGAGCGATATTGAGCGTCGTTCTGATACAGCTTGGGCAGATGGGAGATCACGCGCTGGTTATTGAGACTGAGTTTACAACCGATCAGGAAGGGATTAAGGGGCATTTCTTCTTGGTTCCCGATCCTGGGTCGCTGGATACGATTTTGGCAGCGGTGGGAGTGGGTTAAGATGGCGGATCTGATTAAGGTCGGCATGGCTGACTATAAAGTAGGACGAGCACCCGCGATCATCATCAGTTACGGACTGGGCTCCTGTATCGGGGTTTCTTTATACGACCCGCAGACAAAGGTGGGCGGCCTGCTTCATATTATGCTGCCAGACAGCACGCAGTCGCGTTCCAGTGAAAATCCGGCGAAATTTGCCGACACCGGCGTGCCGCTCCTCTTGAAGGAAGTGCTGGCGCTGGGCGCAAGCAAAAGCCGATTGGAGGCGAAAATGGCGGGAGGAGCGCAGATGTTTGCCTTCGCCAAGTCGACAGATATCATGCGCGTCGGCGAACGCAACGCGAATGCAGTGCGGGATTTTTTGAAAGCAGAGGGAATCCGTCTGCTGGCTGAGGATACGGGGAGCAATTACGGCCGAACGGTTCAAATTAATCTGGAAAATGGCGTATATACCGTTAAGACAATGGTCAAGGGTGAGAAGGAAATTTAAGTGGAAAAGGAAAATAACGCCGAGCAGGCGCAAAAGCCTCAAATAAATGGAACAGCGGATGAAGCGCAGTCGGTTTCGAAAGCTCCGGCTCCTGCGTCACATCTTTTTGCTTCTCTATCCAGCAGGGAAGAATTGTTTCCCGCCGCGTTGGCAGCCTTAATCGGAGCGGCTGCCGCAATTATTATCATATTTGCGGGGCTAAGTGCGGAGCGTCAGATCGAAGTTGTCATGGGCCGGGCTTTGATTGGATTTCTCGTGGCGGGGGGCGTTATATTTTTCGCCTGTCGGTGGCTGAATGAGCAGGGGATCCCGCTCTATGTTCATCGGCATGAGGAGCTTCAAAACAGCTGGGTGAGCGAGCCGGAACAGAATGTGCCGGATATGGCGGAAGAGGACACGGCGCCTGGCGAAACGGCCGCTTTGGCAAAGCCGGCGGACGAAGCAGGGGAAGCTGACGACGAACCGACGGGATTTTCGTCGCTTGAGGATTCTGTTCAGCGCGTAAAAGTGCCGGAGAAAGAGGCTCCCTGAATCGTGGGCGGTGAGCAGATTTCCTGATAAATCGGAAAAAGGGGGAAGGCATATCTATGGCAAATGGAGAATCCGGGCAGGATATGGCTCCTCTGTGGATCGACTATAAAGAACATCACACGAAGGAAGTTCGCGATCAGCTGGTGGAACATTATCTGCCGCTGGTCAACATTATTGCCGGACGTATTGCGATCAGTCTGCCGCCGCACGTCGACCGGGACGATCTGATCAGCAGCGGCTTTTTTGGCTTAATGGACGCAGTTGAGCGATATGATTATGAGCGAAAGAATAAATTCGAGACGTATGCGGGGGTTCGCATACGCGGTGCGATGCTCGACTACCTGCGCTCCAAAGACTGGCTGCCGGCGTCGCTCCGGCAGAAGATTCGTAACTATGAAAAGACGCTCAGCCGACTCGAAGGCGAGCTGGGGCGCAATGCCAAGGACGAGGAGATCGCCGCGGCGCTGGGCATTGAGATCGAGGATTTGCAAAAGCTGGTCACGCAGATGAACGTGGCGACGATCATTCCCCTAGACGATTATATCCGGGTGGAAACGGCGCAGAATACGATTCCGGGCCCATCGGCCAATATTGAGAAGAAAGAGATGCAGGAAACTCTGGCGCAGGCGATCAAGAAGCTGCCGGAAAAGGAAAAGCAGGTCGTAGCGCTTTATTATTATGAAGAATTAACCATGCGAGAGATCAGTCTGGTGCTGCATGTTTCCGAGGCTCGGATATGTCAGCTCCACACCAAAGCGATCTTTCGCCTGCGGGGCTCACTGGCGCGCGTCAAAGCCAGCTTATTGGACTGACACAGTTCAGGGGAAGGCTAAAAAGGCGTTATAACAGGGAGTCTAAGGATACCTAAAGGAGGATACATCATATGCTGGAGAACCAGAAAATTCCCGATGTCGGAGGACGGGAAGCAGGGTATCGGTTCGAGTTCAAGGAAGATGGCGTTTATTTGACCGTGTATCCGAATGAAGGCGGTGGAATCCCGTTTGAATTATCTGATATGCAGCAGATCCTGAGTGAATACGGCGCTTCGGATTATGACGCCGAGACGTTAGCGCGCGTTGTGCGCAGCGCTGAAGGAAAGCCTTATCGCGTGGCAGAGCATTATGAAGCGCCGGCGGCGACGGAGAAAACAATTGAGGAACCGCCGGCGCCTTCGGAAATGAAGTATACGGTCGAAATCAGTAAAGACCACATGGAAGTCAAAGTTCATCTTGATTACCGTCCCGGCGCGCTGGCGCCGTCTTTCGAAACGATCATGGAGGCGTTGCAGGAGCGCAAGGTCGTCTACGGCATCGATGAGGAAGCCATTCGCAAGGGGCTGGATAATGAGGGGGATTTCATCGCGGCACGGGGGACGCCGCAGGAAAATGGACGCGACGCTGAAATTAAGCGTAATTTCAGTATGCAAGAAAAGGGAAGGCCGGCCAAAATGCAGTACGATAAGGTCGACTATAAAAATATGAATATCTTTGTGATGGCGCGTAAAGGGCAGGTTTTGGTCGAACGTATCCCGCATACGCTGGGAACTCCGGGGAAAACTGTTTTTGGCAACGAGGTCAAGCCGAAGGCGGGAAAAATGAAACAGCTGCCAACGGGAAAAAATACCGAGATCAAAGACGAGAACTTTTTGATCGCGTCCATCGACGGACAGATTATCGATAACGGCAGCAAGATTAATATTGATCCGCAGCTTTCGATTCGGGAGGATGTCGGCGTGGCGACCGGTGATATTGACTTTGCAGGCGCGGTTGAGATCAACGGAAGCGTGCAGGCGGGCTTTAAGGTCAAGGCGACGGGCGATGTTCATATTAAGGGCATGGTCAACGGCGGTATCGTCGAAGGCGCTAATGTTTATGTGAGCGGCGGCGTTCAGGGGATGAGCCGGGGCATGATCACTGCTGAGCAGGATGTGCGCGCCAGTTTCGCTGAAAACGCGACGATTGAGGCGGGCGGATCCATCTTCATTGAGGACGTGGCGCTGCACTCTGATCTGCGGGCCGGGCGCTTATTATCGGTGGAAGGAAAGCGCGGTTTGATTGCCGGCGGCTATCTGGCGGCGGGAAAAGAAATCCGTGCCAAGACGATTGGCAATCAGGCGTACACGGCGACGAAGCTGGTGGTCGGCGTGAATCCGATGCTCCAGCGCAAATATCAAGAAACCTGCCGCAGTTACGCGGATGCGAAGAAAAAACTCGCGCAGCTAACCAAAACGCTTAATACGTTGGGGAAGGTGGATCTCAGCAAATTGCCGCCGCACCGGGCGGCGCAGATCAGCGAGCTGACGCGCGCCCAGTTTCCGCTGGCGGCGCAGGTCGAGCGCGATGAAAAGCTCATTCGCGAGCTGGAAGACCAGATCGCGCAAATGAAGGATGGCGTTCTGCGCGCTTCTGACAAGATATACCCGGGGACGAAGATCGTCATTAATTCGATCATGAAAAACGTTCAAACGGAAGAACAACATTGCAAGATGTCGGTTGTTGACGAACAGGTACAGGTCAGCCCTTACTAAGGGCGCAGGAGAAAGGAGGCGGCGATCATGAATGTCAGTCCAATCAGCTTGCAGATGGTCGTTCCGCGCTCAACGGATGCTAGCCAGGTACAGAACAATCTGAACCAGCAGGCGGCGAATCAGCAGGATTTTGCCATGATTCGCAATGAAGTGGCGGCGCGGATGAAGATGGAACAAGTGCAGACGAAAGATCAACCTGAAGACGGCAAGGTTAAAGATGATCCCAATGGTCGAAATTCGCACGGCGGGTACAGCGGTGAGCGCCGCCAACGTGAGGAAGAAGAGAATGGAGACAAAGCGGAGCGTCTGGTGACGGATCGCTTTCGGGGGCATAACATCGACATTTCCTTTTAAAAGACGGATAGGGCGAGAAACGAGGGAACTTTCTTCCCGGCAGGAACGGCGGCTGGTCTTTCCCGGATCAGCCGCTTTGTCCGTTTAAGAAAGTAATGGTTGGCCCAGGCGACAGGAGGGGACGGTTACGGAAATCGCAGGTTTTTTTATCATATTAGGCGCTCTGGTCGTGGTCGTCCTGCGCTATCAGATATGGCCAAAAAATGAGGGCGCACGAAACGGCGCTGAAGATATTGAGGCGGCAGCCCGGCGTATGCAGCGGGAAATGGAGCGGTCTGCCGACGAGATTATCGCCCGGATGGGCGACCATATCGAGCATCTCGAACAATTGGTCGAGGAGGCTGACGCCAGGGCGAAACGTTTGGAACGGCGGTTGGAGGAGCTGCGCGATATGACGTCTTCCCTGCCGCAACCGTCATCCTACGACGATGGCTTTGAACACCTCCTGAAAAGCTCAATGGCGGCGGAAAACTCTGTGCGTCAGCTCGAGCCGCCTGCGCCTGCCAGGGAGCGTTTAAAACAGGAAAGGCTGACGGTAAATGATTGGGAAGACGCCGCCGCGCTGATTGTGGAAGAAGGCCCCGATGTGGTTGTGGCGCCCAGCGTGGCCGACGTCGTGGATCTTCCTTTGACGCCGGAAGAGGAGGCGTGGGCGGCGGAGGAAAATTCTGCGACCGAAACCGTTTCGCCAGGACGAAGCGCTTCGGAGGCGGATGCTCCCGGGGAATATTCGGCGATAGATTCTCCGGGGGAGGAGTATGCTTCTTTCACCGCGGTGACGGAGACGGCGCATGAATTATCAGAAGCTTCGCCGCAGGAAGCAGCTTTGGGAGACGCGGAAGAAAATTCTTCCGCTATGTTTATCACGCCGGAGCCGACGTCGGATTTAGCGGCATCGGCGGGAGAATATCCGGAGGATACCAGGACGCCGGAAGAGGAAACGAATATCTCCGCTTCATCGCAAATCGTCGCGGAAAATGCGACGGGCGTTTCGTCAGAACCGTCAGATGAAACATCGGCCGACGAATCGAAAGAATTGTTTGCGGCGACGCCGGGAGACACGGATTCTACCACCGGTAAAGTTCGTGCGATGCTGGCGAAGGGGCAGACCGCTTCCGAAGTAGCGCGAGAGCTTCATCTTGGCCGCGGTGCGGTGGAGCTTATTTTGCAGATGGAGAAAAATCAAAAAGAAGGGCAGTAATTTTCGCGAGCTGCTTTCGAGCGCTGCGAAGATGTGATAGGACTGCCTTTTAAGAGAGGGGATTGATTATGAAAAAGAAAATTGTGGCGGGGATTTTTGCCGCTTTATGCTGTGTGGGCGTGAATACGAGCGCGGGGGCGACGGAAATTCACGAGAGCCGGGTGCAGACGAATCTTGTGGAGCGGATACGCACGGCGGATAAAATTGAGGAAAAGGCCGCGTCGGAGTCTTTTTCCGATCGCCTCGCTGAAATTACCAGCGAATATAACGCCGAAGCCAAAGGAGCTGCAGCAATAGAGCTCCCCAAAGTCGTAATCCTGTATGTCAATCATGCGAAATCCACCTATGATGATGCGGTGGATAAGGAAATTTTCAAATATCTTAACGCCGCTTTGCCGGAAAGAGAGTATGAATTGGTTGATGGCGAACCGTTCATTGAAAAACTGAATAACATGGGCTATATGGACCTGTCAATGGTGGAACGGGCGGATTATACGGACGCCTTTGCCGGGGAAAATATTGATTACTGCATTTATCTTGAGGTGCAGCCCTTTGTCGCCAGGGACAAGGTGACGTTTTTTACGGTGGGAAAGGACATAACAACCGCGGTGTTGTTCAGAATGGTAAATTTGGGAACAGGAAGATATATCTATAACGGCAAGTATACGGAAAAGGCGTCGGACAGTACGATGATCGGTGGGATCGGCAATAAATCCGTGGCGCTGAAAGCGATAGACAGCGTAGGCGAGAAGATGCTTGCCGAAATAAAGGAGCGTCTGCCTAAAGAGCGATCAATCGCGGAGTAGGAGCGTTGTGCGCAAGAAGTGAACCTGCGTGAATTTTACTGAGCTTGTAAAAAAAGAATAAAACGTAAAAAATCGTCCGAAATCATTTCGGACGATTTTTTGTAGAAAAAAGGGATTTTCGGTGAGGAATGAATACGAGTTTCCTGCATATATTCCTGTTTGTCGATCAGAGGCTGTCGTTTCCTTCGTTTAGAATATCAATGTGGCACATTTTCATGACAGCGAGGGCTTGTTGATGGCTGGCGGGGGTGACGCCGGCGCAGGCGGAAGCGTCTACAGCGATGGGCTTTTCCGGGGAAAACGCCTTGAGAAGCAGGGCGTTCGAAATGACACAGATATCGGTGCAAAGGCCGATGAGAAGAAAATGATCGCAGTCCTTTACTGCTTCCGACAGGGCGGTAGAGCCGAAGGAGCTCTTTTCAATGACGATCGCGCGAGCGGCGTAAGGGGCGAGAGCCGGGCATATCTCCCAGCCCTTTTGCGGCTTAATGCAGTGGGGAACGGGGAGCTTCTTTCCTTCGGCCGTAGAAAGATAATCGGCCGTGTGCGTGTCCTGTGTAAAGACGAGGCGGGTAGCCGGATCGATAGATGCTGATTTGACCAGCGCCACAGCGCGCGGGATGATGGCCTGCGCCTCTTTTGTCCCCAGCGCTCCGTCAATGAAATCGTTCTGCATATCGATGACGATTAAAGCTTTTTTCATGCGTTGTTCTCCTTCTCCGGAAATAAGACCGAACCGCGTCGTCCGCAGTGCTTTTCTGGCGTAAGGCATAGACGTGAGGGCGGCGGTTCGGTTTTTATTTTCATTGGGCAGCGGAAAATTCATATCTCTTATGAACGTGGTGATAATGGGTGTGCAGGAGCGCGTGCGCCTGCTCGCCCAACGGCTCGCCGAGGAAATCGGCGTAGAGCTTGATGATATCGGGGTTAGCGTGAGATTTCCGGTACGGCAGGTTACGGTCGATCTCGTAAAGCGCCTTGATACGTTTTTGGCGCACGGCGTTTGTGGTGCCGATCGGCTGGCCGCCGCCGCCGATGCAGCCGCCGGGGCAAGCCATGACCTCGATGAAGGTATAGTCGCAGTCGCCGGCTTTGAGCCGTTCCATCATCTGCCGGGCAGCAAGGAGCGTGTGAACGATGGCGACCTTGACCGTTTTATCGCCGATGTCGATGGAGGCTTCCTTGAGATTATCAAAGCCGCGAACCGCCTCAAATTCGAGCGGCTTCGCTTCGCTGCCGGTGAGCTTTTCGTAGACGGTCCGGAGTGCCGCTTCCATGACGCCGCCGGTCACGCCGAAGATCGCGCCCGCGCCCGAGCCGGTGCCGAGCGGCGAATCAAATTCGCTTTCCGGCAGATTCTCGAAATTCAGGCCGACGTATTTGATGAGCTTTATCAGCTCGCGCGTCGTCAGTACGGCGTCTACGTCTGGATGCCCGTCGCGTCCCATCTCCGGGCGCGCCGCTTCAAATTTTTTCGCGGTGCAGGGCATGATGGAGACGGTAAAGATCCGCTCGACGGGAACGCCCACCGCCTTGGCGTAATAGGTCTTGGCAATGGCGCCGAACATGCTCATCGGCGATTTAGCGGTCGAGAGATGGGGAAGCAGCTCGGGGTAATGTTTTTCGATGAAATTGATCCAGCCCGGGCTGCACGAAGTCAGCATGGGAAAGACACCGCCGTTTTGCAGGCGATCAATAAGCTCGGCTCCTTCTTCCATAATGGTGAGGTCGGCGCCGAAGTTCGTATCAAAAACCCGATCAAAGCCGAGCATGCGGAGCGCCGTGACCATCTGCCCGGTAGCGATAGCGCCGGGAGCGAGGCCAAAAGCGTCGCCGAGGGAAACGCGCACCGCCGGAGCGGTCTGTACGATAACGTGAAGGGTTGGATCCTGTAAGGCGTCGAGTACCTTTTGCGTATCGTCCTTTTCGACGATAGCGCCTACGGGACAGACGAGACTGCACTGGCCGCAGAGGGTGCAGTCCGTTTTTTCCATGGAGAGATGATAAGGCGTTGTGACGATAATCTGATCGCTGCGGTTCGCGAAGGTCAGAGCTTCGATGCCCTGCACGTCTTTACAGGCGCGGATACAGCGGCCGCATTTGATACATTTCGAAGGATCGCGCACGAGGCTTGGGTTGGTATTAATGGCAGGGTGCTTCTTGTTCACGTTCGGCAGATGAGGATCAAGGATATTAAACCGCGTGCAGAGACGCTGCAAGTCGCAGTTTTCGTTGCGCGGGCAGGTGAGGCAGCTGGCGTTGTGATCCGCCATGATGAGCTGCAAGATACCGACCTGCGTATCGCGGACGATTTGGGTGTCCGTGAATACCTCCATGCCTTCCCAGACTTCGGTGGAACATGCCGCGAGCAGCTTCTTTTTTCCTGCGACCTCCACCGAACAAAGGCGGCAGCGCGCTTTTACCCGCTGATCGGGATGATAGCAGAGATGCGGAATGTCGATATTGATGAGCTTCGCCGCTTCGATGATCTTTGTGCCCTTCGGCGCTTCGAGCGGGATATTGTTTATTTTCAGATGAACCGTTTCCATTAGTAAGTGCCTCCCACCGCAAAGGTATCAGGAAAGATCTGCATGGCGGAGAGAAGCGCCGCCTGCGCCGTCTCGCCGAGCCCGCACAGGGACGAGCGCTCCATGATCTCGCCGATTTTTTTCATCAGGGCGACATCCTCGCCGGTTGCTTCGCCGCGCGCCAGCTTTTCGAGGAGCAGCTTCTGGTGGAGATTCCCCTCGCGGCACGGCGTACATTGGCCGCAGCTTTCGTGAGAAAAGAACGCCTGCGTCATACGGAGAAAATCGAGAACGCTGGTGCGGTCGTCGATAACCAGAATAGCGCCCGAGCCGACGGTCACTCCGGCGGCCTTGAGGTCGTCATACGTGTAGGGGACATCGAGAATCCGCGCGTCGGTAATCTTTCCTGACGCGCCGCCGAACTGGATAAGTCGCAGGGCGTGTCCGCCGGGGATTCCCTGCGCCAGATCGTAGATGATCTCGCGCACCGGCGTACCGAACGGAATCTCGTATACGCCGGGGCGGCGAACGTTACCGCCGACGCTGACCAGCTTCGTACCGATGGATTCGCCGCTGCCGTGACTCGTATAGACGCCGTCGCTGTCGAGCAGCAGATGCGGAACGATGGCGAAGCTCTCGACGTTGTTGACGCAGGTCGGCAGAGCGAAAGCGCCGCTCACCTTGATGAACGGCGGCTTCATGCGCGGTCGTCCCGCCTTGCCTTCGATGGAGCGAATGAGAGCGGTACCTTCGCCGCAGACATAGGCGCCTGCCCCCGAGTAGAGATGAATGTGGAAATTAAAGCCCGGGATGCCGAGGATGTCGTTACCGAGAAAGCCATGTTCTTCGGCCTGACGGATGGCGTTTCGCAGGCGATCGCGCAGATGGCGGTACTCCTCACGCAGGTAGATGTAGCCGTCCTGCGCCCGGACCGTAAAGCCGCCGATGATCATGGCTTCGATGAGGTTAAAAGGATCGCGGCGGATGATTTCGCGATCCTTGAACGTACATGGCTCGCCTTCGTCGGCGTTGCAGATCGTCAGCTTGTGATCGCCCGGCACGGCGCGCGCCTGCGACCATTTGCGTCCCATGTCGTATGCGGCGCCGCCCCGCCCCTTGACTTTCGCCGCGCCGATCAGGGAGGCGATATCCTCGCCGTCCATCAGAACGGCCTTTTTCAAAGCGGAAAAGCCGCCGATGGCCAGATAGGCGTCGATGGACATGGGGTCGTACTTATCAAAATTTTTCGTGATAAAACGTACTTCGCTGCTCATATCGCGTCGGCTCCTTTTCTAAATAAATTGGGCCAAAAGAGACTGTACTTTTTCCAGACGGTCGAGATGGCCGTAAACCTGCCCGTTAATGCGCACCGCCGGAGCCTGATCGCAGGCGCCGAAGCAGGGGACTTCTTCCAGTGTGAAGCGTCCGTCGTAAGTAACCTCGCCGACCTCGATATTGAGCAGGCGGCGCAAGGTATCGAGCAGCGAATCGCTCTTGTTCACCCGGCAGACGACCGACCGACATACCTGCACCGGGTATTTGGCGCGGGGACGCTCCGACAGGCTGGCGTAAAAGGTAAGACAGTCGTAGATGATGGATACTTTAATGGGGAGCTTTTCCGCGATAAAAAACGCGACCTTTTCCGGAATGTATTGCCGTTCGATGAGATCCTGCACGTCCAGCAGGATTCCGACGATCTGCGTGGCGTCGCGATCATGCGCGTCAAGCACCCTCTCAATTTCTTCAGCCAGCGCGCGGGTCAGCTCAAACTCGTCCTGCGGCTCAGTTTGCATAGAAATTCCTCCCACGAATAAATTCGCTACGCGTATAAAACCCATTATAAACAATTTAGTCCCGTTTGCCCATAGTAAAGAAAAAAATTTTCGGAAAATGAAAGCAAATGGGAACGAATCTCAAAATTAGCGGGACGGAATAAAAAAACAGCGGCAGCTTTTGAACTGTCGCTGTTTTTTTATTCCGTCGGAAATATTCGCCTTTCGTCGCCCGAAAAAGCCGTCAGTGAATGGCGACGAGAATTTCATTCAGCTGATCGAGGCGTGCGGTCAATTCATCGTTCATACTTTGAATATGCTGGATGGAATCCCGGGCGGTACGGATCTGCTCGACGTTCTGCGAAACGTTTTGGTGCAGCTCGTCAAACTGGGTATGGAAGGTTTCGTCGGCGCTGCGAATCTTTTCCTCGAAGCCTTTATTATTCGTCAGGATCTCGTCGATAGAGGAAACGTCGCTCAGGAGAGTCTTGATCGCTTCATCAGAAGCGGCCAGGCCTTCCTTGGTATTTTCCGACAGCTTGCGCACTTCGTCGGCAACGACGGAGAAACCGCGCCCCGCTTCGCCCGCTCGAGCCGCTTCGATTGCGGCGTTTAAGGCGAGCAGGTTTGTCTGCGAAGCGATTCCCGTGATCATATTCATGATGGACTCAATTTTCTGGGTGCTTTGCGTAAGCAGGCTGATTTTGGGCATGATATCATCATTGCGCTGCAGGAGAGACTGGACGATCTCCTGTTGCCCGTCCACACCGGAGGACACTTTGCCTAGAAGCGCGGCAACCGTTTCTATATTGCCGGAGATGCCGGTAATGGCGTCAATAATTTTGGGAATATTATGCTGATAATTGGCAAAATATTCGATGATTCGGGCCCGCAGCCGGGTGATGCTTTGATAACGGCGAATCTCGCGTTGCAGGAAGAATTGCTGGTAGTCGGCATAGGAGAGAATAAAATTCTTCATATAATCGTCTTCAAAAGCAGCGCCGGACTCCACCCGGTAGAAAAAGAGGGCGGTTAACGTTTCGTTAATATGCAGACCGCTGATTTCGCCGAAGGCGGAAAAGCCGGCCACAGGAATATTGGCGAAATAATCCATACTTCCTATCTCCTGCGGAAAGGTCAGGCGGCGCAGAATGCAGTCGTTCAAAATACCGCCGATGGGCTGAGGCTTGCCGCGGGAGAACGTCGCCCAGTCTGCGGATAGAGTCGTTTTCAGCGAAGTGCGTTTCATCAGGTGGAGCTCTTCGCCAGAAACGACGTCGCAGTAAAAATAGACGCGCTTTTGGGCTTCGTCGACGGATTGTACGGAGCGGATAAAGTAAGTTCCGTTTACCTCGGCGGCGAAGGTATAAGAGGCGAGCGCGTTATTTAGTTCCTCGGGAGAAGCGGCGTTGAATTGACGCTTTAACGTTTCGAGAAAAGAGACCGGATCGCCGTTTTCATCGGCGACGCTTTCCACATAGCGCTGTGAAGCGTTAGCCCCGATGACTCGGTAGTGCGTGCCGGTATTTTCCGCCGCCTGTGTTTTGAAAATTGAGTAGCGATAGGGCTGCGCCAGCTTGACGAGCAGAATGACAGCGTGATTTTCCCGTACGGCCTGCCCGTCGTAAAGATAGGTATGTAAAAAGTCCAGTTTTCCGCCCGCGCTGCCGCCGATGTATGGGCAGGGGAATTTTTGCGACTGATAGAGCGCCTGCAGCAAAAATGTCTCGCACGCGGAAAGTCCGTCGACGTAAATCAGCGCGAAGGTATCGCGAAAATCGACGGGAAAGGGCAGCGACTGATTTTCCACCTCGCGCCGCAGGCGGGCGATTCGGTCTTCGGCGGATAAGCGCAGTTCCCCGGCGCGCAGATCCTCGTCGGGAAGCGGCACGGTCATCAGATGAGCGTGCGCGATCAGGCGGCGGGAGAAGATTTGCAGGAGAATTTGATTGCGGTTTTCTTCCGCGTCTCGATAATACGTATTGCTTTCCGGCTGGCGGCACAGCTCCCCCGCCGTGGTGAGAAGCAACAGCTTGGTGCCGGATGGCAGAGCCGCGGAAAGCGAGCGGCTGACGGCGGAAAAATCCCCGTCGGGCGATACGAATCCCACGACGACGGCCGGGCCGCCCGGGACATTGAGAGCGTCGTGCAGCTTCGTGCCGGAAAGCTCGGAATGATGGAGATAGACGACGCGCATATCGTCTCCGGCGGCAGCTTCGGCAGGGCGAGGCGGTGGCGTTTGCCGGCCTGTGGCTTTTGGCTTAGGTGCCTGCGCCGGGCGCTCAGGCGTATTTTTTTTACTGCGAAAAAGATCCAGCATGATATCCGCTCCTTTTTAGCTCAGGAGCCCCGTTGTTGACCAAGGTTCCTAGGATAAATTATATTATTATTATAATACTTTTTTTGCCATTTGAGATAAATAATTAACCGCAATAATGGGAATTATTGATAAATAAGTAATAAGTCCTAATGTAAAAGAATAAATTGGCGGAGAAAGATGAGATTTTTATGCTCCCTGAGGATCGGCGGGCATAAAGCATGCGACGCGTTTAGCACAGGGGGAAGACGAATATCCCCTTTATTGTTTACAATTTTACTGCCCTATGTTATAATATGCACGTCGTTTAGATGAATGACGGCCACACTGCCTGGCGAGACTCATTTTTGCCAGCGCACATCTGAGCCTATGCTGAAATGGCCGCTGGGCTCGCTGGGAACAGGCGCTCAATGCCTCGTCGGCGGCGTCTCTTCCCGAAAAATGTGATGGGGGGATATTCATGGCAATCAGGAACG
>ERZ773042.437-NODE-437-length-28751-cov-5.705255_pt1 | contig 28751 bp, 28 predicted proteins | sample MGYA00511664_ERZ773042 | MGnify/ENA primary metagenome ERZ773042 (study PRJEB29015, sample SAMEA2737984) | human oral metagenome | biome: human oral; feature: human-associated habitat; material: dental | place: China | collected 2036 ... | reverse complement strand
ACAATCTTAAGTCTTTTTAACTTATACCAATTAAAAATATTTAAGTTTACTGTTTGTAGTATAAAATTAAATATTTTTATACTATAAACAGATTATAATATTTAACTTATTTTTACTCTAATTTAAAGATATATTGTCCTTTTATAGATTATATAATTTATAAATACAATATTTTAAAAATAAATTTAATCATTTTTGAAATTATTATGTGAGATTTATTTTAAAAAGACATTTTTTGTTTTTTAATCTTTACATAAATAAGATTATGATTTATACTAATAACAACAAGAGATAATTTATTATAATTTGTAACAGGAGTATTTATGAACAAACAAAAAGGAATCGAAATACAAAATAAAGCTAATTCATATATAAATGAAGAAAGCATGTACAGTATTGACAGAGAAATAATAACATCTCCGACAAAAGGACTTTTTCATCAATCTGCAAGATTTTTGCTGATAAAAAAGGGTACTGCAAAAATGAGAATACAAAATAATATATATGAAATAAAAGACAAAACTTTAATCTGTATTTTACCTTGGGAATATACTGAGGTTATTGAAGTTTCAAAGACCATACAATATTTTATTCTAAAATATAATTTTGACAGCGCAAACAAAATAATAAAATCGTTTTATAATATTGATGCAGAAAATTTAAGTTTAATAAATTCATTTTACGACAATCCTGTAATCCAATGCACCGACGAACAATTCAAATATTTTTCAAATGTTTTTGATATGTTACGTGATGAACTAGGAGAAGATTCAACTTTGTATAACAAAAACGAAAATCCAATATCTTCAGCATATGTTTTAAACAAAATAATTGACTTAATTATAACTTACAGAAGAATGCAAAATGAAGATACACAAAAAATAAAAAAGGTTGACGAAAAATTTGATAAAATAAATATTTTTAGATATATTCATGCACATTTAAGCGAAAAACTTACAATTTCTTCAATTTCAAAATTATTCTTTATGAGTGAATCAACAATAAATCGATATGTAAAAGAAACGACAGGTATTTCTTTTAACACCTTAATAAATGAAATGAGAGTAGGAAAAACTATGGATATGTTACTTTATACAGATCTCGATATAGAAGAAATCGCAGAAATAACAGGTTTTTCAGATAGATCCCATCTTTCAAAAGTATTTACTGCAAGAACAGGACAAAACCCCAATAAATACAGACAAACATTTCATAAAGTTTCACAAATTTGTCAAATAGAGAATATAAGAAAATTTTATAGAATATTAAACTATGTAGTAAAAAATTCAAGTGATGATATAGAAATAGAAAGTATATGTAAAAACTTTTCAATATCCATAACAGAACTGAATAGATTGTTTATATACTATGTAGAAAAAAATTTCAAAAATTTTTTAAATTTTGTACGAATTAATAAATCTACAAAATTATTGTTAAAAACAGATATGCAAATAACTGATATTGCATTTGAGGTTGGATATAATACAGTCAAAACATTTAATCGAAATTTTTTGAAATATCAAAAAATGTTACCAACTGAATTTAGAAAAAATCTAAAATTACAAGATAGAGAAATATAAAAGCTGTTGATTAATTCAACAGCTTTTTATTGTGAAACAACAAGGTTCCCAGGAACCCACCTGATGTGAAGCATCGTGGAAGGGCGGGGTTCTTATTTCTACTTTTCAACAGAATAATAACATCTCTTTGGAGAAATTATTTTTTCTTCAGCCTTTAATTTCTTTAAAATTTTATCCACTTCAGATTTTTCAACTCCTAATTTTTCTGCGATTTCTCCACCTTTAAGAGCTTCTGAAGATTTTAATAATTCAATAATCTTTTCACTTAATTCCATTTTCATACCCCCTTATTTATAAGGTATTTATACCCTCAATATACATAAATTAAATAAAAATGAAAAACCCACTAAAAATAAGCAAAAAAATCCTGCATTAGCAGGAAAATAATAGCAATCCGTAACAGAATTCTCGAATTACAGATCTGGTGCCCAGAGGCGGAATCGAACCACCGACACGAGGATTTTCAGTCCTCTGACTCTACCAGCTGATAACTATTTATTAACACTTTTATTTTATTTGCTTTTTAAGATTCTCACTATTTTAGCTTTTCATAACTCATCTTCTCGTGCTTCGCACTAGACTAAGATATTAACTCAAAATATCTTCGATTTCATCTCGATATTTTGGTTACTCTCTTATACCAACTTTTGCTATCTGGGCATATTTAATATTATGATTTCTTTATATTATGTAAATGGCAGGGGTAGAAGGAATCGAACCCTCATCAGCGGTTTTGGAGACCGACATTCTACCGTTGAACTATACCCCTACAATACCAATAGTTTTTAGCTCTATAAAATAAGAGATATTTCTAAAATAGAAATATCTTCAGATAATTTGGTGGGCCTTCAGGGACTTGAACCCGGGACCTACCGGTTATGAGCCGGGCGCTCTAACCAACTGAGCTAAAGGCCCAAATTATTGGCGGAGAAAGAGGGATTTGAACCCTCGCATCCCGTGAAGGATCTACTCCCTTAGCAGGGGAGCCTCTTCAGCCACTTGAGTATTTCTCCATTGTGGCGGAGAGGGTGGGATTCGAACCCACGTGGGCGTGAACCCAAACGGTTTTCAAGACCGCCTCGTTATGACCACTTCGATACCTCTCCACAGATGGTGATCCATCGGGGATTCGAACCCCGGACACCCTGATTAAAAGTCAGGTGCTCTACCGACTGAGCTAATGAATCATAAAATTGGCTGGGGTAGCAGGACTCGAACCTGCGGAATGCTAGAGTCAAAGTCTAGTGCCTTACCGACTTGGCTATACCCCAAAGGTTGGCGCACCTAAGAGGATTCGAACCTCTGGCACACGGATTAGAAGTCCGTTGCTCTATCCAGCTGAGCTATAGGTGCAAAATGGAGCGGGTGAAGGGAATCGAACCCTCGCAACCAGCTTGGAAGGCTGGGGCTCTACCACTGAGCTACACCCGCAAATAAACTCAAACTTTATGGTCTTAACAAAATTCAATTGGTGGAGGAGAGTGGATTCGAACCACTGAAAGCGCAGCTAACGGATTTACAGTCCGTCCCCTTTGGCCACTCGGGAACTCCTCCATATAATCTACAAAAAGTAGATTGGAGCTGGTGGGAGGACTTGAACCCCTAACCTACTGATTACAAGTCAGTTGCTCTACCAATTGAGCTACACCAGCAAAATAGTGGCGACCTGGATGGGACTCGAACCCACGACCTCTAGCGTGACAGGCTAGCATTCTAACCAGCTGAACTACCAGGCCATATTTGGTGGGCACAATAGGGCTCGAACCTATGACCCCCTGCTTGTAAGGCAGATGCTCTCCCAACTGAGCTATGCGCCCAAATATAACCACAATGTAAAAAAATATAATATAAAAATGGTAGCGGAGAAGGGATTTGAACCCCTGACACTGCGGGTATGAACCGCATGCTCTAGCCAACTGAGCTACTCCGCCACATAAATAATAAATGGTGACCCCACCGGGATTCGAACCCGGGTTACCGCCGTGAAAGGGCGATGTCTTAACCGCTTGACCATGGGGCCTCATCAATCAACCTATACTCTAAAATTGACTGCCTAATAATTATATACTATAACTTATAGTTTGTCAATACTTTTTTAAAAGTTTTAATCCAACTAAATCTTTCTTTAAAACATATCTCTCAAACAGTTACTCGAATATTATACACTTTATTTTTTTCATTGTCAACACTTTTTCTAAAAAAAATTTTATTAATTTTCTAGCTCCAAATTTGGCTCAACATTTAATGTTAAATCACTTCTTACTCCTGATATATACTCATAATACCCTGATGATGCAATCATAGCGGCGTTATCTGTGCAAAGTATTTTATCCGGAAAATAGGATTTAAACCCATTTTTTTCGCACATTTTGTTTATCTCTTCTCTCAATGTATTATTTGCAGAAACACCACCCGATACAACAAGGGTATCTAATTTTTTTTCTTTCATTAACTTTTCAGTCTTAAAAATCAACACATCAAAAACAGCTCTTTGAAAACTCGCACATACATCTTCTTTTGAAATTTCTTCGTTTTTTTGCTTTTTACTGTTTAAATAATTAAGTACAGACGTTTTAAGTCCGCTAAAACTAAAATTATAGCTATTTTTATCAAGCATTACTCTTGGAAAATCTATCGACTTATCATTTCCAAGTTTTGCCAGTCTTTCAACTTCAGGACCACCAGGATAATTCATTCCTAAACATCTAGCAACCTTATCATAAGCCTCTCCACAGGCATCATCAATTGTCTTTCCAATTACTTCCATATTGTTATAATCTTTTACATGTACTAAATAAGTATGCCCTCCGGAAACTAAAAGGCAAATAAATGGAGGCTCCAATTCCTTATGAGTTATAAAAGCCGCACAGATATGTCCCTTCATATGATTGACACCAACCAGTGGCTTTTTACAAGCATAAGATAATGCCTTTGCTTCTGATATTCCAACAAGCAAGGCTCCGACAAGACCCGGCCCTTTAGTAACGGCTATTGCATCTATATCAGCCATTGAAAGTTTCGCTTCTTCTAAAGCCTCTCTTACTATATTATTGATTACTTCTAAATGCATTCTGCTTGCAACTTCCGGTACTACTCCTCCGAATTTTTTATGCATATCTATTTGAGAAGAAATTACATTAGAAATAATTTCTCTTCCATTTTTTACGACTGCAACACTTGTTTCATCACAACTGCTTTCTATCGCCATAATTTTTATATCATCCATTAAACTACCTCTTTTAACATCATAATTCCATTTTCTTTCGGATTATTATAATAGTCAACAATCTCTCTAATGTTTATAAATCCACACTTCTTATATAGATTAATAGCAGGAATATTGTTTTTTCTAACCTCTAAAAATATCTTTTCAACATTATTTTTCTTTAATTCATTTAATAAAAATTCAATAATTTTAAAAGCAATCTGTTTCTTTCTAAGTTCCTTTAAAACAACTATTTTGTATATTTCAGCTTCATCTAAAATTTGATTAAATATAACATATCCAATTACATTTTCTTCTTTTTCTGCTACAATAACCCTTTGATTTTTTATATATTCTAAATAAAATGCTTCTTTAAAATTGTTAGAAAAATTTTCATTATCTAAAGATAGAATATCAAACACATCTTTGTTTTCAGCATATCTATATAAAATCATCTATTTTCCTTTATTTTCCATATCTCTTTGTGCTTGTGAAAGTCTTACATATTCCGGACTTAAATTAAAACAGTCTGAAATATCTCCACTTTCAAATTTTTGTTTTCCAATAACACAGGCATTTCTTGAAATACAACTGTTTAAACAAGCAGGAGTAATTTCAAAATTTTTATTTTTCAAAATTCTATCTTTATACAAATTAACACAATCTCCTACAAATACAAATTCTCCTTTATTAGAAAATTCTTCCAAAAGCTCATCAATAGTTAAAAGCGCAGGAGCAACTATATTTGTATTACTTATCCCTTCATAAACTCCATAATAAACTCTTTCTCCTCTAGCGTCAATTAAAGGAATTTTCTTCTTATCGGAAAAAATTCCAAAAGAAATAGCTTCTAATGTATTTACAGCAACTATCGGCTTATTCAAAGCCATTGCTAAAGCCTTTACAACCGTAACCCCTATTCTTATTCCCGTAAAAGAACCCGGTCCTGTAACTGCAACAAATAAATCTATATCTTCTATATCAATATTCAATTTTTTAAGCACTTCATCAACCATAACAAGTAAAATCTCATTATGGCTCATACTTTGATTAATACTAAAATCTCCAACAATATTATTATCTTCCATTACAGAACAGGAGCTATGAGTTGTTGAAGTATCTATCGCTAAAATTTTCATTGTAATTCCTCTATAATTTCCAATTCTCTTTTATTATTTCCTTTAATTACAATCTTTCTTGAATTTTCAGAAATTTTTAAAATCTCAAGCTCGATTAAATTTTTAGGTAATAAATAATCGGCATTTTCTGCCCACTCTATCACTGTAATCCCGTCAGGATAAAAGTAATTTTCATAATCTATTTGATAAAGTTCCTCTGGAGAATCAATTCTATATAAATCCATATGATTAAACTCAAACTTTCCGGAATATAAATTAACTAAATTAAATGTCGGTGAAGTAATATCTTCACCAATTCCTAAATTTTTCCCTAAAAATTTAGTAAAAGTAGTTTTTCCGGCTCCGAGATCTCCAACCAAAGAAATCACATCGCCATTTTTTAATGTTTTTGAAAATCTTTTAGAAAAATTATCACATTCATCTAAAGAATTTAAAATAATCTCTAACAAATTTTCCCTCCTAAATTCTAAATATAAACTATATTTAATTATATCATAATTTCGTTTTGATAATTAAATTTTGATTATTATGATGAAATAATTACAGCTTTATCATAAGGCATAAATCTATAATTATTATATCACAAAAATAATTTTAATAACAGTTAAAGACACGAAAAGGAGACATGAAAGTCCCCTTTTAATATTCTTTACTCTGAAACAAATTTAAGTTTTATATTCTTTAATGTCCAAGTATATTCTTCTAATGACATTTTTAAATTTAAATCTAACTCTTTTCCATTATATTTAGTGATAACACCATCTGATACAGTCAACTTTATTTTGTTAGTGTCTAAATCATAACTTGCTTCTATTCCTTTAACATTAGTTTTAATTTCACCAAAAGCATTCAAAGGATCTTCTGAACCGAAAACTTGTGCCAATGAATTTCCAAGTTCTTTAATTCCTTTAAAAGGTGTAGTAAAGATAACTTCTTTTTCTTTCACTTCAACAGTTGACCCAAAGTCTATTGTCTGACCCGAGAATTGAATGCTTCCAATACCTTCATTCAATGCTTTTCCCAATCTTTCAGCAATATAATCTCCTAATCCTTCATAGTTTTTAACTCTATTTCCTGAAAAATCTAAATCTTTAATTTTATCAAAATTCTTAAGGATTGAAATATCTTCTATTCTATTAGCCGAAATATCTAAAAATTCCAATTTTTTCAAATTCTTCAAAGCAGAAATATCAGTAATTCCTTTAGATATTATTTTGTGACTCTCATCACCACCAACCGTAACATTATAATGTAAATCCAATCCTGTTAGATTTGTCAAATTTGAAAGTGGTGCTATATCTTCAATTAAATTATTATATAATTTCAAAAACTTAAGATTTGTTAAATTTTTCAAAGGATTAACGTCAACAATTCTATTTCTTTGAATCTCTAAATATTCCAATTTAGTTAAATTTTTAAGAGGAGAAATATCTGAAATTTCATTTTCATTTAATTTTAATTTCTTTAGATTTTTTGCATATTCCAAGCCTTTAATACTCTTCATTCCTCTGGTAACGGCAAATTTAAAATCTTTAGTTCCTTTTAAACTTGTTGGCTTTCCAAGTATTGAGTATTTTGCACTTTCACTAAAATCAGCACTTCCGTCTTCTTTTAAAAATATTGATAACTCCGTTAAACTTTCCATTTCTTCAACAGTAACTTTTTGATTATCAGCTCTATTTTTACCTAAATTTTTATTTATTACCTTTAAAAGTTTTGCATCCTCAATTTCAACAACTTTATCCTGCTCGTCATTTTCAACTTTAGAATTTTCACCATTCCACATCAAAACTCCGACATAGTCGTAAGTTTTGCCTTTTATTTCTATATTTCCAGATAAATTGGCAGAATTTTTATAAGTACCTTCTGCATTTGAGTTATAAGCCAAAACTGAAGACATCAAAATTCCTGTACCAACTGCAACAGATAAAAGTTTTTTTGCATTTCTCTTTTTAGAAACTAAAACACAAATAACTCCAACAATTCCCGCTACCGCAATTGTTACATTGATTTTGTAAACTCCCGCAATACCTGTTTTAGAAAGTTTTCCTTTTTTAATTCCATCCTTAATAGCTTCAACAACTTCAAATTGTATTTTTTCATTTTCTAAAACTTTCTTTTCTCCGACCTTTACATCACCGATTTCAAGTTCTTTACCTTTAACAATTTTAAGACCTTTTATATCTTCTGTCTTTACTTTAACTCCTACCATATCTTTTGAGCTCTTGTTTTCAACAGAAATCTTAAAAGTTCCTTCGCCATCTGCGATTAAATTTACTGTGATTCCTTCTTTGTTGTAAATCACAGTTTCACTATCAGCAAAACTCACTTGTGAAAAAGAAAATCCACAAAGTAGCGCTAAAGCTAATATGTTTTTATTTTTCATAATTATCCTCCGTTAAAAATAAATATATACTAATATTTTATCATATTATGTCATATAAGTATAATAATTTTTTCTTATGCACAAGTTTGTATATATAATTTTTTTCTATAAAAAAAGAACTATGCACCACATAGTCCCTTAAAAAATTTTCTAATACAAATTAAACGATAATAACATCTTCAAATCCATTTCTGATTGCTATTTCTTTTAATTCTTCCATTTCATCATCTGTTGGAGCTGAAAACATACTGTATTCTTCTCTAACTCCATATTTTCTGTATTTTATAATTTTATATCGAATTTTATGTCCCATTTTTATGTATTTGGAAAGCATTCTTGTAATATTATCAATAGTAGTTCTATTGTCCATTCCGGCAATTGTTACAGTCCTTATCTCAAATAGTTTATTAATACTTGCAAGATAATCTGCATTTTCTAAAACCACATCAACCTTACTTTTAGTTATAAAAAGATGTTCCTCATTATCAAAAGCCTTTATATCAAGCATAAAAGCATCTGAAACTTCAACAAAATCAGGAAGTCTCTTTAAAGGTATTCCACCATTTGTATCAACAAAACAAGTAAGACCAAGCTTTCTAACCTCTGTAAAAAGAGAAGTTAAAAAAGTATGTTGCAAAGTACATTCTCCACCACTAACTGTAATCCCCCTTATAAAAGGTATATTCTTTTTTATTCTTTCGACCGTTTCTTCAACTGTCCAATTGTAAATCTTTGGACTTGAAAGATGCTTACAAACCCTTATACATTCATCACAATTTATACAGGTTTTATCATTCCAAACTATTTTTCCATTTACATTCTTCAAACTCTTAGTCGGACAAGACGGAATACATTCCATACAATTTATACAATGTCTAATAGTTTCAGGATTATGACAATAAAAACAGTTAAAATTACAACCCTGTAGGAAAATAGACGTCCTGTTTCCAGGTCCGTCTACCACCGACATATCTATTATTTTATTTATAATTCCTTTATTTGACATCTCTAACCTTACGTTCTAATAAATGATATTTTTCAAAAGCCTCTCTTGCATATTGAACAGTATCATAGCTGATACTTTCTCCGTCAATAAATTTTTGCATATCGGATTTCTTTACTAAATATCCTGTTACACGAATCAAATCGCCATTTTCTCCATAACATGAAATATATCTCATATTTAATCTAAATGCAGCCTTAAAAATATCTAAAACAGCAGCAGGATTCTTTTCAGCAGTTTCATCAAATGGAAAATGGTCGCCAATTCCTGACGGAAAATACTTATGGAATAAAGCTGAATGTTTAATATGATCATACATAGGAATTTCCTTACCTATTCTAATTCTAACTCCTGCACTATCTTCCATATCATCTTGTGCCCCAACTTGTGAATGAAGCATAAATCTATGGTTCCAGAAAGTTGAATACTTACTTTCAAATGAATTAACCCTATTTTCTACAAAATCCATTACTTCTAGCCCTAAATTGTTGGCATAATCGTCTTTTCCATACACTAAATCTTTACTTTCAAACTCTAAAAGTTTTTGAACACATTCATGAAGTCCTACAACTCCAAAAAGTCCAACAAATCTATCCAATTCAATAAAACCTTCTTTAACCAAGAAATTTTCTTCAAAGAAAGGCGTTTCTTCAACTAAAAATCTGATTTTCCCTTCCATAAAATTGCACATTAAATCTATCGCTTCAGGCAAAACTCTATCAAAGAAATCTTGTTTTGAACTTGAACTTCTCGCAAGAGAACCAAGTCTTAATCTACTTAAAGTAAATGCCCCACCTGAAATTGGAAGTCCATTATAGCAACTTGCTATCGCATAATCTCCATTAAAATCTTTTCTATAATATTTATCATTAGCAAAAGCAGGATTTGCAGTTAAAAGAGATACATAAACTGCCTTTTCTCCAAAATCATCCGGTGTAATATCTTCATCATAAAGAATTGTCATATTTGGAGTAACATTATTTAAAATTGGAAGTAATTCTAAAATAATTTCTCCTGCAACAGTCTTTTCGGGTCCAATATTAGCATGGCAAAAACTGTCATTAATTGTTCTATCTAAAGAAACTAAAAACCACTTAATTAATTTTTTAGCTTCCTCTCTATCTGTAATAAATGGATTTAAAAGCTTATCAATTTTCCCAATATAAACTGGATATCTTGTTATAGAAGGAACATGATGATAAAAAATCAATAAACTATTAATAGCATCAAGTAAAGTTTCAGCCTTCTCAAGACGTAAAAACTTACAACCCTCATCTAAAAGTTTTTGATAATTAGGGCAAATGTATCTCGGTGCATAAGGCGCATGACCTTCCCACAAATCGCAGAAACCTCCATTTTCAGAAATTTCAAAAATTCTATCATTAACTGAACTTACAGGAAAATCATTCAAATTCTCTGCAAGCTTTGCAAGTTGAGAAGTCTTTTGCTCATAAGTTAAATCCTTAGCCTTAATAATATTCATTGATAATTCTCTAGCTTCTTCCAATGTTTTTATTTTAGAAATCATAAATACCTCCAATTTTATGTCAAAAAGTCATTTACTATTTACCCATATTATATATGAATAATCTCCAAAATGATACTGTAATTTGTCTTTTTTAAGAAAATATTTGAAGATTTTTTGAAAAAAACAAAAAACTTTTATCGGCTCTAGATTACGACTTTTTTAAATATAAAAAACCACTGTATTTTAAACAAAAAACGACCATACGGTCGTTTTAATTTATTTTAACATTTTCTCTTTTTATTCCAAAGTCAAAAGCAATGCCATTTTAAAATTCTTTTCGGCTTTTACATAATGTCTTCCAGCTTTTGCAAAGTGGAAGCATTCACCTGCTTTGATTACATGGTCTGTTCCTTCATAACCTATGATTCCTTCGCCATCTAGGGCAAATACTATTGCTTCTCCTGGTGCTGAGTGTTCTGATAGACCTGTTCCTGCATCAAATGCCATTAATACAAATTTCATTTTATCATTGTGAACTACGTCCATATTTACGATTTTACCTTCTTGGTATTGTAGTAATTCTCCTAATTTAAAAACTTCTCCAGCTTTTACTAACTTATTCATAAAGTCCTCCTTTTTTATTGCAATTTCAGTGAATATTGCTCCTGATTTAGTTCTCATACCAACTGGAACTTCAATTGGTGTTACAATACATTCACCTACTTTTAAAATTTTTGTTTTTTCAGAAAATCCATATACTTCAATCTCCCCTTCTGCTACAATCAACAGCTTGTAATAAGGGAATAATTCTGCACTTATATCTGTATCTTCTGCCATAGAAAAATATGCAATATAGTTATCTCCACCATGTACTTCTTTTGATATTGTACATCCTTCTAGCGCTTTATTATCTTTAGCTATGGAGAATACTTTTCCAACTTGTTCTTTCAAATCGCACCTCCTTTATTATTAAAAACAATATGTATTTGCAAAATATATACCCTTTAGAAACAATAAATAACTATTCTATTTATAGTAATTTAAAATACATAAAAAAGGTCAATGAAAAATCATTGACCCCGTAGATTAATTATAAATTATATTATTCTTTGTCCTCATCAACCAAGCCTGAAAGTTTTGCAACGCTGTAAGTACAAACTATATCCCCTGTTACATTGTTCATAGTTTCAAACATATCAAGTATTGGGTTAATTCCTAATGCAAGACCAACTATGATAGCAATTTGGTCCGGAGAAAGTTTCATATTTTGTAAAATTATAAATAATAACATCAAACTTCCACCAGGAACTCCACCGGCTCCTACTGATGCAAGAACAGTTGTTAAAACTAAAACTGAAAGTGAAACAAATGTAACTTTAACACCGAACATATTAGCAGCTAAAATTGCGAACATAGGTAAGTGGATACAAACTCCGTCCATGTTTATTGTAGATCCTAAAGGTAATGCGAATGAAGAAATATTTTCACTTATTTTTAAATCTTCTTTTGCAACTCTAAGAGATACAGGAAGTGCTGCTGCAGAACTTCTTGTTACAAATGCAGTAAGCATTGGTTCTTTTATTTTCATCAAAACTTTGAAAGGATTTACTTTTAATGTAACAGCCATCATTAAAGGATAAACTATTAATACCATAGCAACAATTCCAAGTACAACACCGATTGTAAGTTTAATATAAGGTCCAAATAGTGATGAACCATAACTTGCAAAGTTTACTGAAGTAAGTGCAAATACACCAATTGGAGAATATGCTAAAATCCAATCCACAATTTTGAATATAGCTTCTTTTGCAACATCAATTATTTCAAGTAAAGTCTTTACTTTTCCTGAATATTCAGCTTTTTCAGAAATCATCTTAAGTGCAAGACCAAAAGCTATAGAGAATACAATAATAGCTAGGAAATTACCTTGTGCTAAAGCTTGAAACGGATTTTGGAACATACTGATAAATACATCTGCTAATGAATTATTAGCTTTACTTGCAATTTCAGAAGTGTTTTGTGTGTTTATAAGACTTTTCCAAGCCGCTTGTTGTGCTTCTCCTGAACCCGGATTAAATCCTATTGCAAGCACAGAACCTAAAACCGCAGCAAAAAGCGAAGTTAAAAAGTACCAAACTATTACTTTTATTCCGATTTTCCCAAATTCCTTTGTAGGAACAGAAGCCGCACCATCGATTAAAGACAAGAATATAACCGGTATTACAATCATTTTTAACATTGCGACCAAAACTTGACCGAATGGGGAAACGATTTTAACATATCCGGAAATATCAACTTTCGCCAACCATAGTACTACACCAAGTATTAAACCTGCAATAAACGCTATGAATACTTGGAGTACCAAATTCTTTTTTTTCATAATAACCTCCTTTGAATAATTACAACTTCGTTTTACTAAAATTATATTAAATTCCTTAAAATCAAAGTTTTTTCTTATGTAAATGTTTTGATTATATCAGTAATTTTAATTTTAATTTTAAAATATTTATTTATATTGTAATGATACCATACATATTAATATATTGTCAATCGTTTTTATAAAAATATCAATAAAAAACATAAAAAAATATAATACTATAGGTTCAATTTTTTTTATCAATATCTGTAATTTTCTATTTATTTTTTGCCATTTTTATATTATAATATTATTGTATATGAATATTAAGGAGGGACAATAGTGGAAAGTAAATTAGTTACATTATTAAGAAAAGTTTTAATTGATAAGACTTTTGATTTAAAAACTGATAAAAGATTATATTCAGAATTTACTGTACTTAAAGTAAAGAAAAAAACTGTAATAATCAAAGAAAATGATAAATTAGATTATTTGTATTTATTGGTAAGAGGAAGTGCAAATGTAGTTCATTTTACGCCAGTTGGGGAGTTGATAGTTTTTAACCATATAACTAATACTTCTATATTCGGATTACTTGAATTTATGGATAATAAGCACGACTTCTACAAGAGTGTTGCATTCTTCAAAGATACAAGACTTATAAGAATTCCTATAGAAAGATTTGAAAAGGAACCTGAAAGCCTTGAACTTTTAAAAGTTTACAATCATTTCTTGTTGGATTTCGCAAAACATTCAATCGCTACATTTGATTTAACTAAAAACTACGGAAGAAAGAAAAACTTAATTGAATTCTTCTTATCAAAATGCGTTGATGTAGAGTTCCCTGTAAAAATTACTTTAACTAAAAAAGTTATTTCAGACTACTTAAGAATTAACGAAAGAACAATGTATAGATATTTGAATGAATTGATAGACAGAAATTGCATTTCAAGAAAAACAGGTAAAATTATAATTTCAAAAGAAAATTATGATAATTTAGTTGAATACTCAAAAGAAAAAGGTGTAGATAACGAATAATAGGTACGTATTATGAACGAATCTATAGAAAATATAAACTTGTCAAACTCGGATGTTAGAACAAGTAAATTTAACAAAAAATCTTTAATTTTAATTTTAAATTATTTTATAAGTCCGATTTTAATTCTGATAGTATTTTTTAATCTTTTAAAAAATTCAACTATCATGGAAAATTTGATGAGTTCCGGATTTGTATCTATTTTTTTAAAAAATAGTAAATATCTGTTGGAAAATGAAGAATTATTTAATAAGTTTTTTACAAGTGTATTAAGCTCTATCGCAACATTTATTACATTTATAATAGCTGTTTTGCTAAGTAAAAAAAGAAATGACAGTATCTCAATAAAAAAGTCCGAAACTTCTTTAAAAAAATTATTATTATTTGGAATTGGGCTTGGAATATTTATGATTTTATGGAATATCATAATTTCATATCTATATCCCCTTTTAGGTCTCACATTTAAAAGCAAGAATACGAGAAGTCTTTTTGAGTCTTTGAAATTTAATAAACTGTTGATATTAAATATATTAATCGCAGCTCCACTTGGAGAGGAAATTGCTTTTAAATATGGTATATTTACATTTTTTCACGAAATTTTTCAAGATAAGGGAATTTTTTTAAAAGTAATATTACCTGCTTTTGTTTCAGCATTTACCTTTGCGGTGATTCACGATGGATTGTATTTGGTTCCTCTATATATCGTTCCAAGTTTTATCGGTTGTTTAATATATAAAAATACAAGTTCTTTATTACCTTGTGTATTGGGACATTTTTTGAATAATTTTTTAGCGTTAATAATGACATTATATAATTAAAAAGCTATTGAAGTTTTGCTTCAATAGCTTTTTGTTTAATATAAGTTTTTTATTTTACAACTTTAGAATTTACTTCTTCCAAAATCTTATCAAGGAATGCTTCAAATTTCATTGAACCCTTATCCCCTTCTCCACGTTTTCTAACGGAAACTGTTCTTTCGTTTACTTCATTTTCTCCAACGATTAAACTATATGGGATTTTGGCAAGTTGTGCCTCTCTGATTTTTAATCCAATTTTTTCTGATCTAGCATCTACGACTGCTCTTATATCTTTTTTAGCAAATTCTTTTTGTAATTCATAAGCATAGTCGTTAAATTTATCAGAAATAGGTAAAATTTTAACTTGTTCCGGTGCTAACCAAGTTGGGAATGCTCCTTTATATTCTTCAATCAAGTAAGCTACAAATCTTTCCATTGTAGAAACAATTCCTCTGTGAATTACAACAGGTCTGTGAGTATTCTTTCCATCTTCTCCAACATAAGTTAAGTCAAATCTTTCCGGCAATAAGAAGTCAAGTTGAATTGTAGAAAGAGTTTCTTCCAAACCAATTGCAGTCTTAACTTGAACATCAAGTTTAGGACCGTAAAAAGCAGCTTCTCCTTTTGCTTCAAAGTATTCATATCCTAAGTCATCCATTGCACTCTTAAGCATTGTTTCAGCATTATTCCACATTTCATCATCATCAAAGTATTTTTCCTTATTTTCAGGATCTCTGTAACTTAATCTGAATCTAAAATTCTTTATATTGAAATCTTCATAAACTGATTTCATTAAATTTACAACTCTTGTAAATTCTTCTTTAATTTGATCAGGACGAACAAAGATATGGGCATCATTTAAAGTCATTTCTCTAACCCTTTGTAATCCTGAAAGTGTGCCACTCATTTCATAACGGTGCATCATTCCAAGTTCAGCAATTCTTATAGGGAATTCCTTATAACTATGAACATCATTATTATAAATTTCCATATGATGTGGACAGTTCATAGGTCTTAAAACTAGCAATTCTCCATTTCCTAAATCCATTGGTGGGAACATACTGTCTTGATAGTGATCCCAATGACCTGAAGTTTTGTATAGGTCAACATTTGCAAGAATAGGTGTATAGACATGTTCATATCCACATTCAATTTCTTTATCAACTATATATCTTTCAACTACACGTCTAATTGTTGCACCTTTAGGTAGCCAGAAAGGAAGACCCGCCCCTACATTTTGGCTAATCATAAAGATTCCCAATTCCTTACCGATTTTTCTATGGTCTCTTTGTTTAGCATCTTCTAAAAATTCGAGATATTCATCCAAATCTTTTTTCTTTTCAAAAGTTATACCATAAATTCTTTGTAGCATTTTATTTTTTTCGCTACCTCTCCAGTATGCACCAGCTATACTTAAAAGTTTAACTGCTTTTATCTTTTTAACATCAACAAGATGTGGTCCTCTACAAAGGTCAGTAAATTCTCCTAATTCATAGAAAGAAAGTTCTGCATCTTTGTCAAAGCCTTCAATTAAGTCAATTTTATAATCTTGTCCTTTTTCAGCAAAATATTTCAAGGCAAAGTCTCTATCAACTTCTTTTCTATCAACAGAATAACCTTCCTTAACGATTTTCTTCATTTCTGCTTCGATTTTTTCTAAATCTTCCGGTGTGAATTTATGTTCAGAATCCAAGTCGTAGTAAAATCCATTTTCTATTGCAGGACCTATTCCAAATTTTGTATCAGGAAATAGTCTTTGAATAGCAAGAGCCATAACGTGACTTGATGTATGCCAGAAAATTTCTTTTCCCTCTTTGTCTTCAAACTTTACAAATTTAACTGCACAATCTTCTTTTAAAGTTTCACTTAAACCTTTTATGACATCATCATTAACAACAGCTCCTAAAACATTTCTTGCAAAACCCTCTGAAATACTGATTGCCACATCTAAAATCTTTACACCTTTTTCAAATTCATGAACAGACCCGTCAGGGAATGTAACTTTAATCATTTCCATATTATCCTCCTATAAAAAAAGAGCCTCATCCCTACAAAACTGTAGGGACGATGACTCGTGGTTCCACCCTAATTACTTCTTAATTAGATAAAAGACTCAGTAATAGTTTTCGGTAAATAGCATTCTTAAATGAAATTCCAGCCACGTTTCATTCTCTCTTAAAGCGCTTAAATCCTACTCGTTACTTCAACGTCTATATTAACTTTATCAATCCTTCAAAATCAACAGTCGATTGCTCCCCTGTCTTTAAATCTTTAACAGTATAAGTATTATTTGCTTTTTCGTCTTCTCCGACTATGATTATATAAGGAATATTTAATTTGTCCGCATAAGATATTTTTTTCTTCATCTTTGCGTCCTCAAAATATATTTGTATTATTTTACCACTATTTTCAAATTTATTCAATAGTTTTATAGCATAATCATAACAATTTTCCATCGGAATAATCAAAGCATCAATACTGTTAGTTTTAATTTCTTTAAATAAGTTTTTATCAAGCAGTTGATAGAACAATCTTGTAAGACCGATAGAAATTCCAACACCGGGTAAAATCTGACTTGTATAATTGCTCGCCAAGTCATCATATCTTCCACCTGAGCAAACACTTCCAAGTTGTCTATAATTTTCTAAAAATGTTTCATAAACAGTTCCAGTATAGTAATCAAGACCTCTTGTAATTGTAAGATTAATCTTTATACAATCCTCCGGAATTCCAAAAAGTTTCATACAATTATAAACTTCTTTAAGTTCTTCAACACCTTTATCAAAAAGTTCATTTTTAATTCCCAATGAATTTAGTTTTTCAATAATCTCTTCGTTACTTCCTGAAATTTTTATAAATTCTGTAATCTTTTCTAAATTATTACCATCAAGACCTGTATTTTTAAGTTCTTCAACAACTTTTTCAAAACCAATTTTTTCAATCTTGTCGATAATTCGAAGCATATCAGTTTTATTGTCTACACCCAAATTTTCAAAAAGACCATTAATAATTTTTAAATTACTAAAATTTATTGCAAATTTTTCATTAATAATTTTTGAAAAAATTTCATAAATTATATAAGGAAGCTCTGCATCATTTTTAATATCCAGTTTTCCATTTCCAATAACATCAATATCACATTGATAAAATTCTTTATATCTTCCCTTTTGATTTCTCTCTCCACGATAAACTTTACCTATATGATATCTTCTAAAAGGAAAATTCAAATCACTAAAATATTGAGCAACATATCTTGCCAAAGGCACAGTAAGATCAAATCTTAAAGAAATGTCCTTGCTTTCAGAATCAATTTTAAAAATTTGTTTTGTAGTTTCTCCTCCACCTTTAGCCAAAAGAATTTCATTCTTTTCAAAAACCGGTGTATCTATTGGTAAAAATCCACGTTTTTTAAAAGTATCTTCAATTATATCTTTAACATTGTCGAACAAAATTTGCTCATTTGGTAAAAGTTCCATAGTACCAACAACATTGCTCGGTTTAATAAATCCCATAATTACCTCCAGAGTGAAATAATTCCACCTAAATCGACAAAAGTTTCGTCTTTAGGATAGAGCATTTTCACATTTTCTTCATCAGCTACGCGTTTAATTATATCATAATCTCTATATTTTGTCACATCACCATAAAATAATAAAATATCATCGGAGATAAAACCACAAGTCCCACCTATAAATCCATTTTTATATCCATTTAAAATAATTCCATAAGATGTAACAAGTTCCACATTGATATTTTTGGCTTTTAGAGTTTTATATACTCCCTCATCACTTGTTATTATATGATTTTCAAAACAAATCATACTACAATTTGAATATCCCTGATTTATCTTTATATATTTTCTATTTAGTTTAAATTTTTCAAAAATTTCTTTTGTGGTAAATTTTTCATTATGAAAAAAATATTTTCTATTTTTTCCAATATTTAAAACCATCTCTCCATTTTTAAAATTAGAAACATCTACCTTTTTTAAATTAAATCCACTCAAATTATCAACATAATACTTATAAACAGAAGATTCAATGTAAATATCTTCATCTATTTTTAGAATACTAAGGTCTGGATGGTCATTATAATTTTTATTAAATTTTTCATTATTCAAACTTTTTATATAATCAATATTTTCTTTTTCCAAAAGTTCAAAAAAATTTTCACTTGCACAATTGCTAACTATAATTTTTCGTAACATATTAGTCTCCTAAATGATTAAAATTTATAAAAGTGGGTAATGACAGACTGAATGGTTATAATGTAATTATTTAACTATAATATATTTTATCATATTTTATTTGCAGGAGGAAGTTTATGTTAAAAGAATTTAAAGAATTTGCATTAAAAGGTAATGTAATGGACTTAGCGGTCGGTGTAATTATAGGTGGAGCCTTTGGAAAAATTGTTACATCTTTAGTAAATGATATTCTAATGCCTTTGCTTTCAATTTTAACAGGTGGAATTAATTTTTCAGACCTAAAAATTGTCTTAAAAGCAGGAGATAAGTCTAAAGAAATTGCAGAAGTTGCCTTTAAATATGGCGCATTTATTCAAAATGTAATTGATTTTCTAATTATAGCATTTTGTATCTTTATGATGGTAAAAGCTATGAATAAGCTAACAAGAAAGAAAGAAGAAGTAGTTGAAGAAGCTCCAAAAGCTCCAACTCAAGAAGAAATTTTAACAGACATTAAGAATATCTTAAATGATATTAAAGAAAAAAATTAAATTAGATAAAATTTAAAAAGCCAAGTTGTCAATTCAACTTGGCTTTTATAAATTATATTTTTGCTTAAATTATTAAGTTTTGTTTTTTATATAAACTTAAGTAAACTAAATATTGAAAACACAATCAAAGCTATTGCTACACCGGTTCTGACAGCGTTTTTAACTTTAATATCTTTCAAAAATATACTTGAAATCAAGATAACAACATTAATAATCAAAAAAACTACTTTAACTTTATATTTTAAATCCATCTATTCAACCTCCGTAAAATATAGACTAAAGTCCTTACAACATCAAAATTAAAAAAACTTTTTTATTTTGTGCATAATATTCTATATCAAGCAACCTTAAATCAAATTATATTATTAAGTCCCTCAACAACTTGTGTTTCAAGAACTAACATAACTATACCAATTGCAACAGAAACGACTCTTAACTTATAAACATACTTATTAACTTGGGCTTGTGTTCATAAAACCCACAACTAATAAGCATTACAACAGCTACATTTAATGAACAAATTACTTTTTTATATTTTTCATATGGAATACCTCCAATATAAATTTAATAAACGGAATTTATAGCTGTCTATTATAACTTTATTATAATACTGTGTTTTTTACATGTCAATAGTTTAGCTAACAGATTGATGAAATATTTTATACTTTTAAAGAAAAATATAAAACTATCAAAGATTTTGGGGTGGTACATTAACTATTTTGCAACAACTCCTTTAAAACCAAAAGCCGAGTTGTAAATTCAACTCGGCTTTTATAATGCTAATTTTATTATTTGCAAATTCCTTCCATTAAGAAAATTCTAAAATCAATTTCCTTGCTTCTTCCATTCCATAAAATCTCATAGTTTTTCGGAATAAATGATGCTCTTTTAAAATAATTTTCCATTTCTTCTCTTGAAAAACCATCATGTCCATCGAAATTTGGAAAATCCTTATGAAAATCAGGAGAAACAGTATCCAAATCCATTATAATTATTTTCCCATTTTCTTTTATATGTTCTCTTAACAACTTAAGCTCTGCATCTACATCTACAATATGATGAAAAGCAGTTAAACTGTAAATTACATCGTATTTTTCATTCGAATTATCCAAAAAATTTTCATCATTTATACTGATATTTTCTATTTTCATTTCATTTATTCTCTTTAAAGACTCATCTCTCATCTTTAAAGAAGTATCCATACAATCAATATGTTTTAAATCTTTAGATAATAAAGTTGCAAGAAGTCCATCTCCCGATCCGATTTCAAGAGCCTTTTTCTCTTTCAGATTTTTTCCTAAATACTTGAACATTTTTTCGTATATGGTAAAAGTTCTGTTTTTTCTCTCTTCAGTATTCCAAACTTTAGCAACTTCATCAAAATAATTACTCATACTACCCCCTAAATTTAAATAATAAGTTAATCAAGATTTTCTAGAAAACCAAGGGATACATCTGTTTGTTCTCTTACAATATTCAAGATATTCATCTCCAAAAATATCTTTAAGCCATATTTCTTCAGTTCTTTTCACTAAAATTGTTAAAAGAATCCAATATATTGGAATTGTAACTAAAAAATATAGATTATTAAAAAGAAAACAAATTCCCCAACAAAGAAACATAAAAGCTGAATAAATCGGATTTCTTACAACTGAAAAAATTCCGGTAGTTACCAATTTTAATTTCTTTATATTCTTAGAAATTCTTGAATTAACAACTGCAGAAATCCACAGTCCAATACCTATAACTATACATAAAATACCTATAATTATAAAAGGAATTTTTAAAAAAAGTATTTCCCCATTTTTAAAATAACCCTTGTTTTGTAAAAATATTAATATTGCTGTTATGACTAATATAATACCCACATATATCGGTCCAATTCCTAAAACTGATAATTTTTCTCTTTTCATAATTTACTCCTTAAAATTTAGGAAATCTAAAAAAATAGTAATCATTTCCCTCCATAAAATCAGTTTTTACAAAACCTCTATTAACATAAAACTTTTCAGCTCTGTAATTATATTTATGAACACCTAATGCAATAGGTCTTATTCCATATTCTTCATAACATTGTAAGATAACTTTTTCTAAAACATAAGATCCTATCCCACAACCTCTATATCTTTTATCAATAATAAATGCCATAAGCCTATAAAAAGGCTCTTTTTTCATTATTTCAGGGTCTGTACTCCATTCAATAGCTTCCCATAACAGTATAAAGCCTATGTGTTTTTCATCATATTTAATTGCATAAGTATGTCCTTTACAATTATGTTCTATTCCATAATTTGTTATTTCTAGAACTACATCCAACGAATCTACAAAATCTTCACTAATATCATCTCTTAAAATATTTTTTAAAAACCGTGAATTTTCTTCACTCACATACTCAATATTTATATTTTCTTTTATCATAATTTACTCCTATTATTTGCTAACAAAATTATTAATTACTATAAATATATCACAATCGCAAAGCAATATCAATAATTTTATAACTAAATGTATCATAGATACATTTTATATTTGCTTGCAAACAAGCAAATATATGAGATTTCTCCACTTCACTCAGCTTTGCTTCGTTTCGGTCGAAATGACGTGTCGAGATATTTTCTTTGCAAAGTACTATGACGTTAAATATTTTATTTTAAATAATTTTTGAAGTTTATTTACCATTCACGTCTAGCTCTAAAATGAGTACATTCCCTTATACGTCATCTCGACCGAAACGAAGTGGAGTGGAGAAATCTCACACTTTTGTTGAAAACAAAAGTGAATGTATCGAAGATACATAAATCTAAAAAACTTTCAATTTTGCATAAAAAAAGAATGTCCATATTTCTATAAACATTCTTGTTTTCAAATTTAAAAACTATTTAGCGTAGTCAACAATTCTTGTTTCCCTAATTAAATTAACTTTAATTGTTCCAGGATATTCAAGTTCTTCTTGTATTTTTTTAACTATTGCCTTTGAAGTTAACAACATCTTGTCTTCGTCAATAATTTCTGGTTTAACCAATACTCTTATTTCACGTCCTGCTTGAATTGCAAAAGATTTTTCAATTCCGTCAAATGAATTTGCAATTTCTTCAAGATTTTCCAAACGCTTAATATAATTTTCAACAGACTCACGTCTTGCACCCGGTTTTGCAGCTGAAATAGCATCTCCCGCTTGTACCAAAAGTGCCTCAACAGTTGAAGGTTCTACATCATTATGATGCGCTTCAATACAATGGATAACTTCACGTTTTTCTTTATATCTTTTAGCCATTTGAACGCCTAATTCTACGTGATTTCCTTCCATTTCGTGATCTATAGCCTTACCTATATCATGTAATAGACCACCTCTTTTTGCAATCTTAACATCAGCTCCAATATCAGCAGCCAACATTCCTGCCATATGTGCAACTTCTATTGAATGTTTCAAAACATTTTGTCCATAAGAAGTTCTGTACTTTAATCTTCCTAATAGTTTCACAAGTTCAGGATGTAATCCATGAATATTAGTTTGATCACAAGCATCTTCTCCCGCAATTCTGATGCTGTTTTCAACTTCCTGTCTTGCTTTTTCAATCATTTCTTCAATTCTTGTTGGGTGAATTCTTCCGTCATTAATCAATTTTTCAAGAGCTAGTCTTGCAATCTCTCTTCTAACCGGATCAAAGGAAGATAAAACAACAGCTTCCGGAGTATCATCTATAATTAAATCAACTCCAGTCAAACTTTCAAATGTTCTTATATTTCTTCCTTCTCTACCTATAATCCTACCCTTCATTTCATCATTAGGTAAAGTTACAACGCTAACCGTAGATTCTGCGACCTGATCGGCAGCATATCTTTGGATAGCCGTTCCAATAATATATCTGGCATTTTTTTCTGCATTATCTTTAGCATTTTGTTCAATTTCTCTTATGATATTTGCAGCATCTTTTATACTTTCCTGTCTAACTTCTTCGAGTATAATTTCTTTAGCTTCTTCAGATGATATATTGGCAACTCTTTCAAGTTCTTCTTTTTGCTTTTCAACTAATTTTTCAATTTCAGTTTCTTTAACTTCTAAAGCTTTTAATTCTTTATTTAAACGTTCATTTTTCTTATCTAAATTTTCATTTTTCTTATCCAAATTTTCTTCTTTAGTAATCAAACGACGTTCCAATTTTTGAATTTCATTTCTTCTCTCTCTGTTTTCCTTGTCGCTTTCTTGTTTAATTCTATGTGCTTCTTCTTTAGCTTCAACTAATTTTTCTTTTTTCTTAGTTTCAGCTTCTTTAATAGCATCTTCAACAATTTTTTTAGCATGATTTTCGGCACCGTTTATAAGTTTTTCTGAAGTAAATCTTCTAAAAACATATCCAACAACCACACCCACTATTAAAAAAACAGGCATTAATAAAAATTCCATTGGCATTAGTTTCACACCTCCTTTTATTAAATTTTCAAGTTACACTTATCAAATCATTATTCCTTAAAGTTAATAGCGACTTCTCGCCATCACTATTTTACAACTTTTTTAGTATTTTGTCAATTTAACAAATTGTATAAAAAATGTATTAATTTTAATAATGTATTTTCATAAAACCCAAAAATGACGGCTTAAACCGTCATCAATCTTTTTTTATAGTCAATAATTTCTTTTTAAATTCTTCCAATTCTTTTATAGTATTTAAGTTTTCAAATATATTTTTCTCATCGAATTTTTTCCAATCTTCATATTTTAAAAATTTAAAATTATTATCTTCAATAAATCTTATAAACTTACGATTATCTTTGATTAACTCTTCTCTTAAATTTTCTTTCAATGAATTTCTATAAATACCATTCATAGGTAGTATCTTTCCTTTTTCAGAAAGACAAACAATACCGTCAAAATTTTTATCCAGTTTTAAAATTAAAAATCTAATGAATTTTTCGTCCATATTCGGCATATCACAGGCAGTCAGAAAAGAAAAATCACTATTGGAATAACAAAGTCCGCTATGAAGCCCAGCCATTGGACCTTTTTTATAAAAAATATCTCTTACAACTCTAACTTTTAAATCTTTATAATGTCCTCTATTATTAGAAACAACAACAATATCGTCAAAGATATTTTTTAAAACTTCTATTGAATTGTGTACTAAATACTTTTCTTCAAGCTCTATATATTCTTTCGGAAAAGTCATTCTTCTGGAATTTCCACCTGCAAGTATAATACAATTTATCATTATTCTACCACCAAATCAGCAAAATCTGCATCGCAAAAGTCTGCAAATTCAATAGGATTTACTATAATTGAATTTCTTATTTTTCCAGCACTTACAAGAAATTTATCCATATTTTTTGCTGTCGTATCAAAAACTGTTTTAAATTTTGTCTTCATTCCAACAGGACTGCAACCACCATGAACATACCCTGTTAAAGGTTCTAAGTCTTTTTGTAAAATCATTCTAATACTTTTTAATTTAAAATGTTTACTAGCTTTTTTTAAGTCCAAATGAGAATCTATAGGAATAACACAGACATAATGATTTTTATCACTTCCTTCTAGTACAAGTGTTTTAAAACAAATATTTCTGTCTATTCCAATCTCTTCAAATTCTTTGTCTTCATCTCTAACTACGAATTCATATTTAATTTTTTTACTATCTAAAATTCTGCATACATTTGTTTTACTATTTTTTTTCATTTTTATCCAAAAAAGTCTTTAAATGTTGAACCAACATCTCTATTGCCGGAGTATTTTCTCCACCACGAGGAATTATTATATCGGCATGTTTTTTACTTGGCTCAATAAATTCCTCATGCATAGGTTTAACCGTGTTTTGATATTGAGTTAAAATACTTTCAAGACTTCTTCCTCTCTCTTTTGTATCTCTTAAAATCCTTCTAATTAGTCTTTCATCCGCGTCCGTATCAACATAAACCTTTAGATCCATAAGCTCTCTAAGTCTTGCATCTTCCAAAATTAAAATGCCCTCAACTATTATTACAGGCTTTGGATAAACTCTCATAGTTTCTTTGCTTCTAGTATGCATTGTATAATCATAAATCGGTAAATCTACCGCTTTACCTGATTTTAAAATCTTTATATCTTCAATAAGTTTAGAAGTTTCAAAAGACTTAGGGTGATCATAATTCAACTTTGCCCTTTCTTCTAAAGTCTTATCATCATTTGGCCAATAATAAAAATCATGGCTAATCATAACAATTTCATCTTTAAATTGTTTTTTCAACTTTTCAATAATCGTAGTCTTACCGGAAGCTGAGCCTCCGGCAATTCCTACTACATATACATCTTCTTTTTTCATCAAAAACTCCTATAAAGCAATTACTCTGTGATAGATTTTTTTACCTTTTTTAATTACTATTTCTTCTAAATTAAGGGAAACTTTTAAATTAGTATCTGCAACTTTTTCTCCATTTAAAGAAATTCCGCCTTGTTCTATAAGTCTTCTAGCTTCTCCATTAGACTTTGAAAGTCCACAAGTTCTAATCAAATCTAGAATTCCTATTTCTTCATTTTCAAAATCTGATTTCTTGATTTCAGTTGAAGGCATATTTTCATCTAAAAGTTCTCCGCTGAATAATGCTCTGGCAGTTTCCAATGCTTTTTGTGCCTTTTCTTCTCCGTGAATAATCTTTGTTACTTCAAAAGCTAAAATTTCCTTTGCTTCGTTAATTCTTTCATCTTTATATTTGCCTAATTCTCTACATTTTTCTGTAGGAAGGAAAGTGAGCATAAGTAAAAACTTTTCAACATCTCTATCATCAACATTTCTCATATATTGGAAAAGTTCATAAGGAGAAGTTTTTTCTTCATCCAACCAAACAGCACCTTTTTGAGATTTACCCATTTTAACACCGTCAGCAGTTGTCAAAAGTTTAAAAGTCATAGCATAAACTTTATCTTGTTCAAGCTTTCTTACTAAATCATATCCTCCAAGGATATTGCTCCATTGGTCAGAACCACCTAATTGCAATTTACAACCATATTTTCTGTATAGATATAAGAAATCGTAACTTTGCATTAACATATATGAAAATTCAAAGAATGTAAGACCTTTTTCCATTCTATTTTTGTATGCATCACAAGTAAGCATCTTATTTACGCTGAAATGTACTCCTACCTCTTTCATAAACTTTATAAAATTTAAGTCTAAAAGCCAATCTTTATTATTTTCTATAATTGCATTTCCATCAGTGAAGTCAATAAATCTGGAAAGTTGTTCAAAAAATTTTTTTGCATTATGATTAATTTGTTCTTCAGTCATTACCATTCTCATATCGCTTCTTCCTGAAGGATCTCCTATCATTGTAGTTCCTCCACCTAAAAGTGCAATTGGAATATGACCATAGTTTTGCATTCTTTTCATAACCATAATTTGAATAAAATGTCCAATTGTCAAACTATCTGCTGTCGCATCAAAACCTATATAAAATTTTACTCTCTCTTTGGATAATAATTCTTTTAACTCATCTTCATAAGTAGCTTGTTCAAAATATCCTCTATCGACAAGCTCTTCAAAAATATTCTTGTATTCCATAAAACCTCCTATAAAAAAAGACCTAAAACTGTGAAAGGACGACTTATCGTGGTACCACCTTTCTTCGCATAGGCCTCATATTGTTTAAGCACAATCACTTTTAAACTCCTGTGTTGTAAGCACAATCAACGCTCAATATTAAATATTGAAATAATTATATAAAAAATAGTCAAAAAAGTCAACTACATTTCAATCTTTTTAACTCTTTCATCATCAAAAATTAAATCTTCCAAATGCTCTCTTTCAAAGTCGAGAGGAACAACAGTGTAAAATTTAACTATTACGAATCTATTTTTCTTTATAATCTCCACATTTTGAATTTCAAGTTTAAATCTTTCCAAACAACTTCTAATTTCTCTGATAGAATTAAAACTATCTTCCAACTCTATCTCAAATGTAATAGTCAAATGGTCTTTATTTAAAAATGTATCTTTATGCATCAAAGTTTGAATGATTACAATTAAAAGAGTTCCAAAAATCGAAACCGCATAAAGTCCCGCTCCCATAGCAAGTCCAATTCCAGCAGTAGCCCAAACCCCTGCAGCAGTCGTAAGTCCATTTACGGCATTATTTTTTATAAAAATAAGTCCCGCTCCCAAAAAGCCAATTCCGGAAACAACTTGAGCTGCAACACGTGCTGCATCATAATTTCCTACATCAAAAAAACCATATTTAGAAACTATTACCATAAGTGCTGATGCCAAACAAACTATCGCATGAGTTCTAATACCTGCTTCTTTATTTCTACTCTTTCTTTCAAAACCAATTATTGCTCCCATTGAGGTTGCAAGAATCATTTTTACCAAAAATTCTAAATTTTGATAAATTATTCCCGTATCAATATTCATATAATTCTCCTAATTTTACTTCTATAAAATATCACTTTATTTTAATTAAATTATATAAATTAATAAATAAAAAGTCAAGTCGATTTTTATACAAAAAGCAACAACAGCTTTATCTTTTTATAAAATTAATATTTTTAGTACAATTATTATATAAACATATTCCTGTAAATTCATCAAAATTTACTAAAATAGAGCCAAAAAACTTTATATTATCCTCAGAATAATTTTTATAAAAAAAATTATAATATGTATGTAATAAACTGAAATCACTTTTTGAAAAGTGTAAAGCATTTATGAATATATGATTATGAATTATAATAATATATTCGTTTTTTTCTCTTACTTTTTTAAATAACCATTTAACGTACTTAGGTTCTAACGAAGTATAAAGTTCATTATTAGTTTTTGCTTCATTTGGGACTTGTTCAAATTTTGTTGCAACAAATCTATCGTTACAATATTTCAAAAAAACAAATGTAATATCTTCTAAATTAGAATTTTTATAATATCTTTCAATTTTTTCTAATATTTCATTACTAAAAAATACATCAACGTGTGAATTGAAAGTATACATTTGAAAGTTCATTTATATTTCTCCTAATACATTTTTCAACTTTTTCATCTGATATTAAATTTATAAAATAATTAAGACTTTCATAATAATTATTAA
>ERZ773042.434-NODE-434-length-28888-cov-5.000312_pt1 | contig 28888 bp, 25 predicted proteins | sample MGYA00511664_ERZ773042 | MGnify/ENA primary metagenome ERZ773042 (study PRJEB29015, sample SAMEA2737984) | human oral metagenome | biome: human oral; feature: human-associated habitat; material: dental | place: China | collected 2036 ... | reverse complement strand
GAACAGAATTTCGCCGCAAAAGCGGGACTAGTGTCGCCAAATACCGAGCGCGTTACTGCAAGCTGTGTTGAGAAGAATTTTACTCAAGATGATTTCAAACAAAATTCTGCAAATTCCATCGCGCCTAATAGCTCTGCAATAAATTCCGCTAAGCAAAATATCCAAGCAAATTCCATTTTTACGCCACTTGAAATTTCTGCAAACGAGGGTGTGGATAAAATTTTAACCGCGCTTGAGAGCTACTTAAATTCTCAAAATTTCGATGGCCTTATGCTAAGCAACGAGCGGCAAATTCTATCTTGCGAGAGCGCGCTTGCGGCTCTTAAAAATGCGAGCGAGCGCCTGGCTTGCGGCGAGCTTGAGCTTTTTGCATTTGAGATAAATCGCGCGATTGAGGCGATTGCACGTATTTCGCGTCCATTTGAGCGAGATGAAATTTTAGACGAAATGTTTAGCAATTTTTGCCTCGGTAAATAGCGTTTTAGCTACTAATTAGCCAAAATTCAATATAATCTCGCATTTAAAACGAGGTCTTTATGAAGGAAAAAATCCAATATTTTTTGGCGCTGGGTCTGATAAAATTTGCAAAATTCGCGCCGAAAAGCTTCATATTCGCATTTTTCGATAAGCTCGCACTTTTCGCATCGTGGAAGCTTAGTAGGCGTGTTAAAGTCGCGCAGGATAACCTTCGCGCCGCTTATCCACAAAAAAGCGAAAGTGAGCTTCACTCTCTTGCGATCGAGAATTTTCGCAGTATCGCTAGGACGCTTACCGACACGCTTTTATTTTACAACGGCAGACTAAAATTTGATGATCTGATTTCAAACGGCGAGCAGGCGCTAGAGCGCGTCCGAAAGCTAAAAGGTGATAATCCGCACGGGATTTTATTTTTTACCGCACATTTTGGAAATTGGGAAATTCTAGCTAATTTTTTCGGCGCCAATGGCTTTCCCGTCTCGGTAGTCGGGCGTCGCAGTGATAACGAGCTGATCGAAGAGCGGCTCGTGGCGCCGTTTCGCGAGCGCTACGGCAATGACCTCATTTACAAGGACGATGCGATGCGCAGGCTCGTGCAGGCGCTAAAGCAGGGGCGCAACGTAGGCATTCTGCCCGATCAAAAGCCGGGCCCTAAAAATAGCCTGATTACGACCTTTTTCGGACGACAGTGCTACACCACAAAGACCATCGCGTCGCTTTATTTGAAATTTCGCCCCGTGCTGATACCCATTTTTGCGCGTCGCGGAGAGGATAATCGCTACGAGATCGTGATCAAGGATTTCCCGCCGCTACCTGAAGGGCTAAATAAGGACGAAGCCGAGCTGTTTATCACGCAAAAGTGCAACGACATTTTCGAAGAGGTTGTGCGAACCGCGCCGCAGCAGTGGTTTTGGATACATAAACGATGGAAAATGGACTGATGGCGCGGCAAATTTCAAGAGGCGAGAGCAAACGGGGTGTCATAAGAAATTTATCCGCGCCGCAGGGCTCGCGCCTTTTTGCAAAAGAGCAAAGCGTCGAAAATTTAAGTAGAGCTGCGCGAGAAGGTAAAATTTTAAATCGCGAAAGCTCTATGGCGATCGCTGTCGCGCGAGCAGGCAAAAATTCGAACTTCAAAAATTTTATATCGTTTTGCGGTCACACGTCTTGCACTTTGCGGCGCGAAAGCTTTAGAGATAAAAATTTAAGAGCGGGCGCCTCAGATTACGCGTGGCACGCAGGCGGCGAGTCATTAAATTTAAACAGCGAAAACTCCGCTGCAAATCCGTCCGCCCCAAAAAATCCGCATCGAAAAGCGCTCATCTTAAGCGACGGCCGCAAGGGGCACGAGAACCAAAGTATCGCATTTTGCGAGCTAAAAGGGCTTGATTTTTGCATTTGCAAGATCGCTTACGCAAACAAGCTTCTTAAACTCTGCTCCTACGCGCTTGATTTTTTTGGGCTTTATTTTAAAATTTTTAAGTGCGATCTTGGCGGGAGTGGCACGGCGGCGGACCGTAAAAACGGATCAAATTTAAATAATACCTCTTTAAACAGCCCCGCTGCATCAGATAGCATAAATTTAGATGCCACGCCGAATGGCACCAATTCAGACGCCGTATCATATAGCGCAAATTTAGACGCTGCATCATATCGCAATTTAAATTTCGCAGATTTCGATCTGTTCGTAGGCGCGGGCTCTACGATCTATTACGCGCTGAAATTTTACGCGCGCAGATACGCAAAGCCGAGTATAGCATTAATGTATCCGAAGGGCTACCGCAAGGATTTTAGCGTCATCATCGCAGGCGCGCATGACCGCCCAAAGCCGCGCGCAAATCTTAAAATTTCGCCCGTCTCGCTTAGTTTTTCGCGCCCGCAGGGGCTGTACCGGCCGCAGCGTAAATCCATCGGATTTATCATCGGCGGGTCGAATTCCTGCTTTGAGATGGGGGATGAAATTTTAAAGCAGATCGAGGGCGTGAGGGCGCAGTTTGCGGACTGCGAGTTTGCGCTAACGACCTCTCCGCGCACGCCGCAGGCTACCGAGAGCGCGCTAGCTAAGCTTAGCTGGAATTACAGCGTGATTTACAGCCGCGAGCCCGTAAATCCGATCGGCGATTTTTTGGCACAGTGCGAGTGGGTTTTTATCAGCGAGGACAGCGTCTCGATGATAAGCGATGCCGTATCTAACGGGAGCGCGAGCGTAGCCATTTTGAGTTTAAAACGCAAAGATGCTCATAATAAATTTGACGATTTTATAAGCGCTCTCGTTTCTACGGGTCACGCTAGGCGCTATGACGAAACGTTAAAAAAGACCGCGAAGTACGATCTTAAGGCGTTTGTGAGGGAGATAAAAATATGAGGGTCGTGCAAATCCTGCCCGAGCTGAACGAAGGCGGCGTCGAGCGCGGCGTAGTCGAGCTAAATAGAGAGTTTGCGCGGCGCGGCATCGAAAATTTCGTTATCAGTAACGGCGGTAAATTGGCGCCAAAGATAGAAAAAGATGGCGGCATGCACGTACAGCTCGACGTTTGCTCCAAAAATATCCTAAGCGTTGCGGCGCGCGTTTTAAAGCTGCGTAAAATTTTAAGCAGGATCGCTCCAGACATCGTGCATGTCCGCTCACGCGTGCCGGCGTGGCTGGTTAAATTTGCTCGCCCCAAAGCAAAGATCGTAAGCACCGTGCATGGGATAAATTCCGTAAATTTTTACAGCAAAATCATGACGGATGCGGACGCGATCATCTGCCCTAGCGGCTATACGCGCGATCACGTAGTGCGAAGCTACGGCGCGGATGCGGCTAAGATCACGATCATTCCGCGGGGCATCGATCTAGAAAAATTTAATCCCAAAAATTTAGACGAGCGCTTTATCGCAGAATTTCGGCAGAATTTTAATCTCGCGCAGGATGATTTCATCGTCTCAAGCATTGGGCGCATTACGCAGATTAAGGATTACAAAACCCTGATCCGCGCCGCGGCTTTGGCAAGTGAACAAAAGCTTAAAATTTTGATCGTAGGCGGCGTGGGAGCGGGTCGCGACGAGTATTTTTCCGAGCTAAAATCGCTCGTAGAGGGGCTTGGACTGGGCGAGCGCGTAATTTTTACGGGCTCGCAGAGCAAGGTAGCCGAAATTTACTCGCTCTCATCGGTCATGGTAAGTGCTTCGAGCAAGCCCGAGAGCTTCGGGCGTTCGATGGCTGAGGCGATCGCACTGAATTGCCCGGTGATCGCGACCCGCCACGGCGGCGCGCTAGATATCATAAAAGAGGGCGAAAACGGCTATTTTTTTGATGTGGGCGACGCGCAGGCGCTGGCGGGGCTGTTTGCCCCCGCGCGCGAGCTGAAATTTGACGGCTACGGCTACATTTCGCAAAACTTCAGCCTAGAGCAAATGGTAGAAAAAACGATAAAGGTTTATGAGAGTTTAATATGAAAAAATTTTTTTATGAAAACGCGCCTAGTGGCTGGAGGATCGCATTTTTAACGCTGCTGCTTCTTTGGTGCGCATCGCTGTTTTTCAAAAATGCGGTCTATCAGATCTCCTTTGCGGCGCTAAATTTACTCTTTTTGGCGCATCTATTGTATTTTAAAAACTACGAAATTCTAAGCGAAATTTTGAAAAAAACGCGATTTATCGCGATCTGCTTCGTCTGTTTAGTGGCGACGCTAGCGATCTCAAACCTCCTAAACGAGGCTGTTATCTCAAAAAAAGCATGGCAGAGCACGCTATTTTTCATCCTTCGATACGGCACTATATTTTTGACGCTTTGCTATTTTTACAAGCTTAAATTTTTTGATCAAAACGCCGTTTTTGCCTTTTTGTTCGTAGGGCTTGGAATTTTATCGGCAAGCGTGATCTATCAGTTTGCAAGTAGCAGCGACGCAATCGTCTTTTCAAGCGACTCTGTTCGCGGAGGTCTTAGCGGAGCGCTTTCAAACCGCAATATTTTAGGGCTTTTTATGGGCTTTGGGCTCTGCCTTAGCGCGGTGGCGATACGGCGGCCTTTAGCGCTTAAATTTGTGGCTCTGCTTTTGTTTGCCTTTTTTATGATCTTTTCATTTTCCAGAGCGGCGTGGGTCGGTGCGTTTTGTGCGCTCGCGTTTTACGGCACGCTAAATTTAAAGAGCTTAAACAAAAAATACCTACTTTTCACGGTGGGTTTCATCGCGATTTTTGCCGTTTTGCTTGCGCTTTCGCCGTCGTTTGAGCAAAGGCTAGCCGCGCTATTTAGCGGCGATTCTTCAGGCAGGACCGTGATTTGGAGCTATATTTTAGAAATGGCGCAAGAAAAGCCTATCTTAGGCTACGGGCTGGGCTCATATATAAATTTGCCGGGCTCTCCGGTCCTTGAGCATCCTGAATATAACGCGCCGCATAATTTATTTTTAGAAATTTTACTTTATAGCGGCGTGCTCGGCCTCGTCTTCTACGGCTTGATCCTATTTAGCGTTTTTAAGGAGTGCATTCAAAGCAAGCAATTTGGGGTTCTCACGCTTCTGATATATCTTTTGATAGATTGTCAGTTCGATCACGGCGCGTATCTGTCGAAAGAAGCGCTAAGCCTTGCTACGATACTAAGCTTTTTAGCTTATCGCATGAGGATTGAGCGATGATCTACGCGGCGGTTTTGGCTTTTGCGGCGCTTTTTGCGTGGTTCTGCCTACGCTTTGCGTGGTGGGCGAAGGATCTGCCTTACGAGTATCCGCGCGTGCTGATGTATCATATGATCCGCGAGCATCTGCCAAAGCGCGCCTCTAAATTCAACCGCCTGCGCGTGACCCCCACCGCGTTTGAAAAACAGCTTGCGTGGCTGAAGCGAAACGGCTTTATGAGCTACACTTTAAGCGAGCTTGCAAGCTTAGATAAAAAGCCCGCAAAGGCGGTTTGTATTACCTTCGACGACGGGTATCGCGATAATCTCACGGACGCTCTGCCGATACTTCAAAAATACGGCTTTAAGGCGACGATTTTCATCGTGAACCGGCGCTTTGAGGGGAATTGGGCGACCGATAAGGATCTGAAAAAGCCAAGCGACGAGCTAAATAGCGAGCAGATGCTAAGCGACGAGGAGGTCCGCGAGCTTTTGCGAAGCGGTCTCATCGAGATCGGCTCGCATACGCTCGATCACGCGAACTTGCCTAGCTTGGGCGCGCAAGAGCAACTGCGCCAGATGAGCGAATCAAAGCGCGAAATAGAGGCGAAATTTGACATTTCTTGCAGCGCCTTTGCCTATCCGTTCGGCTTTTACGACGAGATTAGCGTATGCTGCGCGCGCGAGGCGAGCTTTAGCTGCGCTGTTACGACGCAAAACGACGTGTTTCGTCCGTACTACTCAAATTTTGAAATTCCGCGCATCATGGTTAGCGGCAGGCAAGGGCTTTTTAGCTTCATTTTGAAGATGAAGAAGGGCAGAAATAGATGAAAATCGCCTATCTTTGCTGCTCCAGATTTTACGGCGGCGTCGAAAAGATCGTGATCGACTCGCTAAATGAGCTTTGCAAAAGCGAGCAGACGGCGCTAATCGTGCCCGATAGATGCGAGTTTTTGCAGCGTCTGGATGCTCGCGTGCAAATTTATGAGTACAAAAGCCGCGACAAGCGCTACAATCCGTTTTTGTTCGCTGAAATTTATCGGTTTTTACGCTCGGGCGGATTTGAAATTTTACATTCGCACGGTGCCAAAGCTGCACAGATTGGCTTTGTAATTGAAAAATTTTTAAATCTTAAGCTCGTTGCGACCAAACACAACGATCGCAAGGCGCCCGTTTTCGATCGCGTGCGAAACGTCATCGCAGCCTCTCGCAAGGTCGCAACCACGATAAATCACGCCGCGAAGGTGATATATTTCGGCATAGAGCCGCGGCTGGAGTTTGTAAATCATGAAATTCTCGCGTACTGCAAGGACGCGGAGGACGCCGCAAATAGGGCGTTTGAGGGGGAAAAAGATGAGCGCGGCGACTCGGCTGGCGTTGCGGGCGCGTCGCAAAATATGCCTGGCGGGGCGCGCGTGTCGCAAGATAGTGCTTTTGATGCGGACGCATCGCAAAATAAGACTAGTAGCGTATTCGTATCGCAACAGGGCGCAAACGCGGTGGCGGAAAATTTTAAATTTAGTATCGTCGCGATCGGCAGGCTCGATAAGATCAAGGGTTTTGATCTTTTGATCCGCGCCGCAAGCGAGCTGAAATTTGATTTCGAGCTTAAAATTTACGGTCAGGGCGGCGAGAGGCAAAATTTACAAAATTTAATCGATTCGCTAAAATTGCAGGACCGCGTGCGATTGTGCGGCTTTTGCGACGACGTTGCAGCGGCCCTGAGCGCGTCGCACCTGCACGTCATCAGCTCGCGCAAGGAGGGCTTTCCGGTGATTTTGATCGAAGGTATTTTTTATTCGCCCGTGCTGATATCTACCCGCGCGGGCGGAATTTCAGAAATTTTAAGCGAGGAGTTTTTGTGCGAGGCGGCGGATCTAGGCGCCAAGATCGATGAAATTTACCGCACTTACGGCAAATACGCCCGGGCTTTCGCGCAAAAACACGCCGGTCTTAAGCAAACTTTGACGCTGCAAAATTATATTAGCTCGCTTAAAAATTACTACGAGGAGCTGTTATGCGAAGCCTAAAGATCGTGCATTGCGGTATTTTCAACGAATACGACGACGGTAATTTTTTCTACGGTATGGAGCGTAAGATCAGCCACGGGCTCGTTCGCAGCGGACACTTCGTCTATGATTTTAGCTACCGCGATTGGGAGCGGAGCCTGCGCTTTTGCGGGCTGAAAAACAGCGGGTTAGAGAAGATGAACGCCAAGCTCGTGCGTATCTGCGAAAATATCGGCGCCGATCTGCTTTTAATCGGCAAAGGCGAAAAGATCAGTCTTGGCACGCTGCGGGCGATAAAATCGGCACTTCCTAAGATCAAAATCGCGATCTGGTACGTCGATCATCTACAAGAAAAACGGGAATTTTTCGAAAAGCTAAGCTTTATCGACGTGTTTTTTTGGGCGAATGCGCTGAAGCTGCGCGATCTTTCGGCAAGATACGGCGCGAAATTCGCCTTTTTCCCAAACATCTCCGACGCGGCGTTTGATAGACGCCTAGACGCCGCTAAAACGACCGACGTGATCTACATAGCGCGCGATTATCAAGAGGACGTGAGGTATAAATTTGCGCTTTTGCTGCGCGATTTTTGCGAAAAAGAGGGGTTTAGGCTTAAAATTTTTGCAAGCCTCGGCGCGCCTGCCGTATTCGGAGATAAATTTCATCGCGAGATCGCGGCTGCGAAGATCGCGATAAATTTTAATCGCGACGACGAGCTTGAGTGCGCGCGCGCTCATAAATTGCTCGGCGCGAGCGACCGTATGGCGCAGTTTTTAGGATGCGGCGTCTGCACTTTTAGCCCCAAGATCGCGGGGTTTGAGCGGCTTTATAAGGACGGCTCGGAGATAGTTTATTTTGACGGTCCTACGGATTGCTTTTCAAAGATCAAATGCCTTCTTGCTAGCGGCGAATACGCGCGTATCGCGCAGCGCGGCAGAGCCAAGACGCTAAAGATCGCAAACGCCGCCCGAGTGGCAAAATTTATGCTTGAGACGATCTTTGAAGAGAGCTTTGGCGCAGATGCCTGCGGTGAAATTTCTGATGAAAAATGCAGCGAGAGCGGCGGCGAACGTCACGACGCACTAAACGGAAGAGATAAAAGCGAGCGGAGCGATTTTTACAGCGAGCCTTACGAGTGGCGCGAGTTCGTCTATAAAAACGGAGAGAAATTCAGATGATTTATTTTGTAGCCTTTCTGATCTTTGCCGCCGCAGCGGGCGTTTCGCTGCGGTATAACTGGTGGCGGATCCCGCAGGGCTGGCATAAGGCGCGGGTGCTGATGTATCATAGCGTAGAGGAGCATAAGGGCGATAAATTCGACAAATGGCGGCTGAAGCCTGCGGATTTTGAAAGACAGATCGCGTGGCTTGCGAAAAACGGCTTTAAGAGCTTTAAGCTTAGCGAGCTTATCGCGCTAGAGCGGCTACCTAAAAAGGCGGTTTGTATTACCTTCGACGACGGGTTTGAAAATAATTTTTCTAACGCCTTTGAAATTTTGAAAAAATACAATTTCAAAGCGAGCATATTTTTGGTGCCGGACGCCGTGCAAAACGACTGGGAGCGCGCCAACACCGCTCATCTTGCAAGGATGCTGAGCGAGGAGCAAATTTTAAAAATGCAGGCAAGCGGGCTGGTGGAGTTTGGCGCGCATACGATGCACCACGTAAATTTAGACCTTACCTACGCGAGCGATCCGCAGCTCGCCGCAGATGAGATAATCGCGTCCAAAGCTCGCGTAGCGCGCATTTGCGGGCAGCCGTGCGAGGTGTTTGCCTACCCCTACGGTAAATTTAACGACGAAATTTTAAATATCGCTAGATCAAATTTTAAAGGCGCGGTGGTCGTCAAGCGCGGGCTTTACGAGGCGGGCGACGACAGATATGCCGTAAAGCGCATCGGCATTTTGGGCACGGAGGGATTTTTTGATTTTTGGCTGAAATTTACGAGGATAAGGAACAAACTATGATTAAAGCATCCGTTTATGCGATAGTGATGAATGAGGAGCGCCACATCGAGCGTATGCTGCGTAGCGTGGCGGATTTCGCCGAGATCATAATCGTCGATAGCGGCAGCATCGATGCCACGCTGCAGATCGCGCGTAAATTTACCGATAAAATTTACCACCACGATTGGCAGGGCGAGGGTGTGCAGAAAAATTACGCATTTTCGCTCTGCAGCAACGAATGGGTGCTAAATCTCGACGGCGACGAGGAGGTAAGCCCTGAGCTAAAGGGCGAGATAGAGGAGTTTATGAGTCAGAGCGATTACTCGGCGCTGGATATTAAATTTCACGAATACTCGCTAGGGCGCAGATGCTCCGATCTCGTGCGCAAAAATACTCACATTCGCTTCTTTCGCAAGGAGTGCGGCGAGTATAAAAATATGGGGGTGCACGCGCAAATTTCGATCATAAAAGGCGCGGTGAAAAAGAGTAAATTCTGCATTAATCACTTTAGCGAAAAGCCGATCGCCGAGCTCGTTACGAAAAACAACAACTACTCCACGCTGCGCGCGCAGGGGGATTTTGAGAAGGGCAAGAAGCCGAGCCTTGCGAAGCTTTTGCTGATCTATCCGTTTGCGTTTTTTAAATCATACATTTTGCGCAGATCGCTTTTTGACGGGCGCAAGGGATTTATCACGGCAAACATTAACGCATTTTACGCGTTTTTAAAAGAGGCGAAACTTTACGAGAAGTATCTTAAAAAGGGCGAAGATTAATCGAAATGATAGAAAATTTTAGTTATTATTGCGACTTAAATTTAACGGCGAAAAGGGCGAAAAATGGATAAAAAAGTAGTAGCGGCACATAAAATTTCAGACGAAGAATATGAAAAAATTTTAAAAATTTTAGGTCGCGAGCCGAATCTGCTCGAGCTTGGGATTTTTAGCGCGATGTGGAGCGAGCACTGTAGCTACAAATCGAGCAAAAAATACTTAAGCGGCTTCCCGACTAAGGCGCCTTGGGTCATCCAGGGCCCTGGTGAAAACGCAGGCGTCATCGACATCGGCGGCGGCATGGCGGCGGTTTTTAAGATGGAAAGCCACAACCACCCAAGCTTCATTGAGCCGTTTCAGGGCGCTGCGACAGGTGTGGGCGGGATACTGCGCGACATCTTTACGATGGGCGCGCGCGTCGAAGCCAATATGAACTCGCTTCGTTTCGGCGAGGTGCTAGGAATAAGCGATAATGCGCGCAAGCAGCGCTATCTGCTAAAAGGGGCAGTCGCGGGCATCGCGCACTACGGCAACTGCATGGGCATCCCTACGATAGGCGGCGAGACGAGCTTCGATAAGAGCTTTGACGGCAACATTTTGGTTAATGCCTTTGCTCTAGGTATCGTTAAAAAGGATGAAATTTTCTACGGCAGGGCCGAAGGCGTGGGCAACAGCGTGATCTACGTAGGCTCCAAAACCGGGCGCGACGGGCTCGGAGGAGCCGTGATGGCGAGCGATAGCTTTAGCGACGCGAACAAATCCCTGCGTCCGACGGTGCAGGTGGGCGATCCGTTCGCTGAAAAGCTGCTGATGGAGGCGTGTTTGGAGCTTTTTAAAACCGACTACGTCGTGGGTATCCAGGATATGGGCGCAGCGGGGCTTACTTCGAGTAGCTTTGAGATGGCGGGGCGCAGTGGCAGCGGCATGAGGTTAAATTTGGATCGCGTGCCGATGCGCGAAGAGGGGATGAGCCCGTATGAGCTGATGCTAAGCGAGAGCCAAGAGCGTATGCTGATCTGCGCCAAAAAGGGCTGCGAGGAGAAAATCAAAGAAATTTTTGCCAAATGGGATCTCGACGCCGCCGTCATCGGCGAGGTGACGGATAGCGGCAAGATGGAGCTTTTTTGGCACGGCGAGCTGGCAGGCGTCATCCCGATCGAGCCGCTTAGCGAGGCGGCGCCCGTGCTGGATCGCCCGATAAAAGAGCCTGCATATATGGCGCAGATCGCGCGGCAAAATTTATGCGGCTGCGGCGCGAGCGAGCGCGAGCTGGACGCGGCGTTTGATAAAATTTTTGAGGACCCCGAAGTGCTAAATAAATCCTACATCTACGATCAATACGACGCCAACGTGGGGTTAAACTCCGCCAAGCGTCCCGGTATGCTGGGCGCTGCGGTAATGCGAGTTAAGCAAAACGGCGTCAAGCTCGCGATGGCTGCGGACTGCAACACGCGGATGAATTACGTCCATCCTCGCATAGGCGCGGCGCTTGCGGTAGTATCGGCGGGGCGAAAGGTCGCGATGAGCGGCGCAACGCCTCTAGCCATCACCGATTGCCTAAACTACGGTAATCCGCAAAATCCAGAGGTTATGTGGCAGTTCGCGCAGGGCTGCGAGGGGATCAAGCAGGCTTGCGCCGCGCTAAATACCCCCGTCGTAAGCGGCAACGTAAGCCTTTATAACGAAACGGGCGGCGTTAGCATCCAGCCTACTCCCGCGATCGTCTGCGTGGGCACGAACGAGGGCGAGATCATCCCTAGCGATTTTTGCGCTAGCGGCGTGAGCGTTTATCTGGCGGGCGATACGAAGGGCGTTTTTGCGGGTTCGCTTTATATGAAAGCGGTAGAAAACCGCGTCGCAGGCAGCCTGCCGGAGCTAAATTTAAAAGCCGAACGCGCTCTGTGGGACTTCGCGATAGAAGCAGGCAGGAGCGGAGTTTTGGAATTTGCAAACTCAGTAGGAATCGGCGGCGTGGCGATCACGCTTGCGAAGATGGCGTGCGTGGGCGGCATTGGCGGCGAGTTTGAGATGAGCTGCGACGATAGTAGAGATATTTTCGATGAAAGCTTTTCGCGCGCGATTTTCGGCATACGCGACGAGGCGAAATTTAAAGAGCTGGCCGCAAAATACGGGCTAAGCTTGATGCGCCTAGGCACCAGCGGCGGCGAAGAGTTTCGTATAAATTCCCTCTGCAAAAAGCTCGCTGCACTAAAAGAAATTTACTTCGGCGAGTTTGCCAAGATCGTAAAGAGCGAAGATTAGCGCGTGCTTGGCATTGTATTTCTTTTAATCGCGCTTTATATTTTCGCTCAGATCGGCGGAGTTTTCAGTAACTCCGGTTATCGCAGCAAGGCGCTAATGCAGCTAGGAGAGGCTAAAATTTTAGTAGCGCTTCTAGCCAAGGTCGCCAAAAGCGACGGGCACGTAAGCGAGTCCGAAGCCGCGATGATAAGCGAAATTTTGGACGATTTGGTTCGCCAAATGGGCGCCGGCGAGCGCGAACGCGAGGCGCTGAAGCTCGTTTACAAAGTCGAGAAAGAAAGTCTCGCAAACGTGCGCGAGCTCGCCGAAAAATATAACCAAACCTACCGCCCGAGTCCGAGTCGCAAAACGGGGCTAATCTATTTCTTTTTAAATTTAGCCTACGTCGATCGCGGTTTTAGCGCGGCAGAGCGGCGCACAATCTCGCAGATTTGTGATGGATTGGGTCTGCCCGAGCATATCCAAAGTCAGATGTTTGCGACCTTTGAGCGCAGCTTTTACGGCACATATTACGAAAACGGCGGCGCGCAAAGCGATACGGCTTACGACGAATACGACGGCTATAGCACAAGAAGCGGCGGGTATTGGGACAAATACGGCGGCAGAAGCACCGGCGGCTACGGCAGCAGCAGTTACGGCGGTGGTACGGGCTACGGCTATGGCGGCTCGGCGGGTTCGGGCTACGGAGGCTCGCAAAGTTCGGGCGGTTCATACGGCGGCGGATATTCTGGCGGATATGGTAGCGGCTATTCAGGCGGCTCGCAAGGCTCCGCCAAAACCAAAAGAGATCCGTATGAAATTTTGGGACTTTCCAAGGACGCTACGTTTAGCGAGATCAAGAAAAAATACCGCGAGCTCGTGAAAAAATACCACCCCGACATCCTGATGGGCAAGGGCGCGGACGAGGAGATCATCCAGGAGGGCACGAAGAGGCTTCAGGAGATCAACGAGGCGTATAAAATTTTAAAGGAGCGCTTCGGCGAGAAGTAGGGCGAGCAAATTTTAAAATTTGAGGGCGCAGAGCGTCTTGAAATTTTAAAATAGGATGGCGAGACGACGGCAAGGTGCGGCGAAGGATTAGAATTTAAGGAGAGATAAATGAAAAATTTTATAGTTTTTGCCGTTTTGGCGGCACTACTTGGAGGATGCGCGAGCAAAAAAGACCAAAACGGAATAGCCGACTCGGAAGATATCGCAATGTTAAGCTTTGACAAAAATATTTCCACCAGATACCGAGCCCATAACGGAAAACTCTATAAAAACGGCAAAGTGTTAGGCAAATATCTTACGGCACCGGGACTTGGTATGCAGATTTATATGGATGAAATGGGAAATGGTTATATAGATCCTAGCGCGATAAAGGAACATAATTCTAAAAAAATTACGGAGATAATATTCGTTCCGAACGAATTTATTAAAGTGATCTCTTATAGCCATAATGACGGCGTTTGTAAAGCATTGTCCACAGGAAAATATGTACATATAAAGGAGTATATTACTATATATTCACGAGGCGAGCCGATCGTGGCATATAGTTATGATGTTTTGATGTCAAGAAAAGGAATGGGGAAAATTTCATCCAGGTATGATTTCGTTAATAAAAAGTTATCTTATGTGGATAAAAAAATTTTAGAAAAACTAAATTCGACAGTGGCAGATCATGTGCAAGCATCCGTCGTACTTAGCGGCGCTACGCTTCTTGGTCTGCTTTGTAGAGAAAAGTCTAAAAGGTTGGATTAAATTTAAGGAGCGATAAATGAAAAATTTTATAGTTTTTGCCGTTTTGGCGGCACTACTTGGAGGATGCGGGATATTGCGCCCGGCTAAGAGCGATAAGGAGTTTAAATTTTACGACGGCAACAAAACCGTGATCTATAAATTTGTGGGCGAGGATCTGTATGAAAACGGCAAAAATTTAGGCGTGTATTCTATGGATAGAGGTGAGTTTAGGATGCTCGTGCTCGACGAGGCGGGCAATTCTTACGGCAACAATTACAAGTCTGCGCTGAATGCCAAGAGGATGAAATTTTATCTTTTTAATGATGAAAGGGCTATGGTATTTAGCATTTGGCATAAAGATGGAATTTGCAGCGTTTATAACGCAGGCAGATACGTAAATTTTGACTATACTTCAAATATATTCAAAGACGGCGATTGGCTTTATGCGGACGGCAAAATTTCAAAAAGCGAGAGCTCGGTGCAAAATATGAGTTCAAAAACGTTGAGCGCATATAAAAATATGAATTTTGAAAAAGCGGTCGATCGCAAAGATACGAAATATATCGCGGAGGAGTTGGCTGTGGCTGGATTTTTCAAAAAGACGATCGAGGGTCTTAAAACCATGATCTTAGACGATTTTTGCAGATAAACTTCGGGGGAGTTATGGATAAAATTAAAATTTTAGCCCTGCTTGCGGCGGTCGCGCTGCTTGCGGGTTGTATGAAGGTAAAGTATTCGCAAGCCGAGCTACATCCGGAAAATTCCGTGATGATGAGCTACGACGGGCAGACCGTCACCGAGTATAAAATTTCAGGCGGCGTGCTTTTAAAAGATGACGCGATCTTAGGAAGATATGAAGAGGAGGGCTCCAATCTCTATCTATTTACGGACGAAAGAGGAGTTGGCGTGGCTAAGGATCAAATTTCGCAAAGAGCTCTAAATAAATTTACGATCTACGTTTTTACGCCCAATAAAGAGCTACGAATCGCCGAGTATTCCGCGAGCGGCGGCGTTTGCAAGACCTTTGCGGAGGGCAAATTCGTAAACCTAAAAGAGCACTTTAGCGGCTACGCTTCCTCCGCGCCGCTTTATTCATACTCGTTTTTGGCTTCGGTGTCGCAAAGCGCTAGCGCAAACGTGATCTCACGCTACGAATACGTGAGCTCAAGCCTAAAAAATAGTAGGACGTTTTTGCAAAGCCCGCATGCGGCTCTAGGCAATACGGTCAAGCAGAGCATCGAGTGGCACCGGGACAGATTGCGCGATATTTGTAAGTTAAAATTTTAAAACCAAACCAACACGAAAGGAAAAACATGGGATTTTTATCCAAAGACGAAGAGCCGCAGAAGCAGGGCGCCAAAAAGGCGGCGAAGCAACCGCCGATCTTGATGAAGCAAACGCAAGAGGTGATCACCAATATCGAGAAATATCTGGGCGCGCCGCTGCTTACCTACTTCAATTCGGGCGCGGGCAGCGTTTGCGGTAACGACGCAATCAGTATCAACGACCATCTCAAGGGCAAGCATTTTGAAAAGCTCTACCTTTACATCAAATCTGACGGCGGCAGCGGCATCGCATCGCTTAAGATCGTCTCGATCCTGCGCAACCACTGCGACGAGCTGATCGCGCTGGTGCCGGCAAACTGCGCTTCGGCGGCTACGATGATGGCGCTTGGGGCGAATAAAATTTTAATGGGGCCGCTAGGATACCTTACGTCGGTCGATACCTCGCTGCGACACGAGCTTTCGCCGGTTACGAACACCAACGACCAGGCCAACGTCTCGATGGACGAGCTAAGCCGCGTGGTAAAGCTTTGGAAAAATAACGAGCGCCCGAACGACGAGAACCCGTATAAGGAGCTTTACAAATATATCCATCCGCTCGTTTTCGGCGCCGTCGATCGTGCAAGCAGCCTGTCACTTAAAATTTGCCGCGAAATTCTGCGCTACCATTTCGAAGATGAGCAAAAGATCGCCTTTATCAGCGACAAGCTAAACAGCGGCTATCCGTCGCACGACTATCCGATCTTATTTAGAGAGGCTAACGAGCTTGGGCTTCAGGTAGAGAAGATGGATACGCGCCTAAGCGAGATGCTTCAAATTTTAAACGAGCTCTACGCCGAGATGGGGCAGCGCACCTTCACCGACTTTGATGAGAACAACTACCACGACAACAACATCGCCAACATCATCGAAATTTTGGGATGCCAGATTTATTATCAGATCGACAAGGACTGGTTTTACCGCGAGGAGGAGAAGCGCTGGATCGTGCTAAACGACGAGAGCTCGTGGCGCAAAAACGAACTCGACGGCAAAAATATCAAAAACAGCATCTATTATATTTAGTGCGGTTTTCGATCTCGTGCCGTTTTAAATTTACAGCTTGTAAAATTTAAACGAGCTCATAAAATTTAAACAGGCGGCGCGAGCGGTTTTATGCGAACGCAGTGCGCTTGATGCGCTTTAAATTTTACCGATTTTGCGGCGTGCGCGAGTTGCTGCGCGCCTTAAAATTTTAAAAGGGGAAAAATGAAAAATTTGATTTTGATCTTTTCTGGGTTTTTGCTTGCGGGCTGCTTCGCTACGCCTTCAAAGGCCGGGAGCGGCGACGCTTTAAAAATTTTCGACGGCAGCCAAACGAAGGTCTATGAACTGCGCGCGGATCAGGTGTATGAAAACGGCAAGCTACTGGGCAAATATGAAAAGATAGGCGAGGCGGAGTTCGGCGTCGCGACCGACGGGCAGGGCGGCTCCTACGCCTACACCGACGATAGCGCGGTTAAAAGCAAAAATTTAAAGAGCTACAACAAATATCTTTTCGATCCAAGAAGCGGCGTGAAGGTCGTGAAGCTTTACCACGAGAGCGGTATTTGCGAGGCTTACAGATCGGGCTATTTGGTGGATATTACGATTTATAAAAGCGTTTACGACGGCGAGGCGTTCGTCAAATCCTACAGCGCCAAGGTCTATATTTCGAACTCGCGCGCACTAAGCAGCGATGAAAAATATGAATATCTAAGCCCCGCGCTTGCAAAAAATATGAGCGAGAAGCAGCGACAAACGGCGCTAATGGAGCTCGTGGGCGATGACGTAGCCGCGCTTATGGATGAGCTGGGAAACAAAATGTGCAGGTAAATTTAAAATTTTAAAAGCGGCAAGAGGAGGCGCCAACCTAGCTTGGCGATAAAAGCTGCGCCGCGAAATTTTAAATTTAGTCGGTTTGCGCAGGTCCTTGCGGCTAAATTTGCGCTGCGGTTTAAATTTACGTTTTGCGTCGCGGCTTTTAATTTAGCTTTTGCAAGCGGCGCAGAATTTTAAAATTTACGTTCGCACGAGCATGGCGGCGATATTTAAGAAGCAAATTTAAAATTTACGCGCGGTAAATGCGGTAAATTTAGTAAATTTCACTTTGCCGATTCCGCTTCATAAATCAGGCAAAATTTTAAAATTTAAAGGATTTTTGCGATGAAATTTTTTATCTCGTCTCTATTTTTGGCTCTGTCGCTGCTCGGCTGCGCTGGCAAAAACTCGCCTGCAAGCGATAAAACCTACGTTCTTTCAAGCGAGCTTGGAGATACGAAATACGCTTTTTACGGCGGAAATCTCTACGAAAACGGCGCGATTTTAGGTCCTTATGAAACGCGAGGCGATGCGAAGCTTGCGATTTTAGGCGGCGGCGCAAATTTAGATAAAAACGCGAAGCTCATAAAACTATATTTTTTCGAGCGCAGATACGGCGCGATCTACGCCGTAAGCCACAAAAACGGGATCTGCGCCGAGTACAATAAGGGAAATTTCGTAGATTTTCAAATTTTATTTAATATTTTTCAAAGCAAAGAGTGGTTTAATTATAGCGGCGGCATCTCTCGCGATAATGAGAAGCTAAAAGAGCTGGCTTCGGCGCGCATGGCGAAATTTAAAGACGCAAAGCTCGGCGCGGCGGATGAAAAGACAAGGCGTGAGTATCAAAAGGCTCGCCGCGAGGCGATTTTGTATTTTCAGCTTAATGCAAACGATATGCGCGAGCTGATTTTTAAAAAACTATGCGAATAAATTAAAAGGAGAAAAGATGAGAGCGTTAATCAGCGTCAGCGATAAAGAGGGCGTCGTAGAGTTTGCCAAAGGGCTTGAGCAGCTAGGATTTGAAATTTTAAGCACGGGCGGCACGCATAAATTGCTTTTGCAAAATGGCGTGAAAGCAGCGGAAGTGAGCCAATACTCGGGCTCGCCCGAGATGTTTGAGGGGCGGGTTAAGACCCTGCATCCCAAAATCCACGGCGGAATTTTGTATAAACGAAACGACGCAAATCACGTAAGCCAAGCCGCGCAGCACGACATCGGTGGCATTGATCTAGTGTGCGTGAACCTCTATCCTTTTAAAGCGACCGTAGCCCGCACCGACGATTTTTCAGAGATCATCGAAAACATCGACATCGGCGGGCCTGCGATGGTTCGAAGCGCGGCTAAGAATTTTGCTAGCGTCTATGTAGTCACAAGTCCGCTTGATTACGACGCGGTTTTGCAAAATTTAAGTAGCGCGGACGAGAGCGAGAAGCTGAAATTTAGGCAAAATTTAATGATAAAAGCTTATGAGCACACCGCAGCCTACGACGCGATGATCGCAAACTATATGAACGAGCGCTTTAACGGCGGCTTCGGCGCGAAAAAATTTATCACGGGCAGCAAGGTATTCGATACTCGCTACGGCGAAAATCCGCATCAAAAGGGCGCGCTGTACGAGTTCGAGGAGTTTTTTAGCAAGCACTTTAAGAGCCTGAAGGGCGAGGCGAGCTTTAACAATATGACCGATATGCACGGCGCGCTGATGCTCGCTAGTAGCTTCGGAGAGGCGCCTGCGGTGGCGATCTGCAAGCACGCCAATCCATGCGGCTTTGCCGTGAAGGGAAGCCTGCTTGAAAGCTACGTAGAGGCGCTAAAATGCGACCCCGTTTCGGCATACGGCGGCGTCGTGGCGATAAATGGCGTTTTGGACGAGGAGCTAGCGAATAAAATTAACGAAATTTTTGTCGAGGTTATCCTTGCCGCTCGCGTTACGCCCGCGGCGCTTGCGGTATTTGAAAAGAAAAAACGCATTAAAATTTTCGAGCAGGGCGGGGAGTTTTTAATTCGTGAAAACGACAAGTATGATTTTAAATTCATTGACGGCGGCTTCGTATATCAGCAGCGCGACTACGTGGGCGCGGACGAGGTCGCAAACGCCCGCTGCGTCACGGGGCGCGCGGCGAGCCAGAGCGAACTTAGCGATCTAAAAATCGCGTGGCAGATCGCCGCACTTACGAAGAGTAACTGCGTGGTTTACGTCAAAGCTCGCGCGATGGTCGCGATCGGCATGGGTATGACGAGCCGCGTGGACGCCGCGCGTGCGGCAGTGGCAAAGGCTCGCGACGTGGGCGTCGATCTGAGCGGCTGCGCGCTTGCCAGCGAGGCGTTTTTTCCGTTTAAAGACAGCATCGAGATCGCCCATGCTGCGGGCGTCGCAGCGGTGGTGCAGCCCGGCGGCAGCATCCGCGACGATGAGGTGATCGCAAGCGCCGACGAGTTCGGCATGGCGATGTATTTTACGGGAGTGCGCCACTTTTTGCACTAAATTTTGCTCGCCTGCGGCGGGGTGGATCTCGTTGCGCTCGCTTCGTAACTTTTTATGCCGTTGCAAATATTGAAAACTGCGCCGGAGCGGATCTCGTTGCTCGCTGTATAGCGCGCGCGGTGTGGGTCTAATGCACGGTGCTTTGTTACGCGCCAACGCGGTGCGGACCTGGCTGCCTCTATTACAAGGCGCGCGATATAAATTTGACTGCGCTCCGCTACGTGGCGGAGGCAGTGTGAATCCGACTGTTCGCACTTCGTTATACTACTGCATGGCGCGGGTTTAGCTACGCGATATGACGCTACGTATCGGTGCGGCGCAGTTTAAATTTAATCATTCGCCGCTCCTGAATGGTCGCGAAAATTTTAAATTTAATCGCACGCAGCGGATGGGTTCGCGCCTCGCCGTCGCATAGCGGCGCACAAATTTTATCTCGCAGCGCGAAAATTTCATGGCGCCTATTTTGCGTTGAAATTTCGGCGCCGTTTCGCAGCAGATACGGAGCGGAGTATAAATTTTTAAGGCGGCGCCTCGTCGCGATCGGTGTGCGCTCGTAGATAAATTTTAATCGCGCGGCAAGCGGATGGACGCCGTGCCGCAACCTAAGCGGTGCGTAGATAAAATTTTAAATGCGGCAAAGCAGCGGGCGCAGTGCAAAGCTTCCGTCTCGCAAGCAGTCCGTGCCCTCGCAAAACGGCGCCTGCGGTAGAATTCGGCCGCGTCGTAAAACTCGCAAAGGCGCTAAATCAGGCTCAAGCCACGGTTGCGCAGCGGTAAAATTTTAATTATCGCGACGGTAGCAAAATCTAGCCGCGAGGCGCAACAATAAAATTTAGTGCCGTAATAGGGCGTATCAAAATCTCTAAATTCCCACGTAAGCTGCGATGAATGGATAAATTTCACGCGAGCCGTAGCGCAGGCGAATGGACGGCGCAAGGGTCTCGCTCGTAAAAGAGTTAGAATTTCATCGTAGCGCAGGGGCGACGAAATTCCAACCCTACAGCGGTAGCAAAATTTTAATTCTTGCCGCGGCGATCAAATCCAACCGTTTGCCGCGCTAGCAAAATCCAGTCTCCGTTGAAGCGGTAAAATTTTAATCTTGGCGGGGGCGGTAAAATTTCAGCCCTCGTTATAGCATAGAATTTTAACCGCTTGCGAGGAGGTAAAATTCCGATGTTGCAGCGTGCTGCGAGGATAAGATAAAATTTTGATCTTGCGCCGCCGCGGTAAGATAAAATTTTTGATCCCGCCTCACCGCAGCGATAAAATTCTAATTCTGCGGCGACGGCGAGCCGAGAGCCCCGATCCCGCGGCGGTAAAATTTGGGTACTGATCCGCCGTAAGCGATAAAATTTCTCTCTTTCACTCTCGCTTCATTTAGAGATTGTAAAATTGCGCAAAATTTAAAACGAAAGGATCAAAATGAAAATTTCTAAAGTTTTAATCTGCCTCTTTGCTTTGGCGGCGGGTTATTTAGTCGCGCTCAATGCCGCAGGCGGCAGTAGCGCCGGTGCGTCGGACGCAAATTTTAAAGTTAAAGGAGGCGGCGTGAACGCAAACGTAAAAGAAATTTATCTAGCAGGCGGCTGCTTTTGGGGCATGGAGGCGTATTACAAACAGCTCGACGGCATAGTCGCGACGCAGGTAGGCTACGCCAACGGCAAGAGCAATAAAGCAAGCTACGAGGGCTTACATAGCAGCGATCATGCCGAGACGCTACACTTAAAATACGACGCCAACGTCATCAGCGAGCCTGAAATTTTGGCGCATTATTTCCGCATCATCGATCCGTTCTCGATCGACAAGCAGGGTAACGACCGCGGTCGCCAGTATCGCACGGGCATCTATTATACCGATGAATCAAGCGGCGAGATCGCGCGCTATTTCATAGCGGCGCAGCAGGCAAAATTTAAAGAAAAGATCGCCGTCGAAGTGGCGCCACTAAAGAATTTCGTCCGCGCCGAGGAGTATCATCAGGATTATCTTGGCAAAAACCCGGGCGGATACTGCCACATCGATCTGCGCCTTGCTAAAAAGCCGCTTGAGGACGATGAAAAATTTAAAGTGCAAAGCAAGGATGAGCTAAAGAAAAATTTGACCGAGCTTCAGTATCAAGTCACGCAAGAAAAGGCGACCGAGCGGCCGTTTTCGAGCGAATACGACAAGAATTATAAAAAGGGCATCTACATCGACATCGTGTCGAAAAAACCGCTCTTTTCCTCTACCGATAAATACAACTCCGGCACCGGCTGGCCGAGCTTTTCAAAGCCGATAACGACCGATGCGATCGCGTACGCGCAAGACGACAGCCACGGTATGCAGCGCGTCGAGGTCTCCAGCCGCGTAGGAGGCAGCCATTTAGGACACGTCTTTGAGGACGGACCGAGAGATAAGGGCGGTATGAGATACTGCATCAACGGCGCTAGCTTGGAATTTATACCGCTTGAGGAGATGGACGCGCGCGGCTACGGCGAGTATAAAATTTACGTAGAGTAAGCGGTGGTTTCGGGATTAGCCTGCTTATTGTGCGACTTCTAGTTTAGCTTGCAACCGAGCAGTTTTGCGACCGGCTTGCGGCTTGGGCGATTTTGAGGCTAGCCCGCTTGCTGGGCGGCTTTGGGATCGGCTTACGACCGGACGGCTTTGGGTTGTGTTTATTGCTTGGATAGGTTCAGGACTAGCCTGTGGCGGGGTGGCTTGGAGGCTGGTCTGTGACTGAGCGATTTAGTGGCTCGGCTCGCTCAGCTCGCATTTAGTCGGCAATTTGCGGCTAGATCGTCTAACTCGTTAGTCCGTCTACTCATTTGTGGATCAGTCCGCTCGGATTGCAATCGGTCGGGGATTTACGGCTGGGATTGTTAATCGGCCTGCTCATTTGGCGTACTAAGCGGTTTTGAAACCAAACCGACGACCGATCTGGTGCTTCGGCGGTCCGTCTGCTTCGGCGATCACTTGGTTTGACGAAAGGTTTGTCTGCGGCCGTTCTCGTCGGTTTTGCTAGATCGTTTGCTCTGGCGAGCTGCTTCGGTTTTGCGCGATTGGCCCTGCAACTGAGCCGGTAACCGATCCTGCGGCTGGTCGGCGATCGGTCGGTCGGTGCGGCGGAATTTAAACAAAGTAGAGGCGGTTCGTCCTCTGCCTTAGCGCTCGGTAAAATTTGTGCGATAGAATTTAAACAAGGCGAGGGCGGTTCGGCGGCTCCGAATAAGATTTTAATAGAGTGCGGCTACGGTCGCACCGCTGCCAAAATGAACGCGCCACGGAGAAGCCGCGCTGTGGATGAAATTTGAGCTCGCATTGCTTAAATTCCATCGCCACGAGCCGTTTCGGTTTCGCGGTCGGTCAATCGGCCGTGAATGGAATTTTAACAAAGCAGATCGAGACTGCTGCCGACAGGGCGATCATACTCGCAGGCAGCCGCGCTGCGGATAAAATTTTAAGTTTAATCGAATGGGACAAATTTGAAGCGGATTAAGTCTGCCTCTTTTAAAATTTGCGCCTAAGCTTGCGAACGAAGCGGATGCGGCGGCAGCTCGTTTAAATTAAATTTGGACGGGATCGTATGGGCTTGACGAAAGCGCCCGCCATTTAAATTTGAGATAAAATTTTAATGGCTAGCCCCGCGCAAAACAGGAAAATCCCTGCATAGATCGCTAAAAACGGCGCGATTATCGCATAATGGATGATAAACTCAAAGAAATTGTAGATCAAATGCTTGCTTTTGGGCTCTTTAAATTTTAATTCTAGCGGCTCGTTCGAATCAAACGGCGTGTTGGATCGCAAGATGTGCCTCAGACTAAACATCCAGCGCACGAAATCTATTCTATTGCGCTGCATATAGTCTTTGCCGATGCCCAATACGCCGTTTATATAGCATACAAAACCAAAACCGCCGAAAAACAAAATTAGCCCGATGTCGATCAGTCTATCGCTTATAAGGTATCCCATTCTTCAAATCTTTTGATTAATATTTTTTCAAATTTTTAAAACCACAGATTGTAAAAATCAAACCCCAAGAATCAACGCCGCAACCGGCAATAAACCATAGAGAGAAAAATGTAATCCAAAAATACATCTTAATTTTCGAGGTAAAATATAGGTTAAAGCTTTTTAGCCCGAAGCTTATCTCTCCCATAGCCATTTCGCCGAAATAATAATATGTAGTTCCTAAATACCCCAAGAAAAACGTAAATATAATAGCGGGAATTCCTTTTGGAAAAACTTTTAAATCATAGATATTTGGCATATTGTAAAAACTAAGATAAATCATCAAAGCCGAGCAAACAATCACCCAAATCCACATAAAACTTACGTAAAAAGCTGTAACCTGGGGCATTGCGCTAATAGTTTCAAAGGCTTCGATATTCGGAAAAATTCCTTTCATAAATTTAACGAAACTAGCGCAGGCTTCGCTTTTATCTAAAACTTTTATCGGTATAAAAAACACCGATAAAGATATAAGCGCATAAATAGGCATCGAATATTCTGCAAATTTAGAAAGCTTGGATTTTTCGCGGATTTTCGTAGGTCTCGAATCCCATTCGCGCAATTTGGGCTTTGGGGAATTTTCGTTTTCTAAATCGCTCATACAATCGATCCTTTTATTCATTGCAGATTAAATTTTTTAATCTCATACTTCGATGATAAAATTTAACTCAAAACGAAATATGCATGCTTAGCGCGATTATGCAAAGCAGTAGCGCTAGCGGCACGTATAAAAAGCGCCCCACGTTGTACCAAAACGCGCCGTATCGCTTGGACGCGCCCAAATTTACTTCGTCCAGAATTTCATCTTTTTTGATCACCCAAAACCACGAAACCGCGCCGATGACCGCACCGATCGGGATGATGTAGATCGAGACGAAGTCCATCCACGGCCCCCATTTGACGATTGCTTCCATATTCACGCCCACGCCGAAGCAGATCACGCACAAAAGCACGAGCGTGCAGGTGCGGTTCAGGCGCGGAAATTTATGCATCAAGGACTCGGCGACGACTTCAAACATATTTTGAAGCGATGAAATTCCGCCGAAGATCACTGCCGTAAAGAGGATGATCGCAAAAATTTGCCCGCCGATCATATCTTGTAAAATTTTAGGCAGCGTCACAAAAAGCAGCCCCGGACCCGCGGCGGGATCTGTGTGATATGCAAAGACCGCAGGGATCATCACTAGCGCGGCCACCATCGCCGCAAGCGTGTCGAAAAACGCCGTATTTTTCGCAGCCGAGACGACATCTTCGTTTTTAGGCAGATACGCGCCGTAGACGATCATACCCGAGCCCGTGATCGAAAGCGAGAAAAACGCCTGTCCCATCGCAGATATCCACACCATCGGATCGCCAAGCTTGCCAAAATCGGGCGTGAATAGAAATTTATACCCCGCGCCCGAGCCCGGTAGCGTGGCGACCTTGACTGCAAGTACCGCAAAAAGGATGAAAAATAGCGGCATCATGATTTTGTTGGTTTTTTCGATACTGTGCGCACCGAAAAACAGCGTAAAAAGCGTGCCAGCAACGACGATGAAGTGAAACGGCACGACCGAATACGGCGTTAGCGCGAAGGATTCAAACCAGGTGTTCGTATCCACGCTCATCAGCGAGCCGTCTATGGCCTGCGCTAGGGCTTTGAGCACGTATGAGATGATGACTGCGTAGCCGATGGCGATACACAGCGAGCCTGCAAGCGGCAGCCAGCCGATGATCTTGCCGACGGTGCCGAGCCTGCGACTTTTCCACGCGTATTCGTAAGAGCCCAAAGTGCCCGTTTTAGCGCGGCGTCCGATGGCGTACTCGGCGCTAAGTCCCGCATAGGAAAACAGCGCGATAAAAAATAGATAGATCAGCAAAAACGCGCCGCCGCCGTTCGTGCCGAGTTTATAGGGGAAGCCCCAAACGTTTGCCATACCCACGGCAGAGCCCACGCAGGCGATGATGAAAGCCCAGCGCGACGAGAAACTTCGTTTATTCATTTGCATACCCCTATTTAAATTTGCGTTATGGTAGCAAAAAAGTATTTAAATTTTATTTATTGTGCGTAGGATTTGGGCTACAGAGCGGTAAAATTTTAGGGCATTTCGGGTTTGAGCTTGCAGAATTTTGAGCAAGCAAATTTTAAATAGTTAAATTTCACTCATAAAATTTTAAAGAGTGCGCAAAATTTAAGCGAGTTAAAATTCGGCGCGATAAATCTGAGCGAGCTGAAATTTATCGCGTGTCGAAATTTAAACCGTCTTTTTGGCTAAATTTAAGCTAAAAACGCTATAATCCCGTTTCTTTTATTTCGTGCGCTCGTAGCTCAGCTGGATAGAGCATTTGATTGCGGTTCAAAAGGTCGGGGATTCGAATTCCTCCGGGCGCACCATCCGCAAATATCTTTTTAAACCGACCTTCGCTATAATCCGTGAAATTTTAATCTTGGAGCAAAAATGAGAGCATTCGCCGAATGGGAGGAGCAAGAGGCGCTTTTGGTGTCTTTGCCGCACGCAGGTACCGACTGGGCGCCGTATTTAGGCGAGATACAGGCAGCTTATCGCGACTTTATCGCCGCTGCAGCGAGGTTTGAGCCTGTCGTCGCGATCGCGCCGAGCCGCGAGGATTTTGAGCAAATTTGCGGCGGCTTAGCAAACATGAGCTTCGTGCAAATCGATACTGACGATACGTGGATCCGCGATTACGGCGCGATCGACGTAGAGGAGGGCGGCAAAATCACGGGGTTAAATTTTCGTTTCAACGCCTGGGGCGGCAAATTTGCAAGCGCCAAGGACGACGCGTTAAATTCCAAGCTTTACGCCGCGAACGCCCGCCCGCTGCGAGACGTAGATCTGATCTTAGAGGGCGGCAGTGTCGATTTTGACGGCGCGGGCACGATGCTGACTACTAGCGCGTGTTTGCTGAACGAAAATCGCAACTCCCTAAGCAAGGTCGAGCTGGATGCGCGGCTGCGTGAAATTTTCGGGCTAAGAAACATAATCTGGCTTGAGCGCGGCTTCATAAAGGGCGACGATACCGATAGTCACGTCGATACTCTCGCACGTTTTCTAAACCCGCGCGTCGTGGCGATAAGCTCATGCGACGATCCGAGCGATCTGCACTATGCGGAGCTTGGCGCGATGAAAGATGAAATTTCATCGCTCGGATACGACGTGATCGAGCTTCCGATCCCGCGCGCGATCTTTTATCGGGGGCGCAGGCTGCCCGCGACTTACGCAAATTTCGTCTTTTTAAACGGCGCGCTCATCGTGCCTACCTACGCGGACCCCGCAGATCCGCACGATCCAAACCGCGCGGCGGACGAGCTGGCGCTGTCGCGTCTGCGAGCGGCGTGCGCGGATCGCGAAGTAGTGGGAGTAAACGCGCGCGTTTTCATCCGCCAAAACGGCTCGCTACACTGCTCGTGCATGAATAAATTCAGGCTTTAAATTTAGATCGAAGGAAAAATATGAAAATTTTAAAAGTTGGGCTGATTTCGCATAAATTTGAAGGTACCAAGGCGCGCACGATAGCGCGTAGCATCGAGCTCATCGCGCGTGCAGCGGCGAAGGGCGCGCAATTAATCGTTTTGCAAGAGCTTCATCAGACGCATTATTTTTGCCAGCGCGAAAATACCGAAAATTTCGACTATGCACAGGATTTCGAGCGTGATTTGCGGCTGTGGAGCGAAGTGGCGAAGAGATTTGGCGTCGTGCTGGTAAGCTCGCTTTTCGAGCGCCGCGCCGCGGGGCTGTATCACAACACCGCCGTGGTCTTCGAGCGCGACGGTAGGATCGCCGGCAAGTATCGCAAGATGCATATCCCCGACGATCCGCAGTTTTACGAAAAATTTTATTTCACGCCGGGCGATCTGGGCTTTAAGCCCATAGATACGAGCGTGGGACGGCTCGGCGTGCTCGTGTGCTGGGATCAGTGGTATCCCGAGGCGGCGCGCGCGATGGCGCTACGCGGTGCCGAGCTGCTCATATATCCGACCGCGATCGGGTGGTTCGACGGCGACGGCGAGGACGAAAAGGCGCGCCAGCTGGAGGCTTGGGTCGCGGTACAGCGCGGGCATGCGGTGGCAAACTCCCTGCCCGTAATCGCCGTAAATCGCGTGGGTTTTGAAAGCGCCGCGCTTAGCGAGGTTCCGCCGGATGAAATTTTATCCGGGGGCGAAGCAGGTTTGAATATGCGCGATAAAATTTCGCGCTCCACGGATGCGAGCGACGATAGTAAAATTTTAAGCGAGGGCGGAATTTTATCCTTTAATAATGGGGTGCTAACGGATAGCGGCAAAATGGCGATCGGCAGCGAAATTTTGCCCGCAAAGGATGAGGCGGCACGAGAAAATTTAAAAATTTCGATAGAGATTAAATTTAACGGCGAAACTTTAGAGGTACTGCCGAATAAACAGCGCGTAGATCAGCTTGTCAGCGAAGAGGGGATTAGGTTTTGGGGCAATAGCTTTATTTTCGGTGCGCAGGGCGAACAGCTGTTTCGTGCAAATAGCACCGATGAGCTATGCGAAGTCGTAACTATCGATATGCAAAGATGCGAAAACGTGCGCCGCTGGTGGCCGTTTTTGCGAGATAGACGCGTGGAGGAGTATGGAATTCTTACGAAGAGATACGGGTTGTAGCATTCTGTATCTCGAATAGACATATGGTTTATCGGACGCGCACAGAATGAAAGCAAATAATTTTTATGGTATCAATGTGTAGAGGCGCCGCCAAAATACATTAATAGACCAAATTGGTTTAAAATTTTGATTTTGAAATGCCCGAGAAATCGGATTTTGTAAATAAATTGTAAAAAATTTGCCAAAAACTATTGACAATTTTTAAATTTTTCTCTATAATTACGCCAAGTTTCGCATATAGGTATGCGGGATGAATTTTATATAAGGAGTAAACCATGAAAAAAGGTTTTACTATGATCGAGTTGATCTTCGTTATCGTTATTTTAGGTATCTTGGCAGCTGTTGCTATACCAAGACTTGCAGCTACTCGTGATGATGCAGAAATCGCAAAAGCTGGTACTAATGTTACCACGATTGTATCGGATCTTGGCTCTTATTATACATCACAAGCGAAATTTGCTAACGATCTTAAGTCTATGACAAATGTAGCAATAGATCCAGGTACAGGTTTTGTTGGTGAACTTAAGTCCGGTGGTAAAAAGTGCTTAAAAGTTACATTGAAAGATTCTGTTGCTGCGAATGGTACTGCTGGTATTGTTCCTGCTTATTTAAAAGTAGAGCAAGGTGCTGATAGTGGTGCTTCAATCTGCACTAAGCTATATGCGGATCCTTCAATTATAGATATCTTAAATAAGAAATTTAAGTATGTAGATAATGTAGATGGTACTGAAAAAGAACTTGATGGTTTTGCAATTAGCGGTGTTGCTGTAGTTAAATAAGTTAATATTTAACTTATAATATAGGGGTCTAACTTTATGTTAGACCCTTTTTACGTTTATAAGTACAAAAATAATATTTTTATAAGTATTATTTTATATTTGAAATTATTAAATC
>ERZ773042.433-NODE-433-length-28905-cov-47.419237_pt1 | contig 28905 bp, 25 predicted proteins | sample MGYA00511664_ERZ773042 | MGnify/ENA primary metagenome ERZ773042 (study PRJEB29015, sample SAMEA2737984) | human oral metagenome | biome: human oral; feature: human-associated habitat; material: dental | place: China | collected 2036 ... | reverse complement strand
AGCGGTTTGACGGGGAGAGTGCTCAGGTGTTACCCACCTGAATTAGCGAAGAGCCGGATTTCGATTCCACCCCGGGCATAGGCGTTATAAACTGATGTGGCTGGCGATTCCTGGACACGATTTGCCAAACAATCCGAATCCCCCGACAATGGGCATGGGCGCGTCCCGGCCCGGAAGGCGAGGGACAGGTGTCGAAGACAACGAAGAGGACGTACGGCCCGGAGTTCAAGATGGCCGTGGCGCTGGACGTGGTCAGGGGCTCTGCCCTGGAGTGGAGGCGAGGCCCACGATATTGCCGGCACATCCTTGGCAACTCCGCCCGGCGGAATACAATGTGTTCTATGCCAAGAGAAAGGTGCCGGCATGGTAACGATGACCTTGAGAATGTCCGAGGCTGACGCTGAGGTTGCTCGGAAGTTCGCTGCGTTCGAGGGCAAGGGCTTCTCCGACTTCGCGCGAGATGCCATCTTCGAGAAGACCGAGGGTACTTACGACCTCCAGGAGCTCTGCGACGCTGCGGCGGCAGACACCGGCGAGCGCTACGGCCAGGCGCAGGTTCTGGCGGAGCTGGGTCTGTAGGATGTCCTGGAGGGTCGAGTACACGACGCACGCCCTCAAGCAGCTGAGGAAGATGGACCGCTTCGACGCGCATCTCATCACGTCGTGGATAGGCAGGCACCTCGAGGGGTGCGAGGATCCGCGCGCCCTGGGCAAGGGACTCTCGGCAAACCGTTCGGGCGAGCGGCGCTACCGCGTCGGCGGCTACCGCATCCTCTGCATGATCGGGGATGACGTGCTCGTGGCCGAGGTGTTCTCCACCGGCCACCGCAGCGAGGTGCACAAGAGATGACGCAACCCTGCGGATACGAGATTCGACGCATGCGACCAGAGGAGTTCCCGCTGTTGTGGGACTTCCTCTATGAGGCGATCTTCGTGCCACCCGACTTCGAGGGAGAGATGCCGCGCAGCGTCATAACGGAAGATCCGAAGTGTCGCGCCGCTGTCGAGGGCTTCGGCACCTTGCCCGACGACCTGGCGGTCGTGACTGCGGCAGATGGCCGCGTTGTCGGGGCATGCTGGGCGCGCACCACCGACGGGTACGGCCACATCGACGACGAGACGCCCTCCCTTTCCGTTTCGCTCTACGAGGAGCACCGCGGCAAGGGGCTGGGAGGAGCCATGATGCGGACGATGCTTGCGGAACTCGGACGCGCCGGGTACCGCCGCGCCTCCCTTTCCGTGCAGAAGGCCAATCCCGCATGTATATGCAGCGGTCCGGCCTGCCGATGTAGGCGGCTAGCCGCGCCTCCCTTTCCGTGCAGAAGGCCAATCCCGCCCTGCGTCTGTACCAGCGCCTGGGCTTTCGCATCGCGGGCGCCGGCGCCGACGACGCCGAATGGCTCATGGTGCATGACTTGAAGAAGCTCTGAGGGCGTCTCAGGGGGAATCAGAACCCCACCTCCCTGAGTTCGTCCAGATCGTCGATCGCAGTGGTCACGGTGTTGCTCACGACCGTCGCCGAAGCCGTCGTGGTCAGGTTGCCGTCAATGTCGGTCATGTCGCTGTCGCCTAGCTCCACGTTACTGTCGCCCAGCATGGCCATACCGACCTCGTAGGAGCCTTTCGGCTGTACCGCCTCTGCCAGCGCCCGGCTCATCAAGGCAGGCAGCCGCGTCGGGTCGGCCACGTCCCAGGATAAGATTTCCTACATACTTTGACAGCTGAATATGTCCAGAGAGGGACCATGAAGGGAGGGCTCCGCGAGGTCGCCAAAACCACAGTCGAGCAGGCAGACAAGGTTGTGGGCGCCGAGCGCCACGGGCGGGACGCTGAGCGCGATACGTACCGCGCCGGCCCATCATCACTGCTGGCGAGATCACGCTCGACGCGCCCAGGCCCAAGCGGGCCCGCCTCACGACCGCGATCATCAAGCGCTGCGAGCGGCGCGAGGAGGGCGCGGGCGACTGCTACGCCGAGGTGCCCGCAGGTGGCGGATGTAGTTGCGCAGCGTCTGCTCGTTGCCCGGGAGCGCGTCGCACTCGCCCGACTCCACGAAGCGCTCCACGAGAACGTCGTAGGCCGAGCTCATATGGCATTCTGGGTTGCGCTCGACGATCTCCACGACTGCGGGCTTGAGCGGCTCGGCGTCGAATGCCATCTGCTTGCGCACCCCGGCGTGGTTGTCGTCGGGCGCGCAGCCCATCCTGCAGTGCTTGCGTACCGTCTTGATCGTCGGCACCTTCTTGTGCCTCGTCTTGAGCTCCTCGTAAGTCTCGCCCACGGCGTACCCGGCGAGCCTCAGCTCCTGCATCTCGTCGATCATCTCATCTTGTATCATCTTCTTGGCTCCTAACGGTCGGTCTTTGGTCGGGCGCGACCGTTAGGATGTCAGATGATTCCTCCTTCCATGCCGTCATCGGGAAAGTCTCCTTGCCGATGCATGGTGATTATTTGCGCCATACTGCCACGGCAATTGCATAGCGAGCTACGCCCGTTGCAACACTGAGCCACGCGCTTCGCCGACCGCTGATTTCACGGCGAGCCACACCCCCCATCCTCGATTCGCATTGCCGAACCGAGAAAGAAAGGGGTTTCACATGGCAAGGCATGACAAGGCCAGGCTCGTCCTCGAGTTGAGGGCCAAGGGGATGTCGGTGCGGGAGATCGCGAAGACGCGCGGGATCTCGCACCACACGATCAAGGAGATCGTCGACCGAGCCGCCGAGAAGGGCGTCGCCTGGGACGCGGTCAGGCTGCTGGGCGACGACGAGGTCGTCGGGCTGCTGTTCCCGGAGGAGACCGCCAAGGCCGCCGAGGCGGCGGTCGCGCGCCCCGACTACGACGAGGTGCACGAGGAGCTCAAGAAGACGGGCGTCACGCTCAAGCCGCCCTGGCGCGAATACGCCGACGACCGCGCCGCGTCCGGCGAGCCGTCCGTCAGCTACGCCACGTTCACCAGGGGGTATTCGGATTACGTCGCATCCAGGAACGTCACCGACCACCTGGGGCACAAGCCCGGGCAGGCGATGGAGGTCGACTGGTCGGGGCCGACGATGTGGGTCGTCGGCCCCGTGACGGGCGAGGTGTCCACTGCCCACCTGTTCGTGGCCGTCCTGCCGTACTCGCAGCATGCATACGTCGAGGCGGTCCCGGGCATGAGGGAGAGGTCGTGGCTCGAGTGCCACGCGCGCGCCTACGAGTTCTTCGGCGGGGTCGCGGTCAGGCTGGTCTGCGACAACCTCAAGACCGGGGCCGCCAGGCATCCCAGGCAGGGCGAGGTCGTCCTGAACGCGGCCTACGAGTCGCTGGCCCGCCACTACGTCTGCGCGATCATGCCGACCGGCGTGCGCAAGCCCAAGCAGAAGCCGAGCGTGGAGGGCGGCGTCGGCAAGATCGCCACCGCCGTGATAGCGCGGCTCCGCGGACGCGAGTTCGCCAGCTTCGCCGAGCCCGACGCGGCCATCCGGGAAAGGCTCGACGAATACGACGCGCGGCCCTTCCAGAAGCGCGAGGGCTCCAGGAGGGAGGTGTTCGAGACGGTCGAGAGGCCCGCGCTGGCGCCGCTGCCAAAGGCGCCGTACGAGGTGCGCGAATGGGCCTACGGGCGCAAGGTGGCGCCTGACTTCCACGTCGCATACAAGACGAACAGGCACTCCGTGCCCTATGCGCTGGTGGGCAAGCTGGCGGACGTGAAGGCGGCCGACCCCACCGTCGAGGCGTGCGACCGCGCGACGGGCGCGCGCGTCGCGACCCATCCCCGCCTCAAGGGCTACGTCAGGTACGGCTGCAGCACCGACCCGTCCCACATGCCCCCGGAGTTCGCCCACGTGGAGTGGGACGACGCGCGCATGCGGCGCTGGGCGGCGTCCATAGGGCCGAGCTGCGCGGCGGTCGTCGACAGGGTGTTCGACGACGTCCAGATCAAGGAGCAGGCGCACGACCCGGTGCTGGCGGTACCCAACCTGTCCAAGCGGTACGGCGCCGACCGGCTGGAGGCGGCGTGCCCCTACGCGCTCGGGAAGTCCGACCACCCGCGGTGCAGGTTCCCTAGGGGCGCTCTGGCGTCCGGCGTCGCCCCCGCCGTCGAGGAGGGCGGCTACGTGCGCGGGGCCGGGTACTATGCGGGAGGCGCGCGATGATGGGCCAGGAGACCAGGAGGAAGCTGCGCATGATCGGCGTGCCGGAGGCCGTCGAGGCGCTCGACATGATGGAGGGCGACCCTTCGTCCTACGCGGAGATGGGCTTCGACGAGAGGATGCGGCTCGTGGTCGACTACGTGGCGCAGGAGAAGGAGAACGCGAGCGTCAAGCGCCTGCTGCAGCGGGCCCACCTGCGCATCCCGGAGGCGGACATATACGGCGTCGTCTACGACGGGAGGCCCCTGTCGCGCGAGAAGGTGCTGACGCTTGGAACCTGCCAGTTCGCCGAGTCGAGCACCGACGTCATCGTCACCGGGTTCACCGGCACGGGCAAGACCTCCCTGTCCTGCGCGATCGCGAAGCAGGCGTGCAAGAACAGGCTGCCGACGCCCTGCGTCAGGATGCCCGACCTGATCATGGCGTACGAGGAGGCCGTCGCGGCGGGCGTGGCGGAGGCGAAGCTCCTCAGGAAGCACTCGCGCTTCAAGGTGATGGTGGTCGACGACTAATGTGAAGCTTCACATTAGTCGTCATATGCGAAGCGCGAGTTTATGCGAAGCCGGTGGCCCCCGATATCACTTGACTTGGCCGATCGAGCCAAGCCGCTTCACATAAACCTAGACTGGCGATGCATTGCAAATTCGTCAGCTTGGGAGGTTGACGCCATGAGCGACAGTGCGAGAGAGCTCGCAGCCGCAGCGGGGGCGATGCTCCGCGGCATGGGCTACCAGGAAGGCACGATACGCAACTACCGCGCTTCCTGGAACAAGGTCATCGCGTTCTGCGATGAGAACGGCATCGAGGAGTACGACGAAGGAGCGGAGCGCTCGTTCTTCGCCAGTGAGGGAATCGGACCGATTCCCGGGTTGGCCCCGCATCAGCGCGATCGCGTGAGGCACGTGCGGTGCCTTCTGACCGCCAAGGACGGAAGGCTTCCGAAGGCATGGCGGGAGCCGGGGCCGCAGGTGCCGAGGGACCTCGTCGTGGCATACGACTCGTATGTCGACGACATGCGTGAGCGCGGTCTCTCGGAGGCCACCGTTATCGGGCAGGAATGCGTGGTCCGCCGTTTCCTCGCGTTTGCGGGCGCGGCCGATTGTGCCGACCTGAGCCTCGGGCATGTGATGGCGTACATCGGGCGCATGTCCGGGGCGGCGGCGCAGACCAAGGCCAACAACCTATACGTGATCCGCTCGTTCCTCAGGCACCTGGCCGCAGAGGGCATGTGCGACCCCTCGGTGCCGGCCTCCATGCCCGTCATCCCCGGCCACAAGCATAGCGCGCTGCCGTCGGCGTACGGCGGCGACGAGGTGGCCGCGACGGACGTCTCCGACGAGTGCCCCAAGCGCAACTACGCGATGCTCCTGTGCGCATCGCTCATGGGGATGCGGGCCTCGGACATCCGCGGCCTTCGCGTCGACGACCTGGACTGGCGGGCGGGGAGGCTCTCGTTCACCCAGAGCAAGACGGGCTCTAGGGTGACGCTGCCGATGCCCGGGGAGGCCAGGCTCGCCATCGCCGACTACATGCGATCGGAGCGCCCCTCCAGCGAAGATGCGCACGTGTTCCTGCACGCCCGTCCTCCTTACGGGCCGTTCGAGGGTTGCCAGAACGCGTTCCACTACGTGGCGACCGCCGCGTTCGACGCGGCCGGCGTCGACCCGCGGGGCCGCCATCACGGAATGCACTCCCTGCGCCACTCGGCCGCGACGAACATGCTCGCCGACAACGTGCCCTATCCGGTCATCTCGGGCGTCCTCGGGCACAGCAACGCCAACACGACGAGGAGGTACCTCGCAGTCGACGTGGAGCGGCTGCGCGCGATGTCCCTGGAGGTGCCCCGTGGATGACGAGATCATGGAGTTCGCAGGGCCGCACGCGGCGCTGTTCGCCGACTACGTCCGCCACGAGCGAGCCCTCGGGTATGCGATACCGAGCAGTTACCAGACGGTGCTCAGAGACATGTCCAGGGTGCTCGCCAGCTTGCCGCCGATCGACTCGATCGTCGACAAGCGGGCCGCCGAGCTCATCGCGAGGCGCAGGGAGGGCGAGTCCGTCCCCACCCAGTGCAAGCGCATGGCGATATGCCGTCAGCCATGCGTCTTCCTGCGCGGCGAGGGCTACGACGCCCACGTTCTCCCGCACAATTTGGTAAGGGACACGAGCGACTTCGTCCCGAGGATAATATCCGAGCGGGAGATGGCGCGGGCCATCGAGTTCGCCGACGCGACGATGCGGGATTGGGTGGGGCTGCTGCTCCGGCTGCTCTGGTGCCTGGGCCTGCGGATGGGCGAGGCGCTCAGGCTGGACGTCTCGGACATCGATCTCGACGCGGGAACCATCCTCGTCAGGAGGGCGAAGGGCGACCGTACGCGACTTTGCCCGATGTCGAGCTCCCTATCCCGGCACGTCGCCTCCTACATGGAGGCGCACGGCCTCGCCTGCGCCGACGGCTCGCTCCCGCTGATACCATCGGCGGACGGGAGCGGCCACAGGAGCCATGCGACCGCGGCGTCCAGGATCAAGGAGGCGTTCGCAGCCGCGGGAATCGCCCGGCCCGAGGGACCCACGGCCCGTCCCCACGACATAAGGCACTCGTACGCGGTCCACGCGCTCGAGAAGGCCATGGAATCTGGCATGGACGCCTACGTCGCGCTCCCGATCCTGGCCGTCTTCATGGGCCATGCCGACATCAAGAGCACGGAGTACTACCTGCGGCTCACGGAAGGGCACTACCGGGGCATCGTCGACGCGCAGGCCCGATGCTCGGCCACCGTGTTCGGGGGCGCGTCATGACGGGGGCGAGCTTCCAGTCGCTCGTGTCGCGGTTCCTGCTCGACTACCTGCCGACCCGGAGGGGGCTCAGCCCCAACACCGTCGCCTCCTACCGCGATGCGATAGCGCTTCTGCTCGTGTGGTTCGCGTCGGAGGGCGGCGTGCCGGCCGACTCCGTCGAGATGGAAGATCTCACCCCCTCTGCCGTCTCGAGCTGGACCGCATGGCTCGAGGGCTCGAGGGGCTGCTGCCCCTCGACGTGCGACAGCCGGGTCGCGGCCATCAAGTCGTTCGCGAAGTTCGCGCAGTACGAGGCCCCCGAGCATCTGGAACGCTGCGCCGGGATAGCGGGCATACCCATGAAGAAGCACGCGACGAGGGAAATGGACTTCATGAGCCCCGAGGGCGTCGGAGCGGTCATCTCGGCCGCCGACGACGATCTGCGCGAGCTCGCGATCCTGTCGGTGCTGTACGAGTCCGCGGCGCGCGTGAGCGAGGTGGCGGCGCTGAACGTTTGCGATGTCTCGGGAAGGAAGCCGTTCACGGCCAGACTGCTCGGCAAGGGGCGCAAGGTTCGAGTCGTCCCCCTGTCGCCCCAGGTGGGCGAGACGATCGCCGACTACGTCGGGTCTTGCAGAGGCGGGGCGGAGCCGGACGGCCCCATGTTCCTGAATGCCCAGGGAAACAGAATCGGCAGGGCGGGCATCGCCTACATATTGAAGAAGAACGTCGCGATTGCCCATGAGGCTAACCCCGCAATCGTTCCGCCCACCAGCCACCCGCATGCATTGCGGCATTCGAAGGCCATGCACATGCTCGAATCGGGAATCAACCTCGTGTACATCAGGGATTTCCTCGGTCATAAGAGCGTGACCACGACCGAGGTTTACGCGAAGGCCAGCGTGGAGGCCAAGAGGAAGGCGCTCGAGGGACTCGAGCAAGTCGTCGTGAGCCATTCCAGATACGACAACGCCGAGCGGGCCGACATATTGTCCTGGCTGCGCGGCTTGCTATAACCCTAATCGTTTATGCGAAGTCGATGTGCCCGCAATCCCGGTCTACCTGGATTAACTCCGTCGGCTTCGCATAAACTCGCGCTTCGCATATGACGAGTGGCTCATCGACCCGCTGACCCCCGACCAGATGCGCTTCTTCCTGGAGCTCGTCGAGCGCAGGTACGACAGGGCCTCGACCGTCTGGTGCTCCCAGTACCCGGTGTCGGACTGGCACCCGCGGCTCGGCGGCGGAACGCACGCCGACGCCATATTGGACCGGATCGTCCACAACTCCGTCAGCATCGACACGGGCGACGTGAACATGAGGGCGGCGATGGCGGCTAGAGCCTGATCGACCCGCCTCGCGGCTCGTTATGCAACGGATGCGGCTGCGCATGCAACAGCGTGCGTGGCCGCTCGTGCAACCACTGCGGCTTGTGCACGCAAATAATCAGCATGGGAAGAAGCCCTTACCGCGCCGGGGGCAAGACTGCTTACCGGGCCCAGGGAAAAACTGCTTACCGCCGAGGGGAAGAACTCCTTACCTCATCGTTGGTAAAACACGTTACCGTCTACAACCTCGCGGCGCACGGCTACCGAGCGCTCGCCGACGCGGTCGAGGGCGGACGTCCCTACGAGGTGAGCTGCCCCGCCGCCCTCGTGTGCGGTACGAAGGACATGGCGGGTTCGTCCAAGCGCTACAGCCGAACCTGGGCCGCACGCACGGGTCTGCCGCTCTTCTGGCTGGAGGGTGCGGGCCACAACTCCAACACCGACGCCCCCGATGAGGCGAACGCTGTCATCGAGGATTTTGCGCAGTTAAGCATGTTCTCGAGGTCGTTCCCCCCGAATTCCCCCATCTGTGCCCGTCAGCATGCCGTCATCGACGCTGCCTATGACGGCATTTCCCCTTTACAAGACCGGTTTGACGTCACCGCAACATCAAGCCGCCCTCTGGGTACCCTACCTGAAGAGCGGTCATTTTCGGCAGTTATCTTCAGAAGGAACCGCGGATGCAGCATATTGCTAGCGTCGTCTAGAAGTACTCAACGGTATAATTAGTTTTATAACGCCAAACAAGAGTGAAGGGGCGATATCCATGGCAACAGATGCTGTCGAAAGCTTCTCTTTGCTCGACGCTATCGAACTCACTGGCTACGAATACGTAGACAAGCGATACAGCGGTGGTTGCTTGTGGATTATCGCGGCCAAGAGGTTCGAGGTTTTTTGTCTTTATGCCACCTTAGCCGAAAGTTTCACTTTTCGAGCAAAGGCGGTCGTGCCACTAACGGCAGGAGCGCGTGGTGGGCTTCAGCAAAATCTCTGCCATTGGACGATTTGCCAGTGGATATGGCAAGAAACATCATGTCAAAATTCAGCAAATCGCAAACTGATCCGGCAGTACAAGAAACAGCAGATGATTTGATGACTAACGAAAATTGCGATCAAGAAGAGAATAGCGCAGAGGCGATTGAAGACCTCATCGGTAGTCTCAATACGTGGTGGAATGAAGATGCCGCAAAGCCCCTTTTTGAAGTAGAGACTGTTCCCATTGCGAAAGACGCTGATACGCAAATCATCCTCGAATCTGGAGGCAATGCCACAGGCCACACCCTTCTCGATGGCTCCTTATTGCCTGACGAAATAAAGCTTATGTCGATTGATGAGCTTGAACGGGAAATCGATTCATACAAGATTAGCCGGCTAAAGCGTCTCGTGATATACACAATCGGGGAACTTGCGAGCACGCGGTGCAGCACCTTGACCGCCCTCCCGGGATTTGGACCCGCTACCCTCGAAAACTTAAGAGTGGCCATTGCCCATCTTTCCTCCGTCGACCTACCCCTTCGTGAAGGCGCGGATGACCCAGTTCCGTTCATCCTGAACTTCGACTCTCTACAACCTTGGCAACTTCAGCTTGGCCTGAACGAGGACATATCACTCAGCCAAGCCCAATCGCGTAGGCTTAGCGAGGCGGGATACTTAACCGTTGCAGATTTGCGTGATGTCTCAACCGAACAAGTGCGTTCGTTGAAAGGATTCGGCTATAAAGCGCTGAGCAAGATCGCCAGCTGTTTAGCCGAGCAAAGAATCGCAACGTCCATCATTCCAAACCCGTCAATGTCAGCGGTTCAAACAGCGGAATTCGTTCGCATACAGAAGGATGTTAGGAAGTATGTCGGTGATTCGTATCAACCTGTTTCACAAGATGCTCTTCCTATAAAAATCGATTCTCCCCGACATATCAGAAACCTCCTATCTGATCGCGACAGTCGATATGACGATCCCATAACGGCTATTCCCGAAGATGCCGGGCTATCTAATGAGCTGAGCAATCTCGATGCCTCCTGGCTTCCGGCAGAAGGCTCGAGACACATGGTCGCCGCATTGAGCCATGAGCTAAAACTTGCACGGCAAGCGGATTCGTACCTGCAACTTCTTTGCCAATGCCTGTTCGATTCGAACAACGCGTTGCAAGGCCACAGCATAGAGATATATCTTCGCCGTAACGGGCTCTATGGAAACAAGGAAACCCTGCAGAATATCGCTGACGACTTGAACCTCACTCGCGAACGCATAAGGCAACTAGCCATTAAATGCGGCAACCGATTCAAGCCCCAAGCCTCTCGACGCTTTTTACTCTTTCGCATAGCCGTACTTACAACGGCGATGAAAATGGGCGGATCGGGATCCCTCGACAAGCTGGGTGACGCAATCAATGATTTAGCCCTCCCTTACGAAGGGGACCCAACAATTTTGTTTGGCTTTTGCCCAGAAATCACTCTTAGCGGCGAGGACGGTCAATTCTGGTTGTCAAGTTACTCATGCTCCCAATGCAAGAAACTGGATGCTTTCAGAAAAGAAGCGGGCAAGGAGCTGCTTTGCGTGCTTCACTCCGATGCTTTGACAGCCATCGGTTGCGACCAATGCTCGTCTGGCTGCAAACCCTCGCCTGGGTTTATCTGTGATCAAAGCAACTTGCAATATGCAGATGGATATATAGGCACAAAAGACCACCCGATCATGAAATCCCTGCTGCATCCAAGCAGCAAGCGAGCCGTGATTCACGCAATACTATTCGAAACCGCGCACGCTCTCACGGTCGACGAAATAGTCGACTTAGCCACAAGACGGTTTGGTGCAGCGGTTAGCAAGGCACACGTTGCGAGCCAGCTGACGTCTTTCGACGACTGCATGCTCTGGGGCAGGGGGACTTACATCCATGAAAACCATGCCCCGAATCCCAAGTGCCTCATAGAGGATGTTGCGCTTTTTGCGAGGTCTGAGTTCAAAAAACGAAACATCCCGATTCTGGGAGTCAGCGGTTTATATGAGGCCTTCCAAAATGAGTTAGAGGCGGAAGGGATTCCGACTAGGCATGCGCTCTATAGCCTATTAAGAAAACTCAACGATTCAGCATTGCTGCTTCAAGAATACCCTTGGATTTGCGAAGCCGAGCGCATTAATGGCCGAACGAGCTTTGCCAAGTACTTTTACTCCGTCCTCGTCGCAAACAACGGGTTCATCACGGACGAGCACGCTTCGGGTATTGCGGATCGGGTCATGGCACAGTCGTTTGCCCTCAATGGCCTGGCCGAGTACTCCCCGTTCGTTATCAACGCAAACGGCGGTTGGTACGATATAGAAGCGGCAGATTTCGACATGGAAGGAATCGCCCAATTGGCCACCGAAGTCGCTGTGCGCATGGGCGACGACGATGTCGTTTCTACCAAGCTGGTCTTTGAAAAGAACAAGGAGCGATGCTTCAGGTATGGCGTTAAGTCATACGACATGCTCTATTACCTTATCGACATGATGGAAGACGACCTGCCTATTGAGGCTACGCGCCTCCCGTATCTTGCAAAATCTAGACATGCGCATTTCTCGGCACTCGAAGCTGCAAGGCAATACATACGTGCGTCTGACCACTCGGTCCAAAAGGTTGAACTAGTCGAGGAATTTGGCGTGAAGCGCGGTATTAACGTATCGGGCATGAGCACAAAACTACTCACATCAGCTCGAGACATTATTCTCGTTGGAACCGATACGTATTGGACGTTTGAGAGGCTTCACATCGACGAAGCGTTCATCGACACATTCGACTCCGCGCTCGATGATGGAATCATCTACTCTAACGAGTATGCGGACCTATTCTATTCGCGAAACGAGTGCCTTCCCTCTTACGACGCCCTACCCAAACTCGAAGGCGGCATGCGCTGGAACTCAAAGCTGTTGCGGGCTATTTTCGCAAAGAGCTATAAGTTCCGTTCTTTCGGCGAAGAGAGCAGCTGCATCGTTGATTCAAGACGCCATCCAAACGTGACAAACACCGAGAAATTCTATGCAGCGTTGCTTGAGAACGAATTCATGGGGTGGTCATCTTTCGACAGGTTTGCCGAATACTGCAACATGTACTCAATTGCAGACGAACTCGAGCCGGAGTTTTTTGACGCATTCTCTTCGATACGCGCAGACGAGATTTCAATTGAGCTCGTTTAGTGCGTGTCCGGAAAGGTCACTCTTGGGCTAACGAATTACCTCTCTGAGAAGCTTTCGACGAATTCCAGCAAGTCTGCCAATCTTTCAGTGGGGGTGTTGCCGCTGCCGATCAGCTTCTCATGCAAGAAATCGACACCTCCACGCACGTAGTCTTCGTAATGCGCTAAATCAGTCTCGGCGCGATTCTCCGGTGACACCTGAAACGCTTTCCGGAATCTTTCTTTCGCATCAGAAGTGTGACCCTTGTCGAGCAGCATGATAGTTTTGTAGTTCAGCTCTAGGTGCCCATCAGCATCTTTTAACTGCTTCAGGAATATGCTTTTATCCGCATCGTCCTGATTGTTTTTGGCGGCTGTCCTGTTGTACTCGAATCCCACAATCGGTGCCACAACCAAAACGTCTACGACGCGCGGGAAAAACCCCAGGTTTACCAGTTCGTCTGCTCTAATCGCATGTGATCCATAGAACCGATATTGGTCCATTCCTTCGTACATGCTTAATCCACCCTCTCGATGCTCGAATGCCGCTCTGGCTCAATGCTCATAAACGCATACTCAACGCCAACGCGTTGCTTGAGGTGCTCGCGAGCCTTCTCGCCATCGGTGTCTTTAATCAATATGATTGCCTGTTCGGCTACGGCAGGTAGTACCTCGCATACGGCCTCGATGCGCTTGTTGTCTAGTTTCGACATCGGCGCATCCATGACAAGCGGGTAGCTTTCGGAGACCAGCGTTTCGTCCTCAGCGCGCTCGGCGTCCGCAGCAAGCCTAATCACACCCGCTATAAAAGCGAATATGACGGCCACGGTCTGGCCCTCTGAAGTTTCCACGTCATAGCCCTGCTGACCCGTTTCCGTGTTTCTCACCTGCACGTTGTATCGATCATCGAGCTCAAGCTGTAGCGAGCCGCTGAAGAATTCTTTGAACACCTCGTTGATTGCCGTCTGCAAATCAACCCTGGTAGCCGATTCCTTCCATTTATGCTCGTTCTCTAGGGCCTTGTATATGAACTCCGCGTACCCCTTATCCCGGCGGACCCTCTTATTTGTCGCATCGGTTGTTGTTTGGCTGTTTCTGCGAGCGATTGCATCACGCCGGCTCGTTTCAGCCATGCCTTTCGCCAGCGTCTTCTTCGATATCTTCGACTCGGCATCCTTTAGCCCGCGGCTTGCAGCCTGATAATGGCTCTCGATTGCTGAAGCATCCTTCGCGTGCGCGAGCCTCTCGTCAAGCCAATCGATGCGCTTTTCGCACTCTGAGATATCGCGTTCGATATCTCGCATATTCCTTATCCGCATTTTGACGTCTTCAACAAGAGTCGAATCCCGATTGCTCGCTTGTACAAGAAGGTTGCATTCGTCGCGATAGTTCTTGATCGCCGATCCCAAATGCTCTGGAGGCACTACGGCTAGCCATTTCATCAGCGCTTCGTACTCGGCACTATTGAACTCTATGGGCGTTCCGCAAATGCAGCGACGCCGTTCGATTATGTCCTTAATAGTGTCGGCATTAATCCCGGTTGGCGCTTCTTTGATTTCGACATCGGCAGTATCGATTTCATCGATTGCGCGCATAAGCAGCGGTGCGGCGAAAAATCCCCAGGCACTTTCTCCGAATTGCTTTGTAAGCATCTTCGCTTCTGTGTCATGGGATTTCTGACGCTTCTCTATTTCGTCTTCTTTGTCTTTTCGCTCGGAGGCCCACTCCTTTGACTCCTTTAATGCCTCGAGCTCGCCCCAATACTTTTCTTTTGCGGCCTGATTGCTCTCTTTTTGCTCTTCGAGCTCCTCGATTTCAGCCTCGAGAGTCGCTATCCTTTCTTCTGCTGCTTGTATCTCCCGCTCAGCCTTCTGATAATCCGAATCGCTATCAGCGTTGTAGTCTTTGTTGTAGGAGCTAATGACGGATGAAGCTCCTCCCTTGAGATGCCTCATCGCCTCAGAAATTGCACTGAGCCCGAGAAGGTTTTCGACCGCTACCTTGAACTCCTTACTACGCCCGTCCTGTATCTCGTTTCCCATACGCTCGGCACGCTCGCCATCGAAGAAGAAGTAAGGCGCAATCGTTCGCGGTACTATTTCGTTGATTAGATTAGTTTTCTCGTTCTCGGAATCAATGAACTCTTCTTGCCCATCATCTGCCTTGTACGAAACGCTCAGAATAGTGCTGTGAGAGCGGAAAGACGTTGCCGAATCCTTCCGGTATTCCTGCGATCGCGTAATTCGATATTCTCTTTCGTTGTGTATCAATACGAGGCGTACCCTCACCGTGCGGAGATTGCTAACTTCCATCTCATCGCGCGCTGGAAACGAGAGCAAGTCATCGTTTTTCTTGAATGTCGTCGTTCCGTAAAGACACCAGAAGAAGGCCTGCGCAAGGGTAGTTTTACCCGAACCGTTATCGCCCATGACAATCGTGACATTTTTCACGGGATCGGTAGAAAAATCGATGTGATTCTTGCCAGCGAAAATGCGGAAGTTCTCCAGCTCTATCGACTTAATCAACATTTGCGTCAGCCTCCTCTCGGATAATCGATTTGATTCTGTCGACGATGTCCTTGTCGCTCGTGCTTTTGTTGGTCTGTATATTTCGCTTTTCGAGCTTAATAATGCGTTCCCGCATTCGCTTCGCCCGTGTAGGATCGATTTCGGATTTTGGATTTTCAGCAACCATGCCCTAAATCCTTCTCTCAAGTTGATCTATTAGAAATTTTAGTTCATCAACACGGTAGCTCTCGCTTATTTCGTCAAGAACCGCCTGCGCCGATGTGAAGTTCTGAGCAAACTGAGCAAACTCAAAACCTCTTTCAAGCTCGTTCCTGATAAGCGTATACACGCCACGCAGTTCATCCAGAGTCTGGCCGGCCGCTTCGCCCGTTCCGTAAGGCAGCGTAATGAAATCATAGATTTCCGCATACTCCTTGCCCTCTGATGTTCGCAGGAGCCTTCCTCTCCTCTGAATGTATTCCTTTGGATTGGTAGTGCTTGCAAGCATAAATGCGGTGCGGATGTTCGGGATATTGACGCCCTCGTCCAGGCATTTTATCGCCACGAGGGCCTGTACGTTGCCGTTCGAGAACTCCTTCTTGAGCACCTCGCGCTCATCAATGTCCTCTTCGGAGGTGAATTTCGACACGGTCATGTCCAGCTGGCGCCCTACCAAGTCAACGACGTGCGTGATCTGCCGCCTGTCGTCACGGTTGACGCTTGTCGAATCTTCCCCAACGGCGAGCAAGGAAGCTGCTCCGCAGTATATGAGAATGTGGCATTTATCCCGGTAAGGCTCGATTTCCCGCCTCAACGCATCAAGCTTATTCTCCGCAGCCGCGATGAGCCGGGCTCGCTGCTGTGCGAGTATTTCGCCACTCTTCGTCAGCTTTCTACGGCCGCTGCGATCTTGTTGCATGCATTTGCCTATTTCGCGTGTTAACCGCTGATACTCGCTGAGTTCATCTTCCTTCAGTGTGCATATGACGGGATAGTACCGATACTCCGAAAGCATGCCTTCACTAATAGCCTGCTCCAACGGATACCGGATGCATGTCTCGCCAAAGAAACTCCTCAAGGCGAGCGTGCCTTCTTCGTCGTGATGCCTCTCGAATGTGGCGGATAGCGCAAGCCTATACTCATAGCGGTCGTCAAGCGCTTTCTGGTACTCTGGTGCACCTAGATTATGGGCTTCGTCCGCTATCAGGAGCATCTTCTCGCGTACCCTACTCAATTTCGATTGCACCCAATCGCCGTATAAAGTTGCGTTTGTGGTAATCAGGCAGACAAACCTTGCATCGGCAACACCAATTTTTTGATCAAGGATTGCGTCGGTCAGCCTGCTCTTCCAATCTCGTTGATGAGAATCGCCGTAGGCAATGATTGGGCGGACCCCGAACCAATTTAGATCTTCCACCCATTGTTCAACCAGATGCTTGTAAGGACAGGCAATCACTACGGTCAGACAGCCATTCAGCTTGTCGTAAAGTCTTGTAAGGGCGATTAGCGCAGTTACTGTTTTCCCTGTTCCAGTTGCCATGTCAAACAAGCCGCGGCCGTTGTACTTCAGCCAAGTATTCACAGCCTGTTCCTGGTAGCCCCTGATTTTTTCCTTGAGATCGTCTGGGATTCTTGGCTCCCCGAAACGCCCGGCCAATGCTTGCAGCTCTACTTCGGCAGGGCGTTTTTCGTCGATAGCGTAATCCGGCTCACTGACTAAGTACCTTTCCCTAATGGCGTCTTTCACATCCGGAAAATCGCAGGTTTTCACGCCGGGCTCGTAGCCGTTCCATATCGCATCGAATGCCGACCCTTTGCTTCGAACGCGCTCGGCATCCGCCGATTTCCACGAACAGAATACGTCTATCGCTTCGTAATTCTCCCTCATTGCTGTTTTGGTTTCATTCATCGATCCCGCGAACGCAACAACATCGCCCGAGGCGTCGGTAACGGTAGCGAGCTTTTCGTGATAGATGCCTACTCCTCGGCCGTTGTCGACAAACGCGATTCTGATATCGAGAACGCCGAGCTCGATAAGATTCGCAAGCAGATTGAGTCTTGACTGCCCCGGCTTATCAAGGCTGTCTATATCAGGCAGTTCTCTTAGCACCGCTCTCTTTATAATCTCATCGCGCCTCTCGTAGCCCTGCTCGATTGCGGAAACGTCGTCTTCGGAGAGTTTTGGCGATGCTACGATCTGAATACTGCCACCTTGTTTAGCTAACGACCCAATGCCTTTGGAAATCTCCAGCAGCGAACTAGAAGAGAAGAAGCCAACAGCCCGTCGATAGCAAATAGCTTCGGACAGTATTGGGACAAGGAAGTCTTTCGAGATGTCACTAATTTTGGTGCGGTATTCAGATTTGATATCGAGATCTCTCAGGCCCATATCGTCACCACCTTCTAACCTGCGTCACAAATCGCCTCAAGAGCAGCTTCGAGCTGCTCGTAATCCTGGTGGGAAGTCAACGCGCTTGCACTGAAGCGCACGGTGCCTCCCGGCAACGTTCCAAGGAATCTGTGCGCGTAGGGGGCGCATTGGATACCGGAGCGTACGGCCACGCCATATTTCCCCAAGATCATCTCAATCTCGTCTGGCGTATAACCATCGAACAGCGTGGACACGACGCCGATTCGCTCACACTCCATCCCATCTCCTACAACCGTGAGACATTCGTATTCCCTAAGCAAGACGAGCAACCTGTCCCTGGCTGCAATCTCACGGGCTCTAACCGCATCCATCCCTTCACTAAGCAGCCAGTCGGTTGATGCCTTGAGGCCCGCAATGGCATACGTGTTCTGGCTGCCAACCTCAACCATCTGAACAATATCATCAGGCATGTCTTGCTCTATGGAGTTTATGCCGTTCCCGCCAAAAAGAATCGGAGCAAGCCTGGCCCCGCGCCGACACACAAAGCCTCCTATGCCGAATGGCGCATAGAGCGTCTTGTGCCCGGCAAAAACCGCGTAGTCGACAAGGTCGCTCCCCAGGTCAAGCGACAAAAGCCCGGCGGTCTGGCTCATGTCGATAACCGTCGTTGCACCATATCGCTTGGCAAGCGCACAAAGCTCTATCACGGGTAGCACGGCACCACAGACGTTGCTCGCATGAGTGAGCACGAGCAGCTTGGGGCTCTTACGTTCAAAGGCATCTAGTATCGCCGATATGTCGGGTAGGTAAGTCTCAACATCGAAAGGCAGGACGCTGATTGTCGCGCCTTGTGCAACCTCAAGGTGACGGACCGGGCGTGTAACGGCATTGTGCTCGAAAGGCGAGACGTAGATGCAGTCGCCGGCGCCTATCTCCAGTCCGAACAGTATCCGGTTAAGTGCGTCAGTCGCAGACGCTGTGAACACAACCTCTTTTGCCCCACAGCCGTACAGCCGGCGGATATTGTCCTTGGCCTGCTTGGCAACATCGCCCGCCCGTGCGGCCAAAGCGTTTCCGCCGCGCCCAATGTTGCCGCCGCTGCTCCGATAGAAGGAGCCAGCATAGTCGTACACGCAATCGGGCTTGGGAAATGTGGTTGCGGCGTTATCGAAGTATGCAATCCTATCTTCCATCAGCAGAGCCCTTCCAAAACCTCAAAGACTATCTGCCGCTTCTCCTCGGGTCGGAGGGCACCACCCATCTCGCTCAGACATGCCAGTAGGCTGTTCTTCAGGAGGCGTGATCTGCCGCTGCATTCGACCTTGTCGAAGGTCTTCTGTCGGGGCGTCCCACCTTCATCGATGAATACGATGCCGAGCTTTTGCCCGCTTCCCTCATGTCCGGCCTGCTCAGAAAAACCTTCGACCGCAGCCTTTGTGCCTAGAACGATTCGCAAGAAGTCCTCGAAACGCGCGTCGCTCCAATCCTCGACGCGTAGCGACGTTGCCGCTTTAGCCAACCTGCTGACGGTTACCTTGTCGTTGCCATTCGCAGACATGATGGCACTGAGCACTTGGTTGTTCACGCCAGTGAACACGTGGGTGGTCGTAGCCGGATGCCGCTCGACCCAATCGCGGAGCACGGAGCCTAGTGAAGCGTCGTCATGCGCCGTTTTGTCGAACATAGCCGTCAAAGAGTTGACGAGCGTTTGCATACAGTCATCGAGATAGGCGTCACAGGAATCCTTCTCGTTCTTCACGGCAGTCAAGAGCTCAGGCGACGCCACTTTGCGGCCGAAAACATCTGGCAGATCCTCGAAGAGGAACACGTTTGAGTCGGTCTCGATGCGCCGTATCGCTCGGAAAAATGCGGACCGGGTCTTTGGCATGGCTGTCGCCTTTCCGCCGTGCGCATGGTCGTACTTGCAATTGCGGGTTGCTTGCGGCAGTTCGACGTACCACAGTCGAATCGCCTCGGCGACGTCGGCTCTTGTGGCATCGTCGCTACACCCGAACATTCGCGCAAGTTCGCGAACGTATTCCGCCATCTCGGGCGACCAATTGAGTCTTGTGAGCTCGTAGGCCGAGGGGTCGCGGGAGATGTCATCGAGAACAACCTCGCTCAAGGCTCGCTCTTTGCCGTCATGAGTGATCTTGATCTCGTCGCGATAGTCCCTCAGCACATATGCAAGGTAGAGGGGTATCGGACCTTCTCGCATGCCGATGCCCAACTCGCGGCCAGTAAGCCTGTCATAGAGGGAGGAGAACGGAGCGTTTTGGGCGGATTCGATGAAGGCGCGGATTTCATCGAGCACGTTCGTGATGAGCGGGTCTGCTTCTCCAGATACGGTAGCGGACTCGGCCAAGTCTCTGGTGATCCCGGTCTTCTCGAAGGCGCTCCGTGCCATCGATGTTTCCTGACCGTTGCCATAGAAGCCGAAGTTTGCATCGAGGCTCTTGCCGCACAGTGCCTTGAGTATCTTGCTCCTGCTGCTGAATGCCGTCCCAGTCAAGTTGGTCTTGTTCAGGGACTCGCTGGTGATTCGGGGGGTCCTGCCATAGGTTTCATCGCAGAGCTTCGACAATTCTTCGGAAAGTTTGCGACGTCGCGTCACCACGTTACGGCGTTTTCCGCAGACGTAATACAGCGAACGGCCAAGTTCGGGCTGGAAGAAGCCGGCGATGTAGTCGTTTACGACTTCGGCATAGTCCTCGACGACGATCTCGTATTCCTCCGAGAGCACTTCGTCTTCAGATGCCTCCTCTTTAAGCTGCTTGGCAGCCACAAGCCGATAGACCGTATCGGCCACGTCCACGAACGTTCTGGGATAGACGATTACGGTCATGGGTTCACGAGACACTGTCTCTTTGGCAATGCCCTTCATCTCTGCCAATTGGTCGGCGTCTTCGAGATAAACCGCCACAACCTCCCCGTCGCCGCAGCCATCGAGCAGCTTGTCTCCCGGCTTCCAGCGTCCCAGCTCCTTAGCGTCAACGAAGCCGCAGTCGAAATACCGAACCATGCCACGCTCTTCGTTGTAGCGAGAGGGATAGAGGGCACTGTCGCGTAATGCGGCATTGAGAAGACTGGCGCAGGTACGGCTGTCGCGCAGGGTTTCCGCACGATCGCTAATCTCGCTGTCAATCCTTACACCAGAGGATTCCTTCAACTTGAGGAATGCATTGCTGCGACGCAGGTATACGACGGAATCGCTTTCGACGAGATGGTCGAGCGCCGAGTCGATCTGCATCGTCTCGTATCCGCAGTCGCCGTAGAGGTCGACGATCGTTTCCCTTGTCGGTGCGACCTTGTCGTATTGGGCGACGATATCGATGGCCGCGATAGTCTTGATGATTCGCGCCTCTAGGCTGTCCGCTTTGACCCGCCCGAGCGACATGCGCGCCAGCTCGTAGGTTCTGTGAAGCGGGGTGGTGTAATACTCCTTTCGGAGCAGCGGCTCAAAATAATCGTATGCGTAATCGGGCGAAATGAACGTTTCGACGCGGTCTAGCACGGAGCTCAAGGCCCCCTCTTCGTTCGAGCAGATGAACGTAAAGAGGGTTCGTTCGTTTTGGGCGACCTTCTCTGACATGCGAGCCAGGAGGTAGGTCGTAAGCGGATGAAACGGATAGCATCCGAATGTCACACGCTCGACGACGTCCGCGTCGAGTAGGCCCTGCCGTTCGTATCTCCGCCCTATGCTGGCGAGCCCGCTGTGGCGGGTGCCGCCATTCTCATCTAGCCACTTGCTCCACAGCGCATCATCTTTGACGATGGCCTTACTCATGAGCTCGTAGTACTGGTTGGCGTCGTCGACCATCTCGATCTCGCGGAACCTGCCTGAGACTCCACGCCAACCGTCGACCTTTTCCTTCGGCAGGTTTGAGTCGATATAGTTGGAGAGGCTCTTGTGGCTGATGAGCAGCAGATGCAATTGCTGGTCATTGCCGCTGCGGTTGCACGCTTCGGCGAAGTCCTGGAGCAACTTCGTGTCCGCCTGCTCGATGCTCGTTTCGAGATACTTGCTGAACTCGTCGTACACCACGTATATGCCGTCGATGCCCCGCCTTTGCAGACCCTCAAGCACATGCTCGTAGACATCAATGACCTCGGCCCCGTCAAGTACGTCGAACGTACTGCCGGCAGTCAGCTCCGGATAAACGTCGACTATCGTCTCGTAGGCTGAGGTATCCATGTTCCTGAGCCGCGAAGCGATGATCGTTCCGCTCGTTCCGGTCAGCTCTTCGAACCGCTTGTAGGTGTCGGGGTAGCTCTTCCGCCAGCGTTCAAGAACCATTATCGCGCCGTCATAGTTCGTCTGTGGCATGAGGGATTCGAGGTCGGCGAGTCTCAAGGCGCTGCGCAGAGCATGCAGCAGGGAGTGCCTAAGATCTGTGGTGCTGCCGGAGATGACGACCGGCAGCAGACGCTTGCCCTCCTCGACGAAACGCTCGAACGTATCGCCGAATCCGAGTCCGCGCTCATCGTAGGCTTCAACGATTTTGGTGAAGTAGGTAGGGTCCTTCAGCCACATCGACGTCAGTGCGGCGAGCACGACGTGGGATTTTCCCTTGCCGTAGGCTCCGACGAGCAGCTTCGCCCGCTGGCTCGAAGGCGCTACGATGTCTCGGATGATTTCTTCGAGATACCGGCCTACCGAGTCGGTGGGTATCAGCCCTTCAATCTTTGAGCGTGATCCGAAATCGAAGTCGATATTGATTGATGTTTGGAAGTCCTTGTTGGGGACGATCATTTCGCTGAGCCTCATGCCGGCACCTCCTATCCGATCATCTCGTAGTAGTTTCCAAGGCAGCTCACGCCACCCATATCAGGGCTGGTAAGCCGTATGACGTCGAGCCCGGCGGTCCGATTGATACGAAGCCAGCCATTGTTTTCGAGCTCGTAGAGCTTCGTCAAGAGTCCAACGGAATCCAGGTTAAAAATTTGCCCGGGCGAGCATGGGCCATCGAGAAGCGTCTCGAGCTTGATTTCAGCAGTCTCGCCCTGCATATCTGAGTCTTTGCCCCTCATCTCGCAAATGGCATATAGTACGAGAAGGCCAGGGAGAGACGCTAGGTTCGCAGGTTTCTTCCGGTACGGCTTCGCTGCCTTGCTCCCCACGTCGATGAGCCCCAGTTCGCCGAGCGGGCTGTCAATGACGCTCTCAGGCGAGCTTGTCCTGCCGTTCGTTCTGTCATGGGGGATATAGGTGTTCAGGATGCAGCTAAAGTCAGCGTCCAGAGAGGTGAGCGCGACCTTCTTCTTGTCGTTGTAAAGAAAGATGTATCGCTCGATTGCGCGGGTGAAGTCGTCCTTTCCGAAGACGTTCATCTTGAACTCGTTGAAGAAGAAGTACCAGGACGCCGCCTCTTCCTGCGCTGAGGCAAGGTTGCAATGCAGAGCCCACAAGGTGCCAGTCTCCTCGATGTATGGGTCTTTCTCCAAAATGAGCTCGCCAAGGTCGGTTATCGAGTGCTCGCGGTTCCTAAAGCCCCTCTCGATAAGGCCAGTCGCTTGCAGCCAATAGCGCAATGCAACGACTTGGTTCGCGCCAAGTCCGAGCTCATCCATCGCCTCTTTGCTGTTGCTGGGCATCAAGAGAGATTCCTGCCCTTCTTTCGCAACGCTTCGGAGACCCTTGCTGAGCCAGCCCTTGCGGATGAAGAACGACTGGTGTGCTTTGAATTTCATCTGCATCGGCTACTCACCCTTCGTCTTGAGGTACTTGCGCATCAGGCACCCGCCCTCTAGGTACCTATCAGTGACGCACTGCCTGCAGTGCACGCATTTCGCAGGGTCGATTCGATAGCCGTCGCCTGTGATGGAAATCGCCCCGAATCGACATAGCGATTCGCACTTCAAGCATTGCCGGCATGCGTTGTATTTGACGACCTGGTACTTTGCCATACGGAGCAGGGACTCCGCATCTGCTTCACGCAGGATGCGGATCTTCGCTGCGTACTCGTAACCAGGCTGTGTGAAGGGCATCACGGCGATGACGGGCTCGTTCGTCCTGTGGTCGACAAAGACCCGTTCATCGAGCAGCTTCCTGCCAAGACCAGGCGCATAGTCCCCGATGGGGGTGAAGAGGCCGACGAACTCATCCGAGAACGGTCTCTCTAGCGAGAAGATCATCGCATTGTCTTCGGTTGCGCAGTGACTCGCCTCCACCAGAACAGAGCTGGCAGCAGCTACGCCGTTTCCGCCTTGGCGCGCCTTCCACTTGCCGGTGTCCACGTAGACCTCCGGGTCGGGCTTGCCAATGCGCCGGGCGAACTCCACGAGGAAGTCATGCCACTTCTTAGATTCCTCGGGCATGTAGATCTGAGAGAGGAACTGAGCGCGGGGATTGTTGTTCGGGCAGCACCAACAACCCACGCGTTCGTAGCCTAGCCTGTATGCGTCGTTAAAGTCGATGCCCTCGGCCAGGATGTAGAGCCACACATCGATGTCGTTCCAATAGAAGATTGGCGCCGCCACCTTCTGGCGCTGGATTTTCACCGACTCCGCGCTGTCCTCGATGCGGTTGTATTTGCTGCGGGAGACAGACTCGCTTTTCCTGATTCCATAGAACGTGAGTATCGGCTGGTCTCCGTACAGTCCCTTGAACGCCCTGGAGATAGGACCCGTCTTGAACATGGAGCAACACCAGCGCATCATGCGCGCGGGCGGGCCGATTTCCTCGGCGACGTCATAGAATGCCTGCTCGTTGTTGCGGGCTACCTTGAATATGGCAAGCGGATGAGAGTCCCTAAAGCGCTTCGCGTACTCGATAGTGCTCGGGAACTCGAGTGTCGTGTCTCCGAAGATGTGAACCAAGTACGGGTCGCTCAGCGCACGAACAGCCAAGTCAGCCGTGGCTGTCGAGTCCTTGCCGCCAGAGAAGGAAACGACAAGGTTCTCCTCGGCGTAACCCTTAGCGGCATCAACGATGAAGTCGCATGCCTCACGAACAATCTCGTCTTTGTGCGATTGATTTGCTTCAACGAAAGTCTTGATATGACTCAGAAAGCCCGAATCGTCATTTTCGGCAGAGTATTTCGCAAGCTTCTCGCGGATTTCCAAAGGGTCGATCGTAAGAATTTCAGCAATAGTGATGTTGAAGGGCTTTCCGTTGACGTAATACTTGCTGCCAACTGCCCACACGGAGTCGTCCTTGTAAGCGAGGGGCTCTGCGGCCATGATTTCGAAAAGAAGCCGCTCTTCGGGAAAAACGGGACGCAAGTCAGCACAGAGGTATCGTGCCTCGTTACCGCAGGTAGGACAGGAAACTCTGTTTCCTTCAGGAATGTGTATTAGGGGTGTATTGCAGGAGTCACACCAATAGACAACATGGGGGGCCTTCTCAAGTGTCTCGCGCCCGCATTCGGGACATATGCTGTTGTCCGTAAAACGGTTGCACCTAGAACAGTACACAAGCCCTTCTCCGCTCATATAAAACCATTGGATGCTGACTTCCAGTGTTTCACATTCTAGCAAAGTCGAAGAGAAGGGGGCGGGAAATGTCTGGCCGCACAAGACACCGAGCTGAAACCAAATAGTATACATGAAATCGAAGCAAAATCTGCTTCATGCAAGGTCCCTCCAGGCGGAGAAGACCGAGTATCGGCCGAGCCGGCATGCGCGCGAGCGGCCATGCGCGGCCCCGATTACCGCCCCCTCGGCTAGAATTGAGGCCGGAAGAAGGGGGCATGCCATGATCACCCCCCAGACAACTACTACCGCGACCTAGTCGGGACGCTCGCCGCGCTCCCCGCCGAGACCGAGTGGGTCGAGTTCAAGGTGAGCAACGACGACCCAGAGCGCACGGCCAAGTACATCTCGGCGCTGAGCAACTCGGCCGCCCTTTGCGGCAGGTCGTTCGGATACCTCGTGTGGGGCGTCGACGACTCGACGCATGGGGTGGTCGGGACTGACTTCTCCTACCGGGACGCCAAGAAGGGCGGCGAGGAGCTCGAAGCCTGGCTCAGCCGCATGGTCAACCCCAAGATAGGCTTCTCCTTCCACGAGGTGGACATGGGAGGGGACGTCCGCGCCACGGTCCTCGAGGTCCCGCGCGCCTCTCGCGAGCCGACCCGCTTCGGGTCCGCCGCCTGCGTGAGGGTCGGCAGCAACCTCAAGCCGCTCGTCGGCTACGCCGAGCTCGAGGCGCGGCTCTGGCGCTCCTTCGACACGACGCCCGACGAGCTCAAGGCGGTCGCACGTGGGCTCACGGAGGACGGGTCGCGGGGATCCTCGACTACGCCGCCTACTACGACAGCCTCGGGCTCCCCATCCCGGCCAGGCGCGAGAAGGCGTTCGAAGACCTCTCCATCGAGAAGTTCGTGGCGAAAAACGACTCCGGCTCCTGGGACGTCACCACCTTCGGTGCCCTCATGATCGCCAGGGACCTCGCCGACTTCGACGCCTTGGCGATGAGGGCCGTGCGCGTCATACGCTACCGCGGCACCAACAGGCTCGAGGCCGAGGGCGAGCGCGACTTCTCTGCGGGCTACGCCTCCTCCTACGAGGACGTCGTCCGCCACATCATGGACGTCACGCCCCGCGAGGAGGTGCTCGACGGCCCCATAAGGAGGCAGAGGACGGCGTTCCCCGAGGTGGCGGTCCGCGAGCTTCTCGCGAACGCCCTCGTGCACCAGGACCTCACGCAGCGCGGCACGAGCCCGATGGTGGAGGTATTCGACGACCGCGTCGAGTTCGCCAATCCCGGCGCGCCGCTCATCCCGCTGGACCGCTTCGTCGACCTCGCCCCCGCGTCGCGCAACGAGAAGGTCGCGAGCTTCATGCGCAAGTGCGGCATCTGCGAGCAGCGTGGCAGCGGATACGACAAGGTGATCGCGTCGACGAGCGAGGCTGCGCTGCTCGCCCCCAAGGTGGAGAACCAGGCGGGCATGTTCACGAAGGCGACCCTGTACGCCAGGCTCCCCTTCGAGCGGACGTCCAAGGCCGACCGCGTCCGTACCTGCTACATGCTCGCCTGCCTCGCGAGCGTGAACTCCTCCGCCATCGGTGATGCCGACGTCCGCAAGGCCTTCGGACTCGATGACTCGAGGGGTTCGAGCGCCAGTAAGATGATAAGGGACGCCGCCGCGGCGGACCTCATAAAGCCGGTGGACCCCGACACTGCCCCGCGCTACATGAGGTACGTGCCCTACTGGTCCTAGAGCCGCTAACTTTCCGTAACTTTCCAAAAAGCCCCTTTTGGCCGTCCTCCGTCCGACTAGAAAACACGAAACCGCAGGTAGACGGCGTTGGTGAGAAAACCCTCCGAGCCGATTTAACTTTCCGTAACTTTCCCAGTGACGGCCAAGGCGGCGGAAAGGGGGCGGCGGCGAGCGCCGCTCAGCCGCCTCCCTCAAGGTCGAGCGGGAGCCGCTCCTGCACGGGCTGTGGAACCACGCCGAGCAGAATCTGCGGGGCGGAGGCAGCGCGGTCGCAGTCCGCGGCGCGGATCCGCTCGCACCTCGCGTACTCGTTGGGGTACTTCCGCTCGAGGAGCCACGCGGCGGCCGTCCAGTTGCGGCCGTCGGCCATCGCCGCGTCGCTGATGCTCGTGAGCAGCGCCGCCTTGTGCCCGGCCTCGGCCTTTTAGGGCCTCCGAAAACGCGCGGTGCAGCTTGGCCTGGGGCTGGTTGGCCCAGCGGTAGAACGTCGACTCGGAGATGCCCAGGGCGCAGGCGATGTCGGCGTTCACGAGACCTTCCTCGCGCAGACGTACTGCCGCATCCATCATCTCCTGAGTGAGCTTCTGCTTAGCCATGTGCGCCACATCCCCGTGGCTTCGTTTGCCTCCACGGGGATTGTCTTATCGCGTCACAACGAGGCCCGCCCGTCGGCTATCGACGGACGGGCCAGTTCACGAAGTTGTTCACAGACTGCTCAGTACTCGACCTGCGAAAGGTCGGGTAGCGCGTGGCGCTTCTCGGACTTGAGCCTGTGCTTGCGCTTGAGCCTGCTGTTCTGCCGCCGCAGCGCGTCGCGCTCGCGCCTCAGCTCGCCAGCCTCGGCCATCGCCTCGTCGCGCTCGGCTTCCAGCATCTCTTGGAAGGCCAGCTCCTGTTCCACGTGGTAGGCCTCCGTGCACCTGGGGCACATCTTGGTCTGGCGGTTTATGGCCAGGCCCACGGCCCCGCACTGGGGGCACACGGTCTGGATTGCCAGCGAGCAGTGCATCCGGCTAGCCCTCGTCTCCACGGCATGTGCGCTGTGCGCGGCCCCGCACCTCCTGTCGATCTCGCGCGCCGCGTACTCCGCGCCCCGGAAGCTGCGCTCGCGCAGCACGTCGTCCTGCTCCTCGGTCCACCTCATGTTCGCCACCTCCCGGGCTCGCGGGCAAGGCGGGGATTCCCCCTGCCCGCCCGATTGAAGACCTCCCCCGGGCTGGACGGGGCCAGCGCGCCCGCCCAGCCCGAGGGTGGTGGTGCATAGGCCCTCTATGTATAGGCGTCCACTACCACCCCTCGATTCCGCTCACTCGCACCGTGCCGTCATGGAGCAGTGAGCAGCACCACATCCGTTGTGGCACGAGAGAGCCCCATCGGGGCCTCGGCCTGCGTATCCCTCGATACTCTTTGGCCAGTTCAGGCGGTAGTTCTACAATCAGAGGGGGCTAGGGATTATTGTGCTGCAATTGTCGGTTAATAGCCTACAATCGCAACATGAGCAATTCGAATCGCAGAAAAGCCATCGCGCTGCTCTCGGAATCCGAGGGCGTCTTCGCCACGGCCTAGGCCGAGCGTATGGGCATCCCCCGCGACGCCCTGCACGACGCGGTCGAGTCCGGGCGCATCGAGAGGATCATGCGTGGCGCCTACCGCATGGTCGGGTCAGGCTCTTCCTTCACGGACGAGCCTGTGGCGATATGGAAGCTCACCGCACCTGCGAAGTTCACCCACGAGAGGCTGCGCGTCTCCGAATGGGACGGCATCGTCGTCGGGGGGTCAACCGCTTCCGTGATAAACGAAGGTATGGAGCGAACCACTACAAACAATGAGTGAGGTGTACTTTTATGTCGAATCATTTTAAATCTCTCATCAATGCCTACGTTCAGGTTTTCCCAGAAGACCGTGAGCAATTGGCTATGGTGTTTGAACAGCTTTTGTCTGAATCTGATGAGAAACTTGTTGATCGCAGGAACTTTATCGGACACTTTACAGCATCTGCCTTCGTAATCTCTAAGGATACGCACAGGCTTCTTATGATTCACCACAAGGCTCTCTGTCGCTACCTTCAGCCTGGTGGCCATATTAATCCGGAGGATGAAAATCCACTTGCAACGGCTCAAAGAGAATTGCTTGAAGAAACAGGAATCCAGCAAGATAAGCTTCGCTATTTTTACGTGGATTCATTTAATAAATTTGTCCCCTGCAACGTTTCAGTCCATCGGATCCCAGAGAATCGTGCCAAGAAAGAATCTGCGCACTATCACTATGACCTCCAGTATCTTTTTAGCTGATGAAGAATTGCCGCTAACACCACAAGAGTCAGAGGTAAATGCCGCTCGGTGGGTCAATTGGAAGACATTTAGTGGAATGAATGATGCGTTTAATCGAATGGCAAAAAGAGTCGAAAGCGTGCTAAAAAGTGGCCCCTCGCGGTTTTTAGTGGGTAGCACAGAGGGACGTCTGGGGAAAACGTAGC
>ERZ773042.426-NODE-426-length-29190-cov-6.623546_pt1 | contig 29190 bp, 35 predicted proteins | sample MGYA00511664_ERZ773042 | MGnify/ENA primary metagenome ERZ773042 (study PRJEB29015, sample SAMEA2737984) | human oral metagenome | biome: human oral; feature: human-associated habitat; material: dental | place: China | collected 2036 ... | reverse complement strand
TATATGAATACTAACAACTATAACATATATCATACTAAATCAGTATATTTAGCGATAATAAGAGATATATGAAATGCTCTATAAATCTGTATAAGCACTAAGCTATTCAGAATAGCTCTTTTACATTTTATTTAATTTAATAAATTATATAAATATATATTATTAATGTATTATTAATATTAGTAAATTATCTTTTCTTTGGTTCCATTGCGATATTGGAGCAGCACGTTCATTCTTGCGTTCTTACGAAAATTAGCATCGCGTTCCTCGATGTCAATCACCTGCATTTCTTGCAGTTCTCCAGTCTGCTGATTGATATAAGTTTCTCAGAGTAGAAATTGTTTCACGTGAAACAATGGAAGTCCTAGAAAAAACAATATAAATCATTATGCGGAAGATCCCCCCGCTCCAAGAGGGAGGAATTGCTAAACGCAACTATCTCTTGCAAGGGGAGGGCAAAGTCCTCCCCTTGACCCCTCCGACAAGGGAACTTCGTCCCCCTTGACCCCCATTTAAACGCTCGCCGCTAGGCAGAGGGGCAAGGGTGAACCTTGCCCCTTGCGGGGTAGCGTCTGGAGTCGATCACGTGTCAAGGTCAAGCCGCTATCGCGGTCGCGCATCCGCGCGAACCTTGACACTTCACAAACGCTGGAGATTGAAGAAGCAAGAAAAGTAGAAGTCGGGGGTGTCCCCCGACTTCTACTTTTCTTGCTTCTTTTTCAGGTCTTCTAATATTTCATAGTGACGTTGGTTGTCATATTTTTCTTTAGCTTCTTCTTCGTCTTCAAAGAAGTTTACATGTGGTTTACCATATTCAATATTCCACATAATACGTTTGGCATAGTCTGTATCTGGTGTAAACCATCGCTGGATGACGATTTGTCCAAGCACAAAGAAAACAACGATAAGCAAAGAAATAATAATACGTTCTTTCCAATTCCACGAAATGTGATTTACACGATGTTGTACATTTTGAACAGTTTCGGATAGAGATTCGAATTCAAAAAGGAATTTTTCGACTTTTTTATTATCTGGGAACATATTTATGATCGTGTTGTACTTATCGACTGAAGCCTTTAGATTTTTCTTCTCCTGTATTAGTTCTGCCCCGAGCCTGTTGTTCTCGTCCTTTAGTTTTTTGTTTTCGCTTTTCAGTGCCCTCTCGTTCTCCGAGAGCTTCAGCAGCTTCTCGTTCTCGGCGGTCAAGGACTTGTTGTATGCGGACAGCTCGGTCAGCGATCTCTCTTGCTGTTGTATCGTTGCTATCAGGGGCTCTATCGGCTGTATCTGCGCCCGTAGTCGCTCGTTCTCCGCCTGCAAGTCGGTCAGCAGCGAGAGCATTTTCTCTTCGTTGGAGCAGTCGTTGGAGTTGCTCATTGATTCGTTCTCCTCTCTCTTGGTCGAGTTCTCTTGCTTGTATCAGTTCGTTTTCTATGCGTTCAAGCTCTTTTTCCCAGTCTTTTGCCTGTTCTTCTAGGCTTCGATGGTCGATTTTGTTTTCTTCGGCGAGGTACTGATTGGCGATGTCTGCCCATCGTTCCCGCCACTCAAGGACTTTTTCTTTGCTTCCCCAGTCGTTCGTTGCAACATCTTCCCGCTCCCAGAGCTTGCGCCCTGTCTTTCGTTCGACCTTCTGATTCCCCTTTTTGTCGAGTACGGGGATCCTGTGCCCCGCCGAATCAAACGCATATCTTCGTATGCGCTTGGCGAGGAACTTACCGTTTTCGTCAAGGCTCCGCATGGTGCATATGATGTGCGCGTGACAGTTGTCTGTTGTTGTTTTTCTGTGCTTGGTTCTGTACTGTCCTGCTTTCACATCGTGTATGGCAATATCTACGCACATTCCTTCTTGACGCAGGGAATCTGCAAAACGTCTCGTCATTGCGATCTGCTCGTCTCTCGTGCACTCGTTCGGGAGCGAGATTTCAAACTCTCGGTAGAGCTGCGCGTTTGCCTGCTTCTCATTCATCTCAACATGATTCCAAAGAGTAGCCCTATCAGCATACTCTTTTGGTGCATTCTGCGGCAACATGATTTCGGTATATACGACAGCTTGCTTTCGTGTATAGTCGAATGTCTTGTTGTCCGTTTGGCTATGCAGCTTCTCGGCAGAACGATAGGAGGCAGACGCAACGGCGCTGTTGCCGTTTGCTCTGCTTCCTATCTTGACAGAGAGATGATAGATAGCCAAAATTCGTTACCCCCTCGGAGAGCATGCGCCACACGAAGTGTGGGTATAAGCGTGCTCTTCATTCGCCAGAGGGGCTTATTCTCCGTAGAATAAGCCCCTCTGGCGATGTCCTTTCGATTTGTAGCTAGTATAGCATATCCAGGCGTATCATGCTATACTGTATACAAATCAAAGGAGGTTTTTCCTTATGGCAAAAACTAAGATGTACTCTCACGCTGACATCGAGAAGCTAGAAATGCAGAAAAATGCGCTTTTGAAAAAGATAGCGGAAGCTAAAAAGCAAGTGGCTAAGAAGGAACGTGAGGAACAGAGAAAAGCTAGAACAAAGCGGCTGATTGAGATCGGTGCTTTGGTCGAAAAGTATGCAGGAAAAGTTTCAAACTTTGAGAGGTTTGAAGAGTATCTGAAGCAATACGGCGGATATATACGAAAGAATCAAGCGGCCGAGTGAATGAAAGCGTTCTGCGCAGCAGGTTGGTTTCATGAACGAGGTCGAACCGATGACCGCAGTCATCGGAACACCAAAAGAGAGCGAAAAAGAACGAAAGGCACGGACGAAACGTCTCATAGAATTAGGAGGTTTTATCGAAGGACAATTATCAGAAGAAAGCATTTCAATCCTTAAAGTATTACCACGGTTTCGTTTTGTAAAAATGGATAACTACTTAAAGAAAATAGCAGTGGAAGCAGGAGGAATTGAAAATCTCCGTCGATTACAAGTAGAAAAAGTTGACACGCAAGGAAACGTTTAGAGTGAGAAGACACTCCCCACGGCAAAAGCCCTCTTGTCTAGGGAAATTTCATCCCTAGACAAGAGGGCTTTTGCTATGAGTGAATATCTTTTTTCACACTTCTTTCTTTCAGTTGCTGCAAAGAGGAACGAGCATATTGGAGCTGTTCTAATAGCTTTTGCATATCGGCTTCCGTTTGGTACTGCACCGTGAAAATGTCATGAAATATTCGTAAGATCCGTTCTCGGAATATGTTCAGAGGATGTGTGGCATCGTCACGATCAATCGCTAATCTCTGCCGAAGATGACTGCTGTCAGCCAGTAACTGAGCAAAGCATTCATGCAGAACTTCTTTCTTCTCAATCACTTCATATGGTGTCTTCATTTCTTCTGCTCCTCTCGAAAGCGTACCCATTTCATCAGATATTCCTTCTCCATAAAATGATCGATGGCTTCCCAATGGGGAAGTACACGCATTTTCCAAACATCATGGAAGATCTTGTCGTCGTATCTATCGGTGCAAATATAGTCATGACGCATACCTTGCAGATTCGAGAAGTCGCCTGCCTGCAGCATGTCAAGACAAGCACGAATGTGATTGGCAATCGGATAGATTCGTCCATGATATTCACGTCCCTTTTCAATACCTTCTTCTCCGAAGAGGGAACGCTCGCTGTTCCATAACAGAGGATGCTGTTCGGAAACAGGAGGTGGCAGATGCCAGTCACCACAGGTTTCTAAATGACAAGGTACGTTCAGCGCATGAAGACCCGAGATATATTGCATCAGCTTCCTCGCTTTCTTATTTTTCATTTATTTATCTTAGATTGTTTATTTTATACCGATAAATGATTTTGATTTATATCGTTATGAATATTTTCCTTTATTATTCGAGGTGGTCAAAATGACCACCTCGAATATTCGTCTTTAACATTCATTTTTCACTTATTTTTCATCTATTCTTTCCTTTCTCGTCACTTGTTCGCAAAATTTACGAATTTTTGACCAGCTGCACGGTTGCGCGTTTCCTCGGTGGCTTTCTCTACGTTCTCTATGTAGTATTTCTCTGCCTCCATCGCAAGAATGTTGGCGAGAAGTTCGTTGGTGTCTGCACCTTGGAGTGCCTGCGCACCTTGAATCTGGATGCCGGCCTGCATGATCTGCTGTTCTCCTTCAGCGTTCTTTGCTGCTTCCATGGCTTCCTTGACGACTTCCTGCGTCTGCTTCGTCACTTTGCCCGAGGCTTGCGCACGTTCTGCCGATGCCTGGTAGGTGGCGTCAAGTGCTTTCTTGTTCTTCGCGCTCTGCATGTAGAGGTCATAGAGGGTCTTCTTGCCCGTCATGGCATCTTCGATCGTTCCGATCTCGTTGCGGAAGATCTCAACAGCTTTGGTATTGACATTTAAGACGGCAGGCATATCGCCTTTCTCTTTCAGGACGTCCAGCGGTATTTCGACTCGACCGGTGCCAAAGCAGCCACCACCATCGCCAATTTTTCCCAACCACTTAACGAGCATTTTGGGCGAAAGCTTCTTGGCATCTAAGATCTGAAGCGCCAGCTCCTTTTGCTCGGTGGTGAGAATTTTCGCTGTCTGAATGGCTGTCTTGATGGCTTCCTGGATGTTCCTCTGATCGATGACGGCAACCGCTGCTTCTGAAGGTGTGCTTGAGATTGCCATGGCGCCGATCGGCGTGACGATGCCTAGGATACAGCCTGCAATGACGATGGATTGGAGGCGTTTGGCAGGCCAGCGGAGCGTATGGAACATGATGTGTCACTTCCTTTCTGGTTGAACTTTTATCCCTTCGCGGGGCGAGCATAAAAAACAGGTGCGATGAACCTGCCTAGCCGAACCATCGCACCTGTTTTTCATGCACCGAATCGACCGTTTCTATTGTGGTACGCCGACAGGATCTTTCTGGCGGGTAAGGACTCGATCGTATTCCGTCATTGTCTTGCCCTCACGCTCCTTTGTTTGCAAATACTTTCGCGCCTGGCGATCGACTGCCTCGCGCTGAGCTGGACATTTTTCCGGATGTCTCTTCCTGGTATAAGCGATCTTACCCTTACCGTAGTTTGCCTGATGCGTTCGTCTCGGTACCGGTGAGTTTTTGTCAAGAACATTTTCTATCTCTTCTTCCCGGTATCCTTGGTTAAAAAGGTAGAGAATCAGCTGCTCATCTACGGCATCGTTATGTTCGGTTCCTGTGGCTTCTTGGATTTCCTCAGCACATTTCGTATAGATCTCATCGGCGCCTTCATCACCTTCGCGCTTCGTCTCAAATTGATAGTTTCGGACGCGTTGGCGCGTTTCTCGTACATTGGACTTGCGTACCTTTTCTTCCTTTTTTTCTGAAGGAGATACGAATTCTTTGACGGCCGAGGCGGTTTTCATCGCAGTGACGGCTGCGCCTACCTCAGGAATCGCAATAGAAGCCGCAGTAACGGCTATGCCAATCGGTCCTTCTGTTAAGGTTTCTGTCACTGTTTTTTCAACGGTTTTGTCCTCTTTTTCTTCCCCTTTTTCTCCGCGGTCTCTGACCTTTTCGTTATCGCGTTGTTTTACGCTGCCCTTCCAAATCTCGGGAGATTCTTTGTTTTTTGCATCGGCATCGACTAAAGCGGCGGTTTCTTCTTCAGGGGAAAGCAGTGCATCTTCCGCTGCTTTCTTTTCACGCGCCTTTTCTATGATGTGCTTGAGATTCTCTTGGCTTCGCTCTTCTTCGGGAATGCCGCCATACGCCTCAAGAATATCGAGAACCTCTTCTTCGCTTGCGCCATATTCCTCTAAGAGCTTTCGCGTGGCGTAGATGTTATAGTCTTCGCGCCTGTCATATACGCTAAAGTCTGCCTTTCGTGCAATAAGGGCGTTGTCACAGTCAACCAGCAGTCTGCAGTAGATGTCTTTGCTGCGTGCGTAGTCTTGGTCTTCTGTGACAAAAGGCGTCGCGCCTATTTCCCCCAACAGTCTCTTTGCTGCCAGGTCGTGGTCTAGCCCTGGTATTTGCCGGGCAGGCGACAGCTGTAAGCCTGCCTTAAGTACCGTCGGGGGAACGCCTATATCGCGCAGCATATTTGCTACGACGAGCTCATCCTGATAGGTTAAGAACTGCTCGCCGGGAAGCCGTTCCATCCTTTTTTTTAGAAAGACGGGGTAGAAGATGGCTGACAGTTCTAGTTCCTCTAGTTTTTCCGGCTCTGTCGGCAGAGTGCGCAGTCTTTGGTATACATGTTTTTCGCGAATGACTTCCCTCGCGATGCGCTGTACGTAGGCAGTCTTGTCACGTCCTGCATAGGCTGTAGCTTTTTCAAGAAGTTCCCGTAGGGTCTGTTCACTTGCACCGGTCTTTTTGAGAAATGCTGCAAGCGCACGTCCTTCTCGATAGGGAAGCGGCACGCCTGCTTTACTTTCCCATACCTGCCAGATCTGCTGGAAATCATCCTGCATGGTGCTTACCTCGCTTTTGGCAAGGCTTTGCAGGCGATCTTGCATGTCCTTTAGAATACCGTGTTCGTAGCGTATGCCAAAGGCATTGCCCTTGCCGGCAAGTTGACGGAAAAGACTCTCGCCCCGGTAAGCTTCGCGTACTTCATCGAAGGGAAAGTTTTTGCTGAGTTCTTTAAGGGCTTCTTGATCAGCGCGGCGAAACGATGCTTCTATAAGGGTAAGAGCCCCTTCATAAAGCTCGTTGAAACGTCTTACGGGATTCGGCAGCATCTTTTTCTCGGGAGCACCTTCCGGCAGAATATTTCTGATAAAATCATTGCGTTCCTCTTCATCTGCTGTGAGAAGAATAATGCGGCTGTCTCGAGTTGCTGTACGAAGAAAGTCCAGATGGTACCCTTCCCTATGCATCTTTTGAAGAATTTGACGCTCAATTTGCTCGATGATCTGGCGAAGGTTTCCCTTTTCCCGTACATACTGTTGGTATAGCGCCTTTGCTGTTTGTTGTTCCATCATAGGCTACCTCACTAGGCTCTCTTCCAAGCGTCTTTTATGGCACGGAAGAAGTCACGTACACCTAGGGATTCTCCACCAAAGGGTTTACCGACGGCTTCGGTATGAATTTTGCCGTCTTTAATGCCATCGTTGAGTGCCTTTTCAAGCATGTTCATACGTAGTTCTATGCGGTTGACACGAATGGCAAAATAGCAAATCATGAGCACGATGAACAGAAATAGCAGCTCGATCATATCGCGATGGCCTCCTCTCTTGGATAGTCCGGAAGTTCGAGTTCGTTCTCCTTCCACCACATTTCGTTGAACCGTTCGAGTCCGTAGGTGTCCAAGATGCGCTTGCACTTAGCCAGTGCAACATCACTGACGGCGACATAGGATAGGGTAAAGGGGCACAGGTCAAGGGCGAGGTTGAAAAGACGCGATCCACTCGGGCTATCGTAATAGTATTCGCGCTGTGCCTGTGCATGTGCAATGAGACTGACTTGCTGGCGGTTAAGACCAAAGCTTCGGTAGAGTTCCTGCCGTGATTCAGTGATAGCGAGTTTATCGGGAAGAAAGATGCGTGACTGGCAGGAAGAAAGCACGGTATCGAAAATCGCGCTTTTTGCCACATCGTCCAGACTTTGTGTGGCAAAGAGTACGCTCGTATTGTATTTGCGAAGCGTCTTGAGCCACTCTTTGATCTTCTCAGCAAACATCGGATTCTGGAAGAAGACCCAACATTCATCAAGAACGATGAGCGTCGGTCCCTGCCCTTCCAGCTTATTGTTCTTCACCACGTCTTCAATACGATGGAAGATGTACATGAGCGTCGAGGCGACAATACGCTTGGCGTTCATGAGAGTCTCCATCTCGAAAGACTGCCAGCTCGTAATCGAGAGGTGATCTTCGTCGCTGTCAAAGATTTCTCCGTATTCTCCTTTGTTGCCGGATTTATCGGTCAGTGCCAGTGGATAGAAAGCTTCCTTTAAATCGTTGCTTTGCAGGAAAGAAATGAACGTTGTGATGGTTCGATATTTCTTTTCCATACCAGCAACGGTTGCAAGACTGTCACGAACCAATGCCTTATGTTCTGGCAGTACCTGGATGCCCTCTTCACTTAGAAAGTCGCATAGCCAATCGAGTGCCCATTGTCGCTCATCCGGATCGTCGATGTTGACGAGCGGTTGGAAAGAGAGTGCTTTGGATTTTCCGATGTCATAGAACTTTCCATGTACGCCGCAGGTAAGCACCTTAGAGCTTGCGCCCTTGTCAAAGACGATGACGCGTCCATTCGGATACTTGCGCCACTGTGCCTCAACGGTGTTTAAGAGAACGGATTTGCCGGAACCTGTCGGCCCGATGACGAGCGAGTGCCCGACGTCCTTAATGTGCAGGTTTAAACGGAAGGGACTTGCGCCATCTGTTTGTGTATAAAGCAGCGGTGGTGCGTTTAGGTGTTTGTTCCAGGCGTTGCCGGCCCATGCAAGCGCAAGCGGCATCATGTGTACGAGGTTGCCTGTTGAAATCATCGGCCGACGAATATTTGAACCGACAAGACCAGGTACGCACCCAAGAAAGCCGTCCACAGCATTGAAGTCTTCTATCTTTACTTTCTTCATGCCCTTCTCGGTGAAGATCTGACGAATAAGTTTTGCTTTTTCCTCGACAGCTTCCCGGCTTTCATCCATAACGATAATGGCGGTGGTGTAATAAACAAAGGAGATATGATCGCCTTCGACGGCGTTGATTGCTTCACGAACTTCGCCGATACGGTCAACAGCAACGTCATCGATGTTGTCGGCATTTTGATCTCCGCCACGAAATGTCGCGTCAACGATGGTGGAGGTAATGGACTGCAGCTTGCCTTTCCATTTTCTGCGCTCGGTATCAAGCTCCGATGCCACTTTTGTTTTCGACATACAGCAAGCACGTGTTGATCAGCGAAAGGAAAAACTCAGGCGATTGAACTCATCGAGCAGGCCGAAGATCGTCTCTGTGCCGTAAGAAATCGGTGAGATGACACGCATATGCTTCTTGCCGAGCTGTGGCTCTAAGCCACCGTAGAGCGGAGAATCATAGAGATAATGATCGAGGAGGAAGTGCGTCTTAGGATACTTGAGTGGTCTTGCCGTCTCCGATACCGTTGAATGCAGATAGGAGATCAGTCCATCCTCATCTAAAAAATCCACTTCAATGCGAAGATTCTTGAGGGCAGCATAGAGCTTATAAACCTGTTCGGCAAAACCATCTAAGACATCATCTGCCTTTGTCAGCTTCTTTTCTCGCCCTTCAATGATGAACTCTTTGAGCTTTTCCTGTCGATCCTTCGGTGGAAGCATTTCAAGTGTCATGTAGAAATTCGATTCAAAGTACATGCCGCTGGAAAAAAGACGGCAGCGTTCAGCATCTATCCCACGCGTCACGGGATCGGGAAAGTGATCGGTTGTCTCATAGGCAGTGGACGGCACGCGCTGCGATTCAAAATAAAGCACCGTATCCGTTTTCAGTGCTGCAATCTCTGCCTGTAAACGGTTGGTTATAACGATGAGTTCTTCCTCGACGGAAGAATCAAGGTCGGGTCCACGATATTTCCACGTTGCCATGAGACTGCCTGTCTTATTAATACAGACGGCCACACGGAAGCCTGCGACTTCGACATGGGTTAATCGTCCAAATGGCATAATGCCGAAAAGGAAATCTTTTCGTTTACGGAATAGGTTCTGTCGATACATTCGCGTTCCCCTTTCTTTCGCTTTCCTGTGACGCGGGGCTATCTTTCTTTTCTTTGGTTTTTAGAAGATCCTTTATACTTTCAAAGCTGCAAATCGGTGGCTTTAGCCCTGCACGAAAGATGCCGGGCAGGGCTCCCCACCAAAAGTCCTTGGCATCAAAGTCTTCTATCTGAAAGAGCATGCCTTCTTCATAGAAAATTTTTGTGATATATTGGACAGCGCGTGCGTATTCCACGCTGGGGATCAGAAGGATGATTTGGTGGTTGTACCATTCATAGAGATTTCCGTGCAGGTCTTCGGTGAGGAAGTCCTGCATATACTGCCTGGATGGACACCATCGCTCCATGTACTTCGTGTATTCTTTCTGCGCCTCTTTCTTGCTGAAACAAAGGATACGCTCTACATGCCGATAGGGAAGCCCTGCCTCTCGCAGTCCGAATAGTGTCCGCTGGATAGCGGGGGTATGCTGCCCTACGGCAGAGGGGACCGAAAGGACAAGGAAAACTTCGTCGCCTAGATGTACTTGGTTCTTCGAAAAATCAAAGGGTAATTGGTAGGTGAGATAAACATCGAGGTCAACAGGAACGGCAGGCATGGTCTTTTGGCAGCGACCAATGGTAAGCGACTGCATGAGACTATCTATATAGGCTTGATAGCAAAGTATCGTCGGATTTGCCTCCTTGGGAAAGCATGCCTTGAACTTTTCCAAATCCAGAGCAAAGGCTTGATCGACTTCGTAATCTTTCGTAACATTGCCGCTGATGCCGTTCTCGGTCTTCCCTCCCATGGTATAAAATGGATTCCAAGAAAGAAAGAGCGTATGCACCGTCTCTTTTCCCGTGAAAGTATCGTCGATCCATAGCGTCCAACCTTTGGAAAGATGTGTTAAGAGGGCAATCTCCTGCGGGTCTTCATCTTGCTCTTTCTCAAACGGTTGGTAACGAATCATGCCGAGGACGCTGCCATCCTTGCAGCGCATAACATTTTCACGTGTTAGAGCGTACCAGGAAATCCAATCCTCAATACCTTTGGGCGTGAGGTCAAATTCTTTCCACGAGTGCATAGCTTCCCCTTCTTTCGTACCTATGCTGCGTAATAGTCGCGCTTCGCCCAATACCGGTGGAAGCATTCAAAAAACTGCGCATCTTCCAAAGAAAAATAACGAACCGTGAAATGTGCGATGACGTTCATCACGAGAATCGGCCAAAACTTTAGTCCGAAGCAAAGCAAAAAGAACGCTGCAATGCCAAGATTCCAAATGATGAACTCACGCGGAACATCCATGTATAAAATCGTTTCCGTCAGCGAACGAAAGACGGGAAGATGCGTCCAAGAGATTTCGTTGCATTTTTTTTCTTCCATTGCCGTACCTCTTTAGAAAAGCAGTCCTGTGACAGACTTGCCATCGGAGATCGTCGAAGACATGAACTGTCCTGCTGCCATGGCGATAGCGCCGCCACCAGCAACCTTGACGCCACGCATCACGGCTTGTTGTTCCCAGCCCATAGCCCAGCTCATACCACCGAGCGCGATGCCGCCAACAGTGACAAGGATGGGGATGGGGCCTGTGAGTGCTGTCGTAACCACCTGAAGTGGCTTCTGCAGCGGCGTAATTCCCACGGATTCGGATGCATGTGCTACCCCTGACATGGCATAAAAGCCAATGTAGATTGCTGTCGGTGTACAATCTTTAGCAAACTGCTTCACATCCTGCTTGGTGATACTGCGTATCTGTGCAAGCTTTTTCTGCAGCACCTGTTTTACCGCATGCCTCACTTTTCTGAAAAATTTCATGATCTTCCCTCCTATCTGAGTAAATTGCAAGAGATCTGAACCCTCTTCTCTCTTCTATTATAAAAGACCGCAGTGTTAAAATCCTGCGGTTTTTTATAGTAGAAGTATTTTTTATTATCTTTCGTGTGTTTTCCGATGCTGCAATGGTTTTGAGGCTTCTTTTCCTCCTTTATGCTGCAGTATACTTGACTGAATGAATGGCATAAGGAAAATTTTTACCTGTGTATACACTTCTGAAAAAGACGGCTTATTTGTTATGCCTTTTAATTTTTCGTATGCATGCTCTAAATCATCTTTGCGTTCTATGAATGCGGAGAAATTTCCTAAATCATTTTTATATTCTTGGAGAATATCTTGTATTTTCTCAAGCTTAATTCCTTTTGAGGAAGATAATATATAAACATCCACAATATCCTTGACTCGTCGAAATACTTTCCTTGTCGAGATTACCCGAATCTTATCGACTAGCATTTTTTCTAGCAAAGCTCCTCGAATCATCCCGGATTCATCCTTAAAAGATACGAAATAAAGTGTATTATATGGATTCTCACGAACACTTAAGTCCATGCCGAACAATGGAGTTCCTTCTGCTGTCCTAACACGGAAGCCTGCTGATTTCCCCTCAGCAAACGAACGAACCGATAAGACAGTCAGCGTATCATCAACTGCTTTAACTGCTTTTGAAAGGATAGCTTCCATTTCTTGCATGGAGGTATTCAAAGCAATCCAGTCTCCATCAATATCTCGTGTAATTCTTGATACGCTGGCATCTTTTTGATTTTGTAAAGCAATTTTTAGCGTCATTGCCCCTTTGAACACTACAGGTGCATGATTCTTTGATAGCTCTAAAATCACTTGTATCATTATCTTTTCGATACTGTCCATCAAATAACCTCAGTATAATATTCAAGAGCCCATTCCTTATACCGATTGAATCGTGGTATTAGGTCGGCATCAATGGTAAGTCCATCGAAACTTTCTCCATACATATCATAATAATTAGCAAGTGCTTCTTGAATCACCTGATTGTCTCCATCTGCACGCAGTAAGTCGTTAATAGTCTGATTGACCGTTGTGCAATAAAGTCCTCCTTTTTTCTCATAGGCGATGTATCGAAAGGTAGGAACAAGAAACTCCTCGGTGTCTTTTATGTTAAGTGGAACCATGACAAAGATTTGTGCAGGATCATGTGTCAGGAAGCCATTGGACAGTCCAAGATATTCTGCTGCTGTATCATAGGCGAGAACACAAGGCTGATCCTTCAATAAGTCTCGTAAGTAGTCATTGTAAGTATAGAGCATAAAGCTACCTCCTATCTGAGTCCATCTTTCTTCTGCGCCTCTCGAAAGCGTACCCATTTCATCAGATATTCCTTCTCCATAAAATGATCGATGGCTTCCCAATGGGGAAGTACACGCATTTTCCAAACATCATGGAAGATCTTGTCGTCGTATCTATCGGTGCAAATATAGTCATGACGCATACCTTGCAGATTCGAGAAGTCGCCTGCCTGCAGCATGTCAAGACAAGCACGAATGTGATTGGCAATCGGATAGATTCGTCCATGATATTCACGTCCCTTTTCAATACCTTCTTCTCCGAAGAGGGAACGCTCGCTGTTCCATAACAGAGGATGCTGTTCGGAAACAGGAGGTGGCAGATGCCAGTCACCACAGGTTTCTAAATGACAAGGTACGTTCAGCGCATGAAGACCCGAGATATATTGCATCAGCTTCCTCGCTTTCTTATTTTTCATTTATTTATCTTAGATTGTTTATTTTATACCGATAAATGATTTTGATTTATATCGTTATGAATATTTTCCTTTATTATTCGAGGTGGTCAAAATGACCACCTCGAATATTCGTCTTTAACATTCATTTTTCACTTATTTTTCATCTATTCTTTCCTTGAAGATCTCGTTTGATCTTCAACAGCTGTTGGAGAATCCCAAAACATAACCGTATACTTCCACCAAGCCTCGCCGAAAGCTTCTTTGACAAGAGCAACAGAGCGCTTATTGATGGATTCTTGTATCTGTTTCTTCAATGCCTGCTTTTCTTTGTCTGAAGCAGGCATTTTCCTAGGAGTCATCTGAGATATTTCTTGCCGTAGCTGTTGTTGCAGGCTGATGAACTTCTCCCGATCAGCTTCCTGAAAATTAATCGGCGATGCTTCATCCCACCACTTATAGACGGTCGGCTTCGTCAGTCCTGTATCGCGTACACAATCTGCTTTCCTTCCCTCAGGATGTCTCTGACGCCATCGGAAGACCGTCAGCTTCTTTGTGCCACTTTCATCCATATAGTTATTTCCTTTTCATTATAGCAAATCCGGTTTAGTATTTCACCTCTTTCGGCTCGTCAAGGCGATGAACAATATATTCACCCTTTCCTGCATCCCAAGTATCCACGGCGATGACTTCTTCTACACGTCTTACAGCTGCTCGCTTGGCGATATAGACGATGACGTTAATTGCACGAGCAATAGAGGCTTGCTGTGGCGTGATAGAGACACGGGAAATCTACCCTCTAAGCGGAAGAGTGTCTCAAGCGCACTGTCGCTGTGTACGGTCGAGCATCCACCACGATGCCCGGTACTCCATGCGTCAATCAGTGTCAAGGCTTCTTTGTTTCGCACCTCGCCGACAACGATACGATTCGGCGATAGTCGCAAGGTCTTTTTTAGCAGCGCATCCATATCGACATTTATCCATGGTGGTGAGTGCCACAGAGTTTTCTGCGGTGCACTTCAATTCCTTGGTATCCTCAATCGTGATGATACGCTCGCCAAGTGTCGAGATTTCTGCCAGAATGGCATTCAGGAGCGTCGTTTTCCCACTTGCCGTACCACCGGCCGCGATGACATTTCGGTGATTGTGAATGGCAGCGATGATGGCATCGTGCTGACTTTTCGTCATCGAGCCTTGCGTGACGTAATCTGCAAGGGTATAGACACTTTTGGAGTGCTTGCGGATGTTAAAAGAGTGCGTCTACGAGACCGGGAAGTTCTGCTTGAAAGCGACAATTCGAAAAGAGACGCGACGCAGGAATGTCTGCCTGTAGGGATGGATCCACCTTTAGATTGATGGTATTGCCGGAAAGGTCTGCAATTGCATAGATAACACGTTTGGTTTTATCGGGATCCATACGAATCCCTGTATCCTCAAATCCTACACCAAAGCGATCAATCCATAGTTTCCCATCTGGATTGACCATGACTTCCGTCACATCATCTTGGTGCATATAGTGCATGATGTCTGCGCCTAGACTAGTTTCCAAAATCTGCAAACGACGCTCCCATACGATTTTATCAAATGTCTGTGTTGCCATTTTTACTCTTCCTCCCTTCTCTTACGCATTTCCTCTTCAAAACGCACACACGCCTTTCGAAAGAGTTGTCGGACTTTTTCTTTCTCGCTTAGCGTTTCCGTACAATGGGGCTGCGAAGCTTCTGCCCCTTCCGTTCCGTCATGCTTTTCTTTTTGAACGGAGATTGTTGGATTTTCCGCATTATCGTTGGTTTTTGGCTGATCGATTTTTGGTGCATCTACTTTTTCCTCGCTTTTCTGCTGTTTTCCTACCAATTTGTCTTTCTCTTCCCGTGCCTTGCGTGCACTGGCAACTTTCTCACGCTTTTCTTCAATCTTTTTGCGTTCCAGAGCGTGTACATCAAAGAGGTTTTGGTAGCTCTGTATCTTGGTAGCTGTATCGGAGAAAAGCGGTGGTGGAAAAATGCGCTTCTTGAAGAACGGCTCTTCATAGTAGCGGAGTTTGTACCCATAGATAGCACGGAATCCTGCAATAAAGACAAGCTCACGGTCCTGTGGCATGCGGCGCACCTCATCTGGTGTCATTAATTTTCTCGCCATGTTTGACGTTGAAGTCGAACCTTTGAACATCTCGCCGGACGTAGACTTTGAGAAAGAATGTATGGTCTTTTCACCGAGCGTTTCCGAAAGTGTTCTTGCTGTGCCACCTCCGTCTTCCAGCGTTGGTGTGAAGTAGATCTGCACATGACAGTTGCCAGGGATCGCGTTTTCCTTGGTATAGATTTTGTTCAGCTGTCCCATGCTTTGTGCAACGACGCAAATCTTGACCCCATAGCCTGCACAGATCGCAAGGGAACGCTCAATGGATTCGAGCTTATAGAGTTGAGGAAACTCATCGAGCATGAGCAGCAGACGCTGTTTCTTCGGCTTTTCTTTGTTCTTTGCGCCTTGTCCTTTCTTTGCTTCTTCAAACTCCATATCGCGAAGGAGCTTTGCCAGCATGGTATTGATGAAAAGACGCAAGATCGGGCGCAATTTTTCAATATCGTTTGGCTGAAGAACAAGATACAGTGATATTTCTTGCCTTGGATCGAGTAAGTCTCGCACGGTGAAGTCTGAGGTTGCTGTATTCTTTCGTACCAGCGGATCTTGGTAGACAGCCATGGAGGTTTGCGCTGTTTGCAGGATAGATGCACTCGTCTGCTCTGCGCCATTGTAGATGTTGGCAGCTGCTTCAGCAACCTTTGGATGCACCAAAAGAAGATACCAGGGTCCTTTGCCATCCATGTGTCCCTGGATGGCCGTCTCGATTTCTTCCTTATTATTGGCCAGTGACAAATCAGGTGCAGAAAAATCAAAGTGGCGTCTTTCCGACTCATCCTTTGTTTCGTATTTTAGATAACGAAGGGTCTCCTGCAAAAGTTCAAGGTTACTGCGCGGCTGTGCAGCTTCCTTTTCGCGTCCTTCCGAAATGGCTTTCTCATAAGCTATGCGGACTTCGTTGTTCTTCTCAACGGCGTCAGCAAACGCAGGGCATGCCTTGGCGAACGGGCGAAAGTCTTCGATGTATTCTCCGTATATTTCTTTAAGGACATTCTTTTTCCCATTCATCTCTAAGAACTCTTCTTCTGAGATATGCGGATACTGTTTCATGGTCGCAAAGAGCTTTTGTGTGCTCATTGTCGGCGTAGAAAGAAAGGTCATGACATCGGAGGGACAGGGAAGTAAGCGTCCTTCTTGGTGATGTTTGTAGAGAAGGTGAAGAATGATGCCATTTAGAAGTGCAGAAGCAGAATTTTCCCAGAAAGGATCTTTGCTGCCTCCTTCACCGGTCTTCACCATCATTTCTGAGATGGTGGAAACGTCCGTCAGTTCTTCAAAGGACTGGAAGTCTATTTCTGCAAAAGGATTCCACTTTGCCGCAGAATTATCTTTACAAAGCGGTTCAAATTTCATCACTTTCTGTTTAAAAGCTTTTTGTCGCCAGGTTGCCGTGAAATTCCAAAGTTCTCCCTTTGGATCAAAAAAGAAAATCGAATGCTTCCAGCAAATGCCTGTCGGAATCATGTTGCAGACACCTTTGCCGGAACGCGTCGGAGCAACCAAAAGCACGTGTTCTGGTCCATTATGCAGCATGAGCTTTTTCGTGAACGGATTGATGCCAACCACGAAGCCCGATGCTTTTGCCTCTAGTCCTGCCTTTATGATATCTTTCTTTTTGGCCCATCCAGCGGTGCCGTGACTTGACATCCGCTGCATACCTCGATAGGTCTGATAGCAGCAAAAGACACCGAAGGCATAAAATATCCAGGCAAGCAGGGAATACCTACGAACCTCTGTCCCCATCCGTTCCATGACTTCTGCATTGTCGCGCCAAATGTAAAGCGAAAAAGGGGAGAAGATTTCGTCATAAAGATGCCCTGGTAATGCAGGATCATAATCTTGCAGTGACGCAATATACTCGACAGAAACCCAATTTCCTATGAGGTAGGCAAGGATGAGAATGGCGCCACATATGGCAAAAAGTTTTATTCTATCTTTGTCTTCAATGTCTTGCATAATTCATCCCTCTCTTAGTATCTATTTTTATCTATTATATCACCGCTGTATCCCTTATTCTTTCCATTGTTTAATATTAATATGAATATCTTTATGTTTTATTCGAGGTGGTCATTTTGACCACCTCGAATATTTGTATGAATTATTCACTTTTCACCTATTCTTCATATTCTAAATATCAAATACCTTCGCCAAAAGCAATGGGTTGAACGACGAAAAGTTGGAAGGTGTGCCCCGGTTCGATCTTGACCGTTGGCGGATGATCCGAACCACGATCAAAGAGACGTGACGTTGCCTGTACGAGATTTGCCATGGCACCCTGCATCGCAATCTGACCACCGGAATACGTATCAGAGGAGTTTGTATTGCCACTGGCAAGGCTGCCAAGGGCGGCAATTGCACTCGAGAACATGCCGGCTCCAAGGCTGCGCATGGTGTGACGATGTACTTTGCCCGTTAGTCCATTGTAGCCGGCGCCATCAACGGCTAGGATGGAGGCGCCGATATCGAAGGTTTCGCCAGATGGGAAGATGATAGTTGAGAACGTAACGTTTACGCGGCCATTCCCGAGTTCCTCTCCTGCTGCATAGGTACCAATAAGGCGAGAGCCTACAGGTATGAGAAGATTCGTCTGTGTAAAGCTGTCATAAACATCTGCTGTCGTCTGTGCAACAACCTGACCAGGTGTATCGGTATTGATGCCCGAAAACAGCATAGCGGGAATCAAGGTGCCTGCCTGAATCACATAAGGACTGGAAGACGCAGGGGAGAGCGCGGCGAGCTGAAGCATATTTGTACTGGCTGGAGAGGCCGATGCACTGGTTGGCAGAAGCGTCGGTACTGCCGTTGTCGATGGGGGTGCTGCAGATGCCGTTGCTGCAGCATCCTTTGTGTTTTGTCCACCAAGTGCAAAATCAATCGCCGAGGCGAAACGTTTTTCGAGTTCTGCGGCCTTTTGCTGAGCTTCGCTTATTTTGCTTGCAGCTGGTGCTTGTGCAACAGATGCTGGTGCGGCAGCTGGTGTCTGTGTAGGTGTTGATTCTGCGGTCTGCACGATATGAGGCATAGCAGGTGTTTGTCCTTGTGTACCTTGTGTCGTGTTCTGCTGTCCTTCTTTTGTATTCTCTGACGCAGCTTTGATTTGCGTCTGTGCATTTTTAGCATCACTTGATGTCGTTGCACCGTTTGCGCCTCGCGTTTGCTGATTTTGCGCATTTCTCTGATCGTAGAGTTTCTTGTATTCCGAACCCTCCTCTTGCTTCTTTCCCTCTGTTTTTTCCGATGGTGTTTGTGCGGAATGCGGAAGCTGTGCTTTGGCGGATGGTTTGCCATTATCGCTCGTTTTGAAAAAAGCATAGCTCATACTGAAGATGAGCACAAAGGCGATGGCAAGACCAGCGATAATTTTGCGGTTGATGCCGTAAATGGGCTTGTGTTCACCACTGTTCATCGTTTGCTTTGAAGGATCTTCGTCTTTGGCGAAGACGGCATCTTCGGTTTCTTGTGATTCGATGGCTTCCTGCTGCGGATTGTTCCGACGAAAATGTGTTTTCATGTTCAGGAAGAATTTCTTAATCTTATCCATAGAAGTACCTCCTTGATATAACATTTCATGCTCTATGCCTTCTTATGTTCAATCGTGACGCGATCCTTTTCTGAGACACGAAGCTGTGCCTTTTCAAAGACGGCATCCACGATGTAGTAGTTATCTTTTTGCTTGTAGTTGATGATGGAAAATTTGTGCTCGTTCTTGCGTTTTATGAAGAGCGGCACTTGTGTACGTGGTGCTTTGTTAAATTCCAGATAAGTATGAACACCGTCTGTTGCAACAGAAATCGGCATATATTCCTGCGCTTTTCCCTTGACTTTGAACTGCCGATCAAGATTTGCCAAGGCAGATGCAGAGGGCATCACAGCTGCCGAGCTATCTTTTTTCTTCTGCTGTTCCTTTGCATCTTCCTCAGCATACGTCCAGTTCACCATCGGATTGTACCAATCCGTGCTATGCACGATGATCTGATAACTTCTTCGGCTGGTGTTGACGATAAGATTGGTCGTGCTTGTCTCAACAACGGGCTTGACGTAGATATGCGGTGTGCCGTCCACCGTTGCTTTTGAAATTGCCCAAGAGGATGTGTCACCACCTCCTACGTAAGTGACAGATTCGCCTTTGCGAAAGGCTAGATCCGTGATATAGCCACGCCGACAGTAAATTTTGTAGAGTTGATTCGGCGCATAAGCAAAGGTCACGGTTGAGCTGCCTCTCGCATCGATAGCATCCTGCGTATAACCCGTTGCACTCACCGAACTCGTGGCATAAGAGCGATACCGATCATGTAGGCGATCTATCGCATCGAGGCGTTCGCTCATGCGGTCGAGGAATTGGAGTATGTCTGCTTGTGTGTCACTCATGGTCAAAAGCTTTTCACGCAGTTTTGCAAGTTCCTCGCGATCGCTTTTCTTGCGTGGTTTTTCGTTTTTTTCTTTTCCTTTAGAAGCGACAGAAGACGCAGGTTTTGTGCTTTTTTTCGTTTTCTCCTGCTTTATATCGAGCGCTTTCTTCGTAGGAGCCTGTGCGCTGGCCGCTTCCGTGATGATCTTGTCTGCACTTTGTGCGCTTGCTGCATAGCTGATAGGCGTGGCTGAGAGCCATGCACTCGCAGCAAGTGCCATGAGCATGATCTTGGCTTTTCTGTTACTTTTCCGAATCCTTTTTTCCTGCATAACATTTCCTTTTTTTCTAGTTATTGTTTTTGCTTGTCTGACGGTGCGACGGCTCCTGCGCCAGGGGTCGGCTTCTTGCTGTCCGTCTTTGTGCCGATTTCTGAAGAGAAGTTGAGATCGGAGATATAAAGTCCCAGCGGGTTGTTGATGAGTGTGGTATCATCTTTCGGCGGGATGATGGTCGTCGAGAAGACGCACTCATATTTGCGCGTGGTCTGCTTTCCGTTAGCAATTGTGAACTCTTGCTCTTCCCACGCTGCATGATAAGAATCGGTATCAGGAATTTTTTTGATGCTTGTGATTTTTGTCTGAACGGTCACAAGCGCATATTTCTTTTTGAATCCCTCGTTTTCTTGAATGGTCTCGTATTTACGCGCTGCACCTTCCGTCAAGAAGGAATAGGCTTTTGCCTGCATCTTGTCCTGTTGTACGGGATCCAGTTGGAGGTTTCGTGCGTTTTGGATAAACTGTCCGATAAAGTAACGCACCTCTGCTTCTTGCGGGGTATATTCTTGCGCAATGAGCGAGCCTGCTTTTTCTACTTCACCGGTGCTCTTGTCCACCGTCACGACGTAAGGAATAATACGTGATTTTAGGGATTGAATGGTGAGTCCAATGGAAAGTACGATACAGGCAATGAGAAGTCCTAATGCGATACGCCGCCAGTTATACGCCTGCTCGCTTACACTGCCAATACGACGATCTACGGTTTCACGCGCTTTTTCTGCCGGACTCAGTTTACGCGTCGTATCGGAGTATTTTTCGGGCTGTTTGAAAATATCAAGTGCCATAAAACCTCCTTGTCACCTTGGCGTTTCTTCGTCGCCAAAGTAGGCAATCTTTGTACTGTCTGTTTTCTTCACTTCTGCTGCTTTCGGAGCTTCCTGCATCGGTGCTCTCGGCTGTAAGATGACAGGTGCTTGCTGTGGCTGGATCGTCGGTGGTTGTACCACTGGCGTAGGCGCTGCAAAGATACGTGAAGGATTCGGAACATTTGGCAAGGGGATCGGGCTTGTACTTCCTGTATGCAGGGCAAGGGGAACTTGCCCTGCTTGTCCTGTTTTTCCTGGGATAGGTGTTGCTTTTACCGCATCACCTTGCCCGTTCTGCGCTTGTTTTGCCTCGGCTGTCTCAATGTGAAAGGGAATGGTATTGCCGTTTTCATCCTTCCAGAGGGAGAAGGTGTCGCCTCGATAGGGATACCCATCGTGCATCATGCTTTCGGCTTCTGCGGTACGTTGACTTTTCCATCCATGGACGGCAACGATGCCTAGGCATAAGCCTATGCCGAATACACTGCCAACGATTACGCCGTACAGAAAAGGCTTTCGTCCATTCGTATTGCTTTGTAAAAATTTGAGTTCCATATGGTTCTCCTTTCACCGTGAAATCCTATCATCATCTTCGACGAAGAGCTTTTCGCGCATGGCAAGAACGTGAGACGCGCCCTTTCTCTGAAACGGAAAGCAGAAGTATAAAATCATGCGTTTGCCATCACGATTGGCAATCGCACATTCGACGGGAAGTAAGATGCGCCAGATGGCACGATCACGAAGAATTCGTTTCGGAAGCGATGGCCAAGTCAGACGACAAAGTTCCTTACACTGTGCCACAAAATCCATACGTGCACGAACGGTACGTATGGGAAATGCCCCTTCCTTGCACGCAATCACGATGCGCAAGGTATCCGTAATACTTGCCATGTGAATGGTGTAGGTGCTATCTTCAGGCGCAAGCTGCTTTATTGTCTCTGTGATGGAGAGTTCAGCATAAATGCTGTTGCCGCCAAATGCTTTTAGCAGCGTCGATAGTGCAGGATATACGCTCTTTTGGTAGTCCTTATAGCCATGAAACGTCCACGCGTGAATGTGCATCATACGCCATCCCTCACCAAGTTACAAAAATAGGGATAACGCGTGTTTTGATAGCCCTCAGCGGCACGGTGCCTGTATAGCGTCCATCAAAGCTGTTTGCGGTATCGCCGACAGGAAGGAATTCATCGTCTGGCACAATGTATTCTTTTTCCTGCTGGATCTGCGGCAGGAGACGATTCTGACTGTCGCGCTGACTTGCCATGCCGACATACCTGTCTCGCACGTAAAATGTATTTTGTTTATCGACTTTGTAAGTATCTCCTGCCACTGCCTTTACGCGCTTCATCAGGAGCGTGTTCTCATTGTTGAGATAACCACGTGCCAAGGCAAACTCTCTTACCTTTTGCGGTGGTTTATAGATGACGATATCGCCTCGGCCAATGTCTCCAATGGGCCATGCAAGATAAAAACCGATCGGAAGGCTGGCTGTGCGGTTGTAGAATATGATGTTTTGCTCAGGAAATTCTTTGCCGCTGATACGCCATGCACAGACGAAGATCGTAAAGGCAAGAAGAAAATATGCCAGTGGATGTTCTTTCGGTGCAGGGAATTGTCGAAGTGAAAATCTTTTCATCGCTGTGCTCCTTTCTCTAGCATGGCTCCTTTCTCTAGTATACAAGTGTGCAGTATTGAAATACTGCGGTTTTTATATCACGCAGATTTTTTCTGCTTTTCCCAAATACTCGCGTAAATATGCATGCACGCTGCTGATTGGTATGGCAGATGTGGCTTCCAAACTTGCCAAGCTTGCAATTTCTGCGGCAGTGGCAAAGGGATGCATGAGCTTTGTACAGATGACGTGCGACAGTTCGCTCGTCTTTTCCTCTGCGGCGTGCTTTTCTTGTAAGAGAAGCAAATCCCTGCATCGCTTTCGTGCCATATATAGTGTCTCGATGAAACCTGTTGTTAGCGGTATCTGTGTACAAAGCGTAAACGTTGCAATGCGAATATCGAGAACATTCAAGAGATTGAGTACGATAAGCGGCTGATAGGCATCTAAGGTACTGATGCGATAAAAGAGCAAGCTTGCCAGATGTCGAAGCAGTCCCTCGTGCATAGCATAGATTTGCCGTTCAGAAATGGGGAGATATAAGGCAAGCTTCGTGATGGAGGCACCATCATGATAATGTCGCCGTAAGAACTCCTGCTGTAGCTTACTGGCATTTTCTGTGAGCGTTCTTGCAAGGATGGTACTGATCCCCTCTCGCTGTGAACGCAGGTAAAAATCAACGACTTTAGGACGAGTCTCTTTTGCGCAAAGATGCTGAAGATCTGAGATAGAGGTCAGTTCTGTCTTATCTTTTTTCAAAGCTCTTCGAAAGGCCATAGCTGCCAGGGATATGCCGATATTCAGCGGTTTTATGCTTTTCATATGGCGACGCTTTCAAGGGAGCTATATGTTCCTGCATGCAGAATCGACATGCGTTCTTCCAGATGTGCTTTATGCTCTCGGGATATTTTCAGCATCAAGGCATGAATCGGGTTATTCTCTGTATCATGCGCATATACAGCAATCTGTTCTTCTGTTTTTTGAATGGCAGCACGTATTTCTTCGTCCGTCATGCTCTCTATTGCCTCTATACCCGTTTGTGCTCTTCTCTTGGACTCTTCCAGTCTTTCCTGCATAACATGTGCTGCTTTTTGTGCTTCCTGCTCTTTTTCTCGCATACATGGCTTTTGAGGTACAGGCTCTTGGTAGTCATTTTCTAAAGCTCGCCGCAGCCAACCAGCCGGAGAGTGGATATTCGTTGTCTTCTGCTCAGCACGAAGGAGCTTTAGCTTTTCTAAGACTCTCTCCTTGCCAAATAATGTCGCAAAGCGACAAGCGTCCTTTTTCATCACACCAGCATCTTGACACGATGCCAAAAATTCAGATGTTCCAGAAACCACCACCACAGATATATTGGCAGATACGTCTGTGGTTTTATCTCTCTTGGTTTTATTTACCGTATCTTTGGTGGTTGTAGTATTAAATCTTGTAATATTAGATCTTGTATTATTATGCGGTACCTCTGACGGTGCACGGTTAGACGGTGCACCGTTTTGCCGTGCACCAAAATTTGAACCACGGTAGAAGTGGCTTGTTTCAAGGGTTTTGTAGATTCTGCTTCTTTAGAATTCTTAGGCAGAACTTTGCCGTCCTTTTCTTCGAGTAGAATTCCTGCGTCGCGTGCTCGGTCAAGAACTTCTTGATTGCCTTCTTTTTTTGCACGCTCTAAAATCTCTTTCGGGTTGATGTTGATCCTATATTGATTACTTAGAAAGTGTCCACAATCTCGTCTTTGCTGGACAGTAACATAAGCACAATCAACGAGCTGACGCATGTATCGAATATACGAGCCCCGACCAATACCGAGATCATAGCAAATTTTGTCGCGTCCAGGATAAGAGACATTGCCAAAGGTACAAAGATAAGCATAGATCGCCTTTGCTGTGGCAGAGATGCGTCGATCCTGCATAACGATTTTTCCAACAATACCATATCCGTTTTCAAGTACGGAAGACGGGTAACATAGCAACATATCCTGTTCTCTTGTGCGTTCTTTCATGATGGCATCTCCTTTCACTGCCAGAGGACAAGAGGGTCTTCGTATTGATAGCCGCCTTGTCCATCGGACACAATATATTCAAGATGTAAATGTGGTCCCGTAGCGACGCCGGTTGATCCCACATAGCCTAAGATGGTGCCTTGCCATACCTCTGTATCTACAGGAACGCTGATGCTTGCCATGTGCGCATAGCGTGTGTAGGCATCTAACGCAGGATGATAGAGCAGGACTTGATTGCCGTAACCGTCGTCGAAGTTTCCTGCCTGTACGACGATGCCATCGAACATGGCAGGGATTGGTGTTCCGTAAGCATAGCCAAGATCAACGCCTGCATGAAAGCGCCAGTCCCCACGCGTCGGATGTTCACGATAACCAAAATATGAAGTAATCGGCAGGTTTGCCTCTGCTACTGTGGGAAAGAGAATCCCACATAGCAGCAGAGTAAGGATAAAACAATGTTTCACTGTGTTCACCGTGTTGTCTCTATCACTAAGTTAATCGCTGCAATACGAATGTTCCACCGTGCAGCTTCGACCATGCGTCCGGCACTTTGAAGTGCCTCGATACGTGTTTGAACGTCCATTTTTAGTCGTTCGAGATTGTCAATGACCCAGTGGATCGCATCGTTTTCTGCTTCGTCTGGCGAGAGGTTCTCGGGAATGATATCAAAGCGTGTAGTATTTTCCTTTTCCTCCCAGGTAACTTCTACCGGCACGGAAGTCTCATCCTGGATACGCTCATGTGTCGTTATATCTTCTGCTTGTGGCTCTTCTATTTTGTCGTCTTCTATCTCCTCTATAGCAAGAACTGCTTCTTCCTCGGTATCCTATAATGGCTCGCTCGCTTCATGTTCTCCTTCCTCGATAGAAGTATCTGCTGAGGATGGAGGACTTTCCGGGAGCATACTGCCTGTATCTTCTATATCGCAAGTGCTTTCCTCGCTTTGGATTGGATCGATAGCATCTTCTTTGTTAGAAGCTTCAATTTGCTTTTTGAAGGTCTCAAGATCTGCCATAGAGCCACTAAACTCGCCTCTATGAATGGCTTCGAGAAAGGCGTTTTGTGCGTGATCAGTTAGCGATGCCAGTGCCATAGCTACGGTTTTTCCAATTACACCGTTATCAAAGGCCTCCTTAGCTTCTTGCGTAAGATTGTTAAGAGCTTGAAGACGCTTAAGTGCAGCATCTGAGATGTTTAAAATCCGTTCAGCAAAAAAGGCGCGAAATTTTATGTTTCGTCCATCACTTATGGATAGGTTCTTGTTTTCTTTTTCTTCCTCATAGATAGCACGCGCGATAGGCTCTAAAGCCTGTACTTCGTTTAGTTGATCTAGCGCTGTCTTCTGTCGGTAGTTGTTCGCTAAGACGATGGCGAGCATTTCTACCTGATCTGCTGTGAGTGCTCCCTTGCTTTTAAAGGCAGGGAGAATATGACAGGGAAGTTCTGCACTTTCCAGTTCTCCGCGTTGGATGCGGTAGAGTGTAGCCGATAGACGGCGTTCGCCCGAGATTAGTCGATAGGTTCCATCGTCATTTGCAACAACGTCTAAGGGCGCTATGTTGTCTGAGACAGTAAGGGAGTTAGCAAGCTCTTCAATACCCTCGATGCTGTAGAAGTTCTTTTCGTTTGGCACAATCTTCTCTGCGTCGATATATGTAATCTTGTAGTTCCCTTGCGGTGTTTCTGCTGCGTTTTGTGTTGCTTGGTTGAGATAGGCAAGCATCGATCCTGTGAGCTTTTTCATCTTACCGTGCGAGCAGGATATACCGGTCAAAGCAGCGGATACATCCTGCTCGCTTCACCTCACTTTCTTAAAACAAAATGATTAGTGGAATAATTCTTCTGCAAATCGCATGATGTCTCGAGCGACGCGGCATAAGGGAGAAACTTCAAAAATACTCCTTCCTGTTTTGCTTGCCGTTACCATGTGATATTTCGCACTCTTGGTGGCGTAAGAAATCTTTGTCCGGAAGAAGGGAAGTCCTTCCTTTTTTACCTCTTGGTAGAAGGTATGCGTCATAGGATAAGGAATGTATTGATTAGCAAGAACGCCCTTGATGGATAGCTTCGGATTGAATTTTCTCACGTCCTCGATCTGTGCAACCATCTTTCGGATGCCATCGATGCTATCTGCCTCAAGTACGGTGACAATGACGACATCGTCGGTAAGAGCCAGTACATTAAAGACGCTCATGTTGATATCGGGCGGGTTATCGACGATGCAAATATCATAGTCATGGGCAACCTCTTCCAAAGCCTGCTTCAAGATGATATCCTGTCGTACGCTTTCGCGTTTAATAACCTCGTAGTTTGCTTCGATGAGTCCCATGTCGGCCGCAATGAAGTCCAGCCTTGGATGATGGGAGGATTGTATGACCTCACGAGCCCCTACACCATCCATTAGGATGTTAGAGAGAGTTCCTTTCGTTTCGTCTGCACCAAGCCAACGAGATGCATTTCCTTGCTTATCGTTGTCAATGACAAGCGTTCATAGTTCCCAAGATTCTGCGAGCAGGTAAGCAAGATTGGTAGCAAGCATTGTCTTCCCTACGCCTCCCTTGAGGTTAATAAGACTGATCGTTTTCATTTCGTTTTCCTCCTTATCCATCGTGTAAGAATTGTTTCAGTTCAGCAATCGTTCCCTCTAGGAACGTAATGAGTTCAGCAATACTCTTTTCATTCGTAGGATCATGCTCCATAGCTTGAAATTCTGTCGCCAGAGCACGAAGGGATTTGTTAATCGTCAGTTCTAAGCAATGGATGGTTTCGTCAAATTTCATGATGTGATGCATGTCGATCAGTGTTTCTAAGTATGCAAGCTTCCGTTCTAATTCGTATCGTGATTCTTTCATTTTTCTTTCTTCTACCTCTTGCTTTTTCTACCCGAAAGCTGTATACTACAGACACTAACAGGTAGTCGATTTAATACCTGATCACCGATTATCAGATACCTAGTATTTCTAGTATCTGGTAAGTTCAGTAGAATCTAGCAAATGTTGAGGCTAGAATTTACAAACTAGATTACGGATGGTGATCCGAAGGGTGATCGTATGGATCGACTATCACTGGTAGAATCCTGTGCTGGTTGGCGAACCTTAGAGCACAGGATTTTTCTTTTGGGTTGGTAACTTAGAATCTGCTACGTTCCAGATGTCATAGACAGAAACTCGAAAAATTTCTGCGATCTTCATTGCAACATAGATATCGGGAAGACAATCGCCATGTTCATAGCGGTGGAGTGTGACCTTTGATATGCCGACCTACTCTGCTAACAGAGAAAGACTAATACCATTATCTTTACGGAGCTTTTGCAATTTCGTCATTTTCACCTCATTCGAGTCCTGCAAAACTATTTTCCAAAACTGCATCCATCGTGCTCGTTCGATGCGTAGTATTGGCATAAGCAAGCATTTTTTCTAATCTTTCTCTGCTTCCAAAACATTCTTCTATCGTTGAATCAACGACTTTCACAGCCCTTTCTGCAATCTCGATGGAGATAGGAACGTTGATGAAATGTATTGACTCTCCTCCTTCTAACCATCGATAAACGCTCTGTGTTGTGCCGACGAGATGCGTCATTTCTCGCGTGGTCAGCCCTTTGTTCCCACGAAGCACTTTTAGTTGAGAGGAGACAATAGTATGTCTCTTTCCGATAAAAGGATTATCTTTTGAAAATGTTTTGCCACACTTACACCGATAGCGCCGTTTGCGGTAAATGTATTAAGGCTTTGTAATTACTCCGCGCAGCTTTTGATTGTAGTATCCATCGCATACTGCGCCTTGAGCTCCACATTTAGGGCATGATGGAAAGGAACGTGGTAGATGGAAGACAATTTTCTCTGCTGTCCTTTCTTCAATGCATTCTGCGGGAAGCTCGTCCACATATGAGATGAATTCCTTGGGTGTCATGATATCCTCCTTTCTCTAAAGGTTTTTCGTAGATCTAGATATAAAAACGATGTTACGTTGATAAAATATATCATCGTAACATCGTTTATCGTTTTACTATCATCTTGTTACGTGATAAGTGATAAAAACTATCTCCGTAACAAATACGTTACTACCCCCTGTGTTTGAGAACGCTTTTTTCTGTGGATGTATAGCAGATTTCCTTCTCCTATTTGGTTGTTCAATCATCGCGCAATTTATTGCTGAGAACGCTCTTGGCATCGTTATTGTCTTAACCTAATATTTAGCCGCATTGCTATTTTTTCGTTGCGCTCTTTTGTTTTTTGTATTATATTTAAAAATAAGAAGCAATATTGATTTTTTCATTGGCGTTCCTGGATGTACCAACTCCACCATTTTTGTTGGTCTCCCGAATAAGAGCTCTATCGGTGGTAGTAGACGACGGACGTGCGCCCTCGTCATAAATCAATGTTGTTTCTAAAATGGTTCATTTGAAAAAAGTAATTGACAAAACCCATAGATTCCTGTAATATACTACAAGTCACCGCAAGATGCGGGCGCCAAAGGGAAAGAGCAAAACATCCTAGCGGAAAAGAAAAAGCTCTTGACAAAAGGCGCAGGACACGATATACTAACCAAGTCGCTTGCGAGAGCGAGAGCGAAAGCGACACGTTGCTCTTTGAAAACTAAACAATGCAGAAATGAATCATCAAACATGATTCAAGCCAGATGTCCGGATAACTTCGGTTATCCGAAATACATCGATTGATTATGAACAACATAGCAATCGGCAATTCCTTCAAATGAACACTTCATTTGAAACGAAACAAAAAAGAGCCAATCGGCCCTTCCTATTTTATGGAGAGTTTGATCCTGGCTCAGGACGAACGCTGGCGGCGTGCTTAACACATGC
>ERZ773042.424-NODE-424-length-29306-cov-4.289734_pt1 | contig 29306 bp, 25 predicted proteins | sample MGYA00511664_ERZ773042 | MGnify/ENA primary metagenome ERZ773042 (study PRJEB29015, sample SAMEA2737984) | human oral metagenome | biome: human oral; feature: human-associated habitat; material: dental | place: China | collected 2036 ... | reverse complement strand
GGGAGAGCTGTTGGTGCGCGTCCGCCAGCAGGACGCGCGGGCGTTCCTTACCCTTAAAGGGAAGAACTCGGGGATTACCCGCGCCGAGTTCGAGTATGAGATTCCCGCGGCGGACGCGGCGGCGCTTCTTGCGTTTTGCTGCCGCCCGTTCATTGAGAAAGTTCGCTATCGCGAGGAAGTGCAGGGGCATATCTGGGAGATCGACTGCTTTCGGGGAGAGAACGAGGGGCTTATTCTGGCGGAGATCGAGCTCCGCCGTGAGGATGAACCCTTCGTACGCCCCGCCTGGCTGGGTGAGGAAGTATCCGGAGACCCGCGCTATTACAATTCCTGCCTGGCGGAAAATCCTTATCGGGCGTGGGGCAAGAGCTGAGCGGGCTTATGCACAGCGTTTGTGAATAACCGACAGGAGAGGAAACTAAATCTGGTGGTTGACAAATGAAAATCCGTACCATGTTGAGTTATCCACTGATTTATCCACACAATCCACAAAAGATGAAGAAATTCTTGGGGGAAATCCCTGTTTCCCTGTGGATAACTGAAGGCAAGGATTGTTTTTTACCGGGAAATCCAGTATGATAAGCACAGGACACTGTAAGGAGGACCGGGGATGGGATTCGACTGGGAGATACTGACCCGTTTGGTGCTTTCCTGCCTGATGGGCGGCATCATCGGCTATGAGCGACAGGCGCGGCATAAATCGGCCGGGCTGCGGACGAATATCCTCGTCTGCCTCGGCTCCTGTCTCATCATGCTTCTGTCGCAGTCTCTTTATGACAATGTCGAGGGCAAGACGAACGCGGATCCCGCCCGACTGGCGGCGCAGGTCGTCAGCGGCATCGGCTTTCTGGGGGCGGGCGCCATTATGAAGGAAGGCGTCACCGTTACCGGGCTGACGACGGCGGCCTGCCTCTGGGTCGTGGCCGGGGTAGGGCTGGCCGTGGGGGCGGGGTTTTATACCGGCGCGGGAATTACGACGGTTCTCGTCGTGCTCATCTGCGGCTACTTGACGCGCCTTGATTTCTGGGCGGGGCATGAGACGAGTCTGACGCTTTCCATCGCGATGGTGGAAAGGCCGGGGCAGATCAGCCGGATCAGCAATCTTTTGGATATGATGCGCTTAAAGGTGCGGGGAATCCGTATGAAGGCGAATACCGACGGGCGGCCGAACGACCCGGAGGTCAGTCTGGAGATGGATCTGGAGAGCGACCGGGCGATTGACCGGGCGGCGGTGGTCGACGCGGTGAAAAACCTGCGGGGGATTATCGGCGTTGAAGTGCTGTAAAAGAGGACGGAGCGGCGGAGGGACAGGATATGATAAACGAGAGTATTATTGACGCGATGGTTCGGATGGCCAAAGAGGCGATGGCGCACGCGCACAGCCCGTATTCGGGGCGGCCGGTGGGGGCCTGCGTGATGACGAGCGACGGGACGCTTTACGGCGGGTGCAGCGTGGAGAACGCTTCTTATGGACTCTCTTGCTGCGCCGAACGGGTGGCGATTTTTAAAGCGATTGCCGACAGCAAGCGGGAATTTGACGCCATCGCCGTGGTGGCGGATACGGAGGAGCCGTGCGTTCCCTGCGGCGCCTGCTGCCAGGTTATGGCGGAGTTTCGCATTCGCGACGTCATTATGGCCAATCTCAAGGGCGATCTGGAGATCGTGGATCTGATGGATCTGGCGCCCTGCGCGACGGGGAAAGCGCGGACGTTCTGCAAGGAATAGGCGAAGCACCGGCATATGGCGAAGGACAAGGGGGAAGCGTTATGCGGCGGAGCATAGTGGTTGCCGGATTCTGTTTGGCGTTGACGGCGCTTTCCGTGGCAGTGGCCGCGCCGCGTCCGCAAGGCGCGGATATAGCCGCGGAAAACGAGGAGAATCGTGCGTCGCATTTTGCCCCTGAAACCGAGAGACCGCTTCGCATGGCGCTCTTGCCGCTCATTGATCGGACGGGCGGCTGGCTGAATCGGCGCACGGCGGATGAGCTGACCGAGCGGCTGGAAGAGGAGAGCCGTCTGCCGCTTAACGATGTCATGCAATGGGTGGCGTACGTACCCGAGGACGAGGGAGAGGCGGCGCTGGACGAAATGCTTCGCGCCGCGGGAAAAAAGGCGAAGCTGGAAACGATCCTGCCGGAGCTGGCGGAAAGGCTTGGGGCTGATCTTGTCGTTTGCCTCGAAGTCAGGTCGTGTTACGAGCGGCGATATTTTAGATGGAACGGCGAAATGGGCATCGAAACCGTCGCGGCGCTGACGCTGCACGGATATGACGCCCGAAAAGGGCGGAAAATTTGCGAGCCGGCAGCAAGGTTTGCCTACGACGACTATCATCCGTCCCGGGAGGCCGACGTCCTCCTTTTAGAAGCGCTTGACGAAGCGCTCCGCCGCGCCGCCCTCCGCGCTGAGCTCATGACGGCGGTGCGCCGTCCGTGAGGAGAAGCGTCTGGCTGCCGTATTCTATGAGGAGTTATTATGTATCGCTGTTATCTCTTTGATTTTGATTATACCTTAGTCGATTCGACGGAAGGGATCGTCGGCTGTTTTCAGCGTACCCTGCGGGAAATGGGGCGGCCGCCGCTTCCGGCGATCGCCGTCCGGCGGACGATCGGGCTGCCAATGGCCGAGGCGGTGGGGACGCTCCTGCAAACGACCGACGCGGCGGTGATCGAGGACTTTATCCGCCGCTATCAGCCCTACGCCGACCGATATATGACGCCGGGGACGCATTTCTTCCCCGGCGCGGTGGCAGCGCTGACCGAGTTGCGGCAGCAAGGCGCGAAGATCGCGATCATCTCGTCGAAAACGAGTCATCGCATACAGGAAAAGCTCGACCGGAGCAAGGCGGCGGAGCTGATCGATTTCGTCATCGGCTGCCGCGAGGTTGCCGAGCCGAAGCCGTCGCCGGAAGGAATTTTTCAGGCTTTGGAGCGGCTGGGGATGCCTAAGGAAGCGGCGCTCTATACCGGCGACAGCCTTGTCGACGCGCAGGCGGCGAAAGCGGCGTGCGTGGCTTTCGCGGGAGTTACGACGGGGACGACGGCGGCGGACGAGCTGGCGCAATTTCCCCATGTCAAAATTATGAGCCGCCTGGCGGATTTATTGACGAAGGCGTGAGGGCGCACGAAAAAAGGGAACCGGCGAGGAAGCCGGTTCCCTTTTTTGCTGTCTGAGAAGCGTTTCGCGTTACATTCGCTGCCGCGCTTACTTTTCCGCACAGGAAAAGCCGCCGCTTTGTGGCGGCGGCTTTGGCGTCATGTTATTTACGGCGGCGCTTCTCTTCCTTGGCGCGTTCCCGCGCTTCTTTTTCCGCCGCTTTTCGTTCTTTTTCCAGCTGTTTTTCGCGTTCCTTCGCTTCGTTTTCGATCATTTTCCGATCGTGTTCGGAAAGCTCGCCTTTTGTCCGGGCTACGATCTCATCCCGGTGCTTTTCCGTGTATTCGATGATTTTTTCGTAAAATACCCGGTTGAGGTTCTGCGGCGTCAGATCGGTGAGTTTTACCACGAGGCCCGGCGTTGTCCGTTCCAATGTGGAGAGGTGAGAGTCCAGAAGCTCGACGGCATCGATGGTCACCTGACGTTTTTTTAGATCGATACGGATATAGTTCGCTTCGCCCGCCAGGTCTTCGTAGCCGTCCGTCAGCTGATCCCGCCAGTGGCGCTTTTCTATAATATCGTCGACTTGAACGGTGTCATACGTCTTGAGCGTCGGCACGATGATCTGGTTGAGGTTGATGCTCCCGTGCTCATCAACGGCGTAATGGATCTGTTCCTTGTTAAAGAAGTAATTCATTCGAGCCGAGGACTGTACCCATTCGTAAATCGTCTCCGGCACCTGCGGTTCCCCCGCCGCTTCTGCCGGCATAATCGCCGCTGTCGTCAACATAGCGGCCAGGGCTAAGCGTTGCAGCCACGCAGCCATCAGTGCAACCCCTCCAAATTTTCCGCGTCTTACCGCACAAGGCAGAACGCTATCATCTTTCGTTTATCAAAATATCATTTTTATGTGAAAGACGGCTGGAAGTTCTATGCCAAGGGTGTTTTTACTCGTCGCGGGCGGCGGCAATCCGGTCAAGCTCGTAAGGCGTTTCCTGATATACGTAGTAATTCAGCCAGTTTGCAAAGAGCAGGTTAGCGACTGATCGCCAGCGCACTGTAGGCGCCTGCGTAGGATCGTCGTCCGGATAGTAGTTGCACGGCACCTGAACGTTCATGCCGGCGGCCTGATCGCGGTCGTATTCGCTTTTGAGGGTCAGCGGGTCGTATTCCGCGTGTCCGGTAATGAAGAACTGGTTCGCCGCGAGATTCGCCACGCAGTATACGTCTGCCGGAGATTCGGCTTCGGCCATGACGGTGAGCTCCGGGACCCGTGCGAGATCTGCGCGGCGCACCTCGGTGTGGCGCGAATGGGGGACGTAGAACTCGTCATCGAAGCCGCGAAACAGCTTCTCGTGCTCTACGCAGAGATGATGGCGAAAGACGCCGAATATTTTCTCAGGAACCGGGTGCTTAGGGATTCCGTAATGGTAGTACAGCCCCGCCTGCGCGCCCCAGCAGATATAGAACGAGGAGAAGGCGTGCGTCTTGCTCCACTCCATGATTTCACAGACTTCCTCCCAGTAGGCGACTTCTTCAAAAGGCATCTGCTCGACCGGCGCGCCGGTCATCAAAAAACCGTCGTATTTGCGGTTGCGCACCTCGGCGAAGGTGCCGTAAAATTCCGTCAGATATTCCTGCGAGGTATGCTGCGGCAAATAGGATTCCGTGTAAATAAAATCGACCTCTACCTGGAGCGGCGAATTGCCTAAGAGGCGCAGAAGCTGCGTTTCCGTTACCGACTTCACCGGCATGAGGTTCAAAATGCAGAGCCGCAAGGGGCGAATATCCTGACCGTAGGCGCGGTCGGCGTCCATGAAAAAAATATTTTCCCGCTCCAATACCGACGCCGCGGGGAGTTTATTAGGAATTTTGATCGGCATATAACGATAGCTCCTTATTCCAAAATGTCATTTCAGGGGAAAAGACGCAGCCCGGCGTTTCGGAAGGACGGATGCGCCAGCGGGAGGTTGTCCGTATGTTCCGAAGCGTCGGGCCGTGATAAGCAGTATTTTTATTTCGCGCCAGTCGCCGCATCCGGGCGCGGTTCCGGATTGCTCGCCGCCAGTCCGGCGGGTTTTTGCCCGCCGGAAATATCGGTGCGGTAACGATTCAGCCAGTGCGAGTAGCCCTTGATGAAGGCGCGAAGGCGCGTCAAACCATGCTCCTGCGGGGTGCCGGCGCGAATGGCGGTATAACGGCCGTCAAGCGTATCGGCCATATCCTTCCAGCCGTCCGTAGCGTTCCAGCTTCGGCCGCTGATGATTTTCTCCGTCCCCTGCTGGCCGTTGAGGGCCTTTTTCATAAATTTGACTTCGCTGATGTTGCCCGCTTTATCCTTCGTTTCCATCCATTCCCAGTAGATGAGATTATCCCCTGCCATGCGCATCGTCGTCATATCGGCTTGCGCCGAGCTTGACGAGCCGTTATCCGCTGTCGATTGCCAGAGAAGAACCCAGCGGTTGTCGGCTTTTTGGCGTTCCCGCTCCCCATAATGGAATACGGAATCGATGATCGCCACATAGAAGTCTTCGTCGAAGGATTGACTGTTGATTTCCTTTACTGTCCGCGGATCGTAGACCTTTGACCAGATGACCTTGTTGTCCGGATCGTAGAAATTCTCCTGCACATACTCGATCTCCCTGGTCTGCGGACGAACGACGAGCAGCGCCGTGCTGTACGCGAGCCGTCGGGGGTCGGGAATACTGGCCGCGATGCCATAATTGGCGATTGTTTCCTGCGCGCCTTCGTAGGAGTATACGGTTTTCGTCCACGCGGAAAGCTGGGTCGCCACGCCGTTGACTGAGCTCTCCACCTTTATGTGGGAAGGCGCGTAGTATTTTCCGTATTTTGTGTCCGACGCGATCCAGACCCATTCGTTGGCTGCGGCCTCGGCAAAGGCCGTGGTCATCATCCATACGACCAGCAGAAGTCCCGCCAGCATCGCTTTGCGTTTCATACCCTGTATCCTCCTTCGGGGCGAAATCGTCCATCCATTTTTTGCTCATACCTGATCACTAAACGCAGGCGTCGCTTGCCTTTATTAAAACATTATACCACATGGCGCTCTTATGGCAAAGAGGGCGCGCGCCGAAGAATATCCATGCGCGTCACGGGAAAATGATGCGCCGCCGATCTGTCGGGTGCATTCCAGAAATTCGCGGCGCGCTCGCGTTCCGGGTGACAGGTGTCAGCGCGCTAAGCGCTGAAAAAAATGCCGCTGTCCTTTTCGGGGCAGCGGCATTTTTTACAGCGCTTATTTTTTCGGTTCGTGGAGGGCGCCGTCCAGGGTGTGCCACGCGAGGACGGCGCATTTGACGCGGGCGGGGAGGTTGGCGATATTTTTCAGCGCCGCCGCGTCCTCAAGCTCCTCAAGCGCCGCGTCGTCGGTGATTTCCCCCTTGATCATGCCGAGGAAAAGCTGTATCAGGCGCTCCGCTTTGGCGACGGGCCGTCCTTCGATGAGATCGATCATCAGCGAGGTCGAGGCCTGCGAAATGGCGCAGCCGACGCCGGTAAAGGAGGCCGCGGCGACGACGCCGTCGCGCACCTCGAGCTCCAGCGTGATCTCGTCGCCGCAGCTGGGGTTGCGCCCTTTGAGAACGGCGGTAGGGTTTTCTAAATGGTGACGATGCTCGGGGTTGCGGCTTTCCTCCGCGATCAGTTCCGTGTAAATATCTTCAAGCGCCAAGGCGCATTACCTCCCGTACTTTTTTCAGCGCCGCGATCCAGCGGTCGACGTCGTCCTTCGTGTTGTAAAAATAGAAGCTCGCCCGGCAGGTCGCATTCTGCCCTAAGTAGGTCATCAGGGGCTGGGCGCAGTGATGGCCGCCGCGCACGGCGACGCCTTCCGCATCCAGAATCGTCGAAACGTCGTGGGGGTGAACGTCCTTAACGTTAAAGGTGATGATTCCCAATTTGTTGTCCCGCGTCGTATCGCAGCCGTAAAGCTCGATATAGGGCAACTCACGCAGACGCGGCAGGGCGTAGGCGACGAGTTCTTTTTCCCTGGCGTGGATACGATCGAAGCCAACCTCCTCCAGATAATCGATGGCCGCGGTAAGTCCCGCCGCGCCGCCGACGTTTTGCGTACCGGCCTCAAACTTTGCGGGAAGCTCGGCAAACGTCGTTTCCTGCTCGGCTACGTCGTCGATCATGTCGCCGCCCGTCAGGAAGGGCGGCATGGCGTCTAAAAGGGCGCTTTTCCCGTAAAGGACGCCGATGCCCATCGGCGCGAGCATTTTATGCCCGGAAAAGGCGAAGAAATCCGCGCCCAGCGCCTTTACGTCGACCGCTATATGGGGGACGCTCTGCGCGCCGTCGACGGCGACGACGGCGCCTTTGGCGTGCGCCCGATCGGCAATTTCGCGTACCGGGTTTACCAGCCCTAAGACATTGGAAACGTGGGTCACGGCGACGATCTTCGTCCGCGCGGTGATCTTCGTCTCAAGGTCGCGCGGCGAGAGATTGCCGTCCTTTTCCAGATAGATGTACTTTAATACCGCGCCTTTGGCGTGTGCCACCTGCTGCCAGGGGACGAGATTGCTGTGATGCTCGGCAATCGTGAGGAGGATTTCGTCGCCGGGGCCGATATGGTTCAGCCCGTAGCTGTATGCGACGAGATTTAAAGATTCCGTCGTGTTCCGCGTGAAGATGATTTCCCGGGCGTCGTCCGCGCCGATGAAGCGGCGCGCCCGTTCCCGGGCGTTTTCGTAAATATCCGTCGCTTTAATGGAGAGCGCGTAAGCGCCGCGGTGCGGGTTGGCGTTATCCTGGCCGTAGTACTCGCCGATCGCCCGGATAACGCTTTCCGGTTTCTGCGTCGTCGCGCTGTTGTCGAGATAGACGATGGGGCGGCCGTTCATCGTTTGTTTCAGCAAAGGAAAATCGCGGCGAAAGTCGTGCGCGTCAGGCATGAGAAAGTCTCCTTTCGATTTCGTCGCGAATTTCCCGCGCCAGCGTTTCGTCCGGGAGACGTGCCAGCACCGGGGCGACGGCGGCCTCGACGACAAGTTTTTTCGCCGCTTCGTCGTCCAGCCCGCGGCTCATGAGATAAAATAATTTGTTTTCGTCCATTTTCCCGATGGTCACGGCGTGGTGTCCGTCGACGTCGGCTTCGCCGGAAAGCATGAGCGGCACCGAGCGGTTGCGCACCTGAGGCGAAAGGAGCATGACTTCCTCGCTCTCGCGTCCCACGGACCCCGGCGAGCCGCTCACGAAATCGAGCGTGCCGCGGAAGATTTTCTCCGCCTTGTCGGAAAGCGCTCCGGAGACCAGCATTGTCGCGTCCGTTTCCGGCGCTTTCTGCCGGATGATATAGTTGAGGTCGGCGCGCCGTTCGCCGTCGACAAAGTACAGCGCCGCTACGTCGGCGACGCTTTTTTCCCCGTTGAGATTGATCGCCAGCTTTGACGCCGATACCGCCGCGCCTGCTTCGACTGCCGTGCAGCGGAAAACGGCGCCCGCGGCGACATCCGCCTCGATGGTATCGGCGTGCGCCGCCGTGTCGGCGGCCAGCTGGACGCGGACGAGGTGAAGCTCGGCGCCTTCGCCGAGCTTCACCTCGATTTTTGCGGCGCCTTCTGTACGATAGACGACGACGGTCTCCGCCTTTTCGCCTGCAGGCACGGTGATGCGCCGCTCCTGCGGATTGGTTGCCGTGACCGCGGCGGGGACGCGCGCCTCGTTGACACCCAGCCAACGCCAGGTGCGCATGGGAATTTCGCTGTATATTACCTCGTTTTCCGCCATCAGCCCATCGTCCCTTCCAGCTCGATCGTGATGAGATTGTTCATTTCTACCGCGTATTCCAGGGGAAGCGCCTTGGCGATGGGCTCGACGAAGCCGCGCACGATCATGGCCCGCGCTTCGTCCTCGCGGATACCGCGGCTTGTCAGGTAGAAAATCGCTTCGTCGCTGATCCGCCCGATTTTCGCTTCGTGCCCGATATCCGCCTCGTCCCCCGCGATGTCCATGGCCGGCAGCGTATCCGCCCGCGACTCGCTGTCCAGCATGAGGGATTCGCAGCTTACCGAGCAGCGCGCGTGATCAGCGCCCGGCGCGACCTTGACGGCGCTGCGGTAGACGGCGACGCCGCCGTCCTTCGATATGCTCCGGGTGCTGATATTCGCCGACGTATGAGGCGCGGCGTGGACGACCGTCGCTCCGGTATCGAGATGCTGGCCATGCCCGGCGAAGGTCACGCCGGTAAACTCGCAGCGCGCCCCTTCGCCGTGCAGGATGCTGGCGGGATAGAGCATGGAAACGTGAGAACCGAAGGAGCCGGACACCCATTCGATAATGCCGTCCTTTTCCACCAGCGCCCGCTTCGTGTTAAGGTTCATCATGTTGCGCGACCAATTCTCGATCGTCGAATATCGCAGCCGCGCCCCTTCCTTGATGTACAGCTCCACGCACCCGGCATGGAGGTTTGTCACGTTGTATTTCGGGGCCGAGCAGCCTTCGATGAAATGCAGGCTCGCCCCCGGCTCGACAATGATCAGCGTATGCTCGAACTGTCCCGCTCCCGGCGCGTTGAGCCGGAAATAGGATTGCAGCGGGATCTTGACGTCGACGCCCGCCGGGACGTAGACGAAGGAGCCGCCCGACCAGACCGCGCCGTGGAGCGCCACGAACTTATGATCCTTCGGCGGCACCAGCTTCATGAAATATTCCTTCACCAGCGCTTCATGCTCACGCAGCGCCGTTTCCATATCCGTGTAGACAACGCCCTTTTTGCGCAGGCTCTCCTGCACGCTGTGGTAGACGACCTCGGAGTCGTACTGCGCGCCGACCCCTGCCAGCGACGTCTTTTCCGCCTCGGGAATCCCCAGCCGGTCGAAGGTGTCCCGGATGTCCTCGGGCACATCTTCCCAGCGCCCCGCCATGCGCGCGTCAGGCTGCACATAGGTCACGATATGATCCATGTCCAGCGCCGAAAGATCCGGCCCCCAGGCGGGCATGGGGGTATGGTTGTATACGTCCAGCGAGTGAAGGCGAAACTCAAGCATCCACGCCGGATCCTTCTTTTTCGCCGAAATGTCGCGGACGATCTCCTCGGTCAGTCCTTCTTCCGTCCGGTAGAGGGGCCGGTCCTCGTTTTTTATGTCGTAGAGCGTGCGCTCGATGTCTTCGACAAATGTTTTTTTCTTGCTCATGCCCGTACCTTCAATTCTTAGCGTCCAATAAATGTGTGAATCCCCGGCGGTTGATCTCGTCGATGAGCCCGGCGCCGCCCTCTTCGGCGATCCGCCCCTCCATCATGACATGCACCTGATCGACGTGCAATTCCGACAGGATCCGCGCGTTGTGCGTGATGATGAGACAGGCGTTGTCGGCGCTATGAAAGGCGCTGACGCCCTTCGCCACGATCTGCACGGCGTCGACGTCGAGTCCCGAATCCGTCTCGTCAAGAAGCGCCAGCTTCGGCTTCAGCATGAGCAGCTGCAAGATTTCGCTGCGCTTTTTTTCGCCGCCGGAAAAGCCCACGTTCATATAACGCTCCGCGTAAGAAGCGTCCATTTGAAGCTCTTCCATCGCCGCTTTGAGCTCTTTCTTGAACGCCATGATTTTAATTTTCTCGCCGGTGATCGCCTGCTTCGCTGTGCGCAGCATATTCTCCACCGTGATGCCGGGAATCTCCTCCGGCGCCTGAAAGGACAAAAACAGCCCGCGCCGCGCCCGCTCGAAGGTGGGGAGCGCCGTCATGTCCTCGCCGAGAAACGTCATCGTTTCGGCGGTCACCTCATAGCGCGGATGCCCCATGATGGCGTTCATCAGCGTCGATTTTCCTGATCCGTTGGGGCCGAGCAGGACATGCACTTCGCCGCGGTTCACCGTGAGATCAAGCCCTTTCAATATTTCTTTGCTGTCCACGCTCGCGTGAAGATCGCGGATGGTCAGCAGATTTTCTGCCATATCGATCGATCCCTTTCTTTGTCGAACTTTTCCTTGCCGTGTAAAGCTCGAAGTACCTTCATTTTAGGAGATACCCCGGCGCTTGTCAATCCCTACGCGTTTTGTAGGCATTTTTTACGGGCGTTTAATCCATCGCTTCTCCCTGTTTTTTCGATTCCCGTTTTTCGTGGCAAAACCGGTCTACTCGTTGCCGATAATTTGGAGAATTTGCCGGTTTTTTACCATGCGGCGGGGATCCATCTCCGCCCAGTCGTAAAACTTGTGGTAAACGTCGTACCGCCGCCACGCTTCCACGAATTTCTGCTGTTCGGCGACAAACAGCTCCCAAAGCTCCGCCAGATCAAAATGCTGTTTGAGCTCGTCCAGGAGATCGAGTCGTTCCAGCTCCGCGGCGCTCTCGTAGAGCGACAAAAACATTATATAGCGCGCCGGGCAGTTCTCCAGGGTCAGCCCCTGGTTGAAAAAAATCAGGCGGCCGTCGTCATAGAAGATATTGTCGGGAACCATGTTTACATAGACCCGCTTTAAAACGACGCCCCAATCCGCGCCCAGCGCCAGGTCGCGCATGAAGTTCAGCTCGTCGGGGGCGGGCGGCGACGCTTGTAAGATTGCTGCCCGCAGACGGTCGAATACGGCGCGGACACGCGCCTGCTCGCTTTTTTCGCGTTCCTTCAGCCAGTCCGACAGCACCGGGAATTCGCAAAATGGCATTTGGGCGACGCCATTTTTTATTTCCAGCGGGACGACGTTTAATCCGCGCGCCTTTAGTTCTGTCATGTTTTCCGCCAGACGGCGCAGCCCTTTTTCGCCCGCTGCGACGAGCGGCCGCTTGGTCACAGTTTCCCGTCCCTTGACACAGGTCGCGATATTGCAGGCTGGTTCCCGATCCGCCGCCAGCGAGATGAAATCTGCGCCCGGCTGCTCGCGCGGCTGTTGGGCGCATTCGACGAGGAAGGAATTGGCCATCTGCGGAAACAGACCGTTCGTCACGATGTAGCGGTACAAATAGGTTTCCGACAGTACCCGCGTGTCTGAGGTCGGATCATAGGGAATAAGTCCGTCGCCCACATTCGCGTCGGGAAGATGCGCGTCGCTGAAAATCAGCTGCGGCAGGCGATAATCCGGCAGCGGGTAGTAAAACCGCACATAGGGATAATCCGCCGCTTTTAAGACGGCGCGGATCTCCGCCTGTGTGAAGATGTGCCCTTCGCTCGGCGCGGCGCTCAGGCCGCCGAAGGGTTCCCCCGAATATGAATCCCGCGCTCCACAGAAAAATTTCAGCCCCAGCCGGTTATCCATCGCCAGCAGGATACGGCCGTGGGGCGTCAGATACTCCTGGAGCGCACGAAGATAATCGATGTACGGCGTAAGCTCGGCGCTTCCCCCTGCCAGCCGCGGCAGGACGTCGATGAGCGTGATGAGGTCGAAGCGGCGGCGAAACGGCATATCGAGAAGGTCTCCCGCGTATACGTCGAGGTTCTCCCGCTCCGTCCAGCGCTTCGCCAGCGATCGCGCCCGAAAGAGCGAGTGCTCCATGACCGTCACATGCGCCGCCATATCCGCGAGCTGTCCCGTCAAAGCGCCGAACCCGGCGCCGATTTCCAACACCTCCGCTTGGGGTGAGAGGTCGTACCAGCCGAGAAGACCGGCGCGCATATCCGACAGGTGATAAAAGACGGGCCAGCGATCGTCCGCTTTCAGCACTTCGTCGAAATTTCCATCCGGGTGCGCCGTAATATAGCGGTCGATATCCTGATCCACCTGCGGCACCAATTTTGTCGGTCCGGTAAAATTCGTATGCAGCTTCGCCAATCCTTTCGCCTCGCTTCATTAAGCCCCCGGTTTAGGGCGGAAGTTTCATTCTCTACCAGTATAGCATGAAATCGGCGAAATCGCACCGGAAAATTCACGAAAAAGCAGGCGGCGTTTTCCCGGGATAATTTTCTCTACAATAAATACGATTTGACGTATTTATACTGGGTTCGACAATCAGGTTTAATAAAATAAATAGAAAAAAGGGGACGAACAAACGTCCCCGATTCGGATATACTCCGTATTCTATAATTGAAGAAAACGCCCGGAAACGCCTTCCGCATTGTGCATCCGGCGAAGGATGACGTGATCGTGGATACGCAGGGAAGGAAACGCTTCGCCATGGGACGGCGGAAATCGTTCAATAGACGCGGTCGACGATGAAGCCGCCCCGGCGAAGGGCGGCGATGATCCGCTGAATATGTTCTTCGTCGTGGGTCTCGCAGGTGACCGTGAGCTGAACCTTTTTGAAGCTGTCGGTGACCATCGCCTGATTGTGGTCGAGGCGGATGACGTTGGCATCCTGCTCGGCCAGTATCTGCGAGACGCTGAGAAGCTGGCCGGGCTTGTCGGGAAGCTGAACGGCGAAGCAGAAGACGCGGCCGCGGGCGATGAGCGCTTTGTCTATGAGGGCGGAGATCGTCGAAATATCGATATTGCCGCCGGAAATGATGGCCGCCGCCTTTTTGCCGCGAAGCTTCAGCTTGGAGAGCGCGGCCAGAGAGAGAACGCCCGCGCCTTCGGCGATGAGCTTGTGCTTTTCGATCAGAGAAAGCAGCGCCGACATGATCTCCAGCTCGGAGACGGTGATGATTTCGTCAAGATACTTGCGGCAAAAGGCGTAGGTCAGATCCCCCGCCGTCTTGACCGCGCAGCCGTCGGCCACCGTGTCGACGGCGGGAAGCGTCACCACTTTGCCCGCCTTAAAGGCGGCTTCCATACAGGCGGCGCCCGCCGGTTCGACACCGATGACCTTGACTTTTGGATTGACGAGCTTGGTGGCCATGGCGATTCCGCTCGCCAGGCCGCCGCCGCCGATCGGGACGAGAATCGCGTCGATATCGGGGCAGTCGTCGATGATCTCCTTGGCGACGGTGCCTTGCCCAAGTAAGACCTGAATATCATTGAAGGGGTGGATGTAGACGTACCCCTTTTCTTTTTGCAGTTCCAGCGAGCGGGCGTAGGCGTCGTCGAACGTATCGCCGTACAGTACGACCTCGGCGCCGTAGGCGCGGGTGGCCTCGACCTTGAGGATCGGGGTGGTTGCCGGCATACAGATGACGGCCTTGACGCCGAGCTTTTGCGCGGAAAACGCCACGCCCTGCGCATGATTTCCCGCCGAGGCGGTGATGACGCCCTTGGCGCGCTCTGCCGCTGAGAGCTGACTGATTTTATTGTAAGCGCCGCGCAGCTTAAAGGAGCCGGTATTTTGCAGATTCTCTGGCTTCAAGTAGACGGTTCCCCCGCAAAGGGAAGAAAAATAAGGGCTCTCGATGAGCTTCGTTTTGACGGCGACGCCGTCGAGCTGCTTGGCGGCATGGAAAATATCGGCGATGGTGGCGCCGGCCAGAAGATCGGCGGTATCGCGGCTTTTTTTGTCAGACATAAAGAGGCCTCCTGTACCCATATATTAGGGAGTTTTCCCTGCGTTAAAGCAGGTGTGGAACAAGTTTACACCTCTTTTTTTTATACGTCAATATCAGAAAGACATATCGCGTTCCCAAAAAATCGCCGGCAACAGGATCTTCTGCTGCCGGCGATTTCCTTTGGGGGATTTGCTTTAACGGTCACTTTACCAGATTAAGAATCGTGTCCTTGGGGACGACGCCGATCGACTGATTGACCGCTTTGCCGTCGCGGAAAACGATGAGGCACGGAATGCTCATGATGTCGAAGCGGGCGGCGAGATCGGGCTGTTCGTCGATGTTCACCTTGCCGACTTTAAGGCCGGGGACCTCCCCCGCTATTTCGTCGACGAGCGGGGAAAGCATCTGACAGGGCTGGCACCACGCCGCCCAGAAATCGACGAGAACAGTACCTTTCGCGTCGAGCACCTCGCGCTGAAAGTTATCCTGCGTAATGTTAATTGGTTCCATAAGAATCGCTCCTTTCTTTATGTTCATAGTATATAATATTTTCTCCCGTCTGTCCGTGATTTTGTCACACGGGGAAATTTCCTTTCGTATCGAAAGTTTCTGCGGTATGGTATACTTTAGGAAATATTGCGCGAAAGGAGGGAGCGCTCTATGGCGGCGGGAGATGGAGACCGTATCGCGCGGCGCTGGCGCGTGTTCGGGATTGTGCAGGGCGTGGGATTTCGCCCCTTTGTCAGCCGCCTGGCGGCGGCGCACGCGATTTTGGGGAGCGTGTGCAATAAGGGCTCGTATGTGGAAATTCTGGCGCAGGGAAGCGATCGCGATATGGCTGCTTTTCGCCGCGCGCTGACGACGAACGCGCCGGAGCGAGCGGCGATCCTGCGCGTGACGGAGAAAGCGCTGCCCTTATTCGTGGCGCAGGGCTTTGCCATTATCGAAAGCGCCCGGGAGGGGGGAGCGGTCTTTGTCTCGCCGGATATCGCTGTTTGCGAGAGATGTCGGCGCGAGCTTTTTGATCCCCGCGACCGGCGGTATCTGCACCCGTTTATTAACTGTACGGCCTGCGGCCCGCGGTTGACGATTCTTGACGCCATGCCCTATGATCGGGGAAATACCAGCATGAAAGCCTTTCCCATGTGCCGCGCCTGCGCGGCGGAGTATGACGACCCGGCCTCGCGGCGCTATGATGCGCAGCCGGTGTGCTGTCCGGATTGCGGGCCGGAAGTCTATATATTAGATGGAAAGGAGCGCGGCGCGGCGGCGATCACCCGGGCGCGGCGGCGAATCGCCGCGGGAGGAATCGTCGCTGTCAAGGGGATCGGCGGCTTTCATCTTTGTTGCGACGCGACGAACGCGGCGGCGGTGGCGCGGCTTCGCCGGGATAAGCGACGCCCGGTGAAGCCCTTTGCGGTAATGGCGCGCGATCTTTCCACGGCGGAGCGGGAAGTAAAAGTTCCGGAGGCCGCGCGCGAGATTCTGAGCGGACCGCAAAAGCCGATTCTGCTTTTAAAAAAGCGTTCTGGGGGCCGCGTTGTAGACGGCGCTGCGCCGGGACTGGAGCGGATCGGCCTCATGCTTCCCTATGCGCCGCTTCATTTGCTGCTGTTTGATTATCCCGATGGGATCGATATGCCGGACGTCCTCATTATGACGAGCGGAAATCCCGCCGGCGCGCCCATCTGCCGGACAGACGGCGAGGCCCGCGCCGCGCTTTTTCCTCTTGCCGATGAGATTTTGTCTCACAACCGGCGAATTCGGGTGCGCGCCGATGATTCGGTGATGGACTGGGCGGAGGGCGCTCCGTATATGGTGCGCCGCAGCCGGGGCTACGCGCCGCTTCCGGTGATGCTCTCCGCCGGGCTGCGCGGCGAAGTGCTGGCGCTGGGGGGCGAGCTGAAAAATACCTTTTGCCTTGGGAAGGACGATCTTTTCTATCCGTCGGCTTATGTGGGCGATCTTTCCGATCTTCGCACGCTGGCGTCGCTGCGCGAGTCCATCGAGCGTCTGGCGTCGCTTTTGGAGATTGCGCCGCGCGCGGTGGCCTGCGATCTCCATCCGCGCTATCAGACGACGGCGCTGGCGAAGGAGCTGGGGCAGCCGGTGCGGGCGGTGCAGCATCATTACGCGCATATCGTGTCCTGCATGGCGGAAAACGACGCGCCGGGGCCGGTGATCGGCGTGGCCTTTGACGGTACCGGTTACGGAACGGACGGCACCGTTTGGGGCGGGGAGTTCTTTCGCGCCAACTACCGGGGGTTTACACGGCTGGGGTCGCTGGAGCCGTTCCTCTGGGCGGGAGGCGATCGCTCCGCGAAGGAAGGCTGGCGCATTGCGGCGAACCTTCTCTACGAGATCGATCCCATGAAGGCGATGGAGACGGCGCAAGCGCTGGGGCTGGGGACGGAGCAGGCGGTGGCGGCGCAGTTTTTGATGGCCGATGAGAAACTCAACTGTGTGACGACGACGAGCGCCGGGCGTCTTTTCGATGCGGTCAGCGCTATCCTTGGCATTCGCCGCGCCTCGACCTTCGAAGGCGAGGCGGCGATGTATTTAGAGGCGGCGGCCGAAACCGCGGGGATACGTTCCGCCACCGCGCCGTCCCTCCGTTTCGCGGCGGACGGTTTTTTTTGCCTGCCGGTGCGGGAAATCTTCGCCCGTCTGACGAAAGCGCGCTTAGCGGGAGAATCGCCGGCGAGGCTGGCGGCTGATTTCCACGCCGTGCTGGCCGCGTCGATTGCCGACGGCTGCCGGGCGGCGCGGGAACAAACGGGAATCTCCACGGCGGCGCTATCGGGGGGCGTCTTTCAGAATCGACTTCTCCTTCATCTCGTTACGGAAAAGCTCGAGGAGAGCGGCTTTACGGTCCTGCGCCACCATCTCGTTCCCCCGAACGACGGCGGTCTGGCGCTGGGCCAGGCAGTAAACGCCATGCACCTTTCGATGGGAGAGCATGAGGCGTAGCCCGCTCGCAGAAAAACAGAGGATCCTAAAATAGAGGACGAAACGATATTCGATATGATAAAATGAAGAGGAGTATTTTGACAGGGGGCCGCGATATGAAAAAATGGGGCAGAAATCTTTTTGGCGCGGCGGTTTTCGCGCTGGGAGCGTTTATCGCCTGCGCGGGAACGGCAAAGGCGGATGTTAAAGGGAGCGGCGTTTTAGGCGACGGGCCGGCGGCGGAGCTGGTGGCGCAGTCGGCGTATCAGTGGACGGGGGTCGCGGTGACGCCGGACAGCCGGATCTTTGTCTGCTATCCGACGTGGGAGAATCATCCGGATTTTAAGGTGGCGGAATTGATCGAGGGTGCGGCGCAGCCTGTCCTTACGGACGCGTCGCTGGTAAATGTGCAGAGCGTCGTGGCGGACAAGGAGGGCGCGCTTTGGGTGCTGGATGCGGCGAAGCTCCCCGGACAGGACGCCGATCCAAAGGCGGCGAAGCTGTGCCGCGTCGATACCGCTTCGGCAGAGATTACTCGAACGTATACGTTTACGCCGGAAACGATCCTGCCGGATACGTATCTCAACGACGTCCGGATTGATTTATCGAGCGGGTTCGCGTATATCACCGATTCGGGCCACGGCGGCATTATCGCTCTCGATTTAGCGACGGGGGAAGCGTGGCGGGCGCTGACGGATATTCCTGAGGTGAGGGCGAACCTTCAGAGCATCTATTTCCCGCATACCGGACTCTTTACGAAAATGGCCCACAGCGACGGATTGGAGCTTTCCAAGGATAAATCGGAGCTTTACTTTTCCGCCTTGGGCGGCGACTGTCTTTACGCGGTGAAGACGGCGGCGCTCCGCGATCGCGAGAAGACCGTCGCCGAGCGGCAGAAGGCGATTCGCTGGGCGAACATTCACAATCTGCCCACCGACGGCATGGTGCTGCGGGACGGATATCTCTACATGGGGGACCTGGCCGACGAAGGCGTTTGGGAATTTGATGTGGAAGCGGAGAATACCAATGAGGCGGGGACGATCCTGCCGCTCAAAAAGGATTTCCGCTGGGCGGATTCCTTCGCGTTAGCGCCGGACGGGAGCATCTACTTTACGACGTCGGCCATCAATTATCCGCCGGAGCAGCAGCCACCCTATGAACTCTACCGTCTCGTCTTCCCTAAAAGCCGGACGGAGCGTTGATACGGGGCTGCTGCCCGCTGCGAAAGAGAACGCCAATTTCGCATTACGACGGACTCCGGGGAGGAGATCCAGATCCTTAGCCAACGCATTGGGCGTATATGCCTAAAAAATGAAAAAAACATGATTGCCGACGGCGGAAAAATCGGGATTGTGTCTCTTCAAGAGGGATATCTGTTGTGAGGGATGCCGTATCTTAAGGGAGAAGAAAAGAAACTTTCCTGTTGATAAAGGGGGCGAACGTTGACACGGATTGTCCGCCTTTTGTCGGGTTTCCCTTTCAGAAAATTTGAGTATAATTAAAATATAAGAATCCTTGATAAATTTATCCATCTGTTTGGCGCATCTTTTTCGCTTTGCCATTGTCAACAAATCCTCCGTATAGCTCTTGCTGTGCGTCCGGTTCCTTTCCCTGACAGGACAAAAATCTGCGCCAGCCGACGGATTTATTTTATCAGTGGTTTTTATCAGAATTATATATCTCACGCTGCATTTCGTACTGATCAAAAGGGGGAGAGGCCGCATGAAAAAGTAAAGTATCTCTGAGGGATAGAGAAAAGACTTTTTCTTGCGGTCTTTTTGCGTGAAAGCAGAGGAGGGAGGAGGAGGAAAATGATCAAGAAAACGCTCGTGGGGCTCATGACGGTCCTTTTGGCTGTCATTCTCGCAGCCGGGTGCGGCGGCGGTTCGGGCGGTTCTTCGGGAAGCGGTTCGAAAGGCGAGCCGACGGCGAAGCCGAAGTTTCCTCCCCGGGAGACGACCTCCACGCGGCCAGTGGAGACGTTCAAGATCGGGGACCGAGAGGGGAAAGTTTACGCCCTTGCAAACTTCGAGTCGAAGTCGTACGCCAGAGGATCCAAGATAGTCGTCATGGGGAAATCCATCTATTACCACGGGAAGACGCCCGGAACCGGCAAGACCCAATTGGTCAAGGTGGATTACGACAAGGAGACCCTGTCGCCTCCGGTCGCCGTAGGCGAGTCCTATGATCGTGGGCTCCATATTTTAGCCACGAACGGTAAGGTCGTCGCTTACGAGACAGGAAAGGGAAATCGCGGCTTTTACGACGGGAAGAAAGCTGTGGAAGGCAAAAAATTCCAAGAGGGCGCGATGGCAGGCGGAGAGAAAGGCGGCCCCTTCTACATGGTTCACGGCGTGGCCGCCATTTTGACGGGGACGTTTTCCGGCGGCGACTTTACCCAACAGAAAGAGATTATCAAGGATTATCGTCGTGCGCCCCTCAGACTTCAAGGCGCCGTCGTCCCTGTCTTTGCCGATGAGAAGGGCTTCTACCTCGCGGTTGACGAAAAGAAGAGCGGGGCGCACGAGGGGGAGCCGACGCTTATCTACCTTGATCGGGGAGGAAAAGAAATCCGCCGCTTCGAGGGCAGTGAGGATCAGCCTCGGGGATGGGTGGTCACGGCGAATTACGTCATTCACGCTGCCTCCAAGGGCGCGTTTCGGATCTTTGATCGGGCGACGGGGGCAATGGTCACGGAGCTTAAGCTTAACATGCGCCCCTTCGATGTGGCGCTCGTCAAAGGGAACGATGTCTTAGTCTACGACGATCGGGCGAAGAAGCTCTACCGCGTTGATTTTTGATGGGGGGGAGAATGTATGGCGCAAGCGCTCTTTCCTGCGGCCGCGTCATTTACATGATAACTGAGATAACCGAAAACGCCGGGACATCGGCGAATTAAAGGAGGAATTTTCATGGGACTCATTAAGGCGGCCATGGGCGCTGCGGGCGGCGTGTTAGCCGATCAGTGGAAAGAGTTCTTCTACTGCGACGCCCTCGATGTGGACATTTTGGTGGCGAAGGGGCAAAAGCGCACCAGCTCGCAGGGGCGCAGCTCCAATACCAGCGGCGAAGAGAACATCATCTCCAACGGATCCGGTATCGCCGTGGCCAACGGCCAGTGCATGATCATCGTGGAGCAGGGGAAAGTGGTGGAGGTCTGTGCCGAGCCGGGGGAATACACCTATGACACTTCGACGGAGCCGACGGTCTTTGAGGGCGACCTTGGCACCAGCATCGGCGAGGTCTTTAAGCGCATCGGGAAGCGCTTCACTTACGGCGGCGACACGGCGAAGGATCAGCGCATTTACTATTTCAATACGAAGGAAATTTTGGGCAACAAGTACGGGACGCCGCAGCCCATTCCCTTCCGCATCATCGATCAGACCATTGGTCTTAACGCCACGGTTTCCATCCGCTGCTTCGGGGAGTACAGCTATCGGCTGGAAAACCCTATTCTCTTTTATACGAACGTCTGCGGCAACGTGGAGGACGTTTACGATCGCAGCGAGATTGACAGTCAGCTCAAGAGCGAGCTCTTGATGGCGCTCAATCCGACTTTTGCCAAGATCGGCGCCCAGGGCATTCGCTACGACGAGCTGCCGGGGCATACCATGGAGATCGCTGACGCCTTAAACGAGGTCTTGAGCCAGAAGTGGGGCGAGCAGCGCGGGATCAAGGTGGTATCCTTCGGTGTGTCCAGCGTCACGGCAAATCCCGAGGACGAAAAGCGCCTCAAGGATCTTCAGTTCTCGACGCCGCTCACGAATCCGTCCATGGCAGCGGCGCGCCTTGCTGGAGCACAGGCTACGGCGATGGTGGACGCGGCCAACAACGAAGGCGGCATGGGTGCGATGGGCGCTTTCATGGGCATGGGCCTCGCCGGACAGGCGGGGGGCATGAATGCCGGACAGCTTTTCGGTATGGGGCAGCCGGTGGGACAGCCGCCGCAGCAGCCAATGCCGCCCCAAGGGGGACCGGGAAGCGCTGCCGCCGGCGGCGCGGCAGCCGCAGGCGCAGCGGCAGGCTGGACCTGCGGCTGCGGCACGCAGAACACGGGAAAATTCTGCTCCAACTGCGGCAAACCTCAGCCGGCGCCTGCGGCGGCATGGACCTGCGGCTGTGGCACGCAGAACACGGGGAAATTCTGCTCCAATTGCGGCAAGCCTCAGCCTGATGGGCCGTGGACCTGCTCGTGCGGCACGCAGAACACAGGGAAATTCTGCTCTAACTGTGGTAAGGCGCAAGCTTAATGGCAATATCCGCGGAGAGGAAGGTGGCCGTTTTAGGTCGGGATCGACGCATGATGGCCGGTATATAAGGGAGTGATGGATAATGGCAGATACGACAGTTGCTTATAAGTGCCCAAACTGTGCAGCTCCACTGAGCTTTAAGCCGGGGGCGGAAAACGTTACCTGCGAATACTGCGGCGCTGAGTTCACTGTGGACACCGTCGAGAAAATGTTCCAAAAGGAACAGGAACGAGCGGCGAAAGCAGCGCAGGCCGAGAAAGCAAAATGGGATACGGCAGGCGCAGGCAGCGAGTGGGACGCAGCGGAAACGGAGGCCTTAAAGAGCTTTACCTGCTCCGCCTGCGGCGCGACCCTCGTCTGCGACGAGAACACCATGGCCACGGAGTGCTGCTACTGCGGCAATCCGACGATGGTGCCGAGCCGCTTTGACGGCATGATGAAGCCCGACTATGTGATCCCCTTTGTCAAGACGAAGAAGGACGCCGTGGCGGCGCTCAAGAAGTTCTACGAAGGCAAGATGCTTCTGCCGGCGGCTTTTACCGCCAACAACCGGGTGGAGGATGTCCAGCCCATGTATGTCCCCTTCTGGCTCTTTGACTCGGCGGTTACGGCGAATGCCAATTTCCGGGCGGAAAGCGTCAATGTTTACGACACGGAGGACGAGACGATCACCGAAACCAGTGTCTATGACTGCGAGCGTGAGGGCACCATGCGCTTTTCGCGGATTCCCGTGGATGGCAGCGAAAAGATGGACGATACCTACATGGAAAGCATCGAGCCCTTCGATTACAGCGCTCTCGTGCCCTTTAGCGCCAGCTATCTGACGGGTTACTTGGCGGATAAGTACGATGTGGACGCCGAGGCCGCCGTCCCCCGGGCCGATGAGCGGGTGGAGACCAGCGCTGTGGGGGTCTTGCAAGATACCGTTACCGGCTACGACAACGTGGCGGTGAAGGAGCAATTCATCGCCAAGGAGGGCGGAAAAGTCGCTTACGCCATGGCGCCCGTCTGGATCCTCACCACGAAGTATGCGGGGAAGGCCTATACTTTCATGATGAATGGGCAGACTGGGAAAATGGTGGGCAGCCTTCCCTACGACAAGAACAAATCGCTGCTCTATCCCTTGGTTCCGGCGGTCGTTGCACTGCCCATCGTCTATTTCATCGCCAAGATGTTTTTGGCTTAAGGAGGGGTGAACGTGAAAAGACAAAGCGGTAAGATAAATCCATTCTTTCTCATGATGGTCTGCGCGGCGTTCGTTTTCGCTGTCGCCTCGACGGCAATGGCCTCCGTGGCGGATCAGATGACTGGCGGCAAGACGCCCGCTGCCTCGGCGACCGCGAACGCCCTGGTTTCTGTCGCGCCCGGGATCAACATCGACGCCAAGCTTCAAAGTGACTTGGAAAAAAAGTTAGCGGCCATCAATGCCAAGTATGACGTTCATGTAGGCGTGGTATTCATGGACCGTGTTTCCGGCGGAAGCACCGCCGAACAGCTGGCCAAAGGCATCGCCGAAGGCGGCAACGGCTATGAGCAGGGGAGCCGGGGCAGCATGGTACTTTTAGTGGCCGTCAACTCCCGAGATTATTATGTCGCCACGGGACGCAATCTCAATAAGATCATTCCCAGCAAGACCGGCGTCAAACACATTCAGGATGAGATCCTGCCCCTTTTAAAGGACAGCAAATTCGGCGAAGCGGCGATGAAGTTCGCCGATACGGCGGAGATGGAGTTAGCCTACTACGAAAAAGAGGGCGAGCCATACGATCCCGCCAGCGGCTTCAGCATGATGGCGGCCCTTGCGGCCTTAGCCGTGGCGGCGCTCACCTGGTATGGCGTCCGCTCGTATCTCATCGGCCAGATGAGCAACGTGCAGGAGGCCGCGGCGGCGGACGAATATTTGGACGACGGCTCCTTTAGCCTCACCCATGAGGAAGATACTTTCCTCTATACCGATGTCACGGCGGTACCGAAGAGCAAGCCTTCCTCGGGTAGTTCCAGCTCCTCCGATGACAGCGGCTCTTCCGGCGGGGGCGGCGGCAAATTCTAGCGCAGTTGAATCCGGGGGATGGTGGCTCCCTCGAGTTAAATCGTACCATTCGCAAATGAGGTCTATCCGCCGCAGGGGCCCGGCGCATACCGGGTGCGACGCGGCGGGCAGGCCTTTCTTTAACGCTAAAGAGGGGGAGAAGAGTGGAGAAAGCAACTGAGGAAGAGGTAGACGAAGCGGATGAGGACGAGGATTCGGAGGAAGAAGCCTTTTTCCTCTGGTATCTTCTGCCGCTTTTTTCCATTATCTTTATCTATGCCGCCCCGGCTCTTTTACTCTGGCAGCTGAACCGGCATACTGTGGCGGTGATTCTTCTGGGGCTGTTCGCGCTGGCTGTCGCGAACGGGCTGGCCGCGCTCTATAACGGCTGGAGACAGCGTGGCGTTTTCCTTGATCGGGCGGGCATGCTCATGAAGTACGGCCTTAGTCCCTTTTATCTGGCTCTTTTTGTCGCCGCGATGGTGAGCGGTAATTTTGAAATGGGGCCAGCTGCCTTCTGGGGGCAGACGCTTCTCATCAACACCTGGGACGTTATCGCGGTTGTCGCCGCGCTCGCGCTCCTGGCAGGGACGAGCTACGTCTTCGCAACGCTGGAAACCGCTGTGCGCCAAAACCGCCTCCCCGTATTTCTGGCGTTTCTTCACGGCGTCGCCCAGTTTCTGCCGGTCGTCGATATCCTCGACCTTATCTGGCTGACGGCGGTTCGCGAAGAAAAGCATCGAATTCTCTCCCTTTCGGCGCTCATCCTGCTCCTCGTCGCCCTCTCGGCCGCTCTCTTCGCCGCCGTACTGTTTATGGAGTAAAAAAAATCAGCGTCCTATGAAATTCCGCAGCGGAACATCACAGGACGCTGATTTTTCTTCAGTTATTCACAAAGTTATCCCCATGTGGAGGGAAAATACATTGTTTTTGTGGATAACTTATCGGTGGAAAGGAAAACGCTTAGGAAAGATCGGTACTGACGATGCCCTCGCTTTTCATGAAATTCGCCAGTTTTTTCACGTCCCTCATGAGATCTTTGTAGTTTTCCGGGGTCAGAGACTGAGGCCCGTCGGAAAGGGCCTTAGCGGGATTCGGGTGCATTTCAAGGATGAGTCCGTCGGCTCCGGCTGCGACGGCGGCTAAGGACATGGGCTTAATCAGCCGCCATTTTCCTGTGCCGTGGCTGGGGTCGACGATGATAGGAAGGTGAGAGAGGTGTTTAATGGCAGCCACCGCGGAGAGATCGAGCGTATTGCGCGTGTACGTTTCGTAGCTGCGGATGCCGCGCTCGCAGAAAATGACGTTGGGATTGCCTTCGTTTAAAATATATTCTGCGGCATTGAGCCACTCGTCGAGGGTGGCGGCCAGCCCGCGCTTTAAGAGAACGGGCTTATTCGTGCGGCCGACTTCTTTCAGCAGGCGGAAGTTTTGCATGTTTCGCGCCCCGATCTGGAGGAGATCAGCGTAGGCGGCGACCGTAGGAACAGCCTCAACCTCGGTGACCTCAGTAACGACGCGAAGCCCGGTCTTTTCACGAGCTTCCGCCAGATATTTCAGCCCTTCTTCCTCCAAGCCCTGGAAGGAGTAGGGGGAGGTGCGCGGCTTATAAGCGCCGCCCCGCAGGAACTGCGCGCCTCCTTCCTTGGCAATTTCCGCGGCCTCAAGAAGCTGAGCGCGTGATTCGACGGCGCAAGGACCCGCCATAACGACGAAGTCGCCGCCGCCGACCAAGATACCGGCCACGTCGATGACGCTCGACTGGGGATGAAACTCGCGGCTGGCCAGCTTGTAGCTTTTGGAGATGGCGACGCTTTGTTCGACGCCGGGCATAGCGTCGATAGCGCAGGCGGCAAGGCGCGTTTTGTCGCCGATGACGCCGACGATCTTCTGCTGCGCGCCTTCCATGACCTTTGCGGTCAGCCCTTGACTTTCGATGACCTCGATGATGTCGTCGATGTTTTGCGCGGTGGCGTCGGGATTCATGATGATAACCATACGATCAGCTCCTTATATGAATGAGATTTTTACTTTGACGAAAGAATAGGGAAGCGCCCCAAATCTTTCAGCCAGAAACTTTTAGCGCGCACGGCGGCGATCGCCTCTTCCAGAGGGGCCTGGGAATGACCGGCCTTGATTTCCAGATCGAAGAAGAAAATGTAAACGCCAAGAGCGGTGCGGGCGGGACGGCTCTCAATGCGCGTCATGTTGACGGCGCGCGAAGCGAATTCACCCAATACGTCATAGAGACTTCCCGCACGGGAGCCGTCGATCTGGCAGACGACAGCCGCCCGTCCGCCGTCGCCGTCAGGGAGCGGGGGGAGGGGAGGTCGTCGCAGCTGGTAAAAGCGGGTGCAGTTTATGAGCTCGTCCTGTATTTCTGTAGCGATGGGCGTCAGACCGTAGATTTTCCCGGCGCGCGTCGTGCAGATCGCGGCGGCGCCAACCTCGCTGTCCGCGACGAGCTTCGCCGCCCGGGCCGTGCTGCTAGCGGAGATGAGCCGGACCTTCGGAAAATGTTCTTTGAGAAAGCGGCGGCACTGCGCGAGGGGCTGCGGGTGTGAATAAATAACCCGCACATCCTCCGCCGGGCAGCGCGCCATGAGCTGGTGGTGGACGTCCCAGAGCAGCTCCCGCTCGATCTGGAGATCGTCGCTCTGGGCGAGCGTATCAAGGGTAATGTTTACCGCGCCCTCGATGGAGTTTTCCACCGGGACTAAAGCGCTTTCCGTTTCTCCGTCGGCTACGGCCTGCATGGCGGAAAAAATATCCGGATAAGGACGCAGCCTCGTCGCCTCGGGCAGCTGCTCGCTCAGATACAAGGCGGCCGCCTCGCTGTGCGTTCCCGACGGTCCCAAAAATCCCATAGTTTCCATTCGCATCCTCCTCACATCAGTGGCAAAGCGTCGCTCCCCCGGCATTAAAAAAGCCCCGTCCCTGAAAGGACGAGGCTTTATCTCGCGTTACCACCTTACTTATCCGCCGCAGCGGACATCTCTCCTACCTGCGGGCGCAGAGGCCGACAGGCTCCTCCTTTTAACGGCGAAGGCTCCGGCGCCGCCTGCCCGGCGAGCGGGTCAGCGGGCGACTCCCCGGTGAACTTCCCCCGCGTTCCTCCGGCCGGTTTCCAGCAGCTCCGGCTCTCTGGGCGGTTTCCCGCGCGGTACTTTTCCGGTTCATTATCTTTTTCCTATAATGAAATCATAATAGCACAGAGCAGAAAAATAGACAAGGGTTTGGCGAAAATTGTTTTCTTATATCCGCCGGTAAAGGATTTTTGTATTAAAGATTTTTGCCGGCGTTGTTTCCTGAATCAGGGGATCTTCGCCGTCGCAGGGAGAGGGAAAGCGGGTCGCGTGTGTCCGGCAATATAAGGAAGCCGTTGATATTTTTCCACCCAGGTTTTAAAGATTTCCTCAGGCTCCAGATCCGGCAGCTCCTCCGGGTAGAGAAATTTCGCGATGTACATCGTGCCCACGAGTTTCGACGCGCCGCCGTGGACGTAGTGCGAGAGGAGAAGAATGTTCCCGTTTTTTACCGCGTCCGTATCATCCCAGCCGGGGCGCGATATAATTCCTTCGTAAATTTTCTGCATGTCCTTTGCCGTGGGAGGCACGTAGGAGGAAAAAACATCCGTATCCGAAACCTTCACGATATACGACGGATTTTTCAAGGGAACGGTCTCCGGGTTAATGTGGACGTTCTTGGCGTCGGCAAAAATATTGTCGGCGTGGGCGTAATTCACCATATAGTAAAAATAATCGCCGGGGATCGTTGTGGTGCCCGCCGTGCGATATTCGAAGTAGACGGTCTTTTTCGGCACGTCCTTGAGGCGCGCCTCGATGTAGGCGAGCTTAGACGTGAAGTAATCGCCAAATTCCTGCGCTTCCCGTTCGCGGCCGAAGATTTTTCCTAAGAGCGCGACATTCTTGGCAAATTGGTCGGTGTAGTAGGCGTCGACGAGCAGAACCGGGATGCCGAAAGGCTTCAGCTTTTCTTCCGTCGTCGTCCAGGCGCTGTTGCTGGTGGTGATAAAGACGTCGGGATTTAGTTCGATGATCCGTTCGTAATTGACCTCGCCTTTTCCTTTGCCGATGAGCATATTCTCGGTAAAGCGGTGGTTGAACCCTTCCTGGTCCTGATAAATGTAATAATCGACGCCCGCTACTTGCTCGATGGCGCCGATCGCGGTGATGAGTTCGGCGTTGTAAGCGTTCTCGACGATGGCGCGACGCGCCGGCGCGTTTAGATGTACTTCGCGTCCCAGGCTGTCGATGACCGTAAAGCCCGCCGCGCTCTTTTCGGCGGGCTTTTCTCCGCCGCCGCACCCGGTGAAAAGGCTCGCGACAAGCGCCGGTAAAAGAAGGAGAGAGAGAAGAGAAAGAAGTCGTCGATTGATATGTTCCATGTGTGTTCCTCCTTGCATTTTGCGCCCTTAGCGGCGAAAAGACGGCGCGCGGGAATTTTTGCCCGCGACAGCCGCCTTTTGCCCGTGCAATGAAAATTTAGATGTCCATCGCCATCGTCAGGGCGAAGGTGCGGGGATTGCCCAGAATCCCGTAGCTGTACGTAGCGCGGGGCAGCCAGTAGCTGCGGTTAAACACATTGAATACGGTGGCCGTGAACGTCACGGGGACCTTGTCAATCTTCGTCTTGTAGCGCGCGCCTAAGTCAAAGACGGTAGAGGAGGGGACGGTCAATGTGTTCCGCGCCTCCGTATAGATGGGCGCGTCCCCTGTGTGGACAAGGCGCAGGAAGATGGCGCTGTCTTTATCCGGCTCATATTGGAGCGTAGAGACGAAGCTGAAGTTCGGCGTGCCTTCCACCGTTTTCCCGTTATAGAAGGCGTTCGTGTGCTTGGCGTATTCCGAGTCGAGGTAGAGAAATCCGCCGAAGATGGACCATTTCGGGCAGAATTCGCCGCCCATGCTGAATTCCAGTCCCTTATAAGAAAGCTCGCCGTCCATCGTGCGCAGGGTGCCGCCGCTTACCGGCCGGTCAAAGGCGGAGGCCTTTGTCATATCAAAATAGGAGAGGGCCGTCAAAAAGCGGCCGTTCGTGTACTTGAGGCCGATCTCATTGGACTTTGTTTTCCCCGGCTGAAGGATAGCGCCCACATTTAGGTAGCTGCTGCCGCTCACCACGCTTCCGGCGTGGAAGCTCTCGCTGTGATTGGCGAAGAGGGAGAGCGCCTCCGTGGGCCGGTAGACGATACCGAAGAGAGGCGCGGTAGCGCTGGTTTTCGTGACACTGCCGGACGCGGGGATCGCCTTGGAAATGTGATGGTGCAGGCCGAGGGTTACGATCGCCTTGCCGAAGGAGGATTCGTTGAGCAGCGAGCAGCCGTAATACTCCGTCCGGCTGCCGCTGACGGACGAGGCCCGGATCGCCGTGAGAAAGTCGTAGGCGGAGTGTCCCGTATAAAGATTGCCCGTGATCGTCCCTTTGGGCGCGCCGCTTTCTCCCCACCGCGCCTGATACCAGTCCTTGTCGAAGGAGAGGACCGTCTTATTCTTCACGATGCCCGCCGTCCATTCCTGCGTCAGACCGATGGCGATATAGCTGTTGCGGATGGAAAACGGTTCGTGTACCATCGAGCGGCTGTAATCCCCGTTATTGTTGAGGATGTCGAGGCGGCTGGAGGCGGGGACGAGATAGCCGTAGCCGTCGT
>ERZ773042.422-NODE-422-length-29427-cov-11.967180_pt1 | contig 29427 bp, 34 predicted proteins | sample MGYA00511664_ERZ773042 | MGnify/ENA primary metagenome ERZ773042 (study PRJEB29015, sample SAMEA2737984) | human oral metagenome | biome: human oral; feature: human-associated habitat; material: dental | place: China | collected 2036 ... | reverse complement strand
CCAGATGCGCCGACCACGGGTCGTGGGCGAGGGCGAGAATCCAGTTCTGCCAGTCAATTTCAAGCAGTGCACTTCGCATGACCCCACACGCTAAACATTGGAGTCCACTCCAGGGCAAATGCGACCCGATGTTTCCCAAGCCGTACGCACTGCCCAAGGACACCTGTCCAGGGTCGCGATTCACAGTCGCGTTCTGCGCTTCTCATCAGCGAACAGCCCGGCCTCCCAGGCCTATGACGGCTCTTCTCGCAACTGTGCCGCCCATCTGATTGTTCGTTCCTTCACCGTCTCCAGGTCATCGGCCGAGGTCCCGTACGAGACCACGTCCCGGTGCGTGATGCGCCGTACGGCATCGAGTTGGGTCGCGAACATTCCGATCTCGAAACCAGCATCTCGCTGCGCTGCCGCGGCAATCAGTTCATCGTTGGTGAACACACCTGCCCTGCGGATGGCATCGACGCCGTTGAGCGCGATCCGGGTCACCTCCCGTTGCGCATCACTCCCGAGGCTCACACGGCCGCCCGGCGCAGCCCAGGGAAGCGTTCCTCCCACAGTTCCCGGACACGCCGAGGAAGCAGCAGCTCATCCCAGACCTCGATCAGCCGGGCCCGGTTGAGCACCGCCGTATGGTCCGCGACGGTGCCCTCGGACAGCACTGCACGGTAGGCGATCCCCACACCGCCGGGCTCATCAAGGTCGACACGCCCGTCCCCCGGCGCCCACAGCACCGAATGGCGCAACTCGACGACTCCCCCGACGGGACCCCGCAACTCATCCAGGCTTCCGGGCACCCCGTAGGGCTTGACGTCCCGGAAATACACCCGCGCTTCGTTCGGTCATCCCGTCTCCTCACGCCCAACCTACCCGCTCGCCTGAAACAGTCGCAGGTGCGAACCGCCGGTTTCCGTGGCCAACCCCTCACGCGATCCTGCGCAGGATGCCCTTCAGGTCGTCGGGCGAGGGCGCCACCGGGGTGGTCGTGGTGCAGCCGTCGGCGAGGGCCGCGGCCACCAGGTCGTCCTCGTCGCGACGCAGAACCTCGGATGCGACCTTCAGGTCACTCAGCCGCGACGGGATGCCCAGCCTCGACCTCAACCGTTCGACCGCACCGATCAGCGACGTCACCGCCGCCCGGCCCCTCGCCGAGGGTTGCAGCAGCCTGCCCAGGCGGGCGTAGCGTTCGGCGGCGCGGTCGCTGCGGGCGGCGTTGAACTCGATGACGTGCGGCAGCAGCAGCGCGTTCAACCGTCCGTGCGCGATCGGGTAGCGGCCACCCAGCGCGTGCGCCAGCGAATGGACGATACCCAGGCCGACATTGTCGAAGGCCATCGCAGCCATGCAGGACGCGTTGTGCATGTGGGAGCGGGCCTCCAGGTCGTCGCCGTGGGTGTAGCAGCGCTCCAGGTTCCCGAACACCAGCTCGACGGCCTTCTCCGCCAGCGCGTCGGAGAAGTCGCAGGCCTCCAACGCCACGTACGCCTCCGTGGCGTGGGTGAGCACGTCCATGCCGGAGTCGGCGGTGATGTGCGGCGGCACCCCGACCACGGCCTCCGGGTCCAGGATGGCCAGCCCCGCCACCAGCTCGCTGGAGGCGATCGGGACCTTCGTGTGCGTCTGTTCGTCGGTGACCACGGCGAACGACGTCACCTCCGACCCCGACCCGCTGGTGGTCGGGATCGCGACGATCCCCTCCGGCGCCCCGAAACCGGCATCGAGGGCGGCCTTGTGCATCACCTTCGCGGCATCCATCACCGACCCGCCCCCATAGGCGACGACCACGTCGGGGCCGGCCTTCAGGTAGACCGACACCCCAGCGCCGATCTCGGAGGTGGTGGGGTTCGGTTTCACACCCGTGAACGTCGTCACCCGCTCACCGAGTCTGTCGACCACCTTCCGGTACACCCCAGTGGTGGCCAGGAAGTCGTCGGTCACGAGGAACACCGGCCTCCCGTGGAACTCGTCGAGCGCCTCCAACGCCTCCGTGCCCAGCCGCACCCTGGTGGCCAGCCGGAACTCCCTCATGCCCTGCTCCTGTTCTCCTGTGTCTCTGTTCTTGTCGTTCTTGTCCCCTCGCCCGCGGGATTCTCCCGCAGGTCGGCCGGGTCCACGGCCGGCGCCTCCCGACCCGGTTTCCCCGCCTCGCTGGCGGCGCGGATCATCCAGCGGAGAAGGTGCACCGAGGGGCGGGGCCTGGTCATGCCGCCCTCCCGGAATGTTCCCTGCGGTACTCGGACGGGGTCACCCCGATGTGTTTCTTGAACTGCCGCGAGAAATAGTTCAGCGGCGTGAAATCCAGCTCCGCGGCGATCCTGAGCACCGGTTTGTCGGTGTGGACCAACACGAACTTCGCGCGCTCCAGTCGCTTCGCGGTCACGTAGTGGATGAAGCTGGAACCGGTGCGCTCCTTGAACTTCCTGGCGAAGTGCGACTCCGACCACGTCAGGTAGGAGGCCGCCTTGTGCAGCGTCAGGAACGACGACGGATTCTTCTCGATCTCGTTCAGCAGCGTCGTGATGCTGCGTTCCCCACCCCGGGCTGCGGGCTCGAGGAGGTCGTGGACGCGGATCAGCAGTTTCTCGCAGTACACCTGGCACTCGTAGCGGTTCATCGGGCCGCGTCTGCGTCCCCGGTGGCGGGTGACGATCTGGGAGATGTCGCGCCCGAACTGCACGGCCTCGCTGGTGGCGATGCCTATCATCATGTCCTCGTACTCGGACAGCTCCTTCGGATCCACCTTCTGGCTCCAGCGCGGCAGCAGATGATCCAGGTAGTCGCCGAGCAGCTCCAGGTTCGCGGCCGCATTGCCCTGCGCGACGTTGCGGGCCACCACCGGGGCCTCCAGCGAGATCCGTCGCTTCACCGACTCGACGGGGATCAGCGGCAGCGGTTTCCGGATGCCCGCCAGCAGCGGGGCGAGCGCCGCGTTGCCGCTCGGGTCCGGGATCCTGCCGAGCCTGCCCAGCACCGTACCCGCCACCGCGACCGCGAAGTCCGCCTTACCGAGAGTGGAGCCGAGTTTCGCGTTCGCCAACCCGACGATCTCGTTGGCCGCGGCCTGCAGCTTGCCGAGGTCGACCACGGCCACCTGGTCCAGCAGCTTCGCGGTCTCCGAGTGTTCCAGCACCTCCGAGGCGCCCACGATCTGCTGGAGCTGCTGCTGCCCCTCGGTGAGCAGCACCTGCCCGGCCATCACAGCACCCAGGTACTGCGCACCCCACATGATCGAGACCGAGAAGTCCACCAGGCCCGCGTGACACCGGTACACGACCGGGCGTCCCTCGATGGCGCTCTGCAGCCCGCCGTGGGCGTCGCAGCTGTAGCACTTGGCGCGGATCGCGGGGTCGCGGCGCAGGTACTGGCACAAGGTGCTGAACCGCGATGCCTCCGTGACGGGACGGCCCATGGAGTCGACGGTGATCATCGCCAACCCGGTGGAGGTGGCGAAGTCGTCCTGGATGCGCTGCAGCTCCTCGACGTCGATGAGGTTGCGCAGGTCCAGGGTGGCGGCCGCGCCGCCCGCGGCAGGGTTCACGATGAAGTCCGGCACAACACCTCCTGCACGCGTTTGAATCCCTTGCCCGTGATCGAGTCGACCGCCACGATCTGGTGGGCACCGGCCCGTGTGAGATGGTCGACGGCGTTGTGAACCTGGGTCTCGGTGGCCACCCCGGCGTGGGTGACGACCCCCAGCACCTCGCGGTTGAAGGTGGTGGCGAACCCCGGCGGGAAACGGGTTTCGTCGCTGGTGGCGGACTGCACCAGCACCACCACGTCCACGTCGTAGGAGGCCAGCATCAGGGCGTGTTTGTAGCGCCCCACCTCCAGGTACTCGCCCGGGGTGTCGATGGCGGAGGCGAAGGTCTCGATGGCCTGGGTCTTGGCGTACTCGATGGGCAGCCCTTGGAGACGCTGCCTGAATGTCGTCTTGCCGGCTCCAATGCTGCCGACAAGCAGGATCGACCTCATGCCCTACGTCACGTCCTCGTCAACGGCGCCGGGGTGAAGCCGAGAATGGATTGGAGGGTGGTGACGATCCCCGTGACGGCAGACTCGACGTCGGCGAGCTGGCCGGTGATGAGCAGCGACCCGGAGAAGCGGTCGACGAAGGCCAGCTCGACTCCCGCCGACTTGGTGGCGATGTCGGCAGCGATCACGGCGGCCTCACCCGGCGTGATGGTCAGCACCCCGATGGCCCCGCTGCTTCCCGCGGGAAGACCGATCTTCGGGTACAGGTGCGGATCGGGATTGGCTATCACGTGGGCGAGCGTGACCTGCTTGCCAGGCACGAACTCCTGGATGATGCGCGTCTTGTCGGTCAGCTCGGTCATCAATCGCTCCTCTGGGATGTCCTCACGATAGAACCACTTCCTGCAGGGTTCAACGTCGAGCACATTCCCGGAGCAAGAATGTGTAACAACCGGGAGAAACTGTGTATCCGAACCGGCCCTATGGTGGCAAAGGCAGGTCCAAACTGCCTGTCGCTAGGACCAACGACGAAGGAGTCAGCATGCAGGAAGCGCTCGGAATGGTCGAGACGAAGGGCTATGTCGGAGCGGTTGAGGCCGCCGACGCCATGGTCAAGTCCGCGAATGTGTCCCTCGTGGGCAGCGAGAAGATCGGTGCCGGCCTCGTGACCGTGCTGGTGCGCGGCGACGTCGGCGCGGTCAAGGCCGCCACCGACGCGGGCGCCTCGGCGGCGGAGCGGGTGGGCGAGCTCATCAGCGTCCACGTGATCCCGCGCCCCCACAACGACGTCGAGAAGATCCTCCCCGCCCAGGCCAAGTAGGAGAGTGAACAATGTCTGAGGAACTGATCAACAAGGTCTTGGCCGAAGTGGTCAAGAAGATGGGCGGCGACGACCCCGCGCCCTCCGCCGCGCCTGCCCCCGCTCCCACGCCCGCTGCCGGGACCCTGCCCGCCGTGACCGAGTTCGTCGGCACCAACGTCCTGGGTGACACCATCGGCATGGTCATCGCCAACGTCGACCCGAAGCTGCGCGCGATGATGAAACTGGAGAAGGACTTCCGCTCCATCGGGATCCTCGGCGCCCGCACCGGCGCCGGCCCGCACATCTTCGCCGCCGACGAGGCCGTCAAGGCCACCAACTCCGAGATCCTGACCATCGAGCTGCCCCGCGACACCAAGGGCGGCGCCGGTCACGGCTCGTTGATCATCTTCGGCGCCGAGGACGTCTCCGACGCCCGCCGTGCCGTCGAGGTGGCCCTCGGCGAGCTGGACCGCACCTTCGGTGACGTCTACGGCAACGACGCGGGCCACCTGGAGTTCCAGTACACCGCCCGCGCCTCCTACGCCCTCAACAAGGCGTTCGGAGCCCCGATCGGCAAGGCCTTCGGCATCACCGTCGGCGCCCCCGCCGGCATCGGCGTCGTCCTGGCCGACACCGCCGTCAAGGCCGCCACCGTCGACGTCATCGGCTACGCCAGCCCCGCAGGCGGAACCAGCTTCTCCAACGAGGTCATCTCCTTCCTGAGCGGTGACTCGGGCGCCGTCCGGCAGGCCATCATCGCCGCCCGCGAGGTGGGCATCCCCCTCCTCGGTGCGCTCGGCGCCACGCCCGAATCCACCACGACCCCCTACATCTGAGGACCGATCTGATGCGTTCCAAGAGGTTTGAGGCGCTCGACGCGCGCCCCGTGAACCAGGACGGGTTCGTCAGCGAATGGCCCGAGGTGGGCCTCATCGCCATGGACTCCCCCAACGACCCGAAACCGTCGATCACACTGACCAACGGGCTCGTGACCGAGCTCGACGGCAAGACCCGCGACCAGTTCGACATGATCGACACCTTCGTCGCCGACTACGGCATCAACCTGGAGCTGGCGGAGAAGGCCATGGCCATCGACTCCCTCCAGGTGGCCCGCATGCTGTGCGACATCAACGTGCCCCGCACCGAGATCATCCCGCTGACCACCGCCATGACCCCGGCGAAACTCACCGAGGTCGTCGGCAACATGAGCGTGCTGGAGATGATGATGGCGGTCACGAAACTGCGTGCCCGCAAACAGCCCGCCAACCAGTGCCACGTCACCAACGTCGCCGACAACCCCGTGCAGATCACCGCCGACTCCGCCGAGGCCGCGCTGCGCGGTTTCGCCGAGCAGGAAACCACCGTCGGCGTGGTCCGCTACGCCCCGTTCAATGCGCTGGCGCTGCTGGTCGGCGCCCAGACGGGCCGCCCCGGCATCCTCACCCAGTGCGCGGTCGAGGAGGCCACGGAGCTGCAGCTCGGCATGCGCGGACTGACCGCCTACGCCGAAACCGTGTCCGTCTACGGCACCGAGGCGGTGTTCATGGACGGCGACGACACCCCGTGGTCGAAGGCGTTCCTGGCCTCCAGCTACGCCTCCCGCGGCCTGAAGATGCGCTTCACCTCCGGCACCGGATCCGAGGTGCAGATGGGCTACGCCGAGGGCAAGTCCATGCTGTACCTGGAGGCCCGTTGCCTGTTCGTGACGAAGGCCGCCGGGTCGCAGGGCACCCAGAACGGTTCCGTCAGCTGCATCGGTGTGCCCGCGGGCGTGCCCGGCGGCATCCGCGCCGTGCTGGCCGAGAACCTGATCGCCACCATGCTGGACCTCGAATGCGCCTCCAGCAACGACCAGACCTTCACCCACTCCGATCTGCGCCGGGTGTCGCGGTCGCTGATGCAGTTCGTGCCCGGCACCGACTTCATCTGCTCCGGCTACTCCTCCACCCCGAACAAGGACAACATGTTCGCGGGCTCCAACTGGGATGCCGAGGACTTCGACGACTGGAACATCATCCAGCGCGACCTGCGCGTCGACGGCGGCCTCACCCCCGTGCTGGAGGAGGACGTCATCGCGGTGCGCCGCAAGGCCGCCCGCGCCCTGCAGGCCGTCTTCGACGAGCTGGGGCTGCCGGCCATCACCGACGCCGAGGTGGAGGCCGCCACCTACGCCCACAGCTCCGATGACATGCCCAAACGCAACGTCGTCGAGGACCTGAAGGCCGCCGAGGACATGATGAACCGCGAGGTCACCGGCGTGGACGTGGCCAAGGCGCTGTCGCGAGGCGGTTTCGAGGACGTCGCCCAGGCGGTGTTCAACCTGCTGAAGCGCCGCGTCGCGGGCGACTACCTGCACACCTCCGCGATCTTCGACGCCGACTTCAACGTGATCTCGGCCGTGAACTCGCCCAACGACTACCACGGCCCGCAGACCGGCTACCAGATCGACGACGAGCGGTGGAACCAGATCAAGACCATTCGTCAGGCCATCAGCCCCGAGAGCATCTGAGGTGAGCCATGAGCATTGATGTGAACACCCTCAAGCAGATCATCGCGCAGGTGGTCCAGGAAATGGCCACCGAGGACCAGGCCGCCGCGGCCCCGGCGCCGAGCACCCCGTCCCCCGCCTCGGGGGGCACCGCGACGATGACCGCCACGGCTGCCGGGAAACTCACCCTGGCCGAGACCGGTCCTGCGGAGCGCGGCTCCGACCCGAAGGAGGTCGTGGTCGCGGTCTCCCCCGCGTTCAGCACCCTGATCCACGAGACCATCATCGGCCTGCCGCACGCCGACGTCCTCAAGGAGATCGCCGCGGGCATCGAGGAGGAAGGCCTCAAGCACCGGTTCGTGAAGATCTACAAGAGCGCCGACGTCGGTTTCATCGCCCACCAGGCGGCGAAACTGTCGGGCTCCGGCATCGGGATCGGCATCCAGTCGCGCGGCACCACGGTCATCCACCAGAAGGACCTGCCGCCGCTCAGCAACGTGGAGCTGTTCAGCCAGTCCCCGCTGATCGACCTGGAAACCTTCCGCGCCATCGGCAAGAACGCGGCCAAGTACGCCAAGGGCGAGTCGCCGCAGCCCGTGCCGATCCGCAACGACCAGATGGCCCGCCCCAAGTACCAGGCCATCGCGGCCCTGCTGCACAACAAGGAAACCGCCCAGTGCGACCTGGCCAAGAAGCCCCAGGCGCTGCGGGTCAGCACCGCCTAGGAGAGCCACCATGGATCAGGAACAACTCATCCGCCAGATCATGTCGGAGGTCATGAAGTCCCTCGGGAACGACTCCGTGTCCTTCGCCAAGAACGCCCCGGCGCCCGCCGCCCCGGCCCAGGCCCCCGCTGCGGGGACCCGACGGATCGGTCGCGACGAGTACCCGCTGGCCGAGAAACACCCGGAGCTGGTGAAAACCAACACCGGCAAGGCCCTCGACGAACTCACCTTCGAGGACGTCAAGTCGGGAAAGCTGAGTCCCCTCGACTTCCGCATCTCCTCGGAGACCCTGGAGCTCCAGGCCCAGGTGGCCGACGCCGACGGACGCCAGACCCTGGCCCGCAACCTGCGTCGCGCCGCCGAGCTGGTGGCCGTGCCCGACGCCCGGCTGCTGGAGATCTACAACGCGCTGCGCCCGTACCGCTCCACCAAGGCGGAGCTGTACGAGATCGCCGACGAGCTGGAGGGTCAGTACGGCGCGAAGGTGAGCGCGGGATTCGTCCGTGAGGCCGCCGACGTCTACGAGGCCCGCGGACGGCTGCGCGAGGACTGAGAGAAAGGGAAAGGGACGATGGCGAAACTGGTTGCTGGCATTGACATCGGCAACGCGACCACCGAGGTGGCGCTCGCCGAGATCGGTGATGCCGACGGGCAGGTGAGGTTCCTGTCCAGCGCCATCGTCCCCACCACCGGCATCAAGGGAACCAACGCCAACATCCGTGGCCTGTTCCACTCCCTCACCGAGGCCCTGGGCAAGGCGGGACGCCGCATCGAGGACCTCGACTCCATCCGCATCAACGAGGCCGCCCCCGTGATCGGCGACGTCGCGATGGAGACCATCACCGAAACGATCATCACCGAATCCACGATGATCGGACACAACCCCTCCACCCCGGGCGGCCTCGGCATCGGGGTGGGGACCACCATCGCCCTCGACGAGCTGCCCGACGCCCCCGCCGGGCAGCCCTACATCGTCGTGGCGCCCCGCACGATCCCCTACGACCAGGTCGCGGCCCGGCTGAACTCCGTCGCCGAGCGCCTGGAGGTCACCGGCGCGATCCTGCAGGCCGACGACGGCGTGCTGGTCCACAACCGGCTGGCCCGCAAGATCCCCATCGTCGACGAGGTGCGCCTGATCGAGAAGGTCCCACTCGGGATGCTGGCAGCCATCGAGGTGGCCGACGTCGGGCGCATCGTCGAGACCCTGTCCAACCCGTTCGGCATCGCGACCCTCTTCGGCCTGGAGGCCGAGGCCACCCGCTCCGTGGTGCCCCTGGCCCGGTCCCTGGTGGGCAACCGTTCCGCCGTGGTCATCAAAACCCCGGAGGGCGATGTGCAGGAACGCCGCATCCCCGCGGGCCGCCTCACCTTCCACGGCACCAACACCCTCGACGTCGACGTCGATCTGGGTGCCACCGAGATCATGGACGTCGCCTCCCGGATCCGCAACCTCTCCGACATCACGGGCGAGCCCGGCACCAACGTCGGCGGCATGATGGAGAAGGTGCGCGTGACCATGGCGCAGCTGACCAACCAGCACTCCCGCGACATCCGCATCACCGATCTGCTCGCCGTCGACACCCGGGTGCCGCAGCAGGTGGCGGGCGGCATCGCCAACGAGTTCTCCATGGAGGCCGCCGTCGGCATCGCCGTGATGGTCAGGACCGACCGCCTCCAGATGGAACGGATCGCCTCCGAACTGGCCGCCGAGATCGGCGTGCCCGTCGAGGTCGGCGGCGTGGAGGCCGACATGGCCATCCGTGGCGCGCTCACCACCCCCGGAACGGCCGCCCCCATCGCGATCCTCGACATGGGCGCCGGTTCCACCGACGCCTCCGTCATGCGCCCGGACGGCACCGGCACCTCCATTCACCTGGCCGGCGCCGGGAACATGGTGACCCTGATGATCCAGTCCGAACTCGGCCTCGACTCCTTCGACCTGGCCGAGGACATCAAACGCCACCCGCTGGCGAAGGTGGAGTCGGTGTTCAACATCCGTCACGAGGACGGCACCGTGCAGTTCTTCGAGGACCCGCTTCCCGGGCACGTCTACGCCCGCACCGTGGTGCTCAAACCCGACGGCATGGTGCCCCTCGACGTGGACCTTCCCGTCGAAACCATCCGCCAGGTCCGCATCCGCGCCAAGGAGCAGGTCTTCGTCACCAACGCGATCCGCGCCCTGCAGCGCGTCTCCCCCACCTCGGAGGTGCGCGGCATCGACTTCGTGGTGCTCGTCGGCGGTTCCGCCCTGGACTTCGAGATCCCGCAGCTGGTCACCCGGGCCCTGGCCGACTACCGGGTGGTGGCCGGGCGCGCCAACATCCGCGGCGTCGAGGGGCCCCGCAACGCCGTCGCCACCGGCCTGGTGCTGGGGGGTGAGTCGTGACCGACGAACGCCCCACCATCAACCTCGCCGTCCACGAGGGCGTCGGCGACGAGCAGCTCACCCAGGTGCTCCTCGGCATCGAGGAGGAGGGGGTGCCGAGTCGCGTGGATCGCCTCCCGGAGCTCAACCCCCTGGTCCTGGCGCACCGCGCCGCGACCTCGTCGCGGCTGGGCATCGGCCTGGGAATCGCCCTCGACTACGTGGTCATCACCACCGAGAAACTCCCCGAGCAGCGCCCCTACCTGGCGCACTTCCTGGGGCGCAGCGAGCAGGCGGACCGAATCATCGGATCGAACGCCGCCCGCCTGGTGAAAAGACTTCCCCTCCGTGAACCCGAAAGGAGCCAGTGATGCAAGCACTGGGGAGCATTGAAGTGGTGGGCCTCGTCGCTGGCGTCGAGGCCGCCGACGTCGCCTGCAAGACCGCCGACGTCACCCTGATCGGCTACGAACTGGCCAAGGGCGGCGGCTACGTCACCGTCAAGGTCGAGGGTCAGGTGGCGGCCGTCCAGGCGGCCATGGCCGCAGCCGAGGTGGCGGCGTCGAAACTGACCCGCGTGGTCAGCAGGATCGTCATTCCCCGGCCCCACCCGGAGCTGGAACCCCTCGTCTTCTCGGCTGCGACCGTGGGGCTGGCCACGCCCACCCCCCAGGCGAAGGCGACGACGAAACCCGCCGCCACGACCAAGGTCAAGGCCAAGAAGCCCAGGGCAACCACGCCCGCACCGAAGGCCGGGGCGGCGGAGAAATCTGGCCCCGCCCCCAACCCGAAGGCCAACGCGAAACCCGAGCCGACAGCGCAGCCCGAACAGGCGCGGCCCGCATCCGGATCGGCTCAGAAGTCCGCACCCGAACCGGATCCGAAACCGGGTGCGACACCCAAGAACCCCGCGGAGACCACCAAGGCTCCCCGGACATCCACCACCAGGAGGAAGCAGTCATGAGCAATGCTCTCGGAATGATCGAGACCAAGGGCTACGTGGGGGCCGTCGAGGCCGCCGACGCCATGGTCAAGTCCGCGAACGTGACCCTGATCGGCAGCGAGAAGATCGGCGCCGGCCTGGTCACCGTGATGGTGCGCGGCGATGTCGGTGCCGTGAAGGCCGCCGTCGACGCCGGGTCTTCGGCTGCCGCCCGGGTCGGCGAGCTGATCTCCCAGCACGTCATCCCGCGCCCCCACAATGACGTCGAGAAGATCCTGCCGCAGTCATGACCGACGCACTCGTCGCCGAGATCACCAGCCGGGTCCTGGAGCGGATCGCCGCCCTGGACCCGCGCAAGGTGATCGTCGGCATCTCCAACCGGCACGTTCACCTGTGCGACGCCGACTTCACAACCCTGTTCGGTTACACCGCACCGAAGGTCAAGAAGCACGTGCGTCAGCGCGGCGAGTTCGCGGCCGAGGAGACCGTGACCCTGCACGGCCCCCGCGGCACCATGACCCGGGTGCGCGTGATGGGTCCCAACCGTCCCGCCACCCAGGTGGAGTTGAGCCGCACCGACTGTTTCGCCCTCGGCATCAAGGCGCCGATGGCCCAGTCGGGACATCTCGAGACCGCCGCTCCCGTGCGCATCGAAGGCCCCCTCGGCAGCATCGACTGCGACCACGCCGTGATCGTCGCAGGCCGCCACATCCACATGGGCCCCGACGACGCCGCCGCCCTGAATCTGAAGGACCAGGACCGGGTCAGCGTCCAGTTCGGGGGGGAGCGCGGGGCGCGTCTGGACAATTTCCTGATCCGCGTCAAGGACTCCTACCTGGCGGAGCTGCACCTCGACACCGACGAGGGCAACGCCGTCGGGGCCAGGACCGGCGACTACGTGACGATCTGCCTGGACCGATAACGATGGCGACGAACCCCCAGACCAGGATCAACCGATTCGCGGAACTCGTGCGAACCGGGAAGGTCGCACACAAGAACGCCAAGCGCAGCGGGCTGCGGCTCGCCGTCGACCTGGGCACGGCCAACATCGTGCTGGCCGTGGTCGACAGCAGCAACCGGCCGGTCACGGGCGGTTGGCGGCACGCGAACGTGGTGCGCGACGGCATCGTCGTCGACTGGCTGGGGGCCGTCACCAACGTCCGTGAGATCCTCGCCGAGATCCACGACAGGCTGGGCCACACCTTCACCGAGGCCGCCGTCACCATCCCGCCCGGGATCAGCGAGGGCACCGTGAAGGTGTTCACCAACGTGCTCGATGCCTGCGAACTCACCCCGTGCGAGGTGGTCGACGAACCCGTGGCCGCGGCCCGGGCCCTCGGCGTGACCGACGGCACCATCATCGACATCGGCCACGGCACCACCGGGGTGTCGCGGCTGCGTGACGGGGTGGTCGACTTCTCCACCGACGAGGCCACCGGCGGCCACCACATGACGCTGGTGCTGTCGGGGGCACTCGGGATGGACTACGACGAGGCCGAGGCGTTCAAGTGCGACCCCGCCAACGTCCACACCGTCTTCCCGGTGGTGCGCCCCACCCTGGAGAAGATGGCCACCATCGCCGAGCGGGCGCTCGGCGGCACCGACCCGGGCACGGTGTACCTGGTGGGTGGTTCCGCCTCCTTGCCCGAGGCGCCCACAGTGTTCGAGAAAATCCTCGGAGTCAGGGTCGACCGGCCCGAGGAACCCCTTTTCCCCACCCCGCTGGGAGCGGCCATGAGGAGTAGCCGATGAACGAGGAACAGCTGCGCGAACTGATCACCAGGATCGTGCGCGACGTGCTCGCCGAACAGCCCCGGCAGGAAACCCCGGCCACGGGCAAACCCAACGCGCTGGTGCTGTTCTCCGGCGCCCTGCTCGGTTTCGACGCGGCCCTGGAGTCGCTGAAACGGGCCTCGGCGCACGTCAACCTCGACTGGCGGCAGACCACCTCGGCCTCCCGCATCCTGGACCAGGAACGCATCGCGGCCCTGGGCATGACCCCGGCCGAGGAGTCGCTGGTGCAGGCCCACGACCTGCTCGTCATCCCCACCCTCACCGCGAACCTGGCCGCGAAGGTCGCCCACGGCATCGGCGACTGCCTGGCCAGCAACGTGGTGGCCGAGTTCATCATGACCAACAAACCGGTGGTCGTGGCCACCAACGCCGCCTGCCCCGACTCGGCGGACAAACGCGGCTGGTTCCCGCAGATGCCGTCGGGTTACGCGGCGATGCTGCGCGAGAACCTCGCCGCCCTGAAATCCTTCGGGGTGCACCTGGCGACCGCGGAAACCCTCGACCGGGTCGTCGGGGAGGTCGCGGACACGGGCGACGCGGTGCACTGCACCGCGCGCGTGGTCACCGAATCCGCGATCCGCTCCCTGGCTCCGGGGTCGCGGCTGAGCGTGCACCGCAAGGCGATCATCACCGACCTGGCCCGCGAGGCAGCGGCGTCGTCGGACATCACGATCACGAGGAGGAGTTGAGATGTACCTGGCCAAGGTGGTCGGCACGGTGGTCTCCACCAGCAAGGACGAACGCCTCGTCGGTTTCAAACTGCTGCTGATCCAGCGCGTCCACTCCGACGGCGCCGCCGTCGGCGACCAGGAGGTCGCGGTGGACACCGTCGGCGCCGGAACCGGTGAGACGGTCATCATCACGAAGGGCAGCTCTGCCCGGTTCGCTGCGAGCAGGCAACAGGCCCCCCTGGACGCGACCATCGTCGGCATCGTCGACGTGGTCGAGGTGGAGGACTGACCGCCATGCCACACGTGTACACGCGCACCGGCGACAAGGGTGACACCGGGCTGTTCGGGGGCTCCCGGGTGCCCAAGCAGAGCCTGCGCGTGGAGGCCTACGGCACCGTCGACGAGGCCAACGCAGCGCTCGGGGCAGCGAAGGCGATGCTGCCCGCCGGCCAGTGGCGACGTCGCGTCCACGACATGCAGCAGCGGCTGTTCGTGCTGGCCGCCGAACTGGCCAGCGACCCCGAGGGCGCGACGATCCTGGCGAACAAGATCAACGCCGACGACATCACCGACCTGGAGCATCTCATCGACGACTGCCTGGCCGTCACGGGGCCGCAGCGGGAGTTCGTGGTGCCGGGCCGCGACGACCGGTCGGGGGCGTTCCACCAGGCCCGCACCGTGGTGCGTCGCGCGGAACGGCGGGTGCTGACCCTGGCCGAGACCGAACCGGTGCGCCCCGAGCTGATCACATACCTCAACCGTCTCTCCGACGCCGTCTACTCCCTGGCCAGGCTGGCCGAGACCTGGCGCGACGAGGAGATCGAACGCATCGTCCGAGACGCCGTCGCCAAGGTCCTCGGATCCCCCTCATCACCGGACGGCGAGCCCGTGGGCGAGCAGTCCGCCTCGACACCCTCCCCCAGTCGCATGCCGGCCCGTCGGTTCGATCTCGCCGCGGTCAAACGGATCGCCGAACGGGCGGAGGCGCGCAGCGCCGAGCTGGGTGTGCCCGTCGTGATCGCAGCCGCGGACGCGGGCGGGAACCTAATGCTGCTGCACCGCGTCGAGGGTGCGCTGCTCGCGTCCACAGAGGTCGCGATCAACAAGGCGTGGAGCGCCGTGGCCTTCCAGGCACCGACAGCGACGCTCGGCCCCCTGGCCACCGAGGACGGTCCCTTCCCCGGTCTGGCCGACACCAACTCCGGCCGCGTGGTCCTGTTCGGCGGAGGGGTGCCCGTCCATGTCGACGGGGAACTGGCAGGAGCCATCGGAATTTCGGGTGGAACCGCTGAACAGGACGTGGACATCGCGACCTGCGCGCTGCAGGACTGGAACACGATAGGAGAGCAGTAATGAAGATAGATCCGGCACAGCTGGAAGCGACCATCCGCGAGGTCCTCGCGGCCATGCTCCCCGGCAACGGCAACCAGGCCGAGGCGCCCGCGACGCAGCAGGAGGCCCCGGGCGACGGGGTGTTCGCCGACATGGACTCCGCGGTGGAGGCCGCCCACCTGGCGCAGCGCGAGTACCTGAGCCATTCGATGGCCGACCGGCGCCGCTACGTCGCTGCCATCCGTGAAGCGATGCTGGCCCCCGAGGCCCTCGACTACATGTCGGAGCAGGCCGTGGCGCAGTCCGGGATGGGTGATGTCGGCCACAAGTACCTGAAGAACAAGGTGGCGGCTGCCGAGACCCCCGGGGTGGAGGATCTCGTCACGGAGGCGTGGTCCGGCGACGACGGCCTGACCACCATCGAGTACTCGCCCTACGGTGTGATCGGGGCCATCACCCCCACCACCAACCCCACCGAAACCATCACCTGCAACTCCATCGGGATGCTGGCCGCCGGCAACGCCGTCGTGTTCAGCCCGCATCCGCGGGTCGCCAAGCTGTCGTGCTGGCAGGTGCGTCGCATCAACCGGGCGCTGCGCGCCGCCGGCGCCCCCGACAATCTCGTGGTAACGGTCACCGCGCCGTCGCTGGAGAACACCAACGCGATGATGGCCCACCCGAAGGTCCGGATGCTGGTGGCTACCGGGGGTCCGGGCATCGTCAAGGCGGTGCTGAGTTCCGGCAAGAAGGCGATCGGCGCGGGCGCAGGCAACCCGCCTGCCGTCGTCGACGAGACCGCCGACATCGAGCACGCCGCGAAGTGCATCGTCGACGGCGCCAGCTTCGACAACAACCTGCCCTGCACCGCGGAGAAGGAGATCATCGCGGTCGATTCGATCGCCGACATGCTGAAGTTCTGCATGATCAAGCACGGCGCCTACGAGGCGACGGCCGCCGAGGTCGCGGAGCTGGAGAAACTGCTGGTCAACGGCGACAAACCGCGCACCGAGTGGGTGGGCAAACCGGCCGCGAAGATCCTGGAGGCCATCGGCGTCACCCCGCCGCCCGGGGTGCGGCTGATCGTGTGCGAGGCGAGTGCCACCCATCCGTTCGTGGTGCACGAGCTGATGATGCCGGTGCTCGGGCTGGTGCGGGTGCCGGACGTGGACGCCGCCATCGACCTGGCCGTCGAACTGGAGCACGGCAACCGCCACACCGCGGTGATGCACAGCCTCAACGTCAGCAAGCTGACGAAGATGGGCAAGCTGATCCAGACCACGATCTTCGTGAAGAACGGCCCGTCGTACAACGGCATCGGAATCGGCGGCGAGGGCTACCCGACGTTCACCATCGCCGGACCCACCGGCGAGGGCCTCACGTCGGCTCGCAGCTTCACCCGGAAACGTCGCTGCGTGCTCGTCGGCGACCTGAACGTCCGCTGAGCCGCCATGACCAGACGAATCGCGATAACGGGAGCAGCCGGGCAGATCGGCTACGCGCTGGTCTACCGGCTGGCCTCGGGCGATCTGCTGGGCGACGAGCCCGTCGAATTGCGACTGCTGGAAGTACCGGCGGCTGTGAAGGCCCTCGACGGGGTGGCGATGGAACTGCTCGACTGCGCCTTCCCGCAGCTGAAGGGCATCGAGGTCACCGACGATCCCGCGGTGGCCTTCGACGGGGCGAACGTCGCGATGCTGGTGGGGGCGTCGCCGCGCAGCGCGGGCATGGAACGCGCCGACCTGCTGGAGGCCAACGCCGCCATCTTCGCCGCGCAGGGCCGGGCCCTGGCGGCCTCGGCGGCCCCGGATGTGCGGGTGGTGGTCACGGGAAACCCGGCGAACACGAACGCGCTGATCGCCTCCCGGCACGCCGACGGGATTCCCGCATCGAGGTTCACCGCCCTGACGCGGCTCGACCACAACCGGGCCCGCGCGCAGCTGGCGGCGAAAGCCCGCAGGCCCGTGGCTGACGTGACGAACGTGACGATCTGGGGCAACCACTCGGCCACGCAGTACGCGGACGCCTTCAACGCCCGCATCTGCGGGAAGCCGGCGGATGAGTGGATCGCCGACGACGCCTGGATCGCCTTCGACTTCATCCCCACCGTCGCCAGGCGGGGGGCCGCGGTGATCGCGGCCCGGGGGCGTTCGAGCGCGGCATCGGCGGCCAACGCCACCATCGCCCACGTCCGCGACTGGCTGCTCGGCACCCCTCAGGGCGACTGGACGTCGATGGCGGTGGTCAGCGACGGCTCCTACGGGGTCCCGGCTGGCCTGGTATCGTCGTTCCCGGTACGCTGCCGCGACGGCAACTGGGAGATCATCCAGGGCCTGCCGCTCAACGCCTTCGCGAGAAGTCGCGTCAATGTCTCCGTCGACGAACTGAAATCCGAGGCGGAGGAGGTCAGGTCGATGGGTCTCCTCCCCGTGTGAGACCGAACCCGGCAGGGTCGCTCCTGCGAAGCCCACCCACCTCTTCTCCACCACCGAAGAGCCGCAGGGGCCCTGCCGGGTTCTTTATTCTTTGTCCCCTCCCAAAGCTGGTTGAGCCGGGCCACGACACCCCCTCTCACTCCCCTCCCTCGGGCACGAATCGCGGAGGTTCGACGGTTCAACGTCGCCACACGACGTTGAACCATTTTTCTTCCGCGTTTCGTGCCCGGGGGAGGAAGGCAACACAGCCATCCGCCGACGGAAACGCCAGTCCACCCCGTCATCCGCCAGCGCTACAGCGCAAGCACACGACGGGTAGACAAGCGCAACCATTCGACTTGCTGGGAAAATGGCCAGGGAACCGGTCGTGAAGGAGGTCGCCGTGCCAGTTCGTCGTCCATTGGCAGCCGGGCGACGACACACAGTGGGGTGTCTCCCCGACGGCACCGTGGTCGCGACCGGAACAGATTCCGCCGGGGAGTGCCGGACATCGCGGTGGCGAGACGTTGTCGCGGTCGCGGCGGGCGACGTCCACGTGGCCGGCAACACCGGTAAATCCCACACGCTGGGGCTTCGCATCGACGGAACGGTCCTGGCATGCGGCTGGAACGCCCAGGGGCAGTGCGATGTCCAGGACTGGCAGGACATCATCGCGGTGGCCGCGGGATGGAGATTCAGCGTGGGCCTGTGTGGTGACGGATCATTGGTCGCGGCGGGCCGCGCCGTCGAGGGGCAGCTGCGCGTCGAGGACTGGCGTGAGGTGACGGATGTCAGCTGCGGTGATTGGCACACGGTTGCGGTTCACGCGGACGGTACCGTCCGCGCGGCCGGCAACAACGCCGCGGGCCAGTGCGACGTACAGCACTGGACCCGGATTCGCACAGTTGCCGCGGGGTATCTCCACACCCTGGGGTTGACGAGGGGTGGTGCTGTTCGTGCGGCCGGACGTTCGGAGTTCTGGGCCGGCTGCGAGCAGTGGACGGGGATCGTCGCAGTCGCGGCGGGCAGCTATCACAGCGTCGGCGTCAAAACCGACGGCACCGTGGTCGCAGCCGGCAGATCGGATTCCGGCCAGTGCGACGTGCACGGCTGGCGCGACATCGTGGCCGTCGCAGCAGGTGCAACCCACACCGTGGGGCTTCGCGCCGATGGCACGGTCGTGGCGACCGGCAACAACAGCCACGGCCAGCTCGAGGTCGGGTCCTGGCGTCTCGGATGATTCCCGTCTCCACCGGCGGGCGAAACCCGTGAACGACGGAAAGTAATCTTGCTGCCAGGAGGCGGCCTGATGAGCACGTTGACGATCCAGCGACTGAACGAACGCACCCACGCCCGCCTGCTACGCCAAGCCGCCGAGAACGGTCGATCCGTTGAAGCCGAGGTCCGGGCGATCCTTGACGCGGCAGTGGGACTGCCCGAGGAGAGCACCCCCGTGGCGGTGCACCACGAGTTTTCCGATGCCGGAGGCGTGGACCTCGAAGGCCTCGACGTCCTGGAAGGAGAGGCCTGGCGAGTGCTGCGCGTCCCGGAACCGGGAGGCGGAAGCAGGCGCCTCGAAATACCGGGCCTGTCCTACGAACCACCGGCCGACTGAACCGACCCATGTCCACAGCATCCGTCCTCCGCCCCAGTCCAGTACACGTCGCCTCGGATGTTGCGTTCCTTCCACAAGCCATCGCCCTACTCAATGAGGTCGGATTTCCCGACGATCTCGTGGTCAACACCGAGTGGAACCGTTCCCGGGAGTTTCTTGGCCCGAAGAAGAGATAATCCATGCGCAGTCAGCCGGAAGAATTCGTCCTTGACGGAATTCCCGCCCTGAGGTGGGGAAAACCCGGTGGGCGAGCCGTTGTCGGCGTGCACGGCCAGTTCTCGAACAAACTCGATCCCGTCATGTCACAGTGCGGTGACGTGATTGCGTCGCGAGGCGACCAGCTGATCACCTTCGATTTGCCCACCCATGGTGATCGCCAGGACGACAAGGCGTTCACCGCCATGGCGGTGAATCCCGAGGTGAGGGCGTTCGTGCAGTTGGCCCGCAGCCAGTCGACCGAGGTCGGCCTACTCGCGAGCAGCATTGGTGCCTACTTCTCCCTGTGCGACACGCCCGTCGGGACATTCGAGCGCGCTTGGCTGGTGTCGCCGCTCATCGACCTCGAGTACTACATCCGGGACGTGATGGCCGAGTACTCGGTGACGGATGAGCAGCTGGAGGTAGAAACCGTGATTGACACACCTCGCGCGGTGCTCGAATGGCCGTACCTGCGCTTCGTCGAGGACCATCCCGCGAGGCCGGACCATGTCAATCAGCCTCAGGAAAAGGAAAACGACCATAAAAATTGAGGGGTTGTCCACCTTTCGGCCAATTTCTTTAACCAATCCCGGGTCAAACCCGTTGCCAACCATCGGTTTCTTTTCAATTCAACTTCCGACACGCCCGGGAACGAACGCTGTAGGGACGGCGAAAGTGCTTGTGGCGATCGTTCGGCCACCTTCAGACACACCGAGAGTTTCCCAATACCCCCACGAGCCCAAGGAATCAGCATATGATCGCCATAAATGCGCAGTTCTTGATCATGACGGCGTGCCGTGTTGCCACTTTTGGGTTTCAAGCACATCGCACGTCCATGGCGGCTGCGCACTTCTTGATATCGACGCAAGGGGTTTACCATGCACACCCGACCAAGCAGCCCGCGTGTGTCCGTCATCGTCCCCACCAAGGACGAGGCCAGGAACCTGGAGGTACTGCTTCCGGATATGCCGGACGTCCACGAGGTGGTTCTCGTGGATGCGGGGTCGCGCGACGGCACGGTCGAGGTCGCGCAACACCACCTATCCAACCTTCAGGTCATCGACCAGACCCGCACCGGCAAAGGCAATGCCCTGGTCTGCGGGATGCACGCCGCCACGGGCGACATCCTCGTCACCCTCGACGCCGACGGCTCGGCCGACCCGTGCGAGATCCCCGCCTTCGTGGACGCACTCGTCGAAGGCGCGGACTTCGCGAAAGGGTCACGCTACATGACGGGCGGGGGCTCCGTGGACCTGACCCGGCTGCGCTCGGCCGGGAACTGGGGGCTCAACGTCCTGAGCAACCTCAGCCTGGGCACGAAGTTCACCGACCTGTGCTACGGCTACAACGCCTTCTGGAAGGACATAGTACCGGCACTCAAGTTACCGGACCCGGATCTGCCCCAACCACCCGACGGCAGCCGCATCTGGGGCGACGGTTTCGAGATCGAAACCCTCATCACGGTTCGCGTCGCCCAGGCGGGACTGGCGGTCACCGAGGTGCCCAGTTTTGAATTGAACCGGATTCACGGCGAGAGCAACCTGCGCACCTTCGCCGACGGCCAGCGGGTGCTGCGCACCATCGCCACCGAGACGGCTCGCCACGGCCGCGCCAAACGCGCCAGGCTGGTCGCCGCCCCTGCACGTCACCACCTGCCCACCTGCCGCCTGCGATCACGGGAGTGGGAACACCTGAATGCCTGAGGACCCATCTGGATCACCGGCGGGCGACAACGCCCACGCCCCGGAAAGCGTCACCGTTGTCGTCTGTGCCTACACACTGGACCGCTGGACGGACCTGCACGACGGAGTACTGGAAGCCGCCCGTCAGCTCCGGGAGTCCGGGCGCGAGGGCCGGGTGCTCGTGGTCGTCGACCACAACGACGAACTCCTGGCCAAGGCCGGCGAACTCGCGGGCCCACTTGTCGACATAACCGCCAACACCCGCAGGAGAGGCCTGTCCGGGGGCCGGAACACGGCGATCGGGCTCGTCGACACGGATGTGATCGTCTTCCTCGATGACGACGCCACCCCGGAACCCGGGTGGCTCGAACATCTCCTCGCCCCCTTCTCGAACCACGAGGTGCTGATCACGGGTGGCGCCGCCACCCCCCGCTGGCCCGACGGTGCCGCCAGACCTGTCTCGCTGCCCTCCGCCCGCAGCGGCCGGGGTGAACTCGACTGGGTGGTCGGGTGCACCTACGAGGGCCAGCCCACCACCCTGAAACCGGTGCGCAACGTCATGGGCTGCAACATGGCTTTCAGGACCACTGTGTTCGACACCGCCGGCCTGTTCGGCGAGGACCTCGGCCGCGTGGGCCGCGTGCCGTACGGCTGCGAGGAAACCGAGCTGTGCATCCGCGCGACCCGTCACCATCCCGAGGCCGGAATCGTCTTCGAACCGCGCAGCCGGGTGCGCCACCACGTCAGCCCCGACCGCCTCAGGTGGAACTACCTGTGGCGCCGCTCCTACGCCGAGGGCATCTCGAAGGCCGCCGTGACCGAACGCACCTCGCACCAGGCGTCGCTGTCCACCGAGATGTCCTACGCCACGCGCATCCTGCCGCGCGGTTTCCTGCGGGAACTGCTCTCGGCCCCCCGCACCCGTGGCCGCGGCCTGGGGGGTGCATTCGCAATCGTATCCGCGCTCGCGATGACTGGTATCGGCTACGTCGTCGGCCACATCGCCATCCGGCGCCGCAGCAAGCAGAAAGGAAACTCCCGGTGAGCATCGGCTGCCGCCTGTGCGGCAACAGCAACCTCATCTCCGTGCTGGACCTCGGGGCCAGCCCGCCGTGCGAGTCCTTCCTGTCCGAGGAGCAGCTCGACGAACCCGAGGTCACCTATCCGCTGCACCTGAGGTTGTGTCCCGACTGCCTGCTGCTGCAGATCCCGGCCCTGATCACACCGGAGGAAACCTTCGGCAGCGACTACGCCTACTACTCCTCCTGCTCCACCTCGTGGGTCGAACACGCCCGGCGGTTCGTCGACCAGGCCGTGGAATCCCTGGGTCTGGGCCCGGGTAGTTTCGTCGTCGAGGCGGCCGCCAACGACGGCTACCTGCTTCAGCACGTCATGAACCGCGGCATCCGCTGCCTCGGCATCGAGCCGAGCCTCAACTGCAGCGAAGCGGCCCGCGCCAAGGGCATTCCTGTGCTGCGGGCCTTTCTCGACGAGACGCTGGCGGCGAGGGTGCGCGATGAGCACGGCCCGGCCGATCTGGTCGTCGCCAACAACGTCTTCGCCCACATCCCCGACATCACCGGTTTCGCCTCCGGGCTGCGAGGCCTGGTCGCCGACACCGGACGGGTCTCCATCGAGGTCCACCACGCGCTGTCGCTGATCACCGCGGCACAGTTCGACACCGTCTATCATGAACACTTCCAGTACTGGACGGTGCTCGCCGCCCGGCGCGGGATCGCAGCGGGCGGACTGAGGCTCGTCGACGTGGAGCTGCTGCCCACGCACGGCGGATCGATCCGGTTGTGGGCGGTTCCCGGGGAATCGGATGTCGCCGAGCATCCACGGGTGGCGGAGATCGAGGCGGTGGAGCGCGCCGCCGGGCTCGACGGCCCCGAGGGCTACCTCGGCCTCGCGAAAAGGGCCGCCGGGATCCGTGACGACCTGGTCGCTTTCCTGATCGAGGCCCGGCGGGCGGGCCGCAGGGTGGTCGCGTACGGCGCGCCCGGGAAGGGCAACACCCTCCTCAATTACTGCGGCATCCGCCCCGATCTGCTGGCCTACGCCGCGGATCGCAACACCTTCAAACACGGCCGCTACACCCCCGGCACTCGCATCCCGGTGGTGTCACCGGAACACCTCGTCGAGGACTGCCCCGACGACGTGCTCGTGCTGCCGTGGAATCTCCGCGAGGAGATCACCGCCCAGCTGGCGGCCACGCTAAAAGCCGGGACCCGGCTCGTGTGGCCACTGCCCGAACTTGAAGTCGAAACCTTGGGGAAACAATGAAAGTCGTACTTTTTTGTGGTGGTTACGGCATGCGCATGCTCGGGTGGAGTGGCGAGGGGCTACCCAAACCGCTCCAGCTCGTCGGTGACCTACCACTCGTGGTGCACGTGATGAGCCACTACGCCGCCTACGGCCACACCGATTTCGTGCTGTGCCTCGGTCACGCCGCCGACCAGATCCAGGACGCGGTGAGCCTGGTGGTCGAGAACCATCCGAAGGCACGCCACTGGAACGTCGAGTACCTCGACACCGGCATGGAGACCCCGGTCGGTGAGCGACTGCGCCTGGCCCAGCCCCTCGTCGCCGACGAGGAGATGTTCTTCGCGAACTACTCCGACGTGCTCACCGACGTCTCCCTCGACGACATGGTCGAGAGAATGAAGGCCTCACCGGATGCCGCAGCAATGATGCTGTCGGTGCGTCCGCACGCCTCGTTCCACGTGCTCGACGTGCGCGAGGACGAAACCATCGCCGGATTCCACCGCCTGGCGGAGCTGCCGATCCGCGAGAACGGCGGCTACCTGATCCTGCGCCAACCCTTCTTCGACCAGCTCGGCGGCGGACGCAACCTGGACGTCGCGTTCGAGGCGCTCCTGCCGACCCGGCAGCTGATCGCCTACCGGCACGACGGGTTCTGGCTGCCCGCCGACACGTTCAAGGAACGCGCCCTGCTGGACGCGATGTACAGCTCCGGGGACGTGCCGTGGGGTCGTCGCGGTGTGGTGACGGTGCCATGATCCTCGAACCAGTGCATCACCTGGTGCTGGCGGGAGCGCACTGCGACGACATCGCGATCGGCGCGGGCGCCACCGTGCGCATGCTGTGCGAGGCCAATCCCGGGATGCGGGTGACGGCACTCGTCCTCACCGGCGCGGGCACCGTCCGCGAGGACGAGGAACGGGCCGCCCTGGCGGAGCTGTGCGCCGGGACGGACCCCGACGTGCGGGTCGCAGGTTTCCCCGACAACCGGCTCCCGGCCCGCTGGGGCGAGGTGAAACAGACCGTCGTGGCGCTGCGCGAGGCGGGGGAACCGGACCTGGTGATCGGCCCCCAGCACGGTGACGCCCACCAGGACCACCGGCTCGTCGCCGAACTGCTCGCCCAGACCTTCCGCCGCCAACCGGTGTGGGGATACGAGATCGCGAAGTACGAATCCGACCTGCCCACACCGGCCACGTTCGTGCCCGTGCCCGACGAGGTGGCGCGCCTCAAGGCCGACGTCATCACCCGACGCTACCCCAGCCAGGCCGAGGGACATCCCTGGTTCGACGCGGAGGCGTTCACCGCGCTCATGAGGCTGCGCGGCATCCAGTGCAACCACCGGTACGCCGAGGCTTTCGTCGTGCCCACCACCACAGTGAAGATCGGAGTTCACACATGAAGGTCCTGCTCACCGGCCACCAGGGCTACCTCGGCACCGTCATGGCCCCGGTGCTGCGCGCAGCGGGCCACGATGTCACCGGCCTCGACGTCGGCTGGTTCGCCGACTGCGTGCTCGGCCCCGCCCCCACCGACCCGCCCAGCCTGCGCCTCGACCTGCGGGACGTGACCGCCGCCGACCTGGAGGGTTTCGACGCGGTCATCCACCTGGCGGCGCTGTCGAACGACCCCCTCGGGCACCTCGCCCCCGAGATCACCTACGACATCAACCACGCGGCCTCGGTGCGGCTGGCGCGGCTCGCGAAACAGGCGGGCGTGGGGCGTTTCCTGTACTCCTCGACGTGCAGCGTCTACGGCGCGGCGGGCAACGGGCTCGTCACGGAGGACGCCGATCTGGCGCCGGTCACCCCGTACGCGATCAGCAAGGTGCGGGTCGAGAAGGATCTCGACGAACTCACCGGTGCGGACTTCTGCACCGTCTCGTTGCGCAACGCCACCGCCTTCGGTTTCTCCCCGCGGCTGCGCGCCGACATCGTGCTCAACAACCTCGTCGGCTACGCCCTGCTGACCGGTCAGGTGCTGGTGCTCTCCGACGGCACCCCGTGGCGACCGCTCGTGCACGCCGCCGACATCGCCGAGGTGTTCACGGCCGCACTGACGGCTCCCGCCGACGAGGTGCGGGGCGAGAAGATCAACGTCGGCACCGAGGCGAACAACGTCACCGTCGCGGAGATCGCGGAGGTGGTCGCCGCCGAAACCGGAGCGGCGGTGCGGATCACCGGCGAGGCCGGCAACGACCCGCGCTCCTACCGGGTGGACTTCTCTCGGCTGCGCCGCCTGCTGCCGGGCGCGAACGTGCGCCGCAGCATCGCCGACGGGGCAAAGGAACTGGTGGCCGTCTACCGCGATCACGGCATGACCGAGGACCTGTTCGCCCACCGGTTCGTCCGGCTCGCCCGGATCCGTGAACTGCAGGAATCCTCCCGGATCGACGCCGGGCTCCGGGCCACGACATGAGGCCGCAACGCTCAGGAGCTGCGAAGCCGGGCCACCAGGTCCGCCCAGGAAATCGCCGCGAGGTCGCGGTCACTCACGATCGGGTCGCCGGGGTGCCACGCGATGCCCAGATCCTGATCGTCGTACCGCACCGCGACGTCCTCAGCCGGGTCGTGCGGACGGTCGATCCGGTACTGCACATCCGCGGGGCCTCGCAGCACCTGAAACCCGACGAGACACCCGGTCGGGACCCACAACGCGACGAAGTCGTGGTCGTCGAGCATCAGCGAGACGTGGGAGCCGAAGGTCGGCGACCCGATGCGCGCATCCACCACGACGCCGAACACCGCACCGGCGGAGACCCGCATGAGCTTGGACTCGCCGTCGCCCAGCCTGCCGTGAAGACCCCGCAGCACACCGAGGGCCGACCGCGACTGGGAGTCCTGGGCGTGCTCGCCGAACACCACCCCGTGACGCGCACCAATGGCCGCATCGAAGGTCCTGGTGAACACGCCCCGGTCGTCGCGATGCGGGCGGGGAGTAAACGTCACCACCCCGCTGATACCGGTTTCGCGTACCTCCATGCCTCCATCATGCCGAAGAAGGAGACCCGACATGGCTGAGTGCATCCTGTGCGGCTCCCGCGACGGCGTGATCGTGCTCGACCTCGGCGCCCAACCGTCGCCGCGTCACTGGCCGCTGCCCACCGACCCACTCCCCGACCCCACCCACGCGTTGGCCATGCGGCTGTGCCGCGGCTGCGGGTTGGCGCAGCTCGACGCCGACGACACCACCGAACCGGAAGTTCCGGTGCCAGAACCGCAGGCGGTCGTCGACCAGGCCCGCCAGGCGGTCGCGGACCTGGGACGGCTCGGTCACCTCGCCGATCGAGCCACGGTCGTTGAGTTCGGTTCCCCGCACGGCGGCAGCTGGCTGCCGCTGCTCGACCTGACCCCAACCGACGGGCCCGCAGATCTGGTGGTCGACAGCTTCGGGTTGATGCACGAACGCGACCTCCCCGCCGTTCTCGCCCGCCACGCCGAGGCGCTGGCCGGCGACGGTCTGGCCGTTTTCCTCATCCAGCCGCTCGGCGACATCGTCGCGCAGCGCGCCTGGACCGCGCTGCGCCACGGCCACCACGGCTACTTCACCCTCACGTCGCTGAGGACCGCGCTCGGCACGGTCGGGATCACCCCCACCAGCGTGCTGCGCTATGACCTCTACGGCGGGGTCGCGGTGGTGCTCGCCAGCCGCGGCGGACAACCGGACGCCGACCTGCTGGCCGCCTACGACGAAGAGTCCCGGCAGGGACTGGCAACCCCGGAGGGGCTCGCCTGCCTGGCGGAGTCGGTCGCGGTCTCGACGATGCGGCTGCGCTCCTATCTGGAGGGCCACCGCGCATCGGGCACGCGCCTGTACGCCTACGGTGCCGCGTCGAAGGCAGTCGCGGAGCTGGCGATGGTGGGGGAAGCCGCCACCGCGATCCTCGCGGCCGGTGACGCGTCACCGGCCAAGCAGGGACGGTGCATGCCCGGAAGCCGCATTCCCGTGATCAGCCCGGCAGAGCTCGTCGCGGCCGATCCCCAGGAGGTGTTGCTCCTGCTGCCGGATCTCCACGACGAGCTACTGGCCACGCACCCGCGGCTCGCAGGGCGGGTCGTGGTGCTGGGAACCAGTCCTACCGGGACACCCTCACCCCTCCCTCCCGGTGGCGCAGCCACTTGCCCAGGCACGCCTGGGCGTAACGCAGGGGACCGGTGAGGGCGCTGCGCATCTCCAACGACCCGAGCGAGGCGGTGTATCCCTGCGGAAACCCGAACTCCGCGTCAGTGCTCTCCGGATCCAATGAGCCACCCCGGGAGATCGCCCGCATCCTGGCGACCGCGCCCGGCGCCTTCGGCAGCGCCAGGCGCAGCAGCGACGGCGTGAACAGGATCTTCGTGAACCACGCCCCCATCCCGGTGCCGTACCCGCGGGCCTGGGCCTTGAGCGCGGGAAGGTCGGAGCGGTGACGGTGCCAGGTGATGGCCGAGGGTTCCACGCTGATGGCGTACCCGGCCGCGAGCATGCGCACGTACAGGTCGATGTCTTCCGCGCCCTCGGTGGGTTGCCCACTGCCCAGGGTGATGTCGAAGCCGCCGATACGCTCAAAGGCCGTCCTGGTGACCGCGTTGTTCGCTCCCGTGCCGTAGGCACCCACCTGGAAGGGGAACAGCGGCAGCTCCACTGGCGGCGAGGACATCGAGTACACGCGCGGTTCCCGCGCATCGGCCCAGGTCACGCGCTGGTCGAACCACGCCTGCGTGCGGGTGCGGATCTCGCCGCTGGGAACCAGGCCGCACACCAACCCCACGTGGGGATCACGGCCGAAACCGCGAGCGATCCCCGTCAACCAGTGGCGGTCCACCACCACGTCGTCGTCGATGAAGGCGACGTGCTCGTTCACGGCCACCCCCATCCCCCGGTTGCGCCCGCGGGACACCCCCGCGAGCGGCTCGTGGACGTAGCGCACCCGGGGGTCGGGGTGCCGCAGGGCCACGTCGCGGGTCTCGGACGTGGACCCGGCGTTGTCGACAACCACAACCTCGAAGTCGGGGTAGTCGCTGGCCAGGACGGATTCGACCGCGTCCCTGAGCAACTTCCCCCGGTCGCGGGTGCAGATCACCACACTGATCGGTGGCCGGACCGGCTCCGGTTCCGGGACGGCAGCGGGAAGTTCGCCGATGGCCCGCCGAAGCTCGTCGACCCGGACCCGCCCCTCCTCGATGCCCACCGTGACGAAACCGCGCAGGGCCTGGTTCTCGCGCACCAGGAAGCGGGCCCTGTGATATTTCGATCCGCCGGCCAGTTCGGGCCTCGAATCCGACGGTGCCGATGCCAGGTCGCTAAGATCGAGTTCACCGACCCATACCGCACCGGCCCACTCGGGGTTGTCGCTGCTGTGCATAGGTTTTTCCAGCATGGCACGACTCTACCCGAGAGGCGTTATCGTCGATCGTCCGCACAGCGTGACACCACGCACGGCCCTGAGGGGAATCCCAGATGAGCACCGACTATCGGAGGAACGACACCCCCACTCCCGCGCGTGTCTCCATCGTTCCCGACCCGGAAATGAAACCAGTAGCCGCAACGTCGACGGCCGAGAACACCGAGGATCTGGTGAACCAGTTCTGGCTGGCGTTGCTCGTGGCCTTCCTCGGGGTGGTGGGCACCGTACTGGTGCTCACCGGCGGCAACGGTGGTTTCCAAGGGGTGCTGGTGGCCATCCTGCTGCACACCATTCCCGGCCTGGCAATCGGCCTGGTGCACCGGCTGCACGGGCTGGATCTCATCCTGTCGTGGTTCGTCGGCAGTCTCGCGGTACTGATCCTGTGCTCGTTGCCGATGGCGCTCAGTAGTTTCTGGCATCCGCGGGTGATGGCCACGCTGATCCTGCTCGCCTCGACGGCGGTGGCCGTGTGGGTGGCGTGCAAACGACCACCGACGCTGGAGGCGACGTGGGTGCGCCGGACGGGCCGGGCGATGATCGGGCCGATCGGCCTGGCCACGGCCGGATTCCTCGTCGCCGTGCTCGCCGCGGCCGCGCAACCCCAGCCCCCCGCCCCCTACGGTGCCGCCCTGGCCGCCGGGCCGTTGTGGTTCCTCGGTCTGGGTGCGCTCGTGTTCGCCGTGTGCTGGGCCTTCTCCACTGTTGGCGGACGCAGCTGGAGTATCGTGCTGCTGGCCACCGTCGTCCCCATGAGCCAGGCCGTGATGTACGGCACGCCGACGGT